>Ga0102936_1000233_pt1 | contig 21625 bp, 9 predicted proteins | sample SalPon2_A_H2O_MG_FD_78502 | JGI IMG/M metagenome (GOLD analysis project Ga0102936, IMG submission 78502) | Salt pond water microbial communities from South San Francisco under conditions of wetland restoration - Salt Pond MetaG R2_A_H2O_MG | ecosystem: Environmental > Aquatic > Non-marine Saline...
ACGACGCCGAGGGGAGCTATGCGATCTTCGTGACCAACCGCGATCACGTCAGTCCTGACGAGATCGCACACGTGACGAACAGTTACAGTCGTCGTTGGGATATTGAAAATCAGTATCAGTCGGCGAAATCGTTCCTGCCGAAGACATCGTCGAAAGACTATCGCGTGCGGTTGTTCAGTTTCGTGTTTGCAACGCTGCTGTACAATCTGTGGCGGCTGACGGACTTTCTGGTCAAGGTAGGCATGGACAGGGAAATCAGATCACAACCCGTCGTGACCGCCAGGACGTTCGTCCGGGCGGTCGGTGATTCACTCCGCCGGGGCGGGTAAGGTAGCTGACGCGGTCGTAATTTGCCGGCAGAAAGCTTCAGGACTCCCAATTTTGGCAGTCTACGACGCTGTTCTTAGTTGATTTGTGGGATTACTCAGGTCACTGATTCATTTTAAGCGATGAGAGGAGAGATCAACGAAATTCTGCTCGAAATCTCTCAGATCTCGTCACATTCTGGCTTCGCTCGTTTGTACGAGATCCACGTCCCAGAAACGTGATAGTAGTCGGGTAATAGCCATACGTAAATGTGTGCAATCAGGTTTATTATATCTCTCTATTGTACATTCAGATGAGGACACTCAGATGGGAAGTTCAAATGAAGGCACTCATACCGGAATGGATGTTTCTGTAGAAGGAACTACCTTGACTGTCTCAGATAAAATTGATTCTGGGAACGAAGGAGCGATATATAAAATAAAGAATACGGAGGATGAAGTATTCAAAATTTTTAACGATAAAAAAAGATCAGATAAAAAACGCAAAATAACAGCTATGATTGCAAATGATCCAAATCACCCAGCAATCATATGGCCTCAAGCTGTTGTTAAAGACGCTAACACCGGTGCATTCCTCGGTTATCAGATGAAGTATAAAGATCTAGATACAGCACAGAATGCATTTGAGTATACTATGACTCAGTTAAGTTGGGATTCAACAGAGAAATCTCACCGTTATACGGTTGCTAAGAACCTAGCCATCATGGTCAGTGCTATCCATAATGAAGGTCATGCAATTGGTGATTTCAATCATGATAACATACTAATAGATAACAATGGCCAAATCACGTTAATTGACTGCGATGGTTTTCATATCACCGATGGGGATATCGAATTCCCTGATGATACATATTACCCGCGCTATGCCCCGCCGGAAGGTAGAGGTGGCAACACAATATCAAACGTTAAAGAGGCAGACCGGTTCTGTTTAGGTGTGCATATTTTCCAATTTTTGATGGAGGGATTCCATCCATATCATGCTAAGGGCCCTAATGCTGAAAATGGAAATATGGAGGACAAGCTCAAAAATAACAAATTTCCATATGTTGATTACGAGGGTTATAATCCAATAGATAGTGCACCTAGTGTTGACGATTATGAGAAAAAAATGACAGACGAAATTCAATCTTTATTCAGGCGCTGTTTCACGGAAAGTGGAAAGCACAAAGCAACTGAGAATATAGCTACTGAGACCAATCGTCCAAACCCAAAAGAGTGGGAAGAGGCTCTTTCGAACTTTCGTGAGACTGGAGACTCACCCGAGGAAGGTACCTCTGGGGTGAAAGTGGTCACACCCAATTCAGGATCTCAGGATGAGTCCTCAGGCGAAGAGAGTGAAGTGAGCATAGTCACGCCAGAATCAGCGGGAAACACAAAAGAAGACGCAGGTATCGATGTTGTCACGCCAAACAGTTCCGGTGCGAATTCACAAGAGCAAGAAGACGATGAAGACGAAATAACTCCAGTTATGCCAGAAGACGACGATGATGAAAACAAACCTATGTCAACTGAAAATAAGGAAGATAATAAAAACTGATCAGTCTTCAGAATTCCTTATTCGAGCCTGGTCAACGCTAAGTTTTAAGATACTGTTAAACAGAAGCATATTTGCACACCAATGTCATCTGATAATAGCGATTACGGACTAGGTCAGGTTCGGGCTCAGGTTAAGCGAGTTCCAAATTTATTTTTGCTCGATACTTCAGGCTCTATGAAAAAAGAGACTGAAGACCCGGATGGGAATGATCGTAAAAAAATTGAGCAACTTAATGATGGATTAGAACTCTTTAATGATGAGATTGGAAATGATTTTGAAGCGAAAGAAGGTGTTGATGTATCTGTTGTGACATTTGGCGGGGGTGTTGAAGTTGAACAAGACTTCCGGCCGATAAAGGAGTGGGTTGAGGGCTCAGGCCCACCAAAACTCTCCGCTAGCGGACGAACGCCAATGTCGGAAGCTATCACCGAAGGTTTGGAAAACTTGAAGAATTATAAAGAGTCTGTTGACAACAATAATCTGGGTCGACACAGAGCCTTAGTATGGCTCCTCACCGACGGCCGTCCTGATAACACGAATGGTGACAAGTGGGATGCTGCACAGCAATCAATAGAAGCCTTTACACAGAATGACTCAATTTTCTTCTGGGCAGTTGGGATTGGCGAAGAAGCTGATACGCAGACATTAAGTAACCTAGTAGCAGGTTGTCCTGATGACGCGACAGATGTTTTCAATATGGAGCCGAATAAATTTAATGAGTTCTTCAAATTGGCTTCAGCTAGTGCCACAGGTGCCTCAAAAGGCGAAGGTGAAGAATCTGCTAGTGATTACTCGCAGGAGTATAAAGAAGAATAAGTGATGAATCATACTCGGACTTCAGCCAACCTAATAGTTGGTTGCTCAGTTATTGGACCGAAGCACGTTGAAAAGGATCTTCCTAATCAAGACTCATATGCGGTTAAAAGATTAAATAATGATCGTTCGGTGATTGCCGTAGCAGACGGTTTAGGAGAAGCAGACTATGCGCATGAGGGATCAAAGTTGGCGACGAGTAAGGCAGTCGATTCTTTGAAACAAAAAATTGATTCAATTGATGATTTAAATTCGGAGGCAGTTGAAAAGCCGATCAAAGATGCAATAAAAGCTGCAAGAGCTGCGATTATAAAAAAAGCAGAGAGCACAGATATTCAGGTGCAAGAGCTTGAAACTACTCTTCTTGTAGCTGTCATAGGGCCCACAGGTGCCGCTGGCGCGGTTGTTGGTGATGGTGGCATTGTTTGCAATATTGAAGACGAATATGAGCTTTTGATAGAAAGGGAAGAAGCCATGCTCGATCTTGGTGCCTCCCACATTACTATCCCAGTAATGCAAGATAACTGGAGAGAATCGTATCGATTTAACACCATGGAAAATTGCAGTGGTATCGCTGTCTTTTCAGATGGGTTAGAAGAATTCACCTGGGAGGGTGCTGACGCAAACCCAGATTTCTTCGATTCCGTATTCGCACTTGTAAGAGATCATGATGACCCTGATCCAGCGTCTGAGACTCTATCAGCTGCCTTACAAGACCATCCATATGAAAAGTTTGGAGATGACAAAACAATCGTTGTCGGTGATCTTCCTCCCACATATGGGCCTGATGAGGTGCAAATTGATGAGAAAGGTACGCAAACGCTTGGTGATAAGCTAGACCAGGGTAACTCAAGTGCTATTTTTTCATTGGATAATGAATCGAAAAAGGCAGTAAGAATTTTTTCTCCATCAAAACGAGATGACGATATCTTACAAGCGAAGATAGAAGCGATGACTCTGACTAGTCCACCAAACGTCTCCTCTGAACAGAGTTTCTCACTTGCATGGCCCTTATCAATTGTTAAATCGACTGATGAAAAGGAATTTTTAGGATACCAATTCCCTCTTCCACCAACGGAAACATCTCAAAATATAATGGAGGCTGCTGATCATATCTCATCTGAAAATAACAATCAAATTGCCTCACGTACTACTTTTCTAGGCAGTTTTTTTCAATCTTTTCGAGGCAAGGGAGATAATAATGGAATAAAAAAATACGAAATCGCATTTAATTTGGCAAAACTCGTAACGGCAGTTCATCAGCAAAATCACGCGTTTGCAGAGCTCTGTCCAGAGAAATTTCTTGTAGATCAGACACATGTATATGCTACTGGATGTACCGACTTACATGTACAAGGGCCAGAAGAGAATTACGAAGGAAAACACCCACTGCCTGACTACACACCTCCGAACGACTCTACAGATGAGTTGAGTGAATATCAGGAAATCGATGTGTTTGGGCTTGCGATCCTTATATTCCAAATAGTTATGGAAGGCTTTCATCCGTTTGAAGCACGTGGATCTGCAACTACTGATGGCACCTACAGTGAGATGATTTCAAATAACGAATTTCCATATCGAGACCCCCAAGCAGGCAAATTAGAACCTCCAGAAGAAGCCCCCGCGTATGATGAGCTGCCGGAGACGCTACAAGACTACTTCAATCAAATTTTCATAGAAGGTAAACTAAACCCTGATATTCGTCCGTCTGCTGCGGATTGGGCTGAGGTTATTGGTTCGGTTGTAGAGGACAACGAATGACTCATACAACAACTTGCTACACAACCGTCGAATACTTATGTGAATGCACTGCAGAATGTTTGGATTATCTAGGTGGGAATTTCATATCAGAATTAACAAAAAGCAAGAATAAACCTTCTGTATCACATTTATAACCAAAGAACCTGGATAAATTGCATTAACATACCAATGAGAATTTCAAATAGTGCTGATTTTAAAGGTAAAAAAGTAATGATAGGTGGTGAGCGCGCTACCATATCAGAAGAACTTGATTCAGGAACGGAAGGCGTCGTGTACAAAATTGAGGGATATGATGATTATGTAATAAAAATATTTTATGAAGACAGGCGAAATAGAAAGGCGGATAAAATTCAGGCGATGATTCCGAACAATCCCAACCATGATGCGATAATTTGGCCTGAAAAAATTGTTTCGGAATATGATATGGGTGAATTCCTTGGCTATATGATGCCATTCAAGAATCTCAATTCAGCAAAAAATGCCCTTCATTATACTCTAACAGCATTAAAGTGGGAACAAAGTGAAAAACAACATCGCCACCGAGTAGCTTCTAATTTGGCAACCATGGTAAAAGAAATCCATGAAGAGGGCCACGCAATAGGAGATTTCAATCATGATAACATTTTAATTGATCCCAATGGCCAAGTGACACTTATTGACTGTGATGGATATCATATTACTGATGGGAGTGATCTATATCAAGATGATACGTACTACCCTCGATATTCACCACCAGAAGGACGAGGCGAGAACACCCTATCTGACGTTCAAGCAGCTGATCGATTCTGTCTTGGTGTCCACATATTCCAATTTTTGATGAATGGGTATCATCCCTATCTTGCACAGGGGAATGAAGCAAAAGACGGGAATATGGAGGATAAAATCGCACATAACAAGTTCCCTTATGTCTATTCTAACTACCAACCAATTGATGAAGCACCAAGTATAGAACAATATGAAGAGAAAATTCCAAAATATCTTCAAAAATTGTTCAAGCAATGTTTTATTCAGGCAGGAAAAGGTACACCCAATTCAGACGTTGAAGAAAAAAGCAGCCGTCCAGAGATATCCAGATGGATCAGACCATATAAACAAAAAAATAATTCTGCTGACTCAAATGAGGACACAGCTCAAGAAGACGGTGATCAGCACTCAGATACAGAATCAGAGGAGAAGAACTCTCCCACAGGATCTGAGATAGAAGAAAACGGTATTTTTTCGAATTGGGAGAATGAAGCTTCGGGTGATGAAGACGATGATACGGTTGGAAAGGATCCGTTTGGTCACTGGGACGAATTCTAAGACGGTAGACCAAATGGAGCTAATTGAGCGGTTCAAGACATGACATAGGAGATAGTCCAGAATATTGTGTTTCCAATAAAATGATTTTAGTAAAAATTTTGTGTGACATACATCGCACCGCTAGATTCTAAGAAAACACCGATGCCCTCTTCATCAAACTGATCTCTTAATATATTTTCTCGATGTCCAGGTGAGTCCATCCAAGCGTCAACAACCGCTTTGGCAGACTCCATAGGTGATTGAGTGAGGTGTGAATATTCTTTAGCGATGTTCTCTCCACTACTTTTAGTGTCGTGTCCAAATGTTCTATAACGGTCACTAGTGCCATTGCCTTCTGGTGATTCATGACTGAAGTAGTCTTTTTCAGCCATGTCGCGGCTATGTTGCAATGCGATTGCACTTAGATGGTTATTATATTGTAGCTCAGCCAATCCGTTATTCCTCCGGCGTTTGTTTGTTTGTTCATGTGTCAATCTTTCAATATTCTCAGAGTGAGCATCTGGAGTCAGATCTAGTGGAACTTCTATTTTTCTTTGTCCGGAGGTACCCCCGCAACTATTACATTTTTCAGTAGGAGTTATTTGTGCTCCGCAGGAGCTGCATTTCCAGTTTCCATTCAGAAAGACGATTGGTGATTCACACTTGTCATGATATTTTAACGGTAATACTGCTCCACAGTTTTCACACCCATTGTGCTTAATAGTGATAGATAACCCTAATTCAGATGAGTCTGGTCTGGTGTCGTCTCTCGATGCCTTGTCTGCAGGCTGATAGTTATCAGGCAATACAGGCTGCATGTTATCATCATCTGACAGAGACCGATTTTCTTTGTTAAATTTAGCCATGTTCAAGCCTAAGATTGCATTACCTTCCAGCGTAAATATTATTTTTGCTGGTTCAGGGTTAGTTCACAATTAAAGTGATATGAGCAATCATAGCATCGATATTGACAGAAGATTTAGTATATGGCTCTTTGGTCAACAAACACATACCGACAAGACTTCATAGACTTCGCCCAGCTTCAATTCTTACAGGTTCATCGAGTCAAGTCTAAGTGACATTTATATTATCACTACGGGTTATGGTTTTACCGCCAGCTGTCTCTCACTCTATCTAGTATATTTCCTGATTCAAATTCTTGTTCCAATTGTTCAACTTTGCGCCCGACATTTGATTTATATGAATTTAATTGATCCTCAGAAATCACACCCAGCTCTAATAATTGGCGAGCATGATCATATTCATCACATATTTCACTCAGTTTATTATTGATCTCATCGACGCTACCCTCCTCATGTGAGTTTATATAGTGTGAGAAGGTGTCTAATATTTGATCAGCAGAAGAGGAATTTTTACAAGTGTGGACTAATTGATAATATAGGTATTCCGAATGTTCCTCTAATTGGTCATCAATCAAATTTTGTGCTTTATTATCAACATCCGGGAATATTGATTTTAGTTTCTCTTCTTTCATTATATCTATATTATTAATTAATTCTTGATCTAGTATATCTCTATTAGCACTTGAGGAAGGATCTACTAAGTCCGAAACTGCCTGCATTTTCTTCATTTTGGTATTGTACCCATTATTGCTATTTGCACTTGCTTCCAAATAATTGAATATTTTTGTTTTGAGGTTATCCCCAATTCTCTCCCGAAGAGCTTCAATTAAATTCTCAATTTTAGGGACGAAATGATTAGCGAATTCTTTTTTGTGAGAGCTATTTAGTTCGTTTGAATTAATCATCTTTAGCTTCTCAATGGCAGTATCTGGAACTGAGTGTGCTGTGGCTCCATCTTGTATGCGTAATTTAATTTGCCGCAATTCTTTAATTAATTTGTGGGTCTCTTTGTCATTGTTCACTGAGTAGTTCTCAGATAAATATTCACTGAACTCAGTTTTCTGTTTCTCTAACAAATCATTCTGTGCTCTACTGATATGCTCATCTAAGTCGTCTACAATGGATCCCCTAATTTGATTCCGATCTTCCTGCGAGATTACAGTATCAGGATTTTTTGATTTGTTTATTAATTCAATTATATGATTAATAATTTGCCGGTACTTTGGATCTAAGTCACTGAAATTTGATTTGCTGATATAAGAATTTGACTTCGTATCAATATAATTCCTAATTCTTTTTTCCACTTGAACTTTTAACCTGTATTCATCTCCAAGCACCGTATCTAATCTTGATATGTCTTCTTCTAGTTGACGTTGTATATGTTGTTTATATTTTTTGTTAAGTTCTCTTATTCTTTCATTTCTATCTTTTTCCAATTTACTTCGTATTTGACTAATCTGCTCAGAGTTCAGTACCCCATGATTTGTTCTCTCTGATAGAACTCTTAGATTCTGGAGGTAAGGTAATCTGACTTCATCTGGGAGCCCCTTTTGATCAATCTTGCCACGCAGATAATCACGTATCTTACTAATTTTCCTAACCTGTAACGGTATATTCTCTTTACCATCGACCGATTTGCGCCTGATAATATCTTCACGCTTATCTTGTGCCCGCTGTAGTATCTCTTCTTTCTCCTGCTCCACAATTTCACGCCTACGATGATTTAATTTTCTTTTTATTTTATCCCTCATCTCATTTACATCATTTTCAGAAAAAACCTTTTCTTTCTTAATATCCCGATAAATTTTTTCAAATTCATTTAACTCTTGATACTTTGTTGGGTTTTTTTCATCAAAAATGTAATTAATCGAAGTTTTTGAATAAATCTCGTATTCTTTTTCTTTTGGGAGATCACTTTTCAATGACTTTACTTTCTCATCTACTCTTTGTTCTATAGACTTTTTCTTGCCTCTTATGACTTTTAATTCATATCCTTCGATGCGATTTGCGAAGAGTGTCTGTAATTCTTTTTTAACTTCAGTCTCAATAATCTTATCACTTGATATTCTGTCTATAGTTTTATTAATATTTTTTTCATGTCGATGGACATTGTCCGGAAGACCCGATAACTTAGACAAGTTATCTATTTTATTCGTTATATGTTCTAGATTATTCAGGATATCGTGAGCATCAGCACTATTCTTTGATGGGAACGATTTCACACAAGCATTTATTTCATCCTCAATCTTTTCTTTTCGCTGTTCTCTCAGATCTGATTTAAACTCAGACATCCGATCACGTACTAAGTGATACAAATTATTTCTTTTATCGTGATCTAAAAACTCGCTTGTTTTGATATGTGACACCAGTTCAAAAATACGGCTAATTGCATTCTTACCTGTGTTGGGAGAATAAGCTCTTGGCTGTCCATTTGCCAGTTGGTCTTCTATCTCGCTTACTTCGTTGATAACAGACCCCGGAGGTTCTTGTTCCAGTTCTGTGAGGTGGCTTTCTAATGAGGATAATACCCTATCAATTAAGTTTTGATCCAATTCGCTCTTGTGCTCTCTGATAAGATTCTGTGCATCCGCAATGGTCTTCTCTCTTTGATTTGAGTCTAAAAATTGAACCGGTGGAGCAGTATCAATACTCCTTCGATTTTTCACTGCATTAATTCGGGTAATAGCATCGCTTGCACTACTGCTATGTAGCTCTAAATCAGAGATTGACATATTATTATTTGAAACAAATGTATCTAAATTATGCAAGTCGTCTAATGTCTGTATTGGGCTTAATTCTGGAGCATTTTGAATTGACGTGATTAACTCTAGTGTCTCATCTTGGTAGAACAACTTTGCGTCTGACTTCAGCTCATCATGCCGCTGTGCTATCTGGTCTCTGGTTCCCTCAGATAGAAGTTCAAAATTGTCATGACGTCCTGGTTGTAAAACTAGCTCTGCAGACTTTATAATTCTCTTGCGTCCTTTTGAGGCAATTGCATACGACGCCTGGGTGTTCTCCTTCTCGCTGAAATAACTCAATACAGTCGCAGCATCTTCATACCCATTGAATCCAAAATCAAGTGCCTTTCTATCTTGGATAAGATCCTGAACAGTAAGTATCGAAACAGTGCTAAATTCCATATCAGCAGGATTATTGACCTCACTTTCAGCGACGAACCAAGGCATTGCCCATCTTGGTTCATCTGTATGAAATTTCCATCCTGTATTTGAAGAATGTTCATCAAGACGATTTGCCAATTCTTTTGTCAAATTTTCTGAAGTATCTGACTTGAATTCAACGTAAAAATTCGCTTTATCTCTTCCCTCTACTTGTGGTGCATCTGCCCGTACTAATGCAATTATCCTGTTTTTTCGATTATTAATATAGTACTCAATGGCGTTGTCAATGTATATATCAATGTCATCGCTCTTTTCATTACGTCCTCTATCGTCGGGGAAAACCTGAGATTTATTTGTGTTATAAATGATGAATTTGGACATATATTTCACCTATTCACCTGTAACCACGTCAATAAGATTTCCATATCCGATAGGGTGGATACGTCCATCCTTTACTCTCAACTTATGTTCGCCGGTTTTGCCTTTTCCTGTTAAAAAGTATACCGGAAATATCGGGTAATCAGCTAGTTCAAGTAAATTGCCTGCCATGGGATGGTTATCGAACTTCTCATTAACATATCTACTAAACTCTTCTAGCTCTTCTTCAGTGGGTAATGTTCCAGTCGACAAATCCTCATATTCCTGCATAAAGTAATCTGCCTTAGTTGCGACTGGAATTATTTCATCGGGGCCAGCTCCTTGAACAATTTGTGTCATTTCTTTTAACATCATTCCAGGGTCGTCCTTCATTATATCATCTTGCGTCAGGAACCGCTGAGAATCAAGTAGAACTACCAGTTTATCAGCAGCACCTACATTCTGTGCTAACGCCTTCTTGACCTTGTCAATTTCATCGGGATCTATATCCATACTATCTTGCATGGGTTCATCCGATTGATCTGCTGAACCCTCCAAGGTGTCCACATGTTCGTCGTCATCAGCTACTTGATTAGAATTACCTGAATTTTCTTTGCTATCACCCCAAACCGGATCAGCTTCGTCCTCCATTTCCGGTACCTGAATATCTGCCTCTGAATTTTTACTTTTATTATCTTTCGATGATTGATCCTGTGGTTGATCGTCTACAGGTATATCATCTAGCGTACCAAGTGGGCTTTCTCCGTTGGTATCATCAGTAGTTGTGGAGATGCTATCCCCATTCTCTGCCTCTGAATCGCCATCTTCTTTTTCGATAGAATTTTTATTTCTTGTTTCAACGGCTCGGGTATGATCTTGTATGTCTGCTTCTGTTGATTCGGATGTATTCTGGTTTACCGACTCGTCGTCAGTGTTATTCTCACCAGTAATCTGATCTATGGTACCGAGATCATCTTCTGTCTCTTCTTTCTGCTCTCCATCGTCCTTATTGGAATTAGAAGATTCACCACCATCAGTCATTTTCTTGCCTCGTTTCTCATTATATTCATCCGCTAAGTCTTCAAGGACTTCCCCTGGGTAGTCATACATATTTACTGTTGCAGCAAGCACTTTACCTCGTTTCTTGTCGGTTTTCTTGAATTCGATTATTACTTTCTCAGCAGCATCAATCATCGTGTTCCCGATCCCCCAGTCAATTAAGCCTGATACTTTCCCAGTGATACGATTGGAGTGCTCTTCAACAATATCTGGCATCCGTCCATCAAAACCTTCTATCTCGTATTCGTTGTTATTCTTGATACTTAGATTAAGTCCTAACGCAAGATATGTTTTACCGGATTGTTGTGGACCTAATACTTCAAATTGAACTTCGCTTGTTTCTTCATCAGGTTTCTCTGCATTTATATCCAACAAAGAATAGAGGGAATACAGCAGAATTAAACTCGCAATAGTATGTACAGCAATCTCCCCAATGTTCTGATTGTACATCACATTGAATACATTAGCGATGGATACTACAGCTACGATTAGAGCAACTAGTCCTTTGTAAGCCACCGGAAACTCTGCTGGCGTTTGTCTGCCGGATTCAGTTGTAATCCAGTTTGCCCAAGAACTGTTTTCATGTTGGAAATCGATCTTTGTGATATCACCTCCAGCTCCTTGCCCGTTCTCACGCAATTCCGTCATCAGTCCAATAATTAGGCCTACAATGAACCCGCCAATATTCACAGCATTCAACAGATTAATATTTTCAGTGAATAATCCAATTCCAAAAACATTGAGTACTAAGAGTACCACTGCAGTGCCTGCAATCAAAATATACCCTTGATAACGTTTTCTCCAATCGTTGGCAAACAGCAAAAGCAATGAGAAAAATAATCCAGCTAAGATCATCAATGCGACTTGTAAGCTTTCCCCGCCTGGAGCAGTTAGCGGGATATTCAGCGTATTCAATAGGAATTGGTGTGCTCCACTCGCCCACATTCTGAAGAAGAGATGTGCAACAGCAGACCCTGATAATATCGTGACGCCCAAATAGAACATAAATCGTCCTTTCTCATCTTGTAGGTTAACTGTCGTTGACATTGACCTGTATGGGTGTTAATCCGCGACTAATTAAATTCATGTGTTGGGTTGATACCTATGACTCCAGCGTGTCATAGAATAGTCCGAATGGTTGTTTGTATTCGGAGTATGTAGCTCCGAGATTGTCATCTCCATTCTCACAGCAGTCGTGCGCTTCACACCGAATCACCGTTGATGCATTCTAAATACCAGCATTCACAACGGAACGTTTTCTTTCTACTGGTTTTATGCTCTGTGCACCAAGTGCACGAGCTTCTGAACCCGTTACGGCTTAAAAACAGTAATCAGACCGACCAAAGTGTAGGACGTATTTTATGACAGGCTCGAATATTTATGCAAGCCTGATTTGTTCGGGTAGCAGGATTCTGATAAATAAAATGCTTAGGCACTTTCTTTAATAGATCTGAACTTATCACTGAGTAATTGAACGGTTTCGAGTCTGTCTACAAGGGTGTAGAACCATCTGGTAGGAAAACTGTTTGTTGGAAGAATTATATCTGATTAGATTCACCGGAAGCTACAAATCAGATAGACGAAAACATGTGCACAACCCTCCATGGTAAAAGACATTGACGACATGGCAGATGATCTTACCCGTGGAATAAAAACTGCTGGTGAGGAGTATTATGAAACCTTTCTCTCTAAGCGCTCAAAAACGGTATGGGCGCCGTATATTGACGAAACCGCAAAAGATCTATCAGCAGGAGTCCAAATAAGTGATATATCTTTAGCAAGGAATAATTTTGGCCGAGAAGTAGGTGAGTATTATCGTAGAGGACTGAAAAAGACAGCTGGGCGCCATGCTGATTTACCATCCGTATTAGATGAACAAGTTTCAGATGAAAAACTTGGATTATTAGCGTATCAACTTAACGAATTCAGCTACGATATCACAAAAAGCAACCTAGAGATCAGCGATATCGAAAGTGCAACAGAAGCTGTCATTGAAAAAATCCTCACCCGACATCTGGGAGATGAATTAACTGTTTCATTCGATTTATCTGGTGCAACAGTCTCTGATATTACTACTCAACTTTTTTCAAACCAAGCCGTTGCAGCCAACGTTGACGTTCTATTAGAAGAATTTGAGGAAAGTGCTGCCGAGGGCCTACTCTCTCTGATGGATGAGCCACAGATGATGACTCCACTGTGGGAACATCAGCGAGTTGCTCTTGATACGTGGTGTGAAAACGGGATGAGTGGGTACGTTGACATGGCGACCGCCACTGGAAAAACAGTACTAGGTCTTGCAGCCTTAGCACTACAATACGGTGAGCTACATCCAGATGACGAGTGGATTGGTGGATTAGGCGAGCAAATCACACAAACTGACAGTGGATCAGACGATATCTTGATTGTTGCACACAGCGATCTTATATTGGAGCAGTGGAGACAAGAATTCGAAAATCATCTTAATATTCCTCAAGATAGAACGGCCGCCGATGATGATATCAAGCTTGAATGGGGGACTATTCATTTTCGAACGCCACAGTCGTTGGTAAAACAAGATCGTGTTTCATACGATTTGGTTCTTTTAGATGAAGCACATCACTACGCCACCGGGAGCGAATGGGGTTCCCTACTCGATGCATTTGATGAGAAGATATTGGCCATGTCTGGTTCAGTTGATGATGCCGGAACTGACAGCGACCGAATTAAAGAGCGCTTAGAAAATAGCGTCGGGCCCCTAGCAAAGCGATACACAATTACTGAAGCGAGAGCTGACGGAGTCATACCGTCATTTGATTGGGAAGTTCACTATGCTCCGTATGACGTCGTTGGTGATGAACTTCAAAAGGACGCCCGACGGTCTGATAAGGCGTTCACTCAGTTCCAAAAACAACTGTCGAAGGGTGATATCACGGTCGACACCGATCGTAGGCTCCGCACGTATGAAGATATCCGCAACTTCTCTCATACTAGTGAAGGTAGCGATCTTAAGCAAGAAAGTGACGTCTTCCGTGACTTAGTAACTCGGCTATTCTCACGGCGGACTAAAAGATGGAACCTTTCACCTGTATTAGATTCTGTAGTTGATCTTGTTGTTGAGCATTACACTACAGAAAAGGTAGTTGTGTTGGCAGATAGCAATGCGCAGGTAGAAGAAATCGAATCAAGACTGCGGGATATTGTAACAAATCCTTCATCAATATATGTTGTATCTGGTTCACAAGACCGTTCTGAACAACAGGGAATCATAAAAGAATTCGATGAGCCAGAGAGTGATGGAATTCTTATCGGAACTGGAGATTTACTCGGTGAAGGCGTTAATATGCAACACGCGTCAGTGGCGATTAACATGGCCACCGGTGGTGTAAATCAAGAACTTGTCCAGCGGATTGGCCGGGTACTCCGCAATCCAGATGACACCCCGAAACATGCGATGTTTTACAATGTTGTCGGTGTTCCCCCCAACCAATCGGCGGCAGTACTTCGGGAAGATGGAAAACAGATTATAGAACAAGCTGCCGGGTTCTGTTCTCTTGGCCATAGATTCGATAAGTTGCCTGGTTTCAGTATTTCTGACTCGATAAATAGTAGTACTATTAGCGATCTATTAGTTGAGGGGGCAAAATTCATAGATCATATTGATTCTGAGTATCAGTACAAATGGAATAAAGATATCCTCAAAGAAGAAGATTTACGAGCATTGTTTGAAGAGGTTGGTGGAGAGCAAGACGATGCGGAGACTATCCTCGGGAGGTGGGAGGAATATGCGTGGGAAAATAGCAAGGATACAGATGAAATCATCGCAGAGCGGAGTGACGATAATCAGAATCAACAACCCGAGAAGGAAGCTGAGTCTACGTCAGGCTCTGATCAAGCGGAAATCACACCAGTTACTCCAGGGTTAGGTGATGGACAACCCCGAAAAGAGACGCTAATAGCGGAAATCAAGGATGTCGAGTCTGAGCTGGGCGAGGTACCATCTAAAAAACAGATGACTAGCCATGGAGATTATAACATTAGTGAATTCGAGAATGCATTTGGTACATGGTCTAATGCGGTTCGTGAAGCAGGATTTGAACCCCTGGGTTCACAAACTAAAGCATATACTCGCGAAGATGTAGTCAGCGGATTGGAGAAAATTGCTAACGAGCTCGGTAAGTCTCCTTCTGTCAGCGATGTCAACAGTAATGCAGAATTTAGTGCCACGGTGGTGTACAATTATTTTGAATCAATTGGTGACGCTCGGAAGGCAGCGGGCGTCGAGGAAATGGGCGAAGATGAAAGTTCGAATGAACCAACGAATAACGTTGACACTGCCGATGTCAGTCTAGATCCGAACCCACTTTCTGAGCACTACGAACTATTCTATAGGCTCCAATTTCTCATTGAAGAGGTTATTGACTCAGTTGGGAGTACAGACAAAATAGAAAACAGTGATGTGTTAGAAAGGTGGCAAAAAGCTGTTGATAACGTTGCATTTGGGGACGGTCTAGCTGATGATTCACCACATTATGCCCAACAACAGTCATCTCAAAACTCTCATACGATGAAAGAATACCGTGCAGCGTACGGTAATAGAGAGAAGATAACGATATACCAATGTGTCGAGACAGCTCGCGTTAGTAATGATATTAAGAATTTATTGATTGATCAGCAGATTATCGATCCAAATGAGCAGATACAGCTTCCAATAGCTCCTGAATCAGAGATCGCGCTTCCGATCATTGTGTCCGACGAAGAGGAATTGAAGAATGCAATTGAGTTGCTCAATGAATTCCCTGCAGAGCCGAATACTGAATTGACTACAGAGCCAAAGGCAGAATCAAAATCTGAACCTGAAGAGAATACCACTTCGGGTACAACATCTGAAACAAGTAAATCTTCAACCCCTGACTCATCACCTGGATCAGAGATCAGTGACACGGTCACAGCAAACCCAGCTGATGGAACTAAATTTTGGGATGACACAGTTGATGCAATTTCAGAATATAATGAGGAAGCCGACGACATCACAGAAGAATCTTCAGCTGATAAGGATTCGCTCGATAGTAAAATTGATGAGTGGAAGTCACAGCTACTTGATCTGACTCGCCGCAATAATCTTATCTCATTCACACCAACCAAATCGAAGTCGCTGCCTATTGAAAAGGCAAACCCTGTCATCGTTGCTAACGGACTAAACGATGAAAATAAGCTTTATTTCAGGAAAAAACCCGAAAGAGAAGATGAGAATAAAAATGATATAGATACATCACAAGTGGAGGTGGCCTCAAACGAGTTGATTCCGACCCGTAAAAAGAAAGAAGCTGAAGAGTCACTTAGCAAGATTGAGCGAATAAATAAGCAGCACCTTCGCGAACGGGGTGTTGATTCGTTGTATATTTCTCTGGGAATGCTTAGCTGGCACAGTATTGATCATGGTGACGAAGTTATTCATTCCCCATTGTTTTTATCCCCCGTCGCGCTTGAACAAGAACCCTTACAGGACAGTGATCTTCACGATTATGTACTAAAACCTCAAGCTGAGGGTATTCGGATTAACCCCGCTCTAAGAAAGAAACTAGCCGCTGAAAGAGGGATCAATCTCCCAACCGACGACTCTCTCTCATTAGATGATGTAAGTAGAGCATTCAAATCTGTCAATAAAAAGGTGAGTGGATTTGACCGGTGGAGTCTTAACCCTAAAGTAGTAGTTGGAATATTTAACTTTACGAAATTCAGTATTTATTCCGACTTAGAACGGAATCGCTCAAATATCAAGAGCAACCCTATTATACAAGCTCTAAATGATGATATGCAGCCGCTTCAACAGGCTGAAGAGGATATTACTACGCCCAAGGCCTCTGAATTAGATGAGATTATTGATCCTGCCGACATGTATCAAGTGTTGGATGCAGATTCGAGCCAACAAGAAGCGATTGAAGCAGCCAAGCGTGGCAAAAGTTTTGTTTTACAAGGACCGCCTGGTACCGGAAAGAGTCAAACGATAGCCAATATCATATCAGAAAAATTAGCTGACGGCGAACGTGTTCTCTTTGTCAGTGAAAAGCAAGCCGCACTCAATGTGGTGAAAAGTCGGCTTGATGATGTCGGACTTGGAGGATTTTGCTTGGAGGTTCACGGTCAAAAAGCAGATAGCACTAATGTATTAGATAGCTTGGAAACTGAGTTGCGCATTCCAGACACGGATCCTCCTGAAAATCGAGTCCAACAGCTGGAAAAATTGAAATCTCTTCGTGAGGATATTAATCAATACGGAGATCTTCTATTCCTTTCCCCAGATGAGTGGGAACTCACGGTTTATGATGTTCATGGTATCGTGAGCAAACATCATGATACCCCGTGGGTTGACGTACAGATTGAGGATCCTATAGATATTCCTCAAACAAAAGTTGATGCTGCGATCGATGAGTTAGAGACTCTATCTCGGTATACAGATGAGTTAGAAAATTATAGGTCAAGTCCGTGGCGCCACACAACGCTTCGACAATGGACTGTTGACACTGGCGATGCGATGCGCCAATCAATAAATAATCAGATAGAGGCTATTAATTCATTAGAAGAAACTGCAAATATAATTGAGGTAGAATTAGATATTCGACCAGAAGCAATATCAGAGTTCCGCGAGCTATTAGACATTCTACGCCACATCTCAAACAGACCCGATATCTCATGGGAAAAACAACTGTTTGTTAAAGAATTCTTGCAGAGAGGAGATCAAATCAGCGAACTAGCTGAAATATACGAGGATTGTAGTAGAATAAAAAGTGAGCTTTCAGAAAAGTATAAAAATAGTTTCTTTTCAAAAGATGGGGATGAACTCAACAATAGACTGGCTGACTACGGCCGGTTGAAGAATTTAAAAATAAGTTACAGATCACTTCGGAAAGAAATCACAAGCCATACTAAAGAAGGGTATGACCCAAATCACCAACAACTCATAAAAGATACACACAAACTCGACGAACTCCAAAGAATTCAGTCTCAAGTCAGTATGTACGAAGACACAATCCAAGTTTTGGGTTCACTATATGATGGTGGAGATACTAACTGGGAGCGACTTATCTCAGCACATGATTGGTTGTCGACACTCAAAGAATACGACCATTCGCTTACTCAGTCACTCCCTCAACAGCTGATCAATGACCAGCTTCCAGAAATATCCAAGCTTATTGATAAAACTGAGACTACTATTCAAGAGTACGAGGATTCTGCGGAATTCTTTGAAAAGGCGATGGATATTGATCGATTAGCAGTAAACGGCAAGGCGTATCACGAGGCCTCATTATCAGAACTACGCGATGCGCTACGCTACCTACTTGATCGAGTGCCTCAACTCCAGCAGCGTGTCCAATTTGCCTCCCAACTCGATTCAGTTCGAGACACGATATGTGAAGACTATGTCAATCAATTTCTTAGGAGAGATCACGAGCCAAAGTATCTTATACCTGGGTTTAAACGATGTTTCTATTCACAGTGGCTAAAAAGTGTATACAAACAAACCGATCTTGATTTATTTACTGCCGATAAGATCGAGGGGCAATTAGAGGAGTTTCGGGAACTTGATGAACAGCAACAGAGACTAGCTCAAGTTGCAGTACAACATAAGGTCATAAACCGGCGACCTACCTCAGACTTTGATGAAACACCAAGCTCAGAAGAGGCCGCTGTTCGTCGGCAGATTGAGAAAGAAGAACAACACAAGCCACTCCGAGAATTATTCAATGAGGCTGGACAATTCATTACTCAGATAACCCCGTGTTTTATGATGAGCCCATTATCAGTCGCACAACATCTCAAATCGGATTCAATAGAGTTTGACACTGTCGTATTTGATGAGGCATCTCAAATAATGCCACAGGACGCAATAAGTAGCCTCATCCGTGCTGATCAGGCGATTATTACGGGCGACAGCAAGCAATTACCACCAACTTCATTCTTTGAGTCTGACGTCGAAACGACTGAATCCGTGAGGGAAGATCTTGATAGTATACTTGAGGAGACTGCGTCAGTGCTCCCAGAGAAAACACTACGATGGCACTATCGAAGCCGGAGTGAGGAGCTTATTCGATTCTCTAATCACCACTATTACGATAACAGCTTACGAACGTTCCCGGAAAATGACCCTGACGTGGAGACCGGCGTCTCGTTCGAATATGTGGAGAACGGAGTGTACGACCGTGGTGGATCTCGACAGAATGAGGCTGAAGCCGAGCGTGTAGTAGACCTCATTGAGGAACACGCTGAACAATACAGCAATAAGAGTCTTGGCGTCGTTGCCTTCAGCAGTGCCCAGGAGCAGGCTATTCGCGATGCGGTAGCTGATCGTTGTGACGAAAATTCCGTTCTTAGCGGATTTGTTAATCAGGATGATGTTCTTGACGAGTTTTTCATAAAGAACTTGGAAATGGTTCAAGGGGACGAGCGTGATCGGATGATGTTCAGTGTTGGGTATGGCCCTGCCCAAGACGGGACGCTATCGACGAACTTTGGTCCGCTTAATAAAAGCGGTGGGGAACGACGACTCAATGTAGCCATCACACGAGCAAAAGAGAAAATTACCGTGGTTTGTTCGATGCAACCAGGTGATATTGACCTTTCGAACTCAAACAGTACTGGAGCTCAACATTTCAAGGATTATTTACAATACGTAAAAGACGGCACAGAAGCCCTTGTTCGGAATGACAGGGTTGAGGACACATTAGATTTCAATTCGGAATTTGAGGAGGCAGTATACGATGCTCTCGAAAAGGCTGGTCATGACGTTATTTCTCAAGTCCAAAGTTCAAGCTATAGTATTGACTTAGCAATTAAACACCCGAACCAACCAGATCAATTTGTATTGGGCATTGAGTGCGACGGAGCTGCCTACCACTCATCAAAGACTGCTCGGGATAGAGACCGCACAAGGCAACTAGTTCTAGAAGGCTTGGGCTGGAATATAGATCGTATTTGGTCACCTGACTGGGTCTCAAATCAGCAACAGCAAGTTCAGGAGATAAATAAGAAAGTAGACTCTTTAGTTGATGATGAATCTTCATTTAGTTCATCACCAGATGATCCCGATGTTGAAAATGAGGCTGAGCATGCAGACTCGGTTTCTAATGATGGGGATCTAACCGATTATACTATTCCGTCTTTAGAATGGGATGAACGATATTCGCCAGACATGGTTGCTCCCGAAGAAGCTAACAAGAATTCAATTGAGGATACAGTCGTACAGAATGGACCAATTGATTATGAGAGTGCCATTCGAACGTATCTTCAGGTCTGGTCTGAATCTGAGATCACTGACCAGGTCAAGAATGCGTTCGATGATGGTGTTAATAAATTAGTAAAAGATAAGAAAATATTCGTTTCCGGTGAGTTCCTGTGGCCACAAAGATCTGATCTTGAATTCACAGTACGGGTGAATACTGAATCCGACTCAAGATCGATCGATCAAATAGCAATTGAAGAGATTGCAAAGGCAGGGGTTGTCGTGCTTAAAGAAACTAATGAGCTTACAAGAGACGAGCTGTGCTCTGAAATCATCCAAACAATAGACTGCAATGATAATTTATATACTAATCAACAAATAGAGCAGGCTATAGATCTACTTGATGAAATAGGAGCCCTGTCCGAACAAGATAAGAATAAAATCAGTTTAATCAGTAAAGAAAACATCGACACAAAATTATTAAATAGAATTTACAAATAGAGCAACTACATGGATAATATTGATTCTCTTGCTCCCCCGACTTCGAGCATCGGATTTAACATGTTGACCGATTTGAAACTTGTTAGAAATACATACTAATATACCGACCATACTCCTCATACAAACATATATATTATGATATATCTGGAGCAAGCGGATAGTGACAAACAGTAAAGTAGTTGCGTTATTTTAATTTTAGCATGACTGATCTCCCAGACAGCGGTGAGAATTTATCATTACCTCTGCAGGATATCACCGCTGAAGAAGTTAGTATGAATCTGACTATGTGTGGGCTATTACCGGATTATGCAGCGGATTTGACTCACCTGTACAGTGAGTATGGCGACTGGAACCAAGTGAAAGAGGTGTGGTTCGAAGAAAGTAGAGGCGACCGTAGTACGAAAGATAGCTCCCAGAAGACGTATCGTGTCTTGGTCTCCCGGTACAAGAACGCACCATCAACATTGCCCAACCCAAGTGATTTACCGAACATATTGAATGAGTGTACGACTAGCGAAGATAAGGCCCAAGTTCTCTATCCATATTTAGTTGCTGACGATACACTGTTCCAATATGTCGTTCGAAAATATACACAACGGCTTAATTCAGATATTCTGGATCCCCTCGATTTTTCAAATGAGACACTGATTGGTATCCTCGATGAATTAGAGTACGCTGATGGTGGCTCATTTGACTACGCAGAGTCAACTACAAAACGATGGTGTGAGGGATTTAGATCTGTGATGCGTGAGATCGGTGTGTTGGATAGCCAACAATCAATTGTAGGTCACCCCCCGTCGGTAGGAGAT
>Ga0102936_1000238_pt1 | contig 21403 bp, 18 predicted proteins | sample SalPon2_A_H2O_MG_FD_78502 | JGI IMG/M metagenome (GOLD analysis project Ga0102936, IMG submission 78502) | Salt pond water microbial communities from South San Francisco under conditions of wetland restoration - Salt Pond MetaG R2_A_H2O_MG | ecosystem: Environmental > Aquatic > Non-marine Saline...
CACTGCAGCCGCAAGCAGAGTAGTACCTAGCGCAGGCACCACATATTCAAGGCTAGGAGTTACTGCTGAAGGAGTTTGTACCGATACTATCATCCCTGTAACTATTATCGCTGGTACCGGGAACTTATCGGCGATATCTAGCTCGAGGATATGAGCAGCGATCGCGATTATCGCGAGGCCTGTAGCATACTTCAGTCGTTCCATGTAGAAGATGCTGGCGAAGACTGGTGCGATCAACGCTATCAGGACTGCCCCTCCAAGTAGGAACGGCGCTACCTGTCTCACCATTCTGCGGGCCTCTCTACCGTTTTCTGCGGATGAGTAGAGTACTGCCAGTGCTCCTGCTCCTGTGAATATTGTCAATGCGACGTTGAATGCGTCGGAGAATGTCTGGATGGCGCCTGTTACAAGCAAAGTGGCGAATACACCGTCTACCAGCGGAAGACAGAGCACGAGCAAGAGCCTTTGGGCGCCGTCATCTAGAAAGTCCAGAACCATGCAGAACACCGGAAGAGAGGGCCTGGAACCGTTTACCACATAAACTTGGACTTGGTTCCCTTGAAAGACTTGAAATTAGAGAAATTAGATAGCATAGTCTCTGACATAATATTCTGTGCAGTGCCAGAGCATGCCAAAACATTCATTCGTATGCATAAATCTAGGCACGGATAATTAAAAACATTGTTGCAGCTCCGAAATCAACGCCCCGCCAGCTTCTTCGAAACCTCATCCAGTAGAACAGAAATATCTTCTACATGATCCTGGAGCTCTTCAAAGTCGTCTTGCGCAGGCACAGGCTCTATATCCTCCTCTACCTCTTCCTTCATATCTTTGATCTTGCTCTGTAACTCTGTCTCGATACGCTGGCCTTCCTCCTGCATGAACTCAATCTTTTCCCTAACAGAACCTATCTTGTCGTGGGCCTCGGAAACATTGGAGCGTAAGGCCTCCATATTCTTTCTCACATCGTTAAGCTCAGAGGTAACCTCGGTATACCGGAAATCAATCTTGTTATCAATCTTTTCTCTTTCCTCTTCAATCCTCTGCTCCATCTCTACAGTATCAACTTTTTCCTCAACCTCTATATTCTCTATACGGCTGCGGATATCTTCTATCTCTTCGTCAGTATCGGAGCGAATACTGTTAACTTTTTCCTCGAAATTTTCCTCTGCCAGCCTGTTTTCAACTGCGGAGAAAACCTTCTCGAACACATCATCCTTGAAATCCTCCATCCTTTCCTCGAGATCGGACTTTGTAACGGCCTGGGAAATCTCCAGGTTATCGACCTCTCTCTTCAGATCGTTCTCTGTTAGATCGCTGTAATCATCTTCCTCAACAAGAACCTTTCCACCGCTATTGGCCTCTTCTAACTCTCGTACACGATCGTTCAACCTCCGGATCTCATTCTTGAGCTCTTCCTTATCCAAATCAGAATCGGCAGAAGAGTCCGTTCTAGCAGACTGCTCTTTTGCTTCGGAAAGCGCCTCGGACAAAGATTTTTCGATATCAGCTGAACCTACCATAACCGCATATAGAATTAATGGTGAACTCTCGCTTAAAATATAAACGATAGAAAGAGAAAGAAGAAAGAAGGCCTTACTCCTCCATGAAAACCGGCTCTCCCTCGTCAAGAATCTTCTCGTCATCAAACCAGACAGTAGGCTTCTCACAGACAGAGTCCCAGTGAATATCACATGGATTCCTCCTGTCATCTCCCTCAGAAACATACGAACAGTTATCCCCCAGGGCGATATGAACCGTTCCGAGAACCTTCTCATCCTGGAGAGTATTGCCGATAATTGTGGCCTCCGGATTCGTACCGAAACCGAACTCGGCCAGCTTCTTGGAGCAAGGAACATCTTCAAAGGCCTTCTCCAGCTCAGAGGTCTCAGCACCTTCCCTGTTTTCCAAGGCCACTACCTCACCGTCCTTGATCTCGACTTTTTTCGCGTCAGGCGAGAACGGGAAGTGATCGAATACCAGCGTACCTTCAATATTTGCCGGGTAGCCGTTAGGTTCTCCAGCCGGAAGATTTCCGAAGTCTCCTGGCTCATGCAGAATACCGGTATCGTTGTGGTAGGTATCGATCTCTACATCGAAACGCAGATCGGTTCCGGAAGGAGTCTCAATCCTGACCTCATCAGCATCCTCCAGAAGGCCGTAAACTTTCTCGGTAATCCTCTTTACCTCGTCGTAATCGGCCTGAAGGCTTGTATTCCATATCTCCTTGCTGACAGTCGGTAGCGTCGCGACCCGGACTCCGGCCTTGTTCGCCTCTTTTCTTGCCTCGGTGTGGCTCAAGGACTTCAAAGTAGGGGCGATCACTACATCGGCCGCTTTCATAGCTTCCGCAACATGCGCAGGAGGTTCCTCACCATGGTTCTCCGGCTCATCGTACTCGATGTACGTCGCCTCGACGTCCCGATCATCAAGCACTTCAAACAACGCATCAATCAGTTCAGAATCGTTACCATCATTTACGACAAGCACCTCCTCTTGATCATCTACGTTTAAACACTGTTCAATTATAGTCTTCGCGCCGTCAACTAAGCTCATAGACAGAAAAGCGGTTACAAAACTAAAACATCTTTCCCCCCAGACCTAACTCAGATCAACATAAGTACCACGGCCCTCATCCAGGAACTCAAGCTTGTCCTCACGGGCAAGCCAGCCGATCGCCATATTCACCTTCGAACGTGGAAAATCCAGAGAACTGGAAACAGAGGAAACAGAACACTCTCCTTCATCATCTAAGTATCTCCAGACATAACCAGCAACCTCACCAATTCTATCTTCCAAAAACAGTTCACCTAGAAAACAGTATAACAGGCCTGATTTAAATCACCTTCTCACTATAAAAAATTCCAAGACCCGACACACAAACACAGTAAAGGCCTCGATCGACTGGTTACCGCACCTTTCATCTAGAAAGAGTGCTTAGAGCAGTTCTTCTTTACAGAAGACTGCGACGCTTCAGTCGACACGCAAGTAAGAACATTATCTAAGAAGGCCTCGATGGCTCAGCTTGGCTAGAGCGGTCCCCTCGTAGGACTGGTTACGCTCGTTCCACACGCAACGACCCATGCACAGCATGGCTCAAAAGCGCCGTGGATTCGAGCCTTCGGCGAGAATGGAGCGGCCAGTGACCGTAAGTTTGGACCGAACCAGACTAAGATAGGGACAGGTCCCGGGTTCAAATCCCGGTCGGGGCTTCAAACCTTGAACTACTCTTATTTATTCTACAGCTTCTTCTAACGCATCTTTTGCAATCCTTTTCAGGGCCAAAGCGTTCATTGCCTGAGCCTGTTCTTCCATGAAGCGGTAGAATTCTTTTTGGACCGGTTGATCAGCGTATTTTTCCTCCAGCTGTTCGGCCCAAGATTTCAGTGGTAGGTCTTCGTATTTTCCGTCTTCTTTGACTAGTTCTTCTGCTGCGAGGCCTACCCTGTAGATATCCGGGGTGGCTGCGGCAGGTATTACCTCTGGATCCTCCAGTTCCCCGGTAAGGCCGTACTCTTGTCCGTCGATCACCGGTGCGATATGGTTCTGTTCCGGGTAGAAATGGAAGAATGTCCGATGCTCATCCCAGTCCAGTTCGCTGAACAAGGCCATCCTTTGTGCGGTTCCTGCGCCGCTCATAGCCGGGCCTACTACAGGCAGCTTGAAACCGATATCGTCAAGTTCTTCCCAGTATTCCTCTGGAGTATCATAGCTAGATGAGACAGATTCTCTTCTTCCCGGACTTAGCGCATTATTAGGGTTTTCGGGATCGGCCCGGATAACTTCGTTCACCCAGTCATCGTAGAGCTCCATCTTCAGATTTACTATCCATCAGTAAAATTAAAGCTCTGTCGGTCGCCTGATTCTTAACCTTCGATAACTTAACTTTTGAACTCCCACAGGTATAGTGTGACAAGACCTCAGGAAGAGTACGATACTCTAGTCATCGGAAGTCTTCTGAGAGGCGTTGATGAGCGCGGCGAGTATACCCAGGCCTCTTTCATGGAAGATGATGTTTTTGTGGACGTAATTAGAAGGCCGAGAGGCTACAAGCTAAGATTTGGAACTGAAAAAGGCCTGAAAGATACTTATGAAGGTATATTTGAGAACTATCATCCGAAAGGCCTTGTAGAGGCCATGAATGTAAATGGAGAAAGTTTTGCTCTGGATCCTGATGCCTGGCAGGGCGGCAATTACGAGGATTTTGTTGAGGCCTACTTTAACTTCGGCGATTTCAGCGTCGAATGGTCTGCTCTCGATGACGAGTCTGAAAAAGATTATGTCATTGATATTTTCAGCAACACCAGGCAATTCGATACAGATGAGCCGGTATCAGAGCCTGGCTGGAAGATCAGCGAGGCCGTAACGGAGGCTGATAGCAGTCTGTTTGATGAGATACGGCAGTTCCTGAACGAGAGGTAAGCGATATAGTTAAGGTAAAATCAGAACAGGCTTGACATGCAGACTTCATGTACAGGGCCTTTGGAAGTCTTCATTCCCGAGGACTCGATTAGTTCTCCGCAGACCGTGCATTTTTCGACCGTTTCCATACTGTATTATACGTATAGCTGATATATTAATTTATCTCCAAACAAGCGTTTTAAAATTTAAGGAATATCTAATGTTTATGGATGACAAAGCTGTTGATGAGAAGGATATCCGAATAATTGAACAGTTGCTGTCGGATGGAAGGGCCTCTCTCAGGAAAATTGCAGACAGAGTCGGTGTTTCTCCTTCCACAGCGAGCAATCGTTTCAAAGAACTTATTGATAACGGTGTTATACAGGGCTTTGTTCCTGTTCTTGACTACGAGAAGATGGGTTACAGGTTCTCTGCGCTGACCCATATCAAGACTGAGCCAGGCAAAGTCAGTGAGATCGCGGAGAGTCTGAAGGATAAGGCCTTTATCAGGCAGTGTTTTTCCGTTACCGGGGATGCAGATATAGTCATCATCTCGTATTTCCGGACCAGGCAGGAGATGAACGAATCAATTCAGGATGTACAGAGGATGGAAGGTATAGAGGAGACGGAGACGAACGTGGTGTTGGAATCCTATCGTCAGGAGATTAAGCTATAAATCTTCCGGCGTTAGGATCACCAGTTCACTGGAAGAGGCCGTCTCGTTCCTTTTCTTACCTACAATATATTTCGCTTCAAGTTTTTCGACCCTACGAACTGCAGCTTCATCGATCTCTCCATCCATAACAACCGCATGACAGTTTTTATCAAGTTCTGATACCGCAGATACAGGCTTTTTCTCTATAACATCTCCGTTCTCGTCGAGAGTGTTTACGGCTCTTGTACCGGTCAGTTCCGAAAGTTTGTCATTTAATTCCTCTGTCTCTTCATCAGAGATCTGCTGTTCGACTTCCGGTTCTTCAGTGTATTTTACCGGTTCGACATCTCGCAGAGCAGAATGTACTTCTCGCTTGGAGAGTTCTTCGACTTCTTTTCCTTCGGGAGCTCGGGCCACGTACTCTGGTTCGGCCTTCTCCTTAAGTTCTTTGAGTATGAGGTCTCCTCCTCTGTCTCCGTCGAGGAAGGCCGTTATCTCTTTTTCCTCTGCGATCCTCTCAATCCTTGAAGGTACCGAGGTTCCGCCGATGGCCAGTGCGTTCTTGACTCCTTTCTCCAGGAGGTTGACGACATCAGCCTTGCCTTCAACTATCACTATACTGTCATCCCAGTCGACATCAGGGCCTGCTGTAAAGGAATGATACTCGGAGATCTCTTCTTTCCTGACCTCTTCCTTGATGTCATTCATCAGTTCTTTCTTATCCGGAGTTTCGCGCTCTATATCCTGTAGAAGCTGTTTTGAGCGTTTAACGATGTAGTCTCTCTTACTTACTCTCAGGTCTTCGATGCTGTCAACTGTTAGATCAGCATTGCTTGGGCCGATCTTTTCTATCGTTTCAAGCGAGGCTGCCAGCAGAGCTGTTTCGGTCGCGTCTAGAGAGGTTGGCAGTTCGAAGGAGGCCTCTGTGCTACCTCCTGTATCCTCTAGCTCGACGTTCATTCTACCGATTTTTCCTCTGTCTTTTAGTTCTCTTAGATCAAGCTGGTCGCCGAGAAGGCCTTCGGTCTGTCCGAAGATAGCGCCGACTATATCTGATTTCTCGACGACTCCTGCTATCTCTATCGTTGCGTTTATCATGTACTTTGCGGATTTCTGTGATGTCTTACCCATTAGTATTCAGCCTCAATTTTTCGTTCAAGTTTTTCTTCAGGAAGATCGGTTTTCAACTTCTTCCTTCTGCTCTGATGGCCCGAGATTATTCCCGGCCTTTCTCCAAGTATCTCTTCAAGTCTCTGAAGGAGTTCAGAGTTCGCTCTACCGTTCTCCGCCTTGGATTCGAGGTAGAAAGTTGGAAAGCTTCCGTCCTCTATCCTGTATTTATCCTGATCAGGCTTAACTTTAACGTAGAACTCTGTCATATCTTCGGCCTCCTTCGTTTGAGCGAAAAATAAAATTAGTGTGGCTGCCCTGTAACACAGATGGTCATCCCTGTAGTCCCGGAAGGTAACATCTGCTGACCGAGGGCAGCCGTGAGGAAGTGATTACCCTCCTCAGAGAATAATTGGGAGGTTAACCTTTTAGCTGTGAGATATGATCTACTGGAAAAAGGTTCCATCCGTCGGCGGAGTATAGGCCTCCTGACGGGTCTTGGTCTGTACAGGTTCTTCTCCATGGTACTGGCGGATGTAGTCGAAGTACTCAGACAATCTTTCACGGGCGTACTCGATGTCGTACTCTATCATCTCCTCTCCCAGCCGGTTGATGAACCATTTCTTGAACAGGTTGTTCAGAGGATGGGCTAATATCCGTGGCAGGAAAGTGATGCCGTCCGGAAAACCGTACTTAACCTCTAAAGTAACCCAATACTCCATCAAACCGAAATCGTTTTCACCCGAAGGCGGGCTCTGTGTAGCAATATTAGTTGTCAGTTTCACCTTCCCTTTACCGCTTGGAAGGCCTTCTACACACTCCATAGTTGATTCAAAGTCTCCGCTGTCCACGTTCTCAGAATAGAATGTTTCCCTAGGTTTGGACATCTCCATATTCTGATTGAAGATATACTTATGCTCCTTGTAGATACTGACTACATTCGGACTCTCATACCACTCCGCCTTGTTCTGTATCTCCAGCCAGTCACCTTCAAACAGATGCTCATGATGCCAGATATCATCCGCCTCATGAAACTTCTCTTCCTCGTAGTCGCTGTTATAGGTCTTAGGAGTGTGGAACCAGCACATCAACTTTCCGAAAAATCCCGGGCCCTCGTCATCTGACATATTCCATCACTGCCAGGGCGGTGTGTAATGGGAGCTGCCTGTACGGACAATCCCATCTTCCACACCAAATTTTTCTCTCATCAGGTTTTGAAGCCTTACAACTATCTCCGAGGCCTCTTCCTCGTATTTATGTATTTCTTTGGAGTAGAACTTGTTGTACCATATCCCTACAAGTATTTTGTAGAACTTGGATCTCTGGAACTGTGTTTTCTCATCCTCCAGATGCGTCGACCCGTAGTTGTTTTGAGGATACTGCGTAACCGGGTAAGGCTCCCATATCTCTGCATTACCGCCAGGATAAACCGTTATCACTTTGCCGGTAGTCTTTACACGGACCTTCTTGATATCATCAGGTCTGTTCTGCTTGTAAATTTCTTTAGGATCTTTCACACGCCAGCTGAGGTTGAAGTAAAGTACGGTGTTACGGGATTTCTCCTTAAATGCGTACATACGGATTTTATCCTTAGGGCCCGTCACAGAGAACTCGTTACGTCCTTCCTCAACCCGGTCCATATCGAACTCTTCTACCAGTAGATCTTTGATACCTCTGTAGATACGGGCCGGATCCTCCTTCACAAAGTAATGATCCTGCTTGGAGAGTGCATCTTCAGTGTATTTAACCACCGTAACCAGCCTCCAGATCATCTTTGATATACTCCATAAGCATATCGATCCTTTCATCGACCGCGTGCTCGTAGCCTTCTCTTGTCTCGCCGTAAAGAAACTTATCGTACAGCGATCGGTAACCATAGTAAAGTAGAGAATCCTGCCAGCTCTTTTCCGTAGGATAAGAGGTAATCAACTTGGCCTTAAGCTGTATATCTACCTCTGACGTCTCCCTGTCGATATGAAGAAATATCTCCATGTTCTCATGAGTCAGGTGATCCATACCAAAGATGGTGACGATTTTGGCCCGTATATTCCTTCCATCTACATCGTTGTAGTATTTCTCTTCGTTAACCGAGGAAAACTTCATCCTGTCCTCCAGAAGCATCTTGAGCGAAGAATAAACCTCTTCAGGATCTTCAATCTTCAGGGTCAGCCTTCTGCGGGCCACTTCCTCGGTTATGTGCATGCTCATGCTGTAAAATAGTTATGGTAGAACTCTGGATAAAAAAGTATTATAAGGTGGAAGAGGTCGATTACCGGCATTCCTCACATAGAAGCATACCATTGGTCTCTCTCAAGTCTTCGCTGTAGTTTTCACAGCTTTCACAACTCCCCTCCGTTGAGGTCTCTCTCGGAGTGGCATCGGCCTCCATCTCGATTTCTTCTTCCATTACCTCGGCATAACCAGGCCAGGCCCTGAGAATATCTGTCTGGGTAAGTATACCGACAAGCATGTCATCCCTGACAACTGGCACACGAGAGATGTCGTTCCGGGCCATCGCCATCGCGACATCATCAAGCAGCTGGTCCTCTTCAGCCACGATCAGATCCGTACTCATTATATCTTCGACAAGTACCTCTTCAGGATCATTATTCTCAGATACCACCTGATAAACAATATCTCTGCAGACTATCACTCCTTCAGCGTCTTCCTCGTCAACAACTACAAGGCCTCGAATTCCTTCTTCTCTAAGTATCTTTGCAGCTTCTTTAACCGTTTTTTCCTGTTGGATCGCGATGACCCCTTCTGTCATCAGTTCCTTGACGGTTACATCTTCTTCAAAAGTCATTATTCTTCTACCTCCTGTTCCTGCATAATCTCTGCGAACCCTGGCCAGGCCCTGAGAATATCGGACTGAGTTACAATCCCGACAAGCATATCTCCACGTACAACCGGTACCCGAGATACCTCATTTTTCGACATTGCCATCGCGACATCATCAAGCAGCTCATCCTCTTCAGCCACGATCAGATCCGTACTCATTATGTCTCTAACCTCTGTTTCACGTGCTCCTTCGCCTTCAGCTATTACATCGTAGGCGATGTCTCTACAGACTACCACTCCGACCGCATCTTCATCATCTATTACTACAAGGCCTCGTATATCTTCCTGTCGTAGCTTGCTTGCTGCCTCTACTATGTTGCTATCGGCCTCTACTGCGATTACGCCATCCGTCATAACTTCTTTGAGTTTGACTTTTCCATCCATAAAGAAAATGGGAGAGTTGATTCTAAAGAAGGTTTCGGTGCTTTCAGTTCGCGAACTGTTTTAAACCTGTCTGGCGGTCGCTTTTACCGAAAAGACTTTGAATCGTCTTGTTCAGTATCAGGATCTGCTGCCTGATATATGGAGATACCTCATAATTATCTATAATCCTTTTAGAAGGCTCAAGATACTTCTTGATTGTTCCTTCAGAAATTGTCAACAGTACCTTGCCACCACATTCCGGACACTGTGCTGTAGTCTTTCCTGTAGGCGCTATAGTCTGGTTCGTCATCGGAACCCGCCTGAACTTCTCATTACAGTCAACACACCTCATCTTCTGACTGGAGAAAGAACGCAGATTACCCTTAATATCAGGAATGAAGTGCTTATCAAGCAATAGATCGGCTACCGCGTTCTCATCAACCGCCCTGATACGCTCACCAAGTTTCAACTGATTATCAGTCTTCTCACTCATCTCATCCAGGGTAACGTACTCTGACTGGTTGGGTCCATCATCTACATCCGAGGTAGGAGTAGTATAATCATGAGAATAAGGCTCATCGCTGTGTACAATATCCTCTCCGATCTCTATATCTGTTTCAAGATTCCATGGCTCCTTGTACTTCTTGGTCTCCTCGTAGAAGCTTCTAGGATAATCATCAACAGTCTCAACAGCCCAGGCCTCATCGTCGACCTCGTCAGGATTCAAAACCGTCGATAAGATTAGCGGAGCGTCCATGGTCCTTGCTCCAGTCATATCAGGGAGATACTTCCTTGAGAAGTTGAGGAGGCCATCCATCATCAGTAGGATTGCGTCCTCGTCTCCGTCGCAGTTATTTGTAACGAGATTATTCTGTGTTATGAAGTTGTGAGTTTCCTCAACTTCTATATCGTACATGAATCTTTCTTCAGCCTGTACTATTTCTCTTTTTACTATTTCTTCCTTCACTATTTCTCCAGAACACTCCTCTCTAGAGGATCTAACTTTTGAGTATGCTGACTGCAGTGCTTTCTGTTTTCTCTCCAGTGAAAATCCTATTTCAGTACCGAAATTAACTGCGTGTTCCGACCTTATACTAAGCTTGTGAGATGTGAATGTCCGACCTTCATAATGCTCCGTTCCATATTTATCGACCAACAGTCCTCCTGCTTTTCTCTCTTCCGTCTTATATCTCGCGTAAATTCCGAACCGTTTCAGCAGAAAATCAATATCTTCCAAAAGTTCTCTTGATACACTTGTTGCCTGAACGTGTAATCCCCCTTTTTCAACAGAGCCATCTCCAGCAAAGTACGCGCTCAAGAAGTACGAAACCTTCTCTTCAGGAAGCTGCTTGACAAGATCAGGAACTCTCTTGTTATGCGCATTATCTCCTATTTCCAGGCCCTTGAAGAAATCGTAAGCAAGCCTAGAGCTTAGAGTAATTGTATTTTCTTCTATGCTAGGCTCTTTATCGAAGATATTTTTTATGCATTCCACAATTTCATCTTTTAGTTCCTCCTCGCCGTAAGCGAAAGCAACCTGATAAAATTCCCCTCCCTTCTTCTCAGATTTGCGGATATGACCCTCCGCAACATAGTAACCTAGCAATTTCATTAAATTCTTATCAACTGTAATCGAGGCAGGAAGACTTACTTTATCTCTTTTTGCAGCTATCTCCGCCTCTTCAGGATAGCTTATGTCGGTCTCATCAGCTAGTTTAGCAAACACTTCAGAAGGTATACTATCGCGATACTTGTAATTACTTAAAGTTTTCTTATTTATCCCTATTGCTTCGCTTGCGGCTTTAAGACCTCCTAAATAATCAATTGCTTCATTTACAGTCTCTTCGAAATTCCTTATCATTAGATTTTCCGAATCTAGCTTATCTAAAACATTAATTTGTTCTACATTCTCAGTCTCAACATCCATTTCCAGAGGTGTTAGAAGATTATCTCCCTCCTCGACTGCTCGGGCCTTCCTTACACCAGAATCTGTCTTTACTCTGTGATCAGGGAATACCTCATGTTTTCGACCTCCTGCAGTTGTAAATTCGATTTTGAACTCTTGAGCCGGCGTTTTTATTGCCTTGACTGCTTTCGAATCTGTTACTCTTTTATCCTCGATAGATTTGACATCTAGATCAATTCCTTTTTCGATCGTTCCTGTAGGGTCTGCAGAAGAACCTGCCTCTGCCTCATCGAAAATATCTTTGAGAGTCTTTGATCTTCCATCTGATAGCTTAACCTCGGCATCTCCAGGCAGACAATTTCTTCTCTTCGCTGCATGCCAGTAAGGATGCGCGTAGATCCCCTTGGCCTCTGTAAACCCTATTATACGGCCGACAGTTCCTCCAGATGTGTGCGGTGCGAGGCCGATCACAAGTTCCCCGACCAGATCCTCTTTCTTCTCCGCATCATAGTACGGTTCAAGGCCGTAGAAATCCTCCAGGAGCTCGTCGATAAACTGTGCGACCCTCAGCATGTAGTCAGAGGCGGCTAGAGTGTTCTCTCCGTCCGGAATAATTATATCCTGAGGCTTAAGCTCGATAACCTGATCATCGTTCTCCAGAGGCTCTCCATTCTCATCCTCTTTGTAGCCCAGTTCACGGAGCCTTTCAACCGATACACCGATCTCACGCGGCTTGAAATGTGACATGGGGATATCTGTAGCATCGTATCTTACAGTACCGTCCTTGTTGACGTAAAGATCGTGCTTCTTCCTCAGAAGGCCTTTCTCAATCGGCTCCACAACCTTTGTCTTCGACGTCATACCTCTGAAAGATTTCAGGAGCTCCGGCGGCTTGTTCATACCCAGGTTCTCCAGTGCATCGTCCATCATCGAACGGACGTCGATATCAGTTCTGTCGTATCTGTTGACCCAGTCACTGCCGCAGCTGCCACAGACCTCGGTCTCCTCCTTGAACTTCTCCCCGCAGTCGCTGCAGATGTAAAGCGGTTCGGTCGAGGCCCCGCAGTTACGACAGAAGTAGTAATGAGACTCTTCACCGCATTCAGGACAGTAATTATGTATTATCTGTTCTTTAACCAGGCCTTTCTCGCCGTGCATCGTCTGATTGTAGGAGGCTGTCAGGTTTCTCATCCTGCCACCTTCCTCCTTACCGCAAGGGAACAGAAGCTGTGGCTTACCGTTCAAGGTTCTTCTCTCAGCCTTCTCCGGACGCCCCATTCTCGCTCCAAGATAATGAGGTGCTGGATCTCCCATCTCCACTCCTGATATTTCCTCCACGGCCTCTACTATTTCCGAACTGCTTTCCACTTCTTCAATTATATCTTCGTTATCTTTTTCCGGTTTGAGCAGGAGCTTCAGGGCCTTGAGATCCTGTTTCCGGACTTTTATCTCATCACCTTCTTTTTCGTGCTGTACAAGAAGATCTTCGAGCGCGGACTTGGCCTTTTCTCCGTGTATATCGCCTTCGCTAATCGATCGGTAGAGAGCCTTGAATTTATCGGGTGAAGTATCTTTCCAGTGGTATGTCCAGTTCGGATGAAGATTTATCCCGAGCTTGTCACTGATCTTGAAGGCTTCCTCCGGTGTAGGAGTTCTCTCCGAGAAGTCACGCCCTAGCTTAACTTTTTGCTCTTCAAGAGCTTTTTCCAGGTCTTTCTCCCACCACTCCGGTACGTAAGGCGATGGCAACAGTTTCTTGCCGTTTTCAACGAACTCTCCATACGTTACAAGCATGTCGCCGAGGAAGAGAATCTCCTCTACATCTTGCTCCAGTTCACGGGCCTCTTCCCGTGACTCGACTTTGACGACGTCGCCGTTTTTCAGCTTGACAGCCGGAGGATGCACATCGTCGCATGGAGTAGCTACAGTACCTTTCATCGGGTACTCCGTCTTTAGCTGTGTTCCAATAGCAATGAAGCGTTGTGAGATCTCGAGAGTGGCTGGATGCATCGATACTGCTGCAAGGCCGTTGGTTCTTGAGTGGCCGTATCTCAGCCGGAACCCTCCTTTACGGCCTGGATGCGCGAATATAGGTCTTCCTGCTGTTAATGAGCCAAGATACTTGTCGGAAGGAGTGTACTTTGATTCTTCCTTCTCCTCTTCGTCTTCGTTATCTTCGTCGCTGCCTGAGGAGTGGATCTCTTTCTGTAGACCCAGGTAATCCTTCACCCATTCCCAGTGTTCGAGGCCGAAGTCTTTACCCCATTTCTCTATACGTTTTTTGATCTTAGGGGCTTTCAGTGGTAGGCCATCGAGGTATACGAGGCACATGCCTCCTCTGATCTGGTTAGTATCTATACGTTCGAGGTCCTTGTAGTTCGATACCTCGAGCTGTTCCGTCGGTGACCCCGTGACTTCTACTGGAACATTCTCCGCGATCATCGAAGTTTCATCCCGCTCCGGGTAGTACTGTTTTGCCGTTACACGTGTGTAATAGTCATCTACTTCCGCTGCATACCTGCTTACAACTGTATCTGAAGGTTTGAATCTGTCAAGGCCTACACCGATCCTGACGTAGTCCGCGAGAAGTACTGACATCGCACTCGCTGTTCCTCCTGCAGACCTGATAGGCCCTGAGTAATACATCGCCAGGTATTCTGTACCATCGTTGTTCTCTCTTATCTTTACATCGCCGATTCCTTCAAGGGGGGCGGTTGTGATACCTCCTGTCATGTAGCTGACTCCTACACGGACACCAGCCTCACATGCTCTCTCCAGATCATCGAACTCGTGGAATTCTCCTTCAGCGATCTCTCTTGCGATCGAGAAAGAAACTCTTTCATCGTTTTTACCGTATTCGTCTTCCAGCTCTCTGATTCTTTCCGCAACTCCTTGATCCTCCAGCTCCGGGAACTGGGCTGCGATAACAAGACTCGAGGCCTTCTCCGCGAGATCTTCTGCTACAGGGATATCTACGCGGTCTTCTGGATCTTTAGACTGGCTTCTGGCCTCTTCAGCGATATCGTAGGCCTTCTCAGTCTTCTCTCTTATGCTGTTGAAGTATTTCTCTGTATTCATGATCTTAAGCCTCTACTAGAACTGTTTGACGTCTGTGTTTCGGGTTTTGAAATCTACTAATGTTACTTTTCCTGGATCCGGTTCGTGGCCGACTCTTTTCTGGAAGTCTGTCTGAGCCTGGAAAGTTGAGGACGCGATGACGTTCACCCCTTTGTAGCTTTCGTTTGCGTGGCTATGGAGATGGCCTGCGACGAAAATGTCTGGTTCATGCCCTATTACAAGGTTGTCATCTCCTTCAGGCGATACAAGGTTAGATCCATAAGTTGGTGCCAGGTGACGTCGCTTTAACAGGTCGATCATGACGTGACTTGGATCATCGTAGGCCTTCTCTCTAAGCGACTGTATCTGATCGATCTGTTCATCGAAGCTGTAACCATGGTACATCAGGTTCTTTATACCCTTGCTTCTGATTGCGTGAAGCCTGACGGTCTGTGGGTTCTGCACCAGGTGCACATTGTTGAAGTCTGAGATCGTCGGCAGAACATCCTCGTCGATCCGTGGCTGTGGCTCCGCTAATCGAGTAATATCGTGGTTTCCAGGGCCTAAAAGTATCTGGATGTGCTCCGGTACTTTCTCCACCCATTCCTCGAACTTCTGGTACTGCTTGTAAATATCAGTTATCTCAAGCTCTTCCTCCTGGCCAGGGTATGTTCCTACGCCTTCGACCACGTCGCCAGGAATAACCAGGTAGCCAACGTTCTCGGCCTGAGAGGAGTTCAACCACTCCGCGAACCTGTCAAGCCTCTTGTTCAAGGTATCTTCAGAACCGATGTGAAAGTCGGATATGTAGGCCGCGGAGACCTCATCTTTGGTAGTTTTAACCCCCTGAGGGATAGGCAGATCAGGCCTTATGATATCATCAGCATAGATTATATCACCGCCGAGGTTTCCTCTTACTCCGATTACTTCATCCGGGACAATTCTTTCACCTTCTCTGTCCTCAGCAAGCACTTTGAAAGTTCCTGTCTTGTCCTCAATCTCTACAATCCATTTACCGGACTGCGTCGAGTATTTATCATTTACAAGGCCTACCGTAGTGGCCTCTTCTCCTTCATCTCTCGATTCAAGTCTTTTAATCGATGTCGCGGACTTCATCTCTCTCCTCCGCATCAACATATCCTTCATCCGATCATAACGATCATTGTAGTATCCTAAGAATTCAGGTACGTCTTTTTCGTCCTCCGAAACATCTGTCTCATCCAGAATCTCGACCTTGGTCCTCATCTCGGACCTGTTACGATCATCCTTGATCCTTACCGCTTTATCCTTGCTGAACTTGGAGCTAGTATCATCGAACTCCTCGCCAAGCTCGACATCAGAGTTATCTTCAGAGCCAGAAGTCTGTCTCTGCTCTTCCTCCAGCTTAGTCTTCTCTACCAGTTTACCCCCCTCTGTTTCATGTACAACTTCGTCCTCAACACTGTTACTTCTTTCCCTAAGATTATTTAGCATCATCTCAGAGACATACATCGGCGTAACATCCAGGCCTTTAATCGTCTCTACATCCTCCTCACTGAGGCCTTCAGCTGCATCCTTGCCTATGATACATCCTTGCTGTGTTAGCTCCTTGAGTGCTTTTTCATTCATTAACTGATTTACCCCCTTCAATTCATGCGCTTTCTAAAGGTAGAACTTTTCCTCTACCATCTCCTCCAGCTGTGAACGAATCTCCTCTGGAAGATCAACGCTTATCTGACGTGTACGACCATAACGGCCCTTACTGATTACCTTTGCATTGATTACTCCGAGCATGTCGAGCTCCGAGATAAGGCCGGAAACCCTTCTCTGCGTAAGTTCTGAAACATCTACGTCCTCACACAGCTCCTTGTACTCACTGTAGACATCCCCCGTAGCGATCTCGTCCTCATCCTCAGTCATCTGAAGAATAGTATAGAGAACCAGCTTCGACTGCTTAGGCTGAGAACGAACAGTCTCAACCATGCGATCTCGCTCAATCTTATCCTGGGCCCGATCAACATGTTTCTTGTATATCTTTTCATCATCCGAACGCTCACACAGCTCTCCCGCAACCCTGAGAAGATCCAGAGCTCTACGGGCATCGCCGTGTTCCTGAGCCGCGAGCGCCGAACACTTCGAGATAACCCCTCCCTCCAGCTTATCCTCAACAAAGGCCTTATCAGTTCTCTCCTTCAAGATCTCTCTAAGCTCGAGAGCATTGTAAGGAGGGAAGATGATCTCTTCCTCCGACAGAGAGGACTTTACTCTCGAATCCATGTACTCTGTAAAGTTAAGATCGTTGGAGATTCCCAGGATGGAAACCTTGGTCTCCTCTAGATCATCGTTGATACGTGTAAGGTTATAGAGGAACTCATCACCAACCTTTTTAACTAAGGCATCGATCTCGTCAAGCGCAATTACTACTACGCCTTTCTGCTCTTTTAAAGCGTTAAAGAATCTATTATAGATTTCATCTGTTGGAAGGCCTGTACTAGGTACATCCTCTCCCAGCTGTCGGGCCAGTTTTGCGAGAAGTCTGTACTCTGTATCAGCTACCTTCTTCATCTTACAGTTAATGTACAGGACATTCAGATCAATATTCTGTTCATCAGCTACACCGCTCAGTTCTTCAGTTACGTGTTTTACAATCAGTGTTTTTCCTGTACCTACAGAACCATAGAGAAATACGTTGCTGGGATCATTTCCTTTCAGTGCTGGGGCTAAAATCGATGCCAGATCATCGATCTGTTCATCACGGTGAAGAATATTATCAGGCTTCCAGCCAGTTGTAAGAGCATCCTTGTTTTTAAAAACAGAATCTTTATCGAGATAGTTCGAGAACATCGATTTCAGATTGCTCTGACTCATCTATCTCATCCCCCCGAAAACAGAATTCAATTTCATTTTGATCTAGGCCCCGTATATTTCTACGTGAAATTAAGGTTTATAATCCTTCTCCAATCGAAGCAAGGGTGAGTACCACCCCCACCCCCTGATTTCATGTAGAGATTTCTATAAACTAACTATACAAAGATATAACACTGTTATATTATTATGTCGCTGTTATAATTTTATTCCGCCGTTATATCCGAGTCTCGGCCTCCAGATACAAATTCCACTCGAAATAGAGGGGTGGGTGCCGTTTCTAGCTCAGGTACTTCAACTCCAAGTTAGAACTTCAAGGTTCCGGATGAAGGTCAGGTCTCCTGATGAAATCGACCTTTCTGTAATTGCTGTAAAAATCTTCGGGCCTCAGATCATGATCAAACACGACTCGAATCGGAATAATTCAAACCAAACTCTTAGAACCTTTCTTTCTTCTCAAAATTATCAGAAAACACTCCAACACCCCCTGATTTCATGTGGAACTTTTTTGAACAAGCTGACTTGTTAAATATTAACGTTCGATTTTTCTATCACAGATGAGCGATCACGGATCCGGCCACCATGAACTTGATTATGGGCCGGGAGATCTGGAAAAAGCTCTGGCCAGTATCTTCGCTGGTTTGATTATTTCTGCAGCACGACTCGCTAAATCCTTCATGATCTCGATTTTCAACTTTCTGCTTCGATTTCTGCACCGTCTCTGATCAGGGATTTGAACTAAATAAGTACATCTTCAAATAAAAGTCCGTGAGGTACCGGGAAAAATGGTTGAAAAAGAAAAAACAGTCTTCGCATACACACTGAGTTCAAGAAAAGGAATGGTCCAACAGTGCCTGAGATCGATCGCCACACTCAAACAACACGTCGAATCAGACCGGATCAAGATATTCTACACCCCACCCTACGATGACGAAGATGAACAGGCCTTAGAAGCGACAGGCGCCGAGATAATCAAAAAGGAGAACCAGACAGAGGCCTTTAATGTATCAAGAAGTCTACCGGAAAGCCATTATGGCGAGAAAATCAATTTATGCAACATTGATTCTGATAACGTAGTGTTCCTCGACTGCGATACAATCGTTGGTAATGATATATGGGAAGTACTCGAGGGAGACTTCGAGTTCAAGGCCCGTCCGGAAGTTTATTTTACGAAGGAAGAGGACGAGGACTGGTATGAACTGTTCGAGGAACGTGATGAAGAATTTCATTCCTGGATGCCGAATGCCGGCTTCCTGATCTTCAAGAACGGTTTCCACAAGGAGATAAAGGATAAATGGATGAAGTACACTAAGGAGGATCTAGACTTTCAGATCGGGAAAGTACAGCACGATGAACAGTACGCACTGGCACTGGCAGTATCTGGAGAAGATATCGAAGAAATGGATGAGAAAGATCATGTGTTCGAATACAGAGGTGAAAAAACGGCTGATGCCTACGTTTACCATGTCGATCATGCAGCAGGCTCGAATATGATCAACCTGGTCAAAAACTACGCAAAGAGGCTGAAAAAATGGTAAAGATACTACTTGGTTCAAGACACGGAGGACACGCCACCAGAACACCTTTGGTGAAAGAAGCATTAGAGGAAGAATACGAAGACATAGAATACGTAGTGGCTACAGATTACGAGGACGACTACGATTATGGAGAGAAGAAATACCGGGTACCTAGCTTCCGTTCCACGAACGAGAAATACTACCATCCTCTGAAAGCGGCAAAGAATTTTTTCAAATCCCTGAACATTATCAGAAAGGAGAAACCGGACGTAGTGACGTGTTACGGAGCAAACACCTCGATATTTATCGGTATAATAGCTTCATTTACCTCAGCTGATCTGATAGCTGTAGAATCGGAGAACAGGACCAAAGAGCCAAGCATTTCTCCCAAGATCCTGAACAGGTTCGGAGCACAGGTCTGGGTATCACACGACCAGATGCTGGACAATTATCCGAACAAAAACGTTGTCAACAAAGGCCTGATCCAGAGAAGAAGCTACGAGGAATACAACTCAGAGGAGAAAGAAGGAACACTTGTGATTCCTTCTTCAGCCGACGAAGAACTGATGGAAAACCACTGGGAGCATGTACCGCACGAAAAACTGCTGGAGAAGATGGGGAAAACCGATCTGATAGTGACAAGAGCAGGAATGGCAGCATACGAAGCAGTACACCTAGGAAACAGGGTAAAAGTCAAGCCATATGAACACGAACACCAGAAAAACTTCGCAAAATGGCTGGACAGAGAGTTTGACAACGTAGAACTGGTCAAGGACAAATCATTCAGAGAACTGTTCGAGGAGTACAGCGAAAAATGACAGTGCTAGAAATGCAGGAGGTTCACGGAACTGACTGGGACTATCTTATAGTTCTAGATGCATGCAGATACGATTATTTTGAAGAGCACTACGACGACTTTCTGGAAGGGGAGATTAAGAAACAGCGCAGTAAAGGTACGCAGACGCCAGAATGGCTTCGAAAAACATTTACTACACGCTACAACTACAAATATATCTCAGCTAACGCATTCGCTAACAGCCTAGGAATGGGACTGGATGAGCTCATGGGAGAGGATTACGGAAGCGACTGGACAGCTTCTAGGAAGTTTACAGAAATTATAGACTCTTGGCAGAAAGACTGGAGCGACGAAGTCAATACAGTTCCACCTGAAAACATCACAGATACAGCTATAGAAGAAGCAAGTCCTAAGACAGTAATACATTATATACAGCCACATAGACCGTACATCAGCTGCCCGGTAGAGGAGAAAAACCTCAACATCCTCAAAAATAACGTGGAGCAGAACGAGGAAACAGATGAAGAAGTATACGACAAAGACTCCCTGAAAAGAAGAATTATAGAGAAGACGAGGCCGGCATGGAACAAGTTTTTCTGGAAACTACCTTACAGAACACGGTGGAAGATCAAAGATATACTAGGTCTTGAAAACCCTCACTGGGGCTCTCTAGTAACAGAAATTGGAGAAGAAAAGGTACACGAATACTACCAGAAAGATCTCAGAATGGCACTAGAACAGGTCAAAAGACTGGTTAAAGAACTTGACGGAAAAGTAATAGTAACAGCAGACCACGGAGAAGCACTGGGAGAACACAACGACTGGGGTCACAGCGAAAACAGCAACAACCCTTACATGTACACAGTACCATGGCTAGAAGTAAAAGGTGTGAAAGATTGAAGATAGCGTTTATTCATCCTTCTAACCCTTTTGAAGAAAGTACAGGTGCTACATACAGTGCAAATAAGATAGCTGAAGAGCTATCGAAGAAAGGCCACGATTTAACTGTTTACTGCGTCAGTGAGTCTGAAGATGAGGGAGAACTACCTTATGAAACCAAGAATTTGATTAAGGGCGATAAACCTCATAGATCCCGTACTTCACGACTTAACAAGGAAATTCTCGATAGGAAGGAGGAGTTTGCTGATTTCGATATTCTTTACTCCTACCGACTTGATAACTTACTGAGTCTAGGGAAACTGGGAGAAGATATCTCCACGAAAATAGTAGTTACGCTCAATTCCTACGGCGGAATATGTCCGACACACACTCTGATGTATCGAGAAGGCCACCAGGAACTAGGTTCTAAGAAATGTTTGAAATGCATAATGAACCAGACGTCCGAGGAGCTTAGAGATAATGGGTTTAAACAGGCTTTTCAGCTTCCTAAAGTCTTTACAAGGCGTCTGATAAGACTTCGAAGAATAAGAAAATCTTCTAGGTTTATTGATAATATAGATCGTTTCCATGCAGTATCTGAACACGTCAAAGACAGCTATGTCGAAGCAGGTTTTCCTGAAGATAATATAAAGGTAACTCCAAGCATTCTGGATGAAAAATTCCTCATAGAGCATAAATCCGATTTTGAAGAGCCGTACAAGCTTCTATTCGTAGGATATCTAAAGAAACACAAGGGCGCAGGCCTTCTCGTACCTATAATGAACGAACTCGCTGAAAAGATGGATAAAGAGTTCAAGCTAGATATCGTAGGTTCAGGACCTCTCGAAGAAAAGATCGAGAGACAGATTCAGGAAAGCCCGGTATCAGACAGGATAGAGCTGAAAGGCAGGATTCCGAACTCAGAACTGCCTGGATTCTACGCCTCACATGACTTACTAGTCAATCCTGTGAAATGGGAGGAACCATGGGGGAGAGTATTCCTGGAATCTCTGTCCGCAGGAACACCGATAATC
>Ga0102936_1000240_pt1 | contig 21366 bp, 27 predicted proteins | sample SalPon2_A_H2O_MG_FD_78502 | JGI IMG/M metagenome (GOLD analysis project Ga0102936, IMG submission 78502) | Salt pond water microbial communities from South San Francisco under conditions of wetland restoration - Salt Pond MetaG R2_A_H2O_MG | ecosystem: Environmental > Aquatic > Non-marine Saline...
CTCGAGGATGACAGCCCTGCCTGCCACGCGGCTGTACACACATGAAATCTAACATATTCCTAATCATTGTAATGAGAAGTAAGTACGCGTCATATCATATATGACTCTGCACGTCGAACCTTACTGTATGAGCGGATCAGGCTACGACGAGACGATGCAGTTCCGTGCAGGGGCGGAAAAAGAGGCTGCGGTGCTGCTTGATGAGATCCACACCGGTGGCGTCAACGTGGGCGAACTTGCCCGCGTCGGCCTGGTCGAAATGCTCCGGCAGTCATTAGATGATCAGGACAAGATTACCATGTACGAACGATACAGTGGTGGTGAGATCGATGAGGACGTGGCCCGTGTGCTTCTCGGTGAGAAACTCGATAGGATACAAGAGGAGAAAGAGTCGTTCGAGGCGGCTATGGAACGAGACACGTCCGAATTCTTGACGGGCAGCGATGGCGGGTGAGGCTCGCTATCCGATACTGGCTGATATGAGTTAAACCACGTCAAATCGAACAAGTACCCGCCTGAGGGCAGCCGTGAACATTACTTGAAACGATGGAGCCAACGCGTTCTTGAACATCTAGACGCGGATTCGTCGCCGCGGTCGTGCGTCACTGTCGTCCCCCGCCCACACGGCCCTGACGCAGGCGAACAATCTCTCAAGCAGGAACTTTCTGAACATAGTTCGTCGTATCAGATCGTAACAATCTTTGACTCAACTGCGAGACGGTCAATCCGGCGTCTCACTGAGGACAACGGATACGACATTGACGTTGTAGGATCACCGTATCTCCTCTACATCATGCTTGACAATGACCTCATCGAAAAGATAGAATTTTAACATATGCACTCAGAAATCGTCCGCCTCATACTCTAACTTAACTCGACTCTTCACCCGACTTGAGGGCGTATTAGCCTGTGTAAGCACGGAGTCGCGTTGGTAGAATACGGGGCGCTCATTGACGTACCGTTCCTCGTTGAGAACACGACCGTCTCGATCGGAATTCCCGATCGACGGGTCACTCCCAGCTTTCGGGGGCGAACCCCAACCAGTTGAGGACGCGCGGATACGCGAGACCGACGCTGATCGCGATTAGGATGCCGACCCAGAGCGGCACGCCGATCCCCGCGCGCTCAAAAAGGTCGACGATCACCAGGATGAGTCCGATGAGCAGCGCGTAGTGAACGAGGAGGTACGGCTTTGTGCTTCGGTCCATGTCGCGGATTGCGGCGCGCCGGACAAAACGATATCGTCTCCCCGAAACCCCGTGACCCACGCCCGTGACGCCGCGGGCGATCCGTTCGGCGATCAACGAGAGTACCAGCCGGCATCCATTCACGTCCGGTGATACCGATGATCCCGTTGGACATCCGGGAGAGCGATGGAGGTCCTGTGGGCACGATCTATAGCGACGAGCCCGGTACGGCGACGCCCGATCATAGCCCGGCGGGACGAATGATTTATTTATTGAGTTGATACTCGTTCACACGAGCCGATCATGTATGAGGACTTCGCCACGAAACTGGCAACGACGATGTGGGGGGACTACGACCGAACCCCAGAGCGCGACACGCAACCGCCCGAAATAACCGACATCGAGACAGTCGTCGTCGACGGGAACTTCCCGTGGACGATCGTCACGATCGAGACCGACGCCGGCATCACGGGGGTCGGCGAGGCGTACCCCTCCCCGGGTGTCCGCGAGGTCATCACCGACTACCTCCGTCCGGTGTTGGTTGGGGAGAACCCGCTCGACGTCGAGCGGCTCTACCACCTCATGCGCGAGAGCCTCTCGGGGCGGGGGTCGCAACAGGGGATCGGGACGATCGCCATAAGCGGCGTCGAACTTGCCCTGTGGGACGCCGCCGGAAAGGTCCTCGACCAGCCCGTCTACCAGCTTCTCGGCGGGAAGATGCGCGACGAAGTGCGCGTCTACGCCGACTGTCACGCCGGCGAATCGATGATCGACGCCGCCCTCGATGGGCAGTCGACCGAGACGTATCGCCCGGAAGCGTACGCCGAGGAGGCTCGCAAAACGGTCGACGAGGGGTTCGACCTCATCAAGTTCGACCTTGACGTCCCCTCCGGTCACGAGATCCAGACCAAGTCCAGACACCTCACCGGCCCCGAAGTCGAACACAAGCGTCGACTCGTTGAGGCGGTCGCCGAGGAGGTCGGTGACGAGGCCGAGTACGCGTTCGATCTCCATTGGAATTTCAACGCCGAGTCCGCGAAGCGGGTCTGTGAGGCCATAGCCGAGTACGAGCCGGTCTGGATCGAGGACCCGCTCCCCCCCGAGAACACCGAGGCGATGGCAAGGCTGTCGAGCGAAATCGACGTGCCGCTGCTCACCGGCGAGAACCGGTACGGCAGACACGGGTTCCGTGATCTCCTTGAACAGGGGGCGGTCGACTTCGTCGCCCCGGACACCCCGAAGACGGGCGGGATCGCGGAGACGAAGAAGGTCGGGGACCTGGCGGACACGTACTACTGCGCGCTCACCCCGCACAACATTGGGAGCCCGGTGGCGACCATGGCGGGCGTTCACGTCGGGGCGTCGGTCCCGAACTTCCTCGCGCTTGAGTTCCACGCGCGAGACGTGCCGTGGTGGGAGGACATGGTCGACCGTTCGGAACCGCTGATCCAGGAGGGGCGAATAGCCGTCCCCGACGCCCCAGGGCTCGGGATCGAACTAGATTGGGATGTCGTCGAGGAGCACCGAAAATACTGATCCCGATAACTCACTCCTTGGAGAAGTCGGAAGAGCCGAAAGAATCGCAACACTGGTCCAGCGCCGAGAGACGGGCGTCGCGCCTTCGGACGATCGCCCCGCCGGGGTCGTCGTACTCCAGGAACCCCGCCCCCGCGTCTATCCCCGTCCGACCCTCCGCGAGGAGGTCGTCGAACGTCCCATGGACTGTCTCCGTCGAACAGAGGTGTGGGTACAAGTGCTCGGCCACCGTCCGGAACTGGCCGACCCCAGCGATGTCCATCGTTTCGAAGGGGCCGATGATCGACGTTCGCCTGGCGTAGCCGTCGCGGATGGCGGCGTTGATGTCCTCGATCGACGCAACGTCTTCCTCGAGTAGGTGGAGACACTCTCTGATGACCGCGTTCTGGACCCGGTTCCACACGAAGCCGGGGATGTCCTTCCGGACGGTTATCGGGCGTCGATCAACCGCCTCGACGAATTCGCGGATCCGGTCCATCGTCCGGTCTGACGTCCGGGCCCCGCGAACGACCTCGACCGGCTTGAGCAGGTAGGGGGGAAACCACCAGTGACAGCCGACGACCCGCTCCGCATGGTCGGGGACGGCCGACTGAATCTCTGTAATCGGGATGCCGGACGTGTTGGACGCGAGAAGGGCGTCGTCGGGGGCGGCGGTGCCCGCTGTCGCGAAGACCTCCCGTTTGATCTCAAGATCCTCGGGGACGGTCTCGAGAACGATGTCCGCGAAGGCGACGCCGTCCTGTTGGTCCGTGGTGGGGGTTATCTGGTCAAGGACCGCACCCGGGGCTCGGTCGATGATCCCGCCCTCGTCGAGCTCCTTCACAGTGTCCTCGATCCGGTCGACAGCCTCGTCTAGGTTCGATTCGCGGTGGTCGACGAGCGTCACGTCGTGTCCGTGGACCGCAAAGTGGACGGCGAACCCTCCTCCCATGTTACCGGCTCCAATGACCGAGACGTTTCGTTTCATCCCATCCTGAGCCACATTCCCATCAGTGCATAAACGTTTCGAGGGTCGACATTGAAGACGATGACGCCGGCCGGTTGTGTGCTCGCCCGCGGTGCCTGCCGTCCGAGCCCCGGAGTCTCTTCATTCCACGGTGACATTCTACGGGATCGGGGGCGCATCCGACCTGAGTTGAGCGCGTTCGGTCGAGAGCATCCGGCGTCCGGAACGCGGACCGTCCGACTTGACCGGTCACTTGACGGCAACCGGGTTCACCGGCCCGCCGCTCCCGCCCATGACGTGGAGTGGAGCAGCGACGTAGAGGAACTCATACCGACCTACCGCGGCACACGCCGCGGCGAGGTCGCCGAGGCGGTCCATCTTGCTTATCAGGACGCTAAGGTCCCGCAGTAGGACCCGATGAAGCGGCAGTCGAGTGCCAGTCGTCTCGGATATCGTTTGTTCGGCGGTCACGGTGTCCGTCCTGAGGAGCGGGATCTCCAGCTCGTTGAACCGCTCGCCGGCCGCAAGGTGGTCGCCCCCCTGATAGCCGGCGACATTGAGCAGTACGCCGCGGCCGACGACGCCGTGGTCAGCGACGTGTTCGATCCCGCTCGTCGTGGTGGCAGTGTCGATCCCGTTGTACAGTTCGTCGTCGTACCAGACGTGTGCGAGCGAGTCGCCGTGAGTGGCTCTGTGGGTGTAAAGGTAGACGCGGCCGTCAGAGCTCTCCCAGCGGCCGTACGGCTCCTGGGCGACCTTCTCCGCCTCGAAGTGTTCCTTGTCCCGGAGCATGTGGTGATCGGCTCCCGACCGGGTGGGCCACACCGGATTGCCGCCGGGGTCACCGACCGGCGCGCCGTTCGAGACCGCCGCCAGTGGACCCTCTCTCGATGACCGTCCGCCGGAGGTCGGAAAGCACATGAGGGAAGTCCTCTTCGAACACGACTACTCCGCCGAGGAGATCCGACGACTGGTCGACGAGGACGTAGTCGTGACCGAGAGGGACGACTAGCGTGTGGGGTCATTCCAGATCAGAACTCGAACAGCTGGACGTCGAACTGCCATGCGAGGATCCAGTAGATGTACATAGCCGTCAGGAGGAGGCTCAAGACGACTTTGATTCCCCGTTTCCAGAGATCCGGGGTGTTCGGTTTGATCTTGTCGACCCCTTCCCTGAACCGTTTGCTTGTCCGATCGAGAGTCTTGTCGATCTGCATTCCTTCCGGATCCGGGTCGTTGGAGGCGCTTGATCCCATACGAATCAATACCCGATTATTCATAATAAACATTCGTATCATTGCTCTGCCACCGGTCGAGCGGCTCGTCGTCCGGCCTCAGGGAGGGAATTTGAAGTCGCTTCCCGAGAACCGTTCGTCCGATGACGGGTTCAAGTGATCACGTAAACCGGAAGGAATTGTTCGGAGAGACCCCGTTCGTGTCCGACTCCGCGTTCGTCTCGGAGCGAGCGTACCTCGTCGGAGACGTGGCGCTCGCGCCACGGTCGAGTGTGTGGCCGTTCGTCTGTCTGCGGGGGGAGGACACCCCGGTGACCGTGGGCGAGGAGTCGAACGTCCAGGAGTTCACGATGCTCCACGGGGCCGACATCGGGGCGGAGGTGACAGTCGGCCACGCCGTCGTGATCGACTACGCAACGGTCGGGGACGCGTGTCTGATCGGCATGGGGAGTTCGGTCCTCCGCGGGGCGACGGTCGAGCCCAACAGCATCGTCGCCGCGGGGACAGTCGTGCTTCAGGACCAGACAGTCCCCGAAGGCCACCTCGCGTACGGTACGCCCGCGGAGACGAGACCCCTCACCGACGAACAGTGGGGCGAGATCGAACGCGTTCACGAACACTACGTTGACCTCTCTCGGTCGTACAAGGAGACGGGGCGGTTCGAGTAAACGTGGCATTCGGGTAGCGGCCGAGACGTGAGCGCGGATCCGAGCGGATACCGATAGGGAGGAGAACCTCGATCCGCCGGTAGTGACGGCAACGGCGGCGGTTACATTCACCCTTATATTTATGCAAGCGCCGCGCAGTTTCCCCTCCATGCACGTCGCGATCATTGGCGGTGCCGGAACGATCGGCAGCACGACTGCGTACACGCTGGCCGTCCAGCGGCCGGAGATCGACGTCTCACTTCTCGATGTCGATGAAGACGGGGTGCGGGGCCACGCAATCGGAATCGGACACGCCCGAACGCTCGGCCAGCTCCCGCAGTTCGGCCGGTCCGGGCCGGTGGGGTCGGTCACGGCCAGGCAGTCGGAGAGCGCGTCGCTGGAGGACGCCGATATCGCGGTCGTGGCGGCTAGCGTCCCCCGTCCCGTCGACTCCGCGAAGCGGGGGGGACGGGCCGCGTTCCTCGACCGCAACCTCGAGGTCGCGAGCACGATCGCGGCGGTGTTGCACGGGCATGATCCGATCCCAGTCGTCGCCGTGAGTAACCCGGTCGATCGGATCGCCTACCGGATCTGGAAGGAGACCGGCTGGGACCGGTCGTACGTAATGGGGTACTCTCTCTCGGAGACCGCACGCGCCGCAGACAGGATTGCGTCGCTTCGCGACGTCACCGCAAACGAGGTCTACTGCCCGATCGCGGGCGAACACGGCGAGCACGTCGTGCCGCTCTTCTCGTGGCTCCGGATCGACGGCGAGCCGGTGGAACTCACGGCGGCGGAGCGGACGATCGTCAAGGACTACATCAGGGACATCCCCTACGACGTGATCGACCTCCGGGGGGCCGAGGAGACCTCGCGGTGGGTGACCGGCCAGGGAGTCGCCCGGCTGGTGTCCGGGCTCGTCGACGGCGGGTTCGATGGCAATCCGATCGCCCTGTCGGTCCCGCTTGACGGCGAGTATGGGCTTGAAGACGTCTGTGTGGGCGTGCCAGTTGAGCTCTCTCGGAACGGGATCGATCGGGTACTCGAGTGGGATCTCCCCGAGGAGGAACTCGAGGGCCTCCGCGCGGCGGCCGAGTCGATCCGGGCCGACCTGAAGACAACTGACGACTGAGCCGTTCGCGGGCGCTCATGTGGGTCATCCGCTAGGGTTTTTCAGTATCCCCGATCGAACGCCGAGTTGATGACCAGTGCACAGAGGACGACCGACAGCAGTGCGACGACGAACAGGAACGCCGTTGCCCTCCTGAAGACGTCCGAGAGGAACCCGACGGCGACGGACCCCAGCGAACTCACGACGAGGTAGACGGTTCTGACGAGACCGAACCCGACGCCCTGTTCGCTCTCGGAGAGTTCGTCCACGAACCGAGGCTCGACTGTGACCCCCATTCTCAGACCGATCCCCACCAGAACCAGCGCCGCACCGACGCCGACGAGACCGGGCACGATGACGAAAAACGCCATCCCCACGGCGCTCGTCACGATACTCACCCCAATTGCGAGATCCAGGCCGTAGTCGTCGGAGAGCCGGCCGAGTCCGGGCTTGACGACGGCCTGAACCACGAAGTACGACGAGAACAGGAACCCGGCGGTCATCGAGGACAGACCCCGATACTTTACGAGGACCTTCGGGAGGAACGAGGTGGTCCCCTGCCAGGAGAACGTGCCGACCGACGCGATCACGGCCGTGAACAGGATTGGGGGCCGCGAGAGTAGTTCGAGGGACCGGGCCGAACCGCATCCGATCGCGCATGGGCTGGTCGGGACGCTGTGGCTCGGTCGGATGGACGCGGGAGGATGAATAGTGCGAAGACGGAGATGGTGATCACGGCTCCGATCGCGACAGCGGGCCGCCATCCGTACCGAACACCGATCCACGTCGCGGCGACCGGTGCGAGCAATCCGCCCGCAGGCGCGCCGATGGTGTGGATACCGATTGTGGTTCCGATGTCACCGTAGGTGCGTGAAAGCCACGAGGCAGCGGTGCTGTAGTGGAGTCCGGCGACGGCTCCGAGGACGACGACATAAAGGACGAACACTGTATACCTGGGAGCGAAGGCGAGGAGGAAGCTCATTACCCGGTTTCGTCTACGGCGACGAGGACGATCGTCCATTCGCCGTACCGATCACCCAGATCCCACTGGGGAACTGCGAGAGCCACATCCCGGTCAGCGCGCATCCGATCACGGTGTTGGAGACGGCGAAGTCGGCCGTGATCAGCGGCACGATGGGGCTGATGGCGAGACGGCTGACCATCATGGCGAAGATGGTGAATGTACAAAGAGTGAGGACCGTGTGTCTGTATCGCCAGCGCATCGACGGGTCACTACTCCGTCCGGCCCCTCATGCCGTCGAGAGAGGTGAACGGTTCCGGGCGGCGTTTGACGGTCATCTCACCCGGTCCGAACGACCATCACGGGACGGTTGGCACCGAGCAACACCGCCTGCGTGACGCTTCCGAACAGTGCCTTGCCAACGGGGCTCCGCTTCCGACCGCCGATAATAATCAGGTTGACGTCCTCGTACGCCCCCCTCGCGAGGATCTCCTCGGCCACGTCACCGTGCCGTCTAATTGCTGTTGTCTTGATCCCTTCCGCGTCTAATCCATCACGAATGACGTCGACCGTTTCGGGGAATGAGTCGTCGTCATACATCTGGTCCGAGTCGACCGTGCCGCTTTCGGCCCCCGTCACTTCGAACTGCTTGAAAACGTTCAACAGCGTCACTTCGATGTTTCGTTCGGCCTCAGGGATAGAGGCGACCGCTTCCGTGACCCTGCTCGGCTCCGTCATCTCTGAGTCGACCCCGATCAACATGTGGTACATATTTTACCGCCCACACACATCTACTTTAATCTGTGCGTACATGAACCGGTTTGTTTCGGATCCGGCGAGCAGGGATGCTTTTGTTCACGGGGAGAGAACTGCCATGTAATGACATGCCGTTCGAAGTCCCAAATGGAAGGCGATCGAGAACCGATGACGCTGTATCGGTTACACGGCTGTCCGTACTGTGAACGCATCGTCGGCTGGCTCGACGGCCAAGACGTGGCGTATCGGTCGCGGTTCGTCGTGGGCGAACACAGCCGACGCGACGAGGTCGCCCGCGTGTCCGGGACGCGCTTGGTTCCGCTCCTGATCGACCCCAACACGGGCGTGACGATGCCCGAGAGTGGCGCGATCCTCGAGTACCTCGTCAAGACGTACGGCGACGGTGAGGAGGTTCCGAACACGTCGACGATCGGGGTCAAGTTCCCACCGTCCTCGCATCCGGAAATCGGGGAGATTGCTCCGGATTTCACGCGACCGCTCGTCACCGCCGAATCGTGGGGTGATGCCTCGCTCTCCTCGCTCGCTGCTGACGCCGGGGCGATACTGTTAGTCTTCTACCCGCTGAACTGGGGCGGGAAGTCGATGTTCTGGTGGAAAGAGATCGCGAACCGCGGCTGGGGCGGACCCAACGAAGACGTCGATGTGGTCGGGATTGGGATCTCCCAACCGTTCGATCACCAGCGGTTCATCGAACCCCGAAATTTGCCGTACCCGTTGTTCTCCGACCCGGCCAACGGGGTCGCGGACGCGTACGACATCGTCCACGACTTAGACGGGATGGCCGAAGTCTCGGAGCCTCGTCCCGCGGTGTTTCTCATCGGGCCGGAACGGACGGTCGAGTACGTCTGGGTCGCAGACGAGTGGCCGGAGACGCCGCCGTACGACCGAGTCGAGGAGGCGATGAATGAGTCGTGATCACTCGCCGAGCGTCACCGTCACGGCACCGAGGACAACGACGAGGACCGAGAACTGGGGCCGGAGGGTCACTCGTTCGTCGTCGCGGAGGAGGACGGCGGAGACGGCAAGAACGGTCAGCGGGCTCGTCTGCATGATCGGCACGATGATCCCGACGTGGGACACCGAGAGCCCGGCGTAGTACGTGATCAGAAACCCCATGCCTATCACGCCGGCGAGCACTTGCCACCGGAACTCCGAATACGGAAGCGTACGCGGCTTCGGAAACGACCGCGTCCAAGCGAGATTGCCGACGAAGAACGCGGCCACCGCCCGGTTTTGATCGTGAGACCGACGATCACGCTGGTTCCTTCCCGAAGACCGACCGTCGCGAGGATCAGCCCAACCGCGAACACGAACGCCGCGGTGAGCGGCAGCGCGAGGCCGACCCAGGAAGTCTCCTCGCCCGCGACGTCCGTTCTGTTCCCGTCCCACATGATGAGCGCGATTCCGGCGTTGACGTCGTCGGCATCGTCAACTTCGTCACCTTCCTTGAGAACACCGGCGACTGGAGCCGAACACGGTCGCGTGAAGCGGCATCGAGGCCCTGATTGGCTCCGCGCGGCTGGCCTCGATCTGTTTGATACCAGCGTAAAACAGGCTCCGGCCGATCATCGTGCCCACGATGCCAGCCGCCGCGAACGCGAGGATTGACCGCGGAATGAGCGTCGGATTAGGGTCGAAGGCGAGCGCCAGCGGAGCTAGCATCATGAGATTGACCCCCATCACGACCAGCAGAACGTCGGTCGATTTCCCACGTCGCGTCGCGAGCCGGATTGTCAGCGCCTGCTCGGCGAGAAAACACGCTGCGCCGACCGCGAGCAGGACGCCCGGAGCTGAAACCATTCGCCCGAATCGTCGGGTACGAGTCGCTTAGTTGCTTGGGACGGCCGGTCGTGTTGTCGAGCCGTTCTGTCGCGTCGATCGATTCCTCCCGAACGTTCATATACTTCATCCACGACCACCTACCATGGCGAACCAATGCCGATATCTGGAGTACCGTACCGACGGTCAGGGGAAGCGGTTCGACACCGCACGCGCGTACTGTACCGCCGCCGACTCGTTTGTCCAGCCGATGCGCGCGGACATCTGTAACCGCCGGTACGACCTGGAACCCGAGCAGGACTGTGAGTACTACGAGGCCGCGACGTCGGGCTCCGCCAACAGTGAAGGGGACGAAGGGGGGGACGAGAACCGGAGTGAACGATGACGTACAACGACTACCTGGAGAGGAAACCGGTGATCGTCACCGCCGCGTTGACCGGGGGCGTACAGGGCAAAGAGACCGTCTCGAACCTCCCCGAGACCCCCGAGGAGGTCGGCGCGGCGGCACGCGAGTGCGAGCGAGCCGGCGCGAGCATCGTCCACCTCCACGCCCGCAGGCCGAACGGCGAACGGGCGTTCTCCGCCGAGCGGTTCCAGGAAGTGACCGACGCGGTTCGTTCGGAGACGGACGACCTCATCGTCCAGCACTCAACCGGCGGTACCGCCGCCTCTGACGAGATCAGGGCGGAACCCCTCCGGACGGACCCGGCTCCCGAGATGGCCTCGCTCGATATGGGACCGCTCAACCGCTACGCGAAACTCACGAGCGAGAACACGAGGGAGATCGTCGACGACCTCCACGCGGAGATGCTCAACCGCGGGATCAAACCCGAACTCGAGGTGTTCAACGGCGGACACCTGAACGAGTCCCTGCGGATCTGGGAGGACCTAGAGTCGCCGCCGTACGTCAACTTGGTGTTCGGCGGGGGGACGACGACGATCCCGCACCCGCGTAACCTCGTCATGCTGGCCGAGAACCTCCCGGCGGACACGGAATTCAACATCCTCGGCTTCGGCCCGCATCAGCTCCCGATGACCACTCAGGGGTTGTTGTTGGGCGGTCACGTCCGCGTCGGGCTCGAGGATAACCGCTACTACCGACACGGTGAACCCGCCGAGAGCAACGCTCAGCTCGTCGAGCGGGCGGTGCGCATCGCAAACGAACTCGAACGGCCGGTCGCGACCCCGACGGAAGCCAGGTCGATCCTCGGGATAGACTGACTTCGACCTCACACTTCATCGTATTCGAACTCCGTCCATGATCCCTCGATGAAGGGATACTCCTCGATCACGTCGAGGTTTACCTCGACCCCGAGCCCGGAGACGTCTGACACCGAGAGGACGCCGTCGGTGATTTCGGGCCGCCCCTTGATCAGGTCGAAGGCCAGATCGAACGGGTACATCCCCGGGTCGACCGCGGTGTCGAACAGCGGGTCGCCCTCGAATACCGGGTACTCGACTAGGTTTGAGTCGGGCGCGGGGCGATGAGGTGGGCGTTGGCGGCGAGGCCGATCCACGTGCCGAAGTTGTGCGGTACGAACTCCACGTCGTCACGGTCCGCACAGAACTCGACGGCGTCCAGGCAACCTGTGAACCCCTCGTGGTGGCGGACATCGCCCTGGAGGAACTGGACCGCGCCGGTCTCGCCGAGTTCGACCAGTCCCGCCGACGACGCCTCGCTCTCGCCGCCGGCCAGCGCCGCGCCGTTTTCCGCGAGATCAAGGTACCCCTCGTAGTCGTCCGGCTCGACCGGCTCCTCGACCCAGTACGCGCCGTGTTCGTGGGCGTGCTCGATCAGGTTTCGGACGGTGTCGCGACCGTACGACTCCCCGAGCTTCCACCAGGTGTGTGAGTCGAGCATGAGTTCCGTCTCCTCAAGAGCCTCGGCGAGGAGTTCGACGGTTCGTCGGTCGCCGTCCGGGCCGATCCCGGGACGGTACTTGTATCCGAAGAAACCCAGATCCTCAATGACCTCGGCCTGCTCGACGTATCCCTCGGGCTCCATGTACATGCCCGCGCTGGCGTAGAGGGGTAGCTCCGTTGAGGGCGTCGTGTCGTACTTTGCGGCGAGCAGTTCGTAAACCGGTATGCCCCGCTCTTTCCCGCGGATGTCATAGAGCGCGACGTCGACGGCAGAGATAGCCTCCGTCAGGTCGCCGGCTGGGAGGTTCGCGTTCCGGAGCAGGTCGTGGGCGTCGGAGACCTCCTCGATGGTCTCGCCCTCGAGCGCGTCGGCAACGGTGTCGTCGATGACATCCGCAAACGTCCCCTGCGACTCTCCCTCGAAGTACTCGGTCATCGAGGAGCTGCTCGCGCCGGCCGTCGAGACCCCCCGCGTCCCGTCGCGCGTCTCCACGACGACGAGGACCACGTCGCGTTTCTTCAGGCGGCGCGTCCCCCCGTGGAAGCGACGTTCCTGTACCGGTTCGATCGGAGAGGACAGTGCGTATCCGTAGACAGTCGCGATATCCATGCGATGGAATTTCACTTACGGGTAATAAGTGGTTGTGGAAGGGGAGATTGCCCCAGAACCGGCCCCCGACAGCGCCTCAATCCGTGACCCGTTCGGTCGCCGCCCGGTACAGGTCGAGCGCCTCGTCATGCCGGTCCATCAGATAGGTAGTGTCCTTACCAATGATCTGGTAGTCGAACCCCTGCTTAACACGCGCTGGCGCGTCCTCCGGCCGTACAGTCAGGGTCCCGACCGGGATCCCTGCGGAGTGGGCAGCTTCGATCACCCGGTCCATCGCCTCAACGAACGCGGAGGCGTCCCATTCGCCAAACACGCCAAGCGCGCCCGAGAGATCTGCAGGCCCGGCGAACAGCGCGTCGACCCCGTCGACGTTCGCGATCTCCTCCGCGTTCGAGAGGCTCTCCCGGCTCTCGATCTGTGCGATTGTCACGAAGGTGTCGTCTGCGTCAGCCACGTATGATTGGAACTCCGACCCGTACCCCGACGGACGACCCGAAGCGATCCCCCGCGACCCCTCCGGTGGGTATCGGACGGCATCGACCAGCGATTCGGCTTCCTCGACGGTGTCGACCATCGGGACCATCACGCCGGAAACACCGACATCGAGCACGCGTTTGAGGTACACCGGGTCGTTCCAAGGAACGCGGACAACGGTCCCCGTGTTGCCCTCTGTCGCCGCAACCGCGCGGTACATGTCCTCAACGGTCCCGAGCGTCGTCGTGGTGTGTTCGGTGTCGACGAGCACGAAGTCGAACGGTTGCGTCGCGCTCACCTCGGCGACGGTTGGGTCCCCAATGGAGACCCATGTCGCCGAGAGGTGTCGCTTCCGCTCGAACCGCGCCTTCAGGCTCTCGCTCATCGGTTCCCTCCCGCCGACGCGCGTGTGTGATGCGGTCGGCCCCTGAGGCGGCGGTCCCGATCTGCACTTCGCTCAGGAAACGGCCATGAACGGACCAGTCTCGGTGTGTGTATTTTGTCCATCGTCTCAACGGACCGGTCGGAGATTATGTATAAATGTCTTTGCGTGGCGATGGGCTCCCGGAGTCGTCCGACCGGCTTGACCGGATCCCCGGTTCGGACTTTCCGATCCGACTGAACCTCTCGGCGACTAGAGTCAACAGGCTGCTGATAATGTCGCGACGTGATACTTTATCATATCGGGATAGACCCAGACTCAGGCGTCGGGCCACCGCTCGATGTAGACCGTCTCGTCCGTATAGAAGTGGATCATGTCCCCGGCCTGTGCGTGGAGGTCGCCGAAGAAGGAGTCCTTCCGGCCGCCGAAGTGGAAAAAGGCCATCGGCGCGGACGTGCCGACGTTTACGCCGAGGTTCCCTGCCTCCGCCTTGTGGCGGTACTTACGGGCGTCGGCACCACTTCCGGTAAAGAGACTCGCCGCGTTGCCGAACTCGCTGGCATTGAGCACCTCGATCGCCTCCTCGAGATCGGCCGCGAACATCAGCCCTAGCACCGGACCGAAGACCTCCTCGCGGGCGATCGTGTCGTCCGGCGATACATCGCGGAACACCGTCGGGCCGAGAAAGTTCCCATCCTCGTAGCCGTCGACGGTCACGTCACGTCCGTCAAGGACGAGTTCGGCCCCTTCCCGAACTCCGGTCTCGATGAAGTTCCGGACGGTTCCTTCGTGCTCTGGCGTGACGAGCGCGCCGATGTCGGCCTCCTCGTCGAGACCGTAGCCAACCGTCCGGGCCTCTGCCTCCTCAACGACGAGGTCGACGAACTCCTCGTAGACAGACTCTTGCACCACCGCGACGTCGTTCGCGAGACAGCGCTCGCCGCCGCAGGCGAACGACGAGGAGACGGTCTGTACCGCGGCAAACTCCAGATCTGCGGTCTCCATGACGATAACGTGGTTCTTCGCACCTCCCTGTGCTTGAACGCGCTTCCCATGGGTCGCGGCCGTCTCGTACACGTGCTTCGCGACGGGCGTTGAGCCGACGAAGGAGACGCCAACGACGCCGTCGTGTTCGAGTAGGGCGTTGACCGTGCCGGGGCCGCCGTTGACCAGTTGGATGATCCCGTCCGGGAGGTCCGTCTCGGCCAGCAGTTCGACGAGCCGCTGTGGGACGAGCGGGTCCTGTTCGCTGGGTTTGAGGATGAACGCGTTTCCGGTGGCAATCGCGTAGGGGAGAAACCACAGGGGGATCATGCCGGGGAAATTGAAGGGCGTGACCGCGGCGAAGACGCCGAGCGGTTGGCGGATCGCGCTCTCGTCGATCCCCGGCGCAGCGTCAGCGAGCGTCCCCGACTGCATCATCGTCGGGATCCCGCAGGCGACTTCGACGTTCTCGATGCCACGGCGGAGTTCGCCGCGCGCCTCGTCGAACGTCTTCCCGTGGTCCCGTACGAGTAGTTCTGCGAGTTCGGTGATCTCTTCCTCAAGCAGCTGTTTGTACTGGAAGAACGGCCGGATCCGCCGTTCGACGGGTTGGCGACGCCAGGAGTCGAACGCCTCGTTCGCGGTCCGCACCGCCTCGTTGATGTCGTCACGTGAACTGAACGGAACGCGTGCCAGCCGTTCGCCCGTCGCGGGATCGACGACAACACGCTCGTCGTTTCCAGTCGGTACCACCCACTCCCCATCGACGTAGTTGCATACGTCTCCTGTCGAACTCAGCGACGTCGGCAAGGACATGCCATTAGTATCTCCAGGTGTGGAAATAAAACACCCGGTCGGATCGGTACGGGGCCGGAGACACTGAGCCGTGTGCCATACGACCCGAATCTGTTCGGCTGTGCGGAGCAGATCGCTTTCGGAGCCGACGACCGGGCTCACGAGGTGGGCACTCGGAAACTCCGTTTGGAAGGCAGAGATGTGTGATCCGTTGACAATGAACGAGCGATGATATTTCAATAAATCTCCTTATCAATCACATGTTTACTCAAATCCGTTCCCAGGAAGCTCTATTACATTCATAATACTGTAAGATGCTCTGTCATTTCAGCATCCGACGCGGAAACGGGTATTAATATTGTGTCTGATGTCTCGAAATCATATCTTTGCCGGACAGTTGTTCCGCAATGAGGAAAGGCTACGCGTACTTTGCGTTGAGTCCGATTACTCTGGCGGTGTCCTGAACGACATCTGTCATCCGACTGATGACGTCTTTATCGACTCATTTGGTCGGTGATCGTGTACTTGGTCCATCCCGGAAGACCCTACTCGTCGATGATCTCGGTGACGCGTTCCTCGGGCATGTGTGCGAGGATCGCCTTTCCGATGCCACCGCAGTGGAAGTAGACGCGCGTTCCGACGTGAGAGTCGGTTCGGACCGCGTTCTCGCGGCGCGACTGGTACAGGTAGATCCCGCGACCGTGCTCCTGCATCGCAATCTTCGCGGCTCCCCCGTCTCGGCGACCAAATCGTCGATCTCCTATTTCGAGATCTCGTAGAGCTCCTGGCGTTGCCGCGCGTACCCGCCGAGATTGAGGAACCGCAATCCGACGGAGTACTCGTCGCCGTCGCGGACGAGGTACTTCCCCCTCTCAAGCGTCCGGAGGTGGTCGTGAACGGTGCTCTCCAAGAAGCCGAAGTGATCGGCCAGTTTGGTGACCCCGGTGCCGTCCCGATGGCAGATCTCCTCAAGGATTGCCATCGACCGTTCCGTCGCCTTGATCGGGGCGTCGAACGCCGTTTTTGCTGGCATGTCTACGGCTAGAACGATTACCGACTAAGCTGCTCCCCATAGCCAAACGGTCTCGGCGGGCCTCACTCGTAGACGTGTTTGCTCCCAGTCGCGTTCGACTCGATGAAGTCCCAGTCGTAGTCGACGCCGAGTCCGTGACCGTCCGGCACGGCGACGGTGCCGTCGTCGTCGATCGCGTCGAGGAAGTCAGAGTACCCGTCGTCGTATACCGGCGGCTGGGTGTTCCGGCAGTCTGGGTGAACCAATGCAATCTCGTAATAGTTCGTGTTGCGGATCGCCGCAATACAGTGTCGATGTGCCGGACCAGGGGCGTGGAACTCGACGTCGAGGCCGAATCCTTCGGCCATTTGCGCAATCTTCATCGCGCCCGTGATCCCGCCGTCGTATTCGGGATCCGCTCGCACGAAGTCCGTCGCCTCGTTCGCGACGAAGTCTGTGTGTGCCTCGAAGCCGCGGACGTGTTCGGTCTGTAGAAGCGGCGTGTCGAGCATCTGTCGGAGCTTCTGGTGGCTGTGTTGGGAGACGCCGCCGTCGCGATATGGATCCTCGTACCAGAAGAACTCCGCCTCGTCACAGGCTCTGCCAATCTTGACCGCGTCGGCGAACGTCGGTGGTTCACACGCCGGGTCCAACATCAGGTCCATCTCATTGCCGACCCGACGGCCGACCTCGAGGACCGTCTCGACCGTCTCGTCCGGGTCCGTCCAGTCGCCGCCCCAGTCGTGGATCTTGTACGCCTGATACCCTATGTCGAGACACTCCTCGGCGAAGTCGGCGAACGCCTCTGGGGAGTCCAGCCCACCGTTCCTGTCGCCCTGATACGTGGAGGCGTACGCCGGGAACCGTTCGCGGTACGTGCCGAGTAATTCGTGAATCGGCGCTTCGTGGTACTTGCCCGCGAAATCCCATAGCGCGATGTCAATCGGCCCGACCCCCATCCTATCGTACTTCCGTAACGCACGGTTGATCGCGCTCCAGTGTTTCTCGCGTGCCAACGGGTTCTTCCCGATCAGGTAGTCAGCGAACATGTTGATTTGCGCCGCTCCCGGGGAGTTGCCGCCGACGTACTCACCCGTGATTCCGGTGTCAGTGTGGATCTTGACCCCGAACAGTTTCCGGATGTTCGTCTCGCCCGGTTCAAAGACAACGCTAAATCCGTTCGGGCTGTACCCCACATCCTCGATTTCGTAGGCGAACTCTGTCGATTCGATCCGCGTGATCTCTGGTGCCACGGCCGTAACCATCCTCACCCGGTAAAAATAGATTACGGTGAGTGATTCCATACCATGGTAGAAAACGACGTTCTACTACCACACCGAGGAGCCGCCGGGCGTCCGTTGGACCGACGCGGTTCATCGAGTCACGAACCCTCACCGAGTCATGAACTCGCTGGCCTGCGGCTCGTACGGGTCAGTCGGGATCTCCACGAGCGTAGGGCCGTTCCCGATGGCCGCCTCCGCGACAGTTACGACCTCCTCGGGCGTCTCCGCGCGCTCCGTCCGTAGCCCCATCCCCTCCGCGATGGCAGTCAGATCGAGCGGTGTGTCCGGCCATCCGTAGGCCCCGTCGTCGAGCGTAAAGGAGCGCTGGGCCTCCTCGCTGATGATCGCGTAGTCGTTGTTGTTGAACACGAACACCATGACGTCAAGCGACTCCGCGGCGAGCGTGTGCAGTTCCTCGAGACACATCATCAACCCGCCCTCGCCGACGAAGGCCGCGACCGGTTGTTCGGGGTTGGCGACCTTGGCTCCTATCGCGGCGGGGACCGAAACGCCCATGGTCGCCCACGACCCGGGGTTGACGTAATCACGGGGGTCGTACACCGGAAACGACACCAGCGTCCAGAGCCGCGAACCGCCGGCGTCGGCCGCGACGACGGTGTCACGCGGGAGCGCCTCGCGCAACGCCGTCACCGCGCTGACGGTGGTCAACGGCGCGTCCGAGACCGCCCGGAGCTCACTCATTCGATCAGCATCCGCTTCGCGGACTTCCCTCACCCGACGCTCGCCGGTGCCGCCGACGAGCGTGCGTTCGCTCAGATCCGCGTTGAGGTCAGCCAGCGTTATTCGGGCGTCGGCGACGATGCCGACGCTCACATCGTAGCCGGTGCCGACGTCCGAGGCGTCCATCGTGACGTGGACGAGTTCCTCTGGGAGGTCGAACGACCAGGCTTTGGTCCAGACGGCGTCGAAGTCGGTTCCGACCCCGAGGACAGCGTCGGCTCCCTCCAAGTGTGCCCTGAGCTCGGTGCTCGTCCCGCCACAGAGCACGCCAGCGAAGAGTGGATGATCCTCGGGAAACGTTGATTTACCCTTATAGGTCGTTAATACGGAGGCCTCGAGCGTTTCGGCGAGAGACAGGAGCTCCGGACTCGCGTTTGCCGACCGGACGCCACCCCCCGCGACAATGACGGGCGCCCTCGCGTTCGCGAGTAAGTCGCCGGCCGCATCGATTTTTTCAGCCGGAACGGTCGCCTCACGCGGCGATTTGACCTCCTCCGTGGCCGCGAGTTCGACATCAACCGGGATGAAGTTCTTCGGGATCCCCACGCGTACAGGTCCTTTGGGTGCTGTCATCGCGATCTCGACGGCCCGCTCTATCTCGGCGACCGTGCCCTGTGGCGTTTCGACGGTCACGTTCTCCTTGACGACATTGTCGTAGGTGTCTGGTGGGGTCTCGTGGATGCCGTCCCCGCCGCGTATTTCGGGTTCGGTCTCGACGGCGATGTGCAGAAGCGGTGTGTTGTCATTGAGCGCGTTCTTTAACCCATTCATGGCGTTCATGTCACCCGGTCCGGGGATGACGACTGTCGCGGCCATCCTCCCGCTGGTTTCGGCGAACCCCCAGGCCTGGTGTGAGACGTTCGTTTCGTGTCGCGCCATCACAAATCGGATGTCGTCGCGCTCGCTGATCCCTTCATTCAGCGGGAGCGTCTGTTTCCCCGGGATCCCGAAAACGGTGTCAATACCGTTCTCGGTTAGACTATCGATGATTGCGTCACTGACGTTCATGCGCTAGGCTAATTCGTCGGACTGCAAATATAACCTTTCGGGTAGATACTGATGGGTATTGAAATCGCCCGAAGCGGGACTCTAGAACACCGTCCGAGTACGGACTCGTGGCGGACCACCCTCGTCCCCGGTCGATCGTGGAAGATGCCACGTTACTGTCACGCGTTACCTTGCTAGTGTCTATCCCACATATTTAATAATGATAAGTTGGAACAGGAACTCGGAATGTTAGATAAAAATGCATCCCGACGGCGGTTCCTCAAGGCAACCGGTGGATTAGGAGTCATTGGGTTGGCTGGTTGTACCGGCAATGAGAATGGCGGAGACGGTGGAGACGGCACCAACAGCGGCAACGACGTCGTCAACATGCGCGTTGGGTCCTCCTCACAGGGCTCGACGGTCTTCCAGACGTCACAGGCAGTCCAGCGTGTGCTCCGGAACGAGTCAGATATGGTCCGCTGGGACACACAGGCGTCCGGCGGTGACCCCGCCAGTATCCGCATCTACAATGACGGCGGACTGGACGCGTACGGACTCACCAACTTCACCCAGAAGCAGGCGATGAACTCCGAGGGTCCGTTCGAGGGCGAGGACCTCGAGGCTCCCTATCAGGGTTTCACCTACTTCGTCCGCGACGACTTCTTCTATGCGGTCGACGGCTCTGGCATCGAGACGACCGACGACATGCTCGGAAAGCCATTCCACATGCTCCAGCCCGGCTGGGGGACCCGCGCGATGTTCGAAGAGATCATGCGGACCGGCGGTGGCGAGGACCTGCTCGAGCAGCTGAAGGAGAATGTCGTCAACGTCGACGTCGGCGACGTGGCAGGTGCCGTCGAGGAGGGAAACATCACGTGTGGCATCGGATACGGTGCCAACGAAGTGAACCTGCCGTCTTGGTTCGCCGAGGTCGACGCCCGTTCCGACATCCACTTGGTCGAGATGTCCGACCAATTCAAGGAGGTGTTCGAGTCCTCGCCGCTCGCGCCGTTCTATGAGAAGGAGCCGTACGGGTTCGAACAGGGAACCGAAGGGCCGCTCCAGGGATGGCAGCTGCTCTTCCAGTACTTCTTCGACCCCGAACTCCCGGCCGACGCGGTGTACGAAGTACTCCAGATCGCTCACGACAACTACGAGAGCGTTCAGGAGGGACAGCCGGCGTTCTTCCCGTACGGCGAGAACCCCGAGCACTTTATCACCGCCATCGAGTCCGACTTCACCCCCGTCCACCCCGGCGCGGCGGACTTCTACGAAGACAACGACCTCTGGGACGACAGCTGGACCCGGGGCGAATAGCGCGTCCAAACGGGAGCACCCTTTTCGCGACACTTTTCGACGCCGCCGCTTGAGGTCAGCGATGCCGTCTTCGCATGGCTCCAATGGGAGACGACCGTCGGGGCCGGACAGACACTCGACGTCCCCGAGGTAAGCGAGAGAATTCGGTCGGTTCACAGGACGACATGGAGCCGGTCTATGACAGCGGTGGTGGATACCTGACCAGAGCGGGTGTCGTGGGCTTGCATGAGGACGGTGGACAAAGTCGATGGAAGTTGTCGCGGGAAGATTTCTTATGAAATTCAACGACTAGGAGGGTTCAGAACCGGCGAACGAGGACGGTCGGGAGGGACGAGAGCGCTAATCCCCTGGCCGCCATGACCTGCCAGGTGAACAGTACCGCCGCGACGGCGAAGCCGCCGAACCGGATGTACTCGTTCGGAGCCGCCATGATCACTACCCCGAGGACGACGAACACGAACCTGATCCCGTAGTTGGCGATCCGGAGGGAAAGCGACTTGTGGTGGTAGTTCAGTCCGTGTACTAGCGCCGCCGCGCCGAGCAGGAGCAAGACCGATGAGACGATCTTGATCCCGCTGAAACCACCGACGATTATCTCCGGGTTGTAGATGAAGGTGAACGGGAGGATGAAAAGCGGCGCGGCGATCTTGACCGATTCGATCGCGGTCCGCCAGAAGTTCGACTGGGCGATCCCGGTCGTCACCACTACCGCGATGGCGATCGGAGGGGTGACCCCCGA
>Ga0102936_1000244_pt1 | contig 21272 bp, 18 predicted proteins | sample SalPon2_A_H2O_MG_FD_78502 | JGI IMG/M metagenome (GOLD analysis project Ga0102936, IMG submission 78502) | Salt pond water microbial communities from South San Francisco under conditions of wetland restoration - Salt Pond MetaG R2_A_H2O_MG | ecosystem: Environmental > Aquatic > Non-marine Saline...
GAGCGGGGCGCTATTGACGACTACATTCACACCTACTACGGCGATATTGAAGAAATATATCGGGAACAGATCTACAAAATCGGGTTCTGATCGCGGGCTGAACCCGGCTATTCGATTACAGTGATTGTGTCCGGCTATTCGGTTACAGTGATTGTGCCATTAGAGTGGAGAGTGATTTGGATGTGTTGACAGTCATCGACTGAGATTCCAAGGAGTCGAAGATCGGCGGCGCTGAGAAAGAAGCAGGCAGCGCCAGACTCACTTTGGATACCAGTGAGTGAGACCGTACGGGTGGTATTGGGAGAGCTGGGTTGTTCGTTCATCCGCATATAGGGTAAGGGGCGCTAGGAGTGTCGGATCTACGCTCAACACGGATCTTAACCGGTGGCACTTAAACCCCGAAGTGGGGACCGTAGCGGCAGCGTCAGAAGTCAAAGTAGTAGCTTGAAACGGGTTGCTAATAGATAGACACGCCGTGGTCACTGGGGCCCGAACTCTATTAGGACATTATAGCGTTAGTAATAATTTTCAGTGACTATATCAATAAGTGTCGGAGCTAGCGTTGAACCGCTCAGTATAGGCGAGCCTGGTAACGCAGGAAACAACGACCAATGCCCTTACTGGCAGGATAGCCGTGCAAGATGCAGTGCGCCACGGTGCTATTCCGTCCACCTAATCTCATATTCGAGTTCATGCCGTTGTTCGCCGGTTTCTGGCCCCATGAGCCGTTCAACTTCGACTTCGAATCGAGGACGTTTCGGGACAGTCACAGCTTGTTCTTCTGCGTCGCTCACTAACGTGACATCCCCGGATCCAATCTGATCTGCAGCATCGCATAACGCTTCAGCAATATCGGTTCTCGGAACCTATTCCTCGGTTTTGAATGGCTCTTCCTCGGGCATCAATCATCACTACACTCTAGACGGCGAAATAGCCACAGGCGAATCGTATGACAAAGGAACGGGCTCTATTGAAATATTCAATCAGTGATATTTTTCGTGACTGTGTTGAATATAGAGAGTGTGTTAATCACATACATCTGTGGTCATGCTTTGCCAGAATAACCTGTGTTCAACTGTGACAAGTCCAAAATATACCACATGTCGTATATTCAGACGAGAAACAGAACTTGGCACCATCTCGCTTGCGAGCACGTAATAGGCAGCAAAATAAAGCGCGTCTCTCTTGAGGAACCAGATAGTTTTCCGGGTAGCACATGCAATACTTGCCTACCTGACAAAGAGAACGATAGTTCATCCTCAGGATGGTTTTAATAGATAGGTCTGATCACGCTGTGTACTTACTGGTCCATGCAGAGGTTTCCCGCAACACTCCCTGCGCAAGATGCGCGCTCCGTATTCAGCACGGGGTTCCTGTCAGGGCTGAATGATTTTAAAAAGCCATTACTGCTTATTTGTAAGTTTAAAATCGTGTAACGTATGCAAAGCATACAAAAAGGATCCACTCAAAATTAATGAAAGAAAGAGATCTTGATCAGCATATGTAAGCGAACGTGATAAATATACTATAAAAGTGAGTTGAAGAAGTACGAGTACTAATGGAATATGTGTTTGTGCTAGTTTGCTGTTGGTTGGACTGTATTCTGTAAGATAAATAACTATTGAAAATATGATAATATTAACTAATAAGAAGTAAGAAAATAATTGCATTGAGGATATTTCAAGAACAATGACCGACAGAAGCGATAAGATGCTAATAGCTACCAGCTCGAATAAAGACCTCCATTTGTTATGTTGAAAGGAAATCATATTTTATCTTTAATTTCTAATGCTATTTTATTTTGTTGTTGGTGGGTAAGCAGGTCTTAGGGCTAGTCGTGTTCAAATAAAGTGTTATCAGTATTATGTGTTTACGAGTAGCTCCAACGCATTTTTTGAACGAACGCGTTTAGCGTCTGCTCTAGAAAGGGTCTCTCCAATAGAATTGTTAAGTTGGGCGAGTTCACCATTATTGCGTGGCTCAAATGGATAGTCGCTCCCAAAGAGAACTTGAGAGGGAGGGACTTCCTCAAACGTAGCACGTAGTGGCCGCTCATACCCAAAGAAACCAGATGTATCAAGATAAATCCGGCTCTCAAGATAATGTTTGAATTCGTCATAGCTGACGACAGATTCTTGCCCCGGCCATCGGCCGGGATCAAGCTGGAGTGAGACCCGTCCTAACATACTTGCAATATTTCCTCCCAGATGATGGAACACTAGGTTCAGGCCGGGGTAGTCATCTAATATGCCCTCATGGATTATCTTGCAGATACTCTCTGAGAGTGCCGCTTCACGTCCGAAGATTGCGTTGAGTAGGTAAGTGTCATCAAGTACTGTCGGATGAAGTGATTCATCTAGTTTTGGGTGAACTAGTATCGGAGCGTCATAACGCTGCGCAACATCAAATACTGGCTCAAGTTCCTTATCAACTAATTCAATAGAATCGGTCTTCGTCTCAACAGCCCCGCCATGGTAACCGCGATTGAGTGCTCGCTCAAACTCTTCAGCCGCCTGTTTTCCTCCGGCTGCCACTGGAATTGCAGCTAGCCCATAGAATCGTTCATATGATTTCACAGTGTCAATCAGCGCATCGTTGGCCCTACGGACCTCATCAACATTGGCTAAGCCCATGTAGAACGGTTGAGAAAGAACTGCCTGATCAATATCGGCAGCATCATAGATTGATTGGACCCGGTCTGGATTAGACATCCGTTCACCTAGTAGCTCTCCCATAGGACCTTCTTTGATTGCGGGCGGATATACGGACTCAGGGTAGAGGTGTGCTCCAAAATCAATCGTCATTTGTTTTCACCTCTGCGGACAAATTCACCGTAGCCTGGCTCACCAATCACGTCACCTGAGTTGTACACCATTTCACCACGGACAAAAGTCGTTTCGACGTCACCAGTGATTTCCATCCCATCAAACGGAGTCCAACCACATTTGGCCACAACATCTTCGTTGCGGAGGGTACGCTTACCATTAAGATCGACTACGGTAAGGTCAGCGTCAGCTCCTACTTGGAGACTCCCCTTTCTGGGGTATAGATCAAGTATTTTTGCAGGGTTTGTCGAGAATACCTCAACAATGCGCTCAATAGATACCTTGTTTTCTGCGACACCATTGAGCAGAAGTGGAAGAACCGATTCAACGCCAGGGATACCAAATGGCGCATCAAATACGTTATCTTCACCAGCTGCCTTCTGGTCTATGGTAGATGGAGCATGATCTGCGTTAATCATGTCAATTTCCCCGGCGTCCAATCTCTCCCATAGCTCGTCTCGGTCAGCTTCTTCACGAGCTGGGGGGGTGAACATCGTATATGGGGCATCTTTTTCAATGTCTTCTCGAGTCAAATAGAAATAGTGAGGACAGCTTTCTGCATACACTTCGACCCCTTGTTTTTTGTATGTATTCACCTGGTCAATTAATTCTGGATGGCTTAGGTGAGCAAACCAGAAGGGAACGCCAGTTTGCTTAGCAATCTGGAGTGTGGTTGAGACAGCAACTTGTTCGGCCTCTTTTGAGCGCCACTCTGGAACAACGCTCCCGTCTGTTCGTCCTTCCGCGCGGATTCGTTCTTCATTTGCATTTAATATCAGTTCATCCTCTGGATGCACCATGCTTATTCCCCCAACACGGGCAATTTCCTCGTAAAGCCGGTGCATATCTGCACTTTGCAACGCAGGAACACCATGAACTTCACAAGTAAAGCTTTTGTACGCGAGAGTTCCTTCAGCTTCCAGGTCGGCTATTTCTTCAACATTTTCCGGGTGACCCCCAGCAAGTAAGCCGTAGTCTACTCGAGCCCGATCCGACAAATAGTCTCGCTTGTCTGTGAGAATATCTGCGGTCAATACAGTCGGATCTGTCCGATGGTGTTCACCTACAGTGGTTATCCCTCCCGCTGCTGCGGCACCTGTACCCGTGGGAAAATCCTCTCGGTCGGTATCACCGGGATCCATCATGTGAACATGCGGGTCAACTCCACCAGGAAGGATGTGTTTACCCGACGCATCGATTATCTGGTCAGCGTCAATATGATGATCTGGTTCAAGCAGGGCAGCAACTGACCCGTTTTCTATTACAACCGTTGCATCAAAGTGCTCATTTGAGGTCACTACTGTTCCGCCTGTTAGCGCGGTGTCATACACCATGCTGGTTTAGTCTATCCCCAGCCTTGTATAACTTATCTACACAATATCTTTCATGTGAGAGTATTACTACCATTTTCTGACCTTGGCTTCGATATTGTGGCTGAAATTGGATTCAATTTCATCATCGGAAATTACTAGCCACTCGCCCACAGTGTGAAAACATGGCAATCGCAGTGATTTCGACTGGCGGCACAATCGCCTCCACCGAAGACGCTGGAGGAGATGCAAGCCCGCAACTTTCGGGCGACGATCTAGTTGAAAGCGTTCCTGGGCTTGAGGATAATATAAAGCTTGTAACTAAGGACTTCTCAAACGTCCCCAGTGCTCATTTTACAGTTGAGCAGATGTATGATTTAAGTAGATTAGTTAATGAGTATGATAAAAAAGAGTCAGTCAATGGAGTCGTGATTACGCAAGGAACAGATATACTTGAGGAATCTGCGTACTTTGTCGACTGCTGCTACAGTGGAGAGACACCTGTTGTGTTTACCGGAGCAATGCGGAACCCATCACTAGCTAGTCCTGACGGTCCTGCGAACCTGTTAACAGCTGTTAAAGCGGCTGATAGTGAACAGGCTCAGGGCCGTGGTGTTTTAGTTGCATTTAATGACAGAGTGCATGCTGCGCGTTATGTGACAAAAATGAATTCAATGAACCCGGACACATTTCGGTCGCCAGAGTTTGGTCCACTCGCAATCCGAGATGAAGACTCCGTTCGCTGGCACATGCAGACCGATCGACTGCCTGCGGCTGATCCGGAGTTAGACAGACTATCTAATGATGTAATAGCAGTAACGATAACAGCAGATATACATCCCGCTCAGATACCCAACGCAGATACCTGTTCAGCAGTCGTTATAGCTACCACAGGCGCTGGCCATATCCCGCCGAAGATTATAGATCCACTAGAGCAACTTGCTAGCGAAAACATCCCGATTGTGGCAACTACCCGGTGCCCTGAAGGACGGCTCGCAACAGATACTTACGAGTTTATTGGGAGCGAACAGACACTTCAGAGGATTGGATGCTACTACTCCACGCAGAATCTTCAGAAGGCTCGCATTGAGACGATCGTAGCTCTCAGCAGCGGTCAACTGGACCAAATGTTGGTAAAGCCATAAGAAAGTTTGCTGTGATTCATAGACGGGTCGGTTATCGCGATTATGTAGAGCACTCATATGTGGCACGTTGCTGATGGAGAGCTGTCTTGTAAGTCTACATTTGATCGGAGGAGAATAGAAGCTTCCTATTAGGCAGTTAGACCACTATTTCTGTTCCAACTCTCTTGGAGTGGACTGTATCGACAATCTTCTGCGGAAGAGCGTAGATAAATTTCCAAGCAGCCACTTACCAATTATAACTTGAACAGTGGATGGTAAACTAGTAGATCGTAGACAGAGCTATTGGACGTCTAGTTGCATTACCGTCTCAGTGAGAGACTCCTCATACTCAACAAACTCCTGATCCCCCCGCGTGTCTTCAGTACGCGGTCGTGGAAGGTCTATCTCAACAATATCGTATACTTCTCCCGGTGATGGGGACAATACAATGACCCGATCAGACAACCAGACTGCTTCTGCAATATGATGGGTTACGAATATGGTTGTTTTTTGAATCTCTTGATGAATACGCAGTAGTTCACGATTCATTTTTCGCCGTGTCAACTCATCAAGAGCAGCAAAGGGCTCATCCATCAAAAATATCTGTGGGTCGTAGACGAATCCACGGGCAAGAGCTACGCGCTGACGCATCCCACCGCTAAGTTGTTGTGGGCTGCTGTCTTCAAATCCAGAGAGTCCAACCGTATCAATTATGTCCTTAGCTTGCTTGCGTATCTCTGGGTTGCTCGTATCTTCATCTTGAATTTCAAGTGGGAGCAAGACATTCTCCATAACACTTCTCCAAGGTAGCAAGACATCTTCTTGAAAAAAGAACGAAAGCTGGCTACTCTGCCTGGCTTCTGCTGCTGTGCCACCGCCGATGTTGATTTCGCCGCTTGTCGGTTTTATAATGTCTCCGATACATTTCAACAGTGTTGTCTTTCCGCAGCCACTCGGACCAATGATTGAAATAAATTCGTTTTCGTAAATGTCAATGTTGATATTGTTTAGGGCTTGGACCGGGTTTGCTGTTTCAGGGTTATACATTTTCCCGACTCCGTCAATGTCAATCATCCGTTTTTGATTAGTTGACGTCATATGGGCTTCATCAAGAGACATTATCGAGTGGCACCTCCACCGCTCTGGTTATCCCAATCGATCAGGTATGACTCAACCACCACTAACAGGCCAAACCATGCCGTTGAGAATATTCCAATCACAAGTAACGCTCGGAATAGCAGGAGGGTGGCAAGTTGATTGTTTGCCACTAATATGAGGTATCCAAGACCCTCATTACCGGCCAACCACTCTCCAACAACCGCACCCACGAATGTCAAAGCAACACTAATTCTAAGTGCCGAAAAAATGTACGGAAGAGCATTGTACAACTTGACTTTCCGGAATACCTCCCACCGACTGGCATTTAGTGAATGCATCAACTCTTTGGTGAGTCTATCTGTTGATGAAAACCCAGCAATACTGTTTACAAGTGATGGGAAAAAGGTGGTGATCGTTGCTGCAGCAATAATTGGACCCTGATTGATCCCCATCCAGATGATCAGTAGGGGCGCAAAAGCAATTACCGGTAGCGAGCGCAAGATAACCATATACGGGTATATTGATCGCTTGAGAGCCTGAAATTCTGCCATGACAGCGCCTAATGAGATCCCTATCATGTTTCCAAGAATCCACCCTAAGAATGCCTCAAGAAGGGTTACTCGGGTATGCCGCCAAAGGTTGCTTAGTTCACCTTGGAAGCTCTGGAGTATGTCCAGAGGGGTTGGGAGAACATATGTCGGGATAGAGTAAATCCTGACACCAAAGGTCCAGATACCAACAAATACGACAAGAAATACAGCTGGGTACTTGTATTCACTAATGATTTCTCCGGCTTTGCTCCCAAGGTTCTGTGTGCTTGCTTTGTTAGAAGTTTCTGTCGCCATTGATCTAATTACCAGGCCACTCTAGTTCGCCACCATTGTGAACAGCTTCAACGAAAGAGTTGTCAACAATATTTGACCTGTCTGTCGTGGCTGTTTCGCTGATTGCACCCGCCTGGATACCAAGCTGTTGGACTTCCTCGTAATCCCCGGGATCACTGTACCCAACACCGTTCTCTTCCCATGTATCATCGGGGCGGTACTCAAGGAACTGATCAAAGTTAGATCGCTCAACTTCTATGGGATCAACTCCTCCTAAGAATACGTCAGCATCGGCCTCGTTAAGACGTCCGAGAACCATCTCAGCAAATCGGTCTCTATTATCTGGATTCAGTGACTCTTCACATGATTTACACCAAGCACGTGTGAATTCACGGAAGGTATTTGGATTCTCACTGACCAAATCCTGAGATGCAAGTGCACAGTTGCCGCCAGCATTCGTGTACTCGCGCGCCTCAAACAGGTTAAATTCTGTCCCTTGTAGTCGTAAGGAATTGTAATCAGAGTTAGTTGGATACAGAGACATGACATCAACATTACCTTCAGTAAGATTTGTAACAGAGTACCCGATATTTGTTTGTGTTATGTCTTCTTGAGCAAGCCCTTCTTCTTCGAGGACAACCGGTGTGATCCAATTCCGGTCAGCCTCATTCTGCAGTCCAACAGTGTTTCCACCCCAGTCGGAGACACCCTGGATACCAGAATCTGCCATCGAAGCGTATCCCATGGGCGTTTGTCCAATTGTAGTAAACAACGTTTGAACAGGAATGTCGCGTGCGAGGGCAGTCACATACGAGAACGGAGTTGCAACAACAACATCAACTTCACCACTAACCAAAACTTGTAGTGGGTTTTGAATTTGTAGTGACGTGGTGATATTAACATCCAGACCGACTTCTTCGAAGTAACCAAACTCGTCTGCGCCCGTCATAGGAGAAAAGACCATATCTGGGAAGTAGGTTAGTAACACCTCAATTTCTGTCAGCTCAGGACTTCCGCTGTCCGCGGCCTCGCTGCTATCTCCATTGTCTCCTTCGCTGCTGCTTGAACTCGAGGTATCTTCGCTGTCGGTTGAATCCGTCCCGCCAGATCCACCTCCACTGGAGCAACCTGCGAGTCCTGCAACCGCTGCAACGCCAGTGGTCTTTATAAACCGCCGTCGATTGCTGGGTTCGTCTACCATGACAACAGTTATTATGACACATTGTTACAAATACCTTTGGGTAATGATAGTCTATATTACAATAATTTTGTGCTAAATCGTCACAGTAAGAATATTAGTGTAGATTTGCTCAGAGAATAGCAATATTGATTAGAAATATAATTTCATGGGCAGGCACAAATTGTCAAAGTGATAATATATGTTCGAAGAGAGAACTCTACGGTCAATACATATGTCTACAAACGAACTACTATGAATTACGCTCTTGAGTAGAAGAGGGTGTTATAGAACCGTTGTCATGGGTGCCGTGAGAGAGCGTCTGTCTAGTTGGGTTCGAAGAATAGCGTCAGAAACTGGAACTGTTCTTGATATATATCGCTATACAGCAGGTATGTGAACTATTCTATGACACCCTCTAGAAGATTATTGCTCAGCTCTCAGAAGTAGCTGGAAGTCACAGCAGGCAGGTAACGTGGTCGCGTCACCCGACGAACGATGATGTTAATCAAGACACTCGCCTCATAGCGTCGCGCCGCGGATCTACTGGTATATATTTGCTGGCATGATGGCGTCTATTGCCAACACTGTCGTAGTGAATTTGTAATGACTAAGAGAAGTTCTGGGTAGGCTTCTGGTAATAGTTACTGTAAACTGGATTCGTCTATTTCATCAGCCCATTCAACAAGTAGCTGAATCAACTCCAGTATGGTGGTTTCCTCCTCTTGGAAGAGAGTCGTATCGGCAGTGTACGTGACTGCTTCAGCGTAACTGGAGCAATCGGGGTGGAAAATGTTTCGTGTGAGCTTCACCGCCAAGTCATCGCTGATAGTAACGGTTATTTAGCTATATAAGGGCATATCTCGTCAGAACAACTAATTACACTAAAAAGAAGGTGAAATGCTCAACTTCATTCAGAACTTTGCTGAATTACTAGTGATTCGCTACAGCAGCTATCGAGCATTTCAGCGGTATCTGTGTAAAGATTGCAGCCGAACGTTCAGCGATCAGACCGAACCGTTTTCTAACACTCTGCGGTCGAGCTCAGAAAATGGTTTCCGCCTTCTATACCAACATCCGTCTAAACGCGAGTTTCAGGCAGTTAACGCAGATATAGATGTTTTCCACAAGACGATCTACCGACGCGTCCAGCACTTCCTGCGAGCGCTGAACGCGTCTTGAGTCCATCTCAAAGGCTCCGTTAGGATCGACGAGTTCTACGTGAATGCGGGGCTCAGAGGCCGCAAGCGCGACCAACCGTCACGCTCGCGCGGGCGGTCCGCGCGTGGACGCAGAACGTACAACTGAATACAAGCTCCCTGTGTTTGCTCTCGCAGAGCGTGGCAGTGGTGAACAGCACGTGGTCCCGGCGAAAGCCGCGACAGAATCGACGATTCGACTCCTGCTAGACAACCTGACGGTTGTCGGGCATACGAACCGCTTGACGAGGACGACACGTTCAGTTATGAATACGTCGTCCACGATGACGGCGAGTACGTCGATAGAGACATTCATGTGAATACCTGCGAGAGCCACGCTCCACTGGCGCGATGGTGGCTCTCGCCGCATCAAGGCCGTCTCCAAAAGTCGACTCACACCGTATCTCCGAGCGTCTCAGCTTCGGCCTGAAGTGTTCCGCAGATTGGGATAAGAAGCACTCAAACCGTCCTCGAAACTACACTATGATTCAGCAACAATCTACGCCACAAGAGCGTACACACTAGATAGAAAGAGGTTCTGTATCTGCTTCTTCATCAGACATCAAAACCGTACTCCCATCATCAATGACAGATCGGGTAACGATTGATGATTCATATGATGCAATCCCTTCAATTTCATGAAGATTATTATGAGTAAATGACTGGAAATGTTGTCTATCTTTAAATTGTGCATCAAATATGATATTGTGAGTACCAGAGAGAACCCAGAGTTTGTAGATACAATCAGTCTCAGCAAGTTCTTCAGCGATTGAGTCAGTTTGACCCGCCTCAGTACTTAGGCCAAAAGCGACTGTGAGATAATCAAGCTTTGCTGGGTCAACCATTGCTGTGTACTTTCTGATAATCTCTTCTTCTTGCATCCGGTCCATTCGGCGCCGAACGGTATTACCTGTGATACCCAGCTGATTTCCAATATCATTGTACGTTGCTCTTCCATCAGCGTGGAGCAGTTTTAGAATCTGTTTGTCAACTTTGTCGAGACTAGCTGTCATCAGTTAATGTAGATTACTCACTGTCTTAATGGTTTCTATGCTGTTATACCAACGAAAAACACACTATTTCACCACATATTACTCATCGTGTTTAATCAACTTAAGTATTGAACTGAGTGAAACAACAGTCCCAAGGGCCTGCTCAATATTTTTAATTCCCAGCTGGTGGAATTCTTCGCCATCCATACTACCTACGCAGTCTTCAACGACAGTAACTTCGTAATCACGGTTTGTCGCCTCAAAACATGTACACTGAACACATGTATTCGTATTGACCCCAGCGATTATTAGTTTATCAATATCATTTACACGCAGAATAAAGGGGAGATCGGTGTCGATAAACGGAGAGTAGCGCTTTTTAGGCTGGAGAAAAATATCAGAATCAGAAGATATTTCCGGGACAATATCCATCCCAGCTGTATTCCCGTATACATTATGCTCAGAGATGGCCTCTCGTGAGTCACCGCTAGAGCTTTCTGTTTCACTCCATTTAGGATTAGTCATAATTTCATGAGCGTCTCGATACGCCGTGGTAACGTGGATGATTGAGTATCCTGCCTCTCGCGCTGTTGTCACTAACTTTTCAGCCGCATCAATAATTTCATCTGCCTGCTGGGCGGGGACTGGAAGCGTCGCAATCTCTGGGTCAAGGTGGCCACGGTGAAGGTCAACCGTAAGAATCGCAGTAGTGTCTGGATTCATGTTCTATTTAGTAAAGACACGTATGGTATAAAATTGTATGGTGTAAACCAACTGCTGTAGCGATATTCAATAGTATATCTCCATTATCAGTGGCAGCTTCCCCTAAATTATATATCACGCGAGTTCAGAAGGTAATGTACAATGGTACCACAAGACGCCCAGTTAAGAGATATCGGGTCACGCCTTCGTAACCGGCGTGGGAAAGACTACGCCGACGCCCGCTTTTCAAGCTCCGAGTATGAACGAAGATACGAACGTCTCAGGGAGGAAATGTTCTTTCGAGGGCTTGACTGTCTTGTTGTTTATGGAAGTTCAGCACATACAGATTCAAACCAAGCAAACATTCGGTACTTAAGCGGCTATATTGATCAGATTCAGTCATACATTGTTTTCCCAGCCGACGGTGATCCAACACTGTTTGCTGACCTGTACCCGCATGTCCCGGATGCTCACCTAATGAGTTATATGGATGACGTTAGGTGGGGGACTGAAAACAAGGGTAATGCAGTCGTTGAGCGAATAGAAGAACTTGGATATGAGGATGGATCTATTGGGTTCGTTGGCTCCCCAGGGCCTGCCACTACCGAATTACCCGCTAACGACTATCTAACGATAACCGATGAGTTAGAGAATGCTGATTTCCGGTTCGTATCAGACATGCTGGATCGGATCCGATTAAAAAAGAGTGATGAAGAGCTAGAAGCTATTAAACAAGGTGTCGCGCTCACTGACAAGGCAATGCGCGCATTAGAGTCAGCGGCTCGCCCCGGTATTACTGAAAGAGAACTCAAGGCAGAGGTCATGTCCTCATATCTTGATGAAGGTGAGTACTTCTTCCAACTGCTTGGAAGTACAAATATGCACGATCCAGATATGCCTTACCCCTGGGAACATCAGTCAAACCGAACAATTCGGGATGGTGATGTCATTCTCACAGAGATCAGTGCGCGAAATACGCAGGGTTACTCCGGACAAATCCTCCGAGGGATTGCAGTAGGAGAAGAACCAACCGATCACTATCAAGAATTGTATGATGTCGGTGAACAGGTGTTTTTCGACGTGCTTGACGCATTGAAGCCGGGCGCAACTACTGAGGATGTGCTTGAGGCAGCAACCGATCCGATCGAAAGCAAGGGATGGACCGTTCACGCACCTGTTCTCCATGGATGGGGACTAGGTATTCAGCGCCCGCTTCTGGGCACGCGAAATGAAGGTGGATTCCCGAATCCACCCTTTGAGTTTGAAGAAGGCCATACCGTTGTTGTAGAGCCAAATCCAGTCACTAGCGATCAAATGAGCGGAATGTTCCTCGGTGAATACGTGCATATCACTGAGGACGGTGCTGAGCGGCTACACGACTATCCAATGGAGTTTGTTCAAACATGACAGAACAAAGTTATCACGAGTGGGGACTGTTCGTTGATGGAACGTTTCGTCCAAGCGAGAGCAATAGCCGATTTGATGTAGAAAGTCCAGCCAATAAATCGGTCATTGGGTCTGCTCCAGAGGGAACAGCAGGTGATGTCGATACGGCCGTCAAAGTCGCACAAGAGACGTATGAGCAGATGTGGCGCCATGTGAGTGCTCGAGAGCGCGTTGACTACCTACTGGAAGTTGCTGATCGTCTTGAGGAACGAGCTAAGGAATTTGTTCAATTAGAGACCCTCGAAAATGGAAAGCCGCTATACGAATCAGAGGTAGATGTTGAAGAAGCGATTGACGGCTACCGCTACTACGCAGGTGCAGCAGACAAGACTCATGGAACCACAATTCCGGAACGTGACGAGTTGTTTGACTACACAGTCAGAGAACCATACGGTGTTATTGGAGTTATCATTCCATGGAACTGGCCACCAATGCATACTGCGGACTTCACGGCTCCTGCATTAGCAGCCGGCAATACTGTTGTTCTCAAGCCGGCACCGGAGACTCCGCTGTCATCACTGATGATGGCTGAGATATGGCAAGATGTCCTTCCCGATGGAGTAGTTAACGTTGTGACTGGAGACGTTGACCCAGGGGTTCGGCTGACCGGTCACCCAGATATTGACAAGCTAGTTTTTACAGGGCATACCGAGACAGGAACAAAAGTTATGAAAGCTGCAGCAGAGGATATTACTGATGTAATGTTAGAGCTTGGAGGAAAGAATGCGAATATTGTACTCCCAGACGCAGATCTTGAGCAGGCTGTACAAGGATCCTATGACGGGATTTTCAACAACCAGGGACAAGCTTGTGCAAACGGGTCTCGCCTATACGTTCATGATAATATATACAATGAGTTTATTGACCGGTTTGTGGAAAAAACAGATGAGATGGTCATTGGACCTGGAACAGACGACAAAACAGACCTCGCGCCATTAGCAAGTCAACAACAATATGACAAGGTAACAGGCTACATTGAGCTAGGGAAAGAGGAAGGAGCGTCAATCATCTATGAGGGCGAGGTTCCTAATGATCTCCCAGACGGCTACTACGTCCCACCGGTAATCTTTGGTGATGTGACCCAAGATATGCGGATCGTTCAAGAAGAGATATTCGGACCAGTACTGACTGTACAGAAGTATGATAAAGTTGAAGATGCGATAAAAATGGCGAATGATACCGAGTATGGATTAACCGGGGCAGTTTGGTCGCAGAATATGGAGGTTGCTAATAGAGTTGCGCGGCGGCTTGATGCTGGGCTCATCTTTGTAAATAACTTTGTCAATGGATTCCTTGGCGCCCCCTTCGGTGGATACAAAAAAAGTGGGATTGGTCGAAAGCTCGGATTTGAAGAAACAATGAATGAGTTTACTCAGGTTAAAACCATTAGGTCGCGTATTGCACCTAGTGAACAGAACTCGCTCGAGGAGTACTACGAATAGACACTGCCAAAGGTCATAACAGAGTCGTTTTGCATTTTAATGACTACTAACTACGATTTACTCTCATTTTCGCGGTGGTGGCTAATCGTAGCTGGTGCACTAGCCATGGGGATAGCAGGTAGCTTTCAATTTGTTTGGTCATCTATTCGTGGCCCTCTGGCAACACAAATTGGCGCAACTGAAGCAACGCTAGGGACTCTATTTACTATAGTTATTGGAGTACAAACAATGTCTCAGTTTCCTGCTGGCTGGGTTCGGGATCGGTACGGTCCTCGCATTCCGACGGTCGCAGGTATGGTACTTACTACAGGAGGATATATCGGACTTTCAGTGTCATCATCACCCGTTGCAGCCGGTTTAGCTGTGGCCGCTGGTGGCGCTGGTGCCGGGGCGATATATACAGTAGCAGTAAATACGCCCGTCAAGTGGTTTAACAATTACCGCGGGCTCGCGACCGGCTCTTTAACTATGTCGTATGCACTTTTGAGCTTTGGACTCATCCCTATCGCACGAGAGAATCTTCTTGGTACGTTTCAGCGTACCCTACTCTTTTTTGCAATCCTTGCTGCTTCTGCATGCTTACTCGCCGCCATCGTCCTCCGCGATCCGCAGAGCAGCACTACCATGCGCAGGCATTATAAAAATAAACAGAAATATGATATTTCGTATGCATGGACAGATACTGTTCGAACTTGGCAGTTTTGGGTTCTTTACATAGTATTTATTATCGTGAATGGCGTCGGCCTCATGCTAATTGGCAAACTCATCGCATTCGCTAACGCATTAGAAATGTCAGTCGGTACCGCAACCACCGCCGCATCAGTCATCGCTATTGCAGATGGCTCAGGCGGGCTTATTATCGGAGGAGTTTCAGATAGGCTAGGAGCTCTCCGAACAGCAGGCATATCTCTAATAGTAAGTGCAATTGGAATAGCTGGTGCCGTCGGCGGGGGTCTAATATGTGCTGCTCCTGTATTTATATTCTGTATTGGGGTTGCTGGGTTTTTTAGAAGTCCAGTGTTTGCTATATTCCCGACAATAATTGGCGAATATTATGGTAATACATACTCATCAGAAAATTATGCTGCTCTCTACACAGCTAAGCTATGGGGGAGTTTACTTGCAGGCTCAATTGCTAGTATTTTTATATCAAAGATTGGGTGGTCAACTACATTTCTGATAGGAGCTATTTTACTAGGCTTAGCCGGATTTTTATTATTTTCTGTGCAGCCGGTCGCTCAAACAGAGTAGTTCATTTTGCTCTGTTGAAGAGCAATCTAATCTACCTATTTTACCGATTTAGAAGGGCGAAGCCGATGAAATCAGGGGTAGTATAGGAATCAACATCTTCGACATGATTGACGGTACTTCTCTGGCGGAGATTGTTGGTACAGCTCAGTTGAACTCAAAGTGAGTGCTAAATCCAGCTTACAAGTCGGTTCTTGAAGCGAAAACAATCCGTCAAACCGCAAGGAGGAGAGCCACCGATATTTTTCTAGACATGAAATATATAAACAAGAATACACTACTGGTCACGAGTTCAGCTACTTCGTCCAGCTTATTTACTGTCACGCAATTTTATATGTAAAATGCGAGTTATTAACCTAGAACTGCGGTCAAAGAGGAGTAAGAGCAATCATGGCTGAAAGCCGATTGAAGTATTCTTGCGCCAGGAGAACACCCGTTTTTCAATTTGCTGGAAGATGCCGTACTCAACAAAAACAATTACGACTGTAAATAGAATAGTCCAAACTAGCACCCCTGTTAGTGAGAGTCGTTCCATTTGATATTCTATCATGAACCCGATGCCGTTACTAGCAGCCACGAGCTCTGCAAGAGTCGTTATTTTCCAACACAACGCAAACGCATAGCGAACCCCTGCAAACCACTCAGGGAGAACCGACTGTAGGACTACGCGACGTATCATTCGACTTTGTGATATATCGAATGCAGTAGACATTTCTTGCAGCTTATAATCAACATTTTTTACCCCCTCATAAACATTCTGGGTGAGGAAGGGGAATGAGATGAGAGCACCGGCAACCATCGGTGTGGTATCGCTCTGCCCAAACCACATTGCAGCGAAGATGGCAGCAAACAATGAGGGAATTGCAACCCCCACAGTAATGTAGTCTTGGAGAGCTTTAGTCCAGAAACTAGACATACCCATCAGGACTCCAAGAGTGGTACCAACTATCAGTGTTAAGATGAACGCATAGATAATCCTACGCATAGTAGCGAAAAAGTGCTCAGCCCAAGTCCCACTCTGAAGGAGATCAAGGAGTTCCACGCCCACAAGCAACGGCGCAGAGATGGTATCTGTTAGATTGAAACTATATGATACAACTGACCATACGATTAGCAGAGCTACAATTGACTCAATAAATACAATACTTTTATTATTTGACACCGCTTCGATAATGAATTCTTTTCCTCTGAATTCACTTTTAGTACTCATATACAAATTCCCTCAATCTGTTTTCTGATCGAACTGTAGTTCCTTTTGTTCTGATTGGTTATCATTGTCTTACTAATTTCGTCTGCATGGCGTTGGCGCACTGCCAATCGATGTTTGGATTTTGATTTTGCTTTCCTTCCATTATAGATCATCCTAGCAAATTGAAGTCAGCGTCCTGGCGATACTCAAATACTCTACGTTCAAGCGGTTTTACAAAGCCGTATTCAACTCCTAAGATCACTATGATGAACACTGTAGCCCATGCCCAGGATTGCTCAAATTGATACAACTGATATGTCTGCATTAGTTTGAATCCAACACCACTAGACGCAGCGAAGAGTTCAGTTATCGTCACAATCTTCCAAGACATTGCTAGGCCGAGTCTAAATGCTGAGAATAACATCGGTGAGGCGTTAGGGATGATCAATCGCCAGATCGTACGCCGACGAGATACGTCAAATGACCTAGACATCGTAACGAGATCTGACTTTATATTGTCAGTACCCTTCCAAATATTCACAGCGATAAATGGCGCTGTCGTTAGTGATGTTGCAGCTACTGGTGCCCAAATAGTAAATCCAAAAACAAGAGTACCCACTGCTGCCCACGCAATCGCAGGTATCGACAGGCCGATTACTGTATATGGTGTTAAAAACTTTTGACCGTAGTTATTGATACCCATCAAAATACCTCCACCCGCGCCCAGAAGCACAGAGCCGATGAATCCGAGTACAGTTCGCCAAATAGTTGCGCCTAAGTGCTCCCATACGGCTCCGCTTTCAACAAGACCCCAAGCGAGGAGGACAGTCTCCTGCGGGAAAGGCATCAACTCATTTGGGAACACAGATGCAAGTGCGGTCCAACCTGCTAGTCCAAGAATAAGTCCGAAGGTTCGGGCCCCCAACCGATCCCAGATCCAATTTCGACTTGGAAAGGTGTAACTATTTTTTGTAGCCATATTTTACCCAATCCGGTGGAACGTATCAATGGCTTTCTGGCGAAACTTTAGGAACTCATCAGAGTCAAGTTTCCGGGGGCGATCTAATGGGTTTTCTAAATCAGCGTAGATTCGTCCTTCTCCCAGCATTAGTATACGATCAGAGAGCTGAATAGCTTCTGTCATATCGTGTGTGACAAAGAACACTGTCTTGTTAAGTCGAGACCAAAGGTCTAGTAGTTCTTCTCGTAGGTTATCAGCTGTTATTTCATCTAGATTGCTAAATGGCTCGTCCATCAATAGGACCCCAGGGTCGGTGCTTAATGCCCGGGCAATCCCAACACGTTGCTGTTGCCCGCCAGACAGTTGTGTTGGATATTTATCATAATGGTTAGAAAGACCCACGAGGTCTAGATACTGCTTCGCAAGCGTATCATCATACTCTGAATTATTTTCGTGAACATACTCAATATTTTGTAGGCAGGTATTCCAAGGGAGGAGTCGCGGCGACTGGAAGACATGCCCTAGTGTTGCTTCATCTCCGTCAGTGGAGTCGAACCGAACGCGGCCTTCAGTTGGTTCAAGTATCCCACTCACAATGTCCATCATTGTTGATTTACCACTCCCTGACTTACCTAGCAAACAAACAAAACTGCCAGGAGCAATATCAATATTAAGCCCACTAAATACAGATTCATACCCGTTTGTCGTCTCAAATTCCTTACCCAAGTTTTCAATGTGAATTGACGATGCCCCACCGTGGCTGATTTGCTCAGTACTCATTGGATTTTATTTTGATAATTGTAGTTATCTAACTATCACTTGTTCAGCTCTGCTCTAACTTTTCATATACAACGTTGTCTTCCCAGCTCTCAGGGGCTACACCCAGTTCAGCAACGCGATTAATGAATCCTCGATCAGCACTGATGAACGAGTCATCTAGCTCTTGATCTTGGTAGACGATAGGGTATTCGTTATCCATTTCCATATTTATTCCCCAGTCTACAATGTATTGGGCTTGAGACTCCGTGCTAATTGCAAGCTGCTCAAAGTGGTTTTCTTCATCCATCATAATTCGACCTATCGGATCTTCGAATAACCACGCCATGCCCTCATGCCACGCCTGTAAAAAGGCAGCAGCGGCTCCTCTGTTATCTTCAATGAATGACTGATTTGTAGTCAAGCTATTCAAGAGTGGGATCCCGATATCATTTGATTCCAGTATTTCAGCACAATTAAACACCTCACGATGTTGTGGCGTTCCATTTTCATCAAGATTACGTGCTACCCCATGCACTGGTGAGGCGTCCCCAATTGCGAGGTCACCATCAAGAATGAGCTGTGGAATAGCTGCGTAATCAGCTGTAACGACGTCAAAATCACTTTGTTCTTGAGAAAAAGTCGTGTCAAATTCGCTGCTAAACGCAGCCATATGTCCTGGAATTTCACCTCCAGCCCATGAACCGATCCCCATCGTTGCTTCGTCTTCAACTATAGAATCAATTGTTGCCTGTGCACTACCGGTAGACTCTGGATCATATGGTCCACCCCGTGCTACCCACATTCCCTTAAACAGGGGTGCTGCTTTACCGAAGACAGCCAGATCTACATCACGTTCTGCACCCAACCGAGCCGCCTCAAGAGAACTCATCGTAGAGATATCAGGCCCGCCGGCAGCAAACAGTGCTGCACCCTCCCAAGAGCGCTGAACGTTTGCTTGATATCCTGCGGCCTCCATCGCATTAGCTAGAATATCTGTATCTTCTGTAATATGGTCCATCATGATACCCTGAAACCCTGATGGGGCAAGGGTTATGTTCACTTCCGTGAGCTCAGAGTTTGTACCGCCAGCAGTTGAACCCTCAGAGTCGCTATCTGAGCTGCTACCGCTAGAGCCACTACAACCTGCCAAGGCAACTACTCCGCCAGCCCCGACTGTTTTCACCCAACTCCTCCGAGACATGCCGTGTTTTCGATTTGGCATGCTAATCTATTATTTACAGCGATTAAATAAATCTATTGGTGCCCTAAGGAAATATTTCTTAATAGAACTCCACCCCTATGTTAAAATAATAAATTAGTATCTCCTATGTCATGGCACAGTATATCTATCATGAACATATGATACACAATTCTTAATACACCTAAATTACGATGTGTTGGACGATATCTCACATATATTCTACATGCTTAGGAGAAACCAGACCTGACCGCAATTTTGATCAATAAACTAATATCGGTGCAAATTTGTGAGTGGTCTGTAGAATTCTGCTAAAATTGTATTTAGTTGTTCAAACAACATACATGCGAGATTCGGAAGGCAATTAGTGAGTATTTTCTTTTCTAATGGTTAAGTAGATAGTTTAGTAATCTATTCATGACAGATCATAGTTTTCTACTGTGTTGAATACAAATACAAGTTATGCCAGATTTGAGCGAAGATGTGGATATTGAGCCAGACCTTACAGATGACGTCGCTCTCGTCACCGGCGCAACGCGGGGAATCGGCGCCGAGATTGCAGCCGCCCTGGCAGATCTTGGCGCAACGGTGTATGCAGGTGCACGTACGCTTAGTGACGTCACCGCGCCGGACCAGCAACCACTCAGACTTGACGTGACAGACGATACGGCAATCGAGTCGGCGATCGATACAATTCGGCGCGAACAGGGTCAGCTGACGATTCTCGTGAACAATGCTGGAGTCTTTCCGGAGACGGGCCCACTCCACGATATCGATCTAGATGCGTTCGACGACACACTTGACGTGAACCTTCGTGGCCCAGTCACAGTGACGAAACACGCACTCCCACTCCTGCTCAAGGAGGACGGGAGCCGCGTGGTGACGCTCTCTTCGGGGCTCGGTCAGTTCACGGAAGGACAGATGGACGGTCAGTATCCAGCGTACCGTCTCTCAAAGGTCGGCGTGGGTGGGCTGACAGCATATCTTGACGCAGAGTACGGCGATGAGGGTCTCGTCGCAAACGCAGTGTCTCCAGGGTGGGTTCGAACCGACATGGGTGGTGAAGACGCCCCTCGAACGCCTACAAAAGGGGCTGAGACACCCGTCTGGCTCGCCCGCTTTCGCCCAGCCAGTCCGGCAGGATATCTCTGGAAGGATAAAAAGATTATTCCGTGGTAGAGACAGCACTAACTATCTTGGATAGCTACGATATCGAATGTCTCAGGGTCGAATGCACCGCCGATTCATCTCGGTAGTGAGTCGACAACCGCATTACGGCAGTGACTTTTGATCTAACAGTGTTACCACTCGCCATCTAGGTCAATTACATCAGTATCCTCACCACTATCATCATCGTCGGGCATGGGAATATCAACAGTCTCGAAAGCTTCAGTTAGGCTCGGCTCAATTTCATCCTGATTGGCAGTCACGTGTTCCCACTGGTCAAAGATGTGTGCGTGACACACTGCGTGCGCAGAGTCATCGCTGAACATGATCGTTGAGACAAACTTACCATATGGAGAGAGGTGGTATCGATCCTCTCCTTCGGTGATGAACTGTCGTTTCCAGCCTTTTTTTCCTAAGAGATTGTTCCGGACGCGAGCCACGTTCTGCTGTTTTTTTCCGCTCGCCTTGGGGAATCGCCGTTTGAGTTCTTGGAGAACGCTGAGATTGGGATCGTCAGAGTCAGCAATCGTTTGCAACACGTACCGCATCTCAAGCGTTCCCGGAGACGTCTCGTTGATCCGTTGGATGTCATCCTCAACGAGTGCTGCAAA
>Ga0102936_1000245_pt1 | contig 21269 bp, 21 predicted proteins | sample SalPon2_A_H2O_MG_FD_78502 | JGI IMG/M metagenome (GOLD analysis project Ga0102936, IMG submission 78502) | Salt pond water microbial communities from South San Francisco under conditions of wetland restoration - Salt Pond MetaG R2_A_H2O_MG | ecosystem: Environmental > Aquatic > Non-marine Saline...
ATGTATATTCCTTCGCCTTCACACTGATTGACTGCTTCAGCTAATGCCTGGAACGATATCTGCGTCTTACCAGACCCGGTTTCGCCTCCGATTGCGACCATAAATCCAGCATCCCAACCGCCCCCGAGGATATTATCTAACTTGTCGATACCTGTGGACACCTTTGTGAGGTTCTCATACTCGTCAGCTACCTGCTGACCAGATTTGATAACAACTGCATCACGAGCCGCTGCCGTTCTCCATCCGTGAAGACGGCTTTCCGAGATTCCATCGACCTCGTTAACAACCTCCTCCGGGTCACACTCAGCCAAGTCACCGATGGACTCTATCCCGAAACTCTTCAGCCGGGAGGCGTTCTTATTCCCGAGTCCGTCGATGTCTGTTAACTTTTGAGCCATTCGTATCTTATTTTGTTATCTAAAAGTATAGTTCTATTGATTACCAGTCGTACACCGAGTTAGTTCGTTCGCGCCATATGGACGGACTGCTATCGTCCTTGATTCCACCGGGAGTCGCGTGGAAGAATGGCGTGTTGAACCAGTATTTATCAGTCACTTCATCGAGATTACCACGGCACGCTTGGATAACGAAATCCATCGCGTAGTAAATCTCAGCTACCCGAGACTCTGAGAACCAACTCTCCAGTAGCCGCCAGAACTCAGAGTGAGAAGTAACCTCGACCCCAGCGGCATTATCGCCGCCTCGCTGAATAGTGACCTCATCAAGCAGGTCAGACCCGCGCGCTTTAACGAAGGAATCGACCAGATAAAACCGTCGGAGGAGATGACCTAAATTATGAAGGTCCATCATAACCATCCGCTCGGTTCCGGGCTTGTTGAACAGTTCTTTGGCACCCATGTTGTTCTCGATACGCCGGCAGACCGCACACCCACATGGCATCCGTTCGTTGGATATCTTCTCGTACCGAGTCTCCTCATTTTCATCAACACGGTCAGTGATACGGATGGACTTCATGTACGTCGTCGGAAGGTACATCGTAGAGAACATCGAGCCAATCTTGAAGCCCGTGCCGTCCATAGTAACGAACGTGTCAGTCTCCTGCGCGTACAGTCGTCCGATAACCCGAGCCCAGACATTACCTTGGCCCAGAACGTGGATGAATTCCGCATCGTCGATATACTCACCAGCGAAGCCAAGCAGTGCAGCGACTGCACCAACACGTCCCTCGTATGGGCTGGACAGTGACCATCCGTCCCAATCTCGCATCGGCTCAAGCTGGTCATACCACTGCTTGTAGGAGTGCATCATGTCGCCGTTGCCATCCTGCCGAGGCATACCATGGAGGACACCAGTAAGCTGGAAGCCATCGACACCAAGCTCGTCTACGCGGTCAGACGCTATCTGAGCGTGTTCTCGTGTCATCTTGGAGCGTGGCTCATGGACATTGGAGAACCACTCCTCATACTCTCCGTACAGCAGACCATCGTGAGGAGACTCTCCACGGTCGTCGTCCTGAGATTCGAGCGTGGTATAGACAGGAACGTCGAGAATAGTTCCTGCATCAGAGTTAGCTATCTGCCACTCCACAACACGCTCCGGGTGAATGTGACTCGACCAGTCGTGCTTATTCTTATCGTCAGTGACCTGAAGCCCACTATTGACGAGTTGGAATCCGCCCGAGTCAGCTAAGATGAACACATCACCCCGCTTCGCACGAATGAAGTCCCGGACGATACCAGCATTATAGTGATAGTTCCGGTTGGCAAGCGTCGTCGGATTAAGCAGCAGGTATGGATGCTTCGGCATCATCCCATTATCCGACCACCACTTGATATCCAGGTCGTCGATAGTGAACCCTTTGCCTTCTCGTTTTCGTTTTTCGAGATAAGGAATCATCGAGTCACCAACCGGAATATACCCGACTTCACCGCCTTCATCATGCGGATAAGGCTCCGGCGGGTCGTCCTGTAGCTCCTCGATTTTTTCTAGGACTGACTCTTCTTCGTCAGTTAGTGATACACGTCCCTCGTCTGGAGTCGATGGGCTTCTGTCGAAATCGGGCCCTTCTGACCCACCTGTAAAGAGCGAGTCGCTCCACGAGGGAGTTTGTTCTTCTTCGGCCTCGTCCTCAGTCTCCTCTTCTGTCATAGTTTCTCCGTCTGTCTGTTTGTCAGGCATTAATATAAATTCCTTGGTTTCTTGATTAGCTGAACAGCTTTTCGTGTTCGATACTATAACGTTCGAGCGTCGTCTGGAGTGAGCCGCCTTCTACACCAGTATCATCTCCTAACACGAATAGGTCTTCGATAGTCGCGTACTCCTCTTTATCCTTCCGTTTGATAGTCGTCGACCCATGTTTGTGGTCAGTCCATCTGTATGGGTCATCGATGTAAAACGTAACATCGTGTGAAAAGCGCGCGCACATGACAGGAACTGCTCCCCACCATTCAGCGAAGTTGATGATACCATTGATGTCGTCATCATCGTTAGGGTCATCTAAGTCTCCAATACTGAAGCGCGCATACTCGCCACCAGTGTACTTCAGTTCAATAGCGAAGTCAATCCCGCCGATGCGAGCGAGAATATCAGGAGCTTCACGCTTAGGGTCACTCCCCGAACCCGGCTCCCGAAGACCGGCGAAGCCAGATTCGTACAACAAGTCCCTCAAATCTCGCTCATACTTAGCTCCATTAACCATGAAAATACTCCTTGCCGCATGATGGACAAAACTCAATCGAAGATGAGTTATACGAATCTACCTCGCCCTTAAACTCGCACTCATCGCATCCAACGTACACTACCATACTACACCATGAATGTGAGCTGTAAACAGGATGAGAAATCCGAAGAACATCTGCACAACTATCATCAGTTCGTCTCCTGCTTGTCCTTTACCACCGAGGAGTATTGCTGATGGATACCACACCATTACAGCCCCTAACGCTGTTACACCAACTTGTAATGCTTCGATGAGTAGGTCTATCATGACAGTTTACTCTTAATCTTAGTCGCTGTCTTCGGCCCTATGCCGTCGATTTGAGTAAGGTCTTCTACGTTTGCTTCACACAAGTCCTTCACGGTAAAGAACTTTCCTGACTCCTGAATATCCTCCGCCGTCTTCGCTCCGATGTCATCTGCCAGCATAGCAGCCTGTCCAACTGGACCTAAATCGCTATCAACATCTATGTCAGGCTTACCCGGATGCCGCTTCATCGGCTCGGTAACCTTCCGTCCAAGGTCGATAGCAGTAAGAGCGAGCTGTCGTTCGTCTGAACAGAACAGCGGAGGAGTCTGCCAGCGCACCGTAAGGGACGTTACAAACGCTCGGATAGCAGGCCATGGTACATTGGACCTCGACATACGCAAATCGTCGTATGTCCCGCTTACAAGCACGTAGACGTGGTCGTACTCCTGGTGCATACGTGCGATTTGGTCTTCTAAATGCCCGCTCGTCATCGACTGGATGAAATCATCAGGAGCCTTTCGTTCAATGCACACTGTGTCATTGATGATGATGTCACCAACATCCATCCCGGACCCTGAATCTCCCTGTTCCACTACATCGTAATCTACCACGTGGTCTGACTCGACTGCCGCTTTGAGTATCTCTTTCTGAGAACCCATTTTGACTTCGCGGAAGTCGATTTCCATGTAAAGTTCGGCCATTGTCCTCCGTAATCTAAAACATAGGTCTACAGATATAAAGGTTTATACTCCGTGCAATCGTTATGCTGGCACTTCGCAAACGCTATATGCCAGAACGCTATATTTGTGACTAAGCGAACTATACCAAAGGAAGTCCAACAGGGATGCCCAACAAGGCAACCCTATCAGGAACTTAGACAATTTCTTGTTGGGCTTCCCGAAATATAGTTCCATCGGTTTGAAAGCAGCAAATGGGAAGCCGCTTGGTAGAAATCAGCCCAACACTTGAAGGATGGCTGACTAAACCTGGTACGGTTGATGACCATGAGCCTACCAGCCTAGGACCCAGCCCACAGGAGGCGAGCGGGGATAGGTGCAAACGCCCCAATTGAGGCGTGACTATGTCGGTCAAGTCTGAATTTATTCAGAGGAGCGTCCGCACCGTTCGGGACCGAAGGGGACCTTGGATGACTTCGGACCGTTAGGGAGAACCACTCGATGGCGAGGAGCGCTCCAATGCACCGTCTGATATACTTGTACTGAACAGGGGACTTGATTGTACTTGAGTTGTTACTAGCTACTAGTTATACTAGTGTAAAAGAACAGTCAGTCCATGAGGTGAGCGACGTTTCGTCCAGCTCTTTTGACTGTCTCTGAATCTGTAAGGCCTAGTTCGTCTTCGAGTCGTGCAATTTGCTCTTCGAGTGAGTCTGTCATAGCTACGAAAGAGGGACTGTTATGAGACAGTCCGGAGGAGTTTTGGGCGAGGCCGAGTGTCACGACACTGGGAGCTAGTGTCGTATGTGATACTATATTGGGCTTAGTATAAAAGTCTTGGTGTATATGCTTACAGATTAGTTACTAATTGCTAAAGGCATTTTGGGCATTTTCACGAACTTCATCTAAGATGCCTTCGTCTTCGAGATATTCACCGACATCTTCTTCGGTAATATCACCATCGCCGAAGCGCGGGTCATTGGCAAGCGAGTAAATGCGTTCTTGATAATCTTCAGCCATTCGTTCAGCAAAGTCCTCTGGATTTTCGGCTTCATCTACCATCCAGTCAGGATAGTCTTCTGGCTCTGGGATATGGCTCTCGTCGATAGCAGTATTGACTGGTTCTCGGTTATGGTCGCTTAGTGAGCCTCCGTCATTATCTTCGCCATTTCCGCCGTTTTCATTTCCCTCGTCTTCGTCTCCGTTGTTTCCGCTGCTTTCGTCGCTGCCCTCATTTTCCAGATAGTCTTCGAGAATTTCTATCTGACCTTCAGTAACTTCATCGCCTCGTCCATCTTCATCTCCGACAGATTCACGAGCATATTCGAGCGCAGTCCTTAGATTTTCAGTAGCTTCTTCATCTAAGTCTATCTCGTCCGAGCTTCTTTGACCGCTTATTTCACTCCGGACACTCCGTATGTCGCTTCTCTCACCTCCGGTAGCTTCTAAAGCTGCCGTACCGAGAAGGTCTGCTATAGCATCTGCATCATTGCCGTCCATAGTAACCTCGTCTGGTCCCGATTCATCGCTGGTGTCATTTCCCTCGTCCTCGTCTCCGCTAGTATCGTATGGTATATCGAATTCCTCAGCCATCACTTCACGGATTTCTTCTACGCTTGTTCCTTCAGTGTTGGAGACATACGCTTCTGCTATGTCCCTTCCTTCTCGATGGACTTGTTGGTAGAAGTTTTCAGCTGCTACTTGAGGGTCTTGTCCGTATTGCTCAGCAGTGTATCCGATATTTTCTGCTAACGAATCAATGACTACATTACTGACATCATCAGCGGTAACTTCTTCTTGACCTCCGTCAGATGAACCGTTATCTCCTTCACCGCCTGAATCCTCACTACCACCAACCTCATAGTAGTAGCCACCTTGATTACCTTCTTCGACGTTTACGTCATCTGGTGCGTCAGATGGGTCATCGACGTATCGCCTGTCTTTTTCATCTCCCATACTGCTATCTTTCTCGGCTTAGGACTTAGTTCTATTGGTTTCAGTATTTTTAGATTTACTGTTAACCTCAGATAGCGCGGTTGCGATTTTGTCCTTGAAATCGTAAGAGAAAGTGTCACGGCTCCCGGGGTCGTTGTCAGTGAGGACCATATTCCGTTCGAGCCAGGACTGGGCTGCTTTGAGCGTGTTGGCATCCATCAGCGGGGAACCGTGGATAGCCATCATCATCTGGATGGTGCTCGCAGCCTTCTGACTCTCATTTAGTGCTCCAAACGCTTCGGCACCGGCATACGTGGCCACATCAGATGGACGGACTTCCATGTCCAGCTGTTTGTAGTAGTATTTGCCAAAAGCGTCCTCGTGGATGAAAGCGTCACCCGGAGCATCAGCGTCAGTGGTTACGTACCTTCGCTGGTGTCCCTGCCGTTCCAGCTCGTTGTTGACTTGGGCGATTTCTTCGAGCCGCTCCTTAGTCTCGTTAGCTTTCTCGAACTGGTCTGGGACTTTGAGCGAAATACCGTCCTTTGTTTGCTTGAATGCGCGCTGGCGCGCGTAAGAGTCATGGCCTTCAGTCTCAGGAGGCTCGTCACTAGGACCGACAGTCATGTCCATTAAGTCCTGAATTGACTCGCCAGCTTCGACTTCTTTGCTGTTATCAGGAGTCTCTCCTGTAATCTGTGCTTCTTGATGCTTTTCCTTAGCAGCTTCGATAGCCTCGGATGCATTATCGTACATCCCAAACGAGGTTTTCTGGATGTAGTCCATTGGCTCTAGTATATAATTCGTGATGCTCTGGCATTAAGTTCTGGGCTAACTCTGAATATTGAAATCAATAGATATAAATATCAACCCGTCTTACTACTAAATGGAGATAAGAAAGATGACGAGCGAAATATCCGAAGGCGACCAAGTTAGCATTGAATCGTGGGACCAGCCTGTCGAAGTCCTCGAAATCCGCGAGCGGCACGATGAGGTCCTTGTCGAACACGGAAACGGAGACGAACGCTGGGAAGGTCTGATGTGGTTACAGATTCAGGGCGAAGTGGTCGCATAATGAATCCGAGCAACATTAACGAGCTTCGACGGCAGATTGAAAACGGGCGAGAAAGCTTCGAGTGTCCGGCCTGCCGGTATCAGATTCGTGACGAGTTAGACCACGAGCCGGGGTGTGCAAACAGTGACTGGGATAGAGACGACATAATAGACTATATTAAAAAGCAGTCAAAGATGTATAGCTCGAAATAGCAGCAGACGTTTTGTGAGCCTGTCTAAGCGATTTGAGTGACAGGACGATACTTACCCGACGGATTCAAAAAGAATACTGTACGCTCAGCGACAGGCTGGTCTCTGTGGTGTTAGCACTTACTCCAGCCACAGCCTCCAGTGTTCGGGTCGCACTTTTGGCATCCTTCGGAGAACGTAAGCATCTTCCCGCACTCAGGACATTCAGGATTCATGCCTGATTCTACTGCACTCTCAACATCACTTTTCTGCTCGCCTCCGTCCTTTTTAGCTACAGTAATCTTTTCGCTATTTTCAGATGAGGCGACTCGGCTCTTATTGTCTAGATACCGTTTCAGTGCTGTCGCAATACCGTCAGGGATGGATGAGATTTGGTCACCTTCATCCCAGCCGGGCTTTGGCGAGCGGATGTCTTCCAGCTGAGAGATAACTTCCTGGACATCTGCTCCCACTCGGAGTGAGAGCGAGACCTGCCGACAGAGAGACTCGACCATGGACTCAGTGAAGCCACCAGACTTACCAACAGTCCCGAAGACTTCGTGAAGCCCGCTCTGGTCTTCGTTGATGGTAACGTACATCTTCCCGTATCCGGTCTCTATACAGTGTGTCTCGCCCTTTGTGACCTTCGGACGGGCTTTGGGCCTTCTATCTGCTTGACCTGCTGTCTGCGGCTCTGCGGCCCCTGTATCGGTCTCTGTGTCACCAAACCCAAAGTGATTATCGCACACAGGACAGATGACGTCTACTGCTTCAGGTTGCTCATCAGTGAAGACGGCGTAGTCACCACACCCGCATGGAATCTTACTGAGGTCTTCGTCAGCGAACTCCTTGTTGTCCTTGCGCGTGGAGATGACCTGTTTCGAGCGCGTACCGTCCCGGAAGTAAGTGACTCCTTTACCTCCGTTATCGTACACGAACTCGAAAGCGTCCTGAGCGTCCTGTTTGGTAGCCTCGTTGGGCGCGTTAACAGTCTTGGAGATAGCCGAGTCTACACCTTCCTGAAGCGCGCATTGGATGGAACCATGTTCGATGCCGCTGAGGTCACCAGTCACGACGAATAGCTCACCGATTTCATCTGGGACAGTCTCCAGATTATCGACGCCGTCATACTCATTAGCGTCCATGAGCTCTTGGCACTCCTTCTTTGCTGCTTCAACGTCTACGTTATTAGCTTCGAGGACTCGCAGGAAGTAGTCGTCGAACTCGACCAGCATCTCATCGCCCTGAACGTCCTGACTGACGTTCTTGTAGTAAGCGACGTTGTGAATTGGCTCACACCCACCTGAGGTGTTTCCTATCATGCTCGTCGTTCCAGTCGGAGCAATAGTAGTGGTGTTGTGGTTTCGGATTGGATACCCGTCTTGCCACTCGTCAGCAGTTTCGCCCGTTTGCTTGTGGAACCAGTCGGCGTACTTTGGCGGGTTGGCATATTTCGAGTCTTCCCAGTTCGGGAAAACACCACGTTCAGAAGCTAGCTCCTGCGATTTTCGTTTAGACTCGTGGTTAATGTGACGCATAACCTGACGAGCCAGTTCGTCTCCTTCCTCGGAACCATACTCAACACCAAGCTGAAGGAACATCTGCGCCAGTCCCATGATGCCGAGTCCTATCTTACGATTATCTCGGACAGTCTCCTCAATCTCTTCGATAGGGAAGGCAGACATTGTAACAACATTTTCGAGGAAGTTAGTCCCGGTCTCAACTCGGTTGTTGAGCTCGTCCATTTTGAGCGACTGCTTCATGAACATTTGGACTTTCTGCTCAAAAGTAGTTGCTTCGGCTCCATCTTGGAACTCTGCCCACGTAGGCGCATCTTCGTCTACGATAGTGGACAGATTGATGTGGCCAAGATTACACGCTTCGTACTCCATAAGTGGCTGCTCACCACATGGATTGGTTGCGAGAACCTCATACTCGCCATCATCGCCTCCGGGAGTAGACTCAGTTGGGAAGGAGTGTTCATCGTTAATCCGGTCGATGAAGACAACACCAGGCTCTCCGTTCTCGTGAGCACCGTCGATAATCTTATCCCATAGCGCCTGAGCTGGGACAGATAGCTCCTCGCCGACTTCGACATACTCACCGAGGTCATACGTCCCGTACAGCTCTTTCGTCTCAGGAGTAGCTATGTGCGGCTCTCCGGTTCGGGGATTAGTGAAGGTGAAGTCCTCTCCGGTTTTGAGCGCGCGCATGAACTCATCTGTAACGGCCACGGAGATATTAAAGTTAGCGAGATGGCCTTCAACGGCGTTTCGCAGGAACTCTGGGACACCGCCATACTCTTCAAGCAGTTCTCTCGCTTCTTCAAGCGCCTCAGCAAACGAGGTATGAGTCGGGTCCTTCGGGTCGTTCAGTCTAAGTTGATGAGCCAGGCTAACGTCCTTATTCTTGGAGTGGATGAACTGAATAACGTCCGGGTGACTGACGCGCATGATGCCCATTTGGGCACCACGTCGTGAACCTCCCTGCGCGATAGTTCGGCACATCTGGTCATATGTTCGCATGAAGGTAATCGGACCGGATGCAATGCCACCCGTCGAACCTACTCGGTCACCATATGGACGAAGTCGTGAGAAAGCATATCCCATCCCTCCTCCAGACTGGAATACTTGGGCGGCCTCTTTCTCAGTCTCATGGATGTCCTCCATATCGTCCTCTGGGCTATCAACGAAACAGGCTGATAACTGCTGGAGCTCGTCCCCAGCGTTCATCAGTGTTGGCGAGTTAGGCATGAAGTCGAGGTAATTCATCCGCTCCTCAAACTCCTCCTTCGTCTCGTTGACTGCTTCGAGCGCATTATCCCATCCTTGAGAACGAAGACGGGACGTGAGTTCATCGTATGCAACCCACTTTGCATTTGCTTCAGTCAGTTCAGTGCTGTTATTGATGACGTTACCATTATCGTCTGTGTCGAAGACTTCTCCGATAAGTTCATCGCGGCGTGGGTGTTCAGGTTTGATTTCTCCCCACGTGATAGTGACATCATCATCAGCCCAGACTGCTTCAGCCACGGCCACGTTCTTCGCCACCCGAGTGAACAGGTCCTCTGGTGATTCGATTACATCACCGTTTTCATCTTTCCGAAGATATCGACTCGGGAGAATTCGTTGGTATGCATTTTCTGTGAGTCTATCTTCCAGCGTAGTGCCGGTGACAGTTTTTGTTGGTAGCTCCATAGTAAGCCTCGCCTCAGCGAAAAGCCTTAGCGACAACTATCTAAGTCCAACAGCTGAATAAAACTTTGGTAAGACGTAAGCAAACGTAACTGCTATCTGGAACCCAGTTCTCCCCACGTTGACCCTACCCGTAGCATACTCCAAACCCGGTTCCAGATTATGGCTCTGCGACGTACATCGGGTTTTGGAGTTTTATGCCGTCGAGTCCGATATCGCTTGCACGGATGTTTTCCTGCCCCTGGCACGGAGTCTCATTCGTGGCTTCCTTGACGACATATTTCACGGATGAACTCCACTCATCTGCTGCTTCAACGTCGGCTCGGTTTTCTGCCCAAGCCTGCATTTCATATTCTCTCACTAGCGTCAGCATCTCATCATCGTCGTTCAGCTTCCAAACTTCGTAAGTGGTGTATCGTGGCATCTTTCTTATCTCCAAATAATAGTAAACGGGCTATGCATATAAACCTATTGATTTCAATACTTCTATTTCCGATTTTCTGTTTCGTCGTAAAACTCAGCTTCTTTGAGCAAACGTTCTAGCTGGTCAGCTGATGCATTTGCTAGTGCCTTGAGAGTGTCTTCTCCGATGAGTTGGACAAGCTCGTCTACTTCTTCAGACTTACCTTTTTCATCGAAGACGACATAGGCAGTGAACAGGATTACAGATATAACCAGTCCTGCTGCTCCTGTGAGTAGGTCGCCCGAGAGGACTAATTGCATTCCAAAGACGACCATGGCCGAGGCGATTGTAAGCGTTGCTCCTTTTGCTCCAGTTTCTTTCTTTGTCATAGTGGGTCTGACAGTCGCTTGTAGTCAATCATGTACGATTGCAGGACAGTTTCCATGCGAAGTTGTCCCTCATCCCAGCGGAAGATTGTTCCATCGAGATGCTCCTGAGGATGGTTGAAACGTGATATCTCATAGTGGGCAAGAAGCTCCACGCCATCTGGATGTTCAAATCCTCGAACGTGAAGAACCATCTGATACCCGTCTTCAACGCCTGCTGGACGTCGAAGGTTGAGAATCTCGCCTTCGTACTTGTATGTGTATTCCTCTGCTTCCTCGAAGAAGGCTTCTTGCCGGAGCTGAGCTTCTAACTCTTCTACGCTTAGGTCCGTAACGACAACCTGTTTGACATCAGCTTTAGGTTTTCTAAAGTATGCATTACGGATATCACGAAGAAGCTCCATTCCGAGCCTCCACGGTAATTGGCGTATCGTCACAAATGAACTTAGGTGTCCTCGAGGTAAATATCCGGGGGCAAATCATCCCAATCAGCTTCACACCCACAAGGCTCGACAATCGGTTTTCCGCCTATTTCTCCGGCTGTAACTTCTTGGGCATTATTACCGCAAACAGGACACTGAATTGCATCTGATGCTGTCTCGTATGACTCTTCTTCACCTGCCATTCCTGCTGACATTTGAGCAAAGATGCCAGCTATACTTGAAGGGCTGAGTTCAGTATCTTCTATTGCGAATCTCCGGACTTCGACGAGTCGTTCAAGGAGTTCTACTTCTTCTTCGGTCTCTGGCGTTAGATGGACTTCTGTTTTCATGTTTTCTTAATCGTCATGTTGACTGAATGAGCACGACTCTTTAGCCAAGTAGTTTCCCATTCAGTAATAATGTACTGGCCCGATTTTAGCGTCTCTGTAGCTGCTGAAGGCGGAGTAATCTGAACAGTGTTCTTGGTACCCGTGCTTTCATCAATCGCATAGTCAGCCCCGTCTGGGACTTCTACGACGGTGTTAGCACCAAGCTTCGATGCCGATTCTTCCAAAACACGAACTTGTTCAGGTTCTAGTATCATATTGACATCAGCACCTTCGACGGAACCTTCAGTAGTTTTGGTGACATCAGTAGTAACTCGACGGGTAGCAATGTCCCCATGAGAAAACTCGAAGAGCCACTCACTGCCAGTCTGAGCATTGGACGGCTCAGAATCTAATGTCCCGTATTCGTTATTATAGGCTTTCTCTTTCTCTGGTGTGACTGTAAGTTCTATCTCCCATTTGTCGCCTTCTTTGTCGAGAAGGCCTTCTTCGTACTCTTGGATGTAGTAGTTTTCTATAGGTCTGACATCGTTGTGTTCAGTAGGTGCAACTAACCGTATATCGCCGTTTCCTCTAGATACCACGCTAAACCCTCCGTTGATATTATCTACAATATCTATCTTCCCGGCATCATCTATTTCTGGTCTAATTTTATCCTTTAAATCTTCCTTCGTTACAATCAAAGTGAGAGTAAGTTCTCTGAATGTTCTTACTTCTTCGCTCGAAGATTGAATGACTTTTGGCCCATCTCCGATAGCCCAATCTGACAGTATTCTCCTTGCTTCAAACGGTCTAAATACGGCTGTAGACGGAGCAACTGACGAGGTTGTATCTGTTTGAATACTTACATTGTCTTTCGGGTCTCCGGTGAAGAAGGTAAATGACGTTTCTTGCACCTCAATTTCATCTCCCGTTGAGACAGAAGAAGTGTGCTCTGTGAACGCTTCTACCAAATACGTATATCTCCCATTTCCAAGACTATCTATATACTCCGTCGTATTGCTATCGACGGTTGCAATCTCTGTGTAATCAGATAGTGAGTCTGACTCTTCGCCCTCTTTCCTATAAATTTTGAAGCCATCTTCATTATCTGAATTGTCAGTCCAATTAATCTTCACGTCAGGAGTACTAGGTTTGATGTCGGTAATTGCCTGAGTAAATACATTAGAACTCAATATATCAGTTTCTAAAGATTTAAGTTCGCCCGAATCAAAAGCCTCTGAAACTGAACCATTTTGTAAGACGCCAAAACTGCTGGAAGTGATACCGGAATCTACAGACAACTCTGTAAAAGGCTCCGATTTGAGACCAGTTGATATATTCATAGACACCAAAGACCCAGCTACAACTGATGTATCCGTTCCAGACATTAAGCCATCTAACATAGGACTATGGACTTCGCCTGAACCAACCGAAGAAGTACTGATATCCGCCTCAAAAGTACCGAAAAGAGTTCCAGTCACAACACCTGCTATTCCTTCTGAAGTAGATTCTGAAAGCAAGACGTTCAGACCTACATCCGTAATGGAACCGTCAGATGAACTGGTAACACTATCCGGAGCCGAGCTAAAGAGATTTGCTGAGTTTACCCATCCATTTCCGTGTACACTTGTTTTTGCTGAAGCTACAATTCCGTCTAATTGAGGGGATGTCTTAGAACCGACTGCGGTAATAATTATTGAAGCCCCTGAAGATATTACACTCCCTTGCAGTGAAGTCGTACCTGCATTAGAAGTCTTTTTTACGATAGTCGTAGTTCCGCTAGTTACCGTAGTATGGTCTGTGTTACGCTCTATCCGATAATCATACGTCGCGTCTCCTGATGTATTCGTATCGGTGTAAGAGGTCGTAGTTGGAGGCAAATTCGACGCTATTGTACTCCAAGACCCGCCATTCGCCGACCGCTCGACATCTATCCCGCCGTCAGGCGAATCGTCGTTGTTTGTCCAAGTAATTTCTACGTTAGTCATTAGTCGATTAATGAAGCCTGAACATTAGTCGGTTCGGGCAGTTCGGTGATTCCGGACGTTTCGTTCGACTCGCTCGACGTGCCCGCACTGTTTTCCGCCGTAACAGTGTAGAAAAACTGTTCTCCGTCTTCGAGTCCTGTATCTGTGTACGTGGTCGTGCCAGCCTGTACTGCGGCTATCTCTATATAAGAACCACTCGATTCGCCTCGAAGGATATTATATTCGCCTTGCTCCCCGTTCCAATTTACAGCATCCCAGTTGAGTACTATATCATCTCGGGAAACTGTAGATGTAAGATTTTGAGGGGTAGTAGGTGTACTTATGACTGTAGTAAATATATTATTTGTAGTCGAATTAGATTCCCCAGCCGGATTATAGGCTGTCACTGCATAGTAAACTGTTTCGTCTTTAGGCGCAGTAGTATCGTTATAACTCGTCGTATTTGAACTGACTGTATTTATTTGTATATAATCATCTGGAAACGACGGACTGTTCGTTCTGGAACGATAAATGCGAAATTCGTCTTCATTGTCGGAGTTATCTGTCCACGAGAGGTCTACTGTCGCCATTATTGGAGAGAGAGAGTAAGGTTACTCGGAGCGTTCGGGGGGTCTATTGGCGTTTCAAATTCCCACACTTCATCGCTAACATCTGCCCAGATTGCGTCTTTTCCCCCTCCCATTTTATTAAATTTGTGAGGGTCGCTTCTTGAGTTAATTATTGAAAAATCTGAGGTAGACAATTCTATTATATTTCCACTATCATCGTTTTTTGACCATAGTGCGTCTTTATCTCCGCCTATTCCAGGAATTAAATAATTATACGAACTGGATTTTACAACAGAAAAATCTGAAGTAGACAATTCTTTATAATCACTAAAATCAGCTAACCATATAACATTTTCACCTCCCGCGAGATAATATCCATCGTCTGTACTATAGTCGCCAAAAGGCTCTAAAGTCACTGGAGATATTTGAGTAACTCCGTCGTCTGTTAAGGCCCATGCAACATTTTCATCTCCTGCTAAATCTTTCGGGGCTTCATCATAGTTATTACTGAAACTTGTATTTAAGTCTATAATTGTACTAAAATCAGAAGCATCTGCCTTCACTATATATCCAGTACTGGCGTCAGAAACATATAATACATTAGAATCTCCCCCTATTCCAAATAAAGTCGTGTTAGCGTTTTCAATTGTGTCGGCGCGAATGTAATCCCCGAATGCCATATATTACACCTCCGGTGGTTCAACAGCTTCGATGTATGGACAACCCGCGCTGTAGGCGTCTTGCATACTCCATTCAATCCCGAGGTCAACACCTTCTTTCTCAGCCCACTTTTTTACACTCTCACGGTTGCCATGATACTGAGTTGGTAAGGCCTTCTTGATGAGGTTGTTTACTAAATCGACCTCCGACGCTGACACAGGAATTACACCGTCGAGGTCGGTGGGTTGCTTACTGTCTTGGACCGCACCGACGATAGCCTCACGTCCGTCAGCGTCGTTCAGCGTCGAACCATCGGCAAAGTGTAACGTCCACGAATCATACTGCGAGATGTCGCGGTCGTCCATGACTTTGCGAATCTCGAAGTCGCCGTAGTCCTCGCTGTCGAGTCGTTGATGCATTGACCCTGCCTCGCAAATAAGGTTGCCGTTGCGGATGTCGTCGTTGTCAATACCGTCAGGTCGCTGTCCAGTCGTCCAGCTCTTGATGCCGATAATGAGGATGTCGTGTTCTGTCATTACTCATCTGACCTCATTACTTCGCCGGTTGCAGTCATTCCAGATACACTCTGTTTGGCGATGCTATTAGAAGTTGGAGTATCTTTCATATTTTTCGGAATTTTACACTCGTTATCTCCATCTCCATGTTCTTTACAATCTGTATCTATACAGAACCTCGCTCTCTCTTCATCCGTAAAGACCTCATCTACCATTTCAGTTAGCCTCCAGACCGGCTCCACTAAGAGTGAACTGGTCGACACTGTTCAGGTCGTACGTCTGGTCAAGGTCGCCGCTCCAGAATAGATGTTCGTTAGCAGAACTATCCGCAGTATCTTCAGCTTGGAAAGACGCTGAGACGTAGTATGCATCAACACTTTGAGACGAATCGCTTGTGTCGAAGACTTGGTCTATTATAACAGCTTGCCAGTTTCCTGATGCGTTGTCTGTTACGTCGAAATCGGTCGTATCGAATGAGGCCGTCTGGGATGAGTAATTACTCCCGGATGGCTCCGTCGTAATGGCTCCTACATCTCCGGAGTCGCTAAGATTGTCCGTCGAATCATTGAACAGTCCGACGGAGGCATTAGCTGGTTCGGTGATTTCGTCGCCCCGGAAAACCAGTTTGATGATAAATTCTTCTCCGGTGTCATGAAGTTGTGTTGTCATCTTCTAAAGTAAGATAGCAGGAAAATGGGGTTAAGCTTTGCGTTAGGATACAATTGATGTACGCGTGTCTAAGACGAATAGAATACAACGTAACCTATGAGGCCCGTTTCAGATTCAAATAGGATGTCGACCGAATACGCGCTGTCTACAAGGGGCTATATAGTTATCCGTTCCCGAGTATCTGACGATACACGTCTATATCGAGATGGGCCTGAATGTTACCTAATGTTTGACTAGTAATTTCGATTTTATTATACTGTCCTGGGTTGAGGTATCCTTGAAGGTCGACTACATCTGTAAATCTGCTACCACCAGAGCCAATTCCTTCGCCGACGTCATACAAAACACCACGAGCGTCAAATTTAGCTCGAAGTCCTAAAATTTCTTCTTCATTTGTATCATTGTTTTCATATGTACCCCAGCCTCCGACAGCGTGTAGTGAGATGTAATAATCTCCTGATAAGGACGAGACATCTAATATTGTTGAATTATTGGTTGCATCTCTGCCTAGTTCTTCTACTTTAGCTACAACTGACTCATCATCATGGGTAACTCCTTTACTTGTAGCTGCACTGATGATGAGCTGAGCATCATCTCCAAGAGATTCATTTCCGCCATATACTATTCGTTCATATGACCAAACTGCTCCAATTTCGCTTTGGTCGGTAAGGTCTACGGGGTCGCTTTTTACCCATGATGCTTCGGACCCATCTCCTGACGCTTCTGCTGTAAAACGAGGAGAATCGTCATGCCGAGAATACGGACCTGTATTTCCTTCTGCTGTCCCGACGTTGTCAACACCAATTTCCCATTCTTCAGTTAACAGATTATCTACTCCCAAGATAGATTGCCCATTGACAATAACGTCACAATTCCGCGGATAATACGTTTCGCCATTAAATGTTTCTAATGCACCGGGCGATACATCGTGTCTATGAACTGCACGTGCATCATCAGTTTCACTAGCAGTATCATCAAACGTGTGACTGTGAATACCTCCGCCTGTTTCAGTTTGCGAGATGTATGCTCGATACGGAAGTCCTATGACCCTTAATTTCACACGATGTTCATATGAGACTTCATCGGGGTAATACACTGAAAATTCATAATTTCGCCGGGGCTCAACAGGCTGACGTCCGCCCGAAGTGTTCATTGTAACAGGACTTCCCTCAAATGCCATATTGTACCGATTGACGTCTTTTCGGTTTTCGGCATCTCTATCTTTGCGACTAATCTGACGTGTACTGAGTGTCACTTCATATGTTTTCCCATTTGGTTTCACTTTTTCAGTGAGCTCCACTATCCTCATATCTCTGTCTACATCTTCTTCAGGATACTGGACATGGAATGAATCTCCTAATTGAACATCAATATTTCTAAGAGTAGTAGTTACTTCAATGTGTTCAGGCTCATTTAAGTCCTGAATTAACGTCTGCGCGTACTTGTCAAGGGAGTCTTGGTCTGAAATATCCTTATTGGAGAAAACTCTCCAAGATTCTCTTTGTGAACCGTCGAACCAAGACGCTGTAGCTTCGGCTGTAAGCTGATGTTTGCCCTCACCCGTCCCGATGACCCTTACGTGAGAAACACGCTCGCCTCCGCCCTTCTTATCAGCCTTAAAATCGCCTACAATGTTCTGGCTCGAAGGCGAAAGTGTCTCTCCTGTCCTATCGCTCCCTCGTCGACTCACATAATCTAATGTCTGGTCAGGATTGTATACAACGTCTGCTCCAACTACTTCAGCAGTATCTCGTATCTTTTTTGCCTGAGTGGAATGGTTAAACAGCATTGAAATCCCGGAGTCGACGTTCTCGATAGTTCCTGCACTAATCTGGGATATATTAGAAAGTGCATCATTGATTATCTGTGTATCGTCGACGTCTCCCCAACGTTCAGCAGACCCTGTTGGTTGAGCATCAATAGAATATCGCTCAAAAGATTCGACAATGACTTCTGTGACTCCTCCATTGCGGTTAATGTCCCGAAGAACTCCTCCGAACTCGGCATTAGTAGTTGAAGTTCCTTCAGTTTCGACTAACCACATCTTCGAGACTCCTTTCTCTACATCGCTTTCGTTGAATACATCACGCCGGATGAATACGCGCGCTATGTCTTGGTCATTGAACACTAAGTCCTTTTCATACTCGACTATCTGAACGTGATTCGTACCGCCTGACGTCGTCTCATATCTAAGTTTCATTTGTTAATCTCCCGCGTTCGCTTGTACGTATCTTTTCCACTTTCGCTGACTTCAGCCATAACCTTCCCGTCAGCAGTAATCTTGATGTCACCAACCATGCCATTTCTCTTTATCTCACGAGCCAACTCATCTATGCTAGCCTCAATATTACTCAGTTGAGTTCCGATGGCTGACTGGATTGCATTAGCAATCTCTGAAGCAGATAGATTTTCGCCTTGCTCCATGTTAATATCAATGGAGACGCTATCTCCTGCACTTCCGGACATTGAGCCAGCCATAGGACTCATGAACTGCTTTAGCTTTGAGAGTGGGAGGACTGCTTCGCTTTCGCTTCCTTCACCAATCATCGCTAAGGTACTACTCGTGACAATTCCTCCCTGTGCCAATGCTGGGACTTTATGGCCATCTGGAATAACTCCTGAAGCCGACTGACCAGATGCAACATTATTAACGAAGTCCGATATTTTGCTAAATGGCAGGACAACTTCGGGTTCACCACCTTCTCCAATTTGAGCAACAGTCGGTGACGTAACAACGCCGCCTGAAGCATATGAATCAAACGAAGGTGCATCCGGGATGAAGTCATCCCAATCGACATCAGGCACGAAGTCGTCCCAGTCTACGTCATCGACGTAAGCCCACCAACTGATATCGTCAACAAATGACGTCCAGGACAGATTGCTTAAGTAACTACTCCAGGACAGATTGCTTAAGTATCTGCTCCATGACAGAATATCGACGAACGAACTCCATGAAATATCTCCAACAAATGAGCTCCATGACAGATTGTTCAAGAAAGACCTCCATCGAAGGTTATCTAAGAAGGACCTCCATCTTAGGTTGTCAATGTATCTGGTCCATGGCAGATTATTAACGAATCTCGTCCAACTAAGCTGGTCCAGGAAGCTTGTCCATTGAAGCATATCAACGAATGAGCTCCATGCTAACTCAGAGATGTAGTCCACCCACCGAAGAGCATCCATGTATGTATCCCATGCTAACTCAGAAATATAGTCTTTCCATTTTACCAATTCGATGTATGTATCCCACGCTAATTCGATGAGATATTCGCCCCATTCCAATTCGTTAATTACTTCATCCCATGCAAATTGACCGATTGATTCAGCTAAGTTTACTGCACCATCAGCCGCTTCACCGCCTATGTTTTCTATAGCAGTAATGAGGTCCTCGACGCTTAGTTCTGCAAGCGTGTTATAGGCTCCTTCTAACCATTTCATCAAACTACTCCAGCCTGACGACATCATCTCATACAACGGAATTCCAAGCATGGCAAGGCTCCCGAGGAGCGGGAACACCATACTGAAGAGACTCAAGATGGGGCTTAGATTAGACATAAACCAGTCCTGTAAGTCATCGACAGATGGCATAGTGAGAGTAGACATCCACTCGCCTACACGAAGCCCGAAGTTGTATGAGATTTGTGAAAGTTGTTTTCCGAGGTCAAACAAGCCTCCGAGCATCCATTTCAGCGTATTGTATGTTTGGACTAATAGCCAATTAATTGGACTAAACATTTCTATGCCGGGAATTAAAGCAGTGATGGCCATCGTCAGCAAATCAATTATCCCGACTATTTGACCGACTACAGGAATGGCGTAAGCCAATCGTCCTGAAAGGAGCTTTATCACTGATGACAAACCGAGCTTCTTTAGTAAAGCCGAGCCTCCTAATTTCGGGAGTATTCGGCCAAATATTGACACAACAGCGTTATCTGAAATTGACGGAATAAGACGAGACAAGAAAGCAGTTACTCCGAGCGATGGAATCTTACTCCTCAATGTAGCAAAAGCAGCTTGCCATAACGTATTGAATGAAGCATTAGCAACTATTGGACCGAATGCTCGGGCTAAAAGTTGTCTGAAAGCACCTTCGACAATCTCGGTTACTGAAGCTTTTAGTAACGTACTCCCAAGTTTATTAGCAAGGAAAGTCCCGAATTTAGGGAATACCAGCAAATTTAGCAGTCTCGCTGCACTAATACGAGGTATAGAATTAATGATTCCTTTTCCTAATATCTTCCCGACTCCTGCTTTGAGTATTGAAGCTGTTAGTGCAATTCTGACGGCATCGACAAATTCAAACTCGCCATCACCGCCGAAGACAATTCCTTCTCCTATATCTTTGAGGCCGCCCATGGCATCAACAGCCAACACCATCCCGGCTAACCCTCTTAAAATCTCGATTGATATGAATCCTAATGCTGAGGCAATTCCTTCTTCTTGAAAGACTGTATTGAATTCAGCAGCTAACTGTAGTGCGGCAGCCGCGAGCGGAAGTAAAGCCTCTCCTATCATCGTAGCAATAGGACGGAAGTAGAGACTCATGGCTAAACCGAAGATGTCTACAACCTGACTCAGAAGTGGACTTGTGGAAGCCAGAGACTGAACGATACCGCTTAGGAATTTAAGCGCGAGCCCGCCTATCCCGATAACGGCTGCTCCGCCGAGTAGAAGTTTTCCGAGGAATCCGATTTGACCTATCATCTCGGAAAGTCTGGCACCCATTCCTGTGACTCGTCCAAGTATTCCGCCAAGACGGTCGTTCATGCCATTCATCCCGGCAGTCATCCCGCGTTGTATGCTGGACTGACGAGATTCACCAGAATCATCTCCACCAACTGCTTCAACTAACCCAGCTAACCCCGAGACGGTTTCAAACATACTCCCGTTATCGCCGCCGCCTCGTGCATTAGCTCCTGCTCCTGAAACTGATGCACCACCGTCAGCCATTGCCATTTTAGCTTCAGCAGCTTCTTCTAAAGATTGGCTCATAGCCTCGACGTCTTCCTTCATCTCGGCAGTTTTCTCAAGGACTCCGTCTAAGTCCATAGTCGCAGGCATATCACTAACAGCTTCCTCGAATTTATTCTGGAGCTTCGAGGCCTGTCGGTCAGTTTCTCGCTCGTCTATTTCTGGTTTGACCTTGGCTGTCAGTCCGATTTCCATGCGAAGATACCCTCTTATTAAAATAGAGGGACGGAATGGACTAAGTGCCTTGGGTAGGCTTCCTACAGAAGTTCACCACACCGGACGCAAACCGTGTAGTTCTTGTCGTAGTGGGGTTTGTTGCAAGCATTACAGTATTTCTCAGCTTTTGGTGCGTTGGTGGACATCTTTCTTAGCTCCTATTTAGATAGTACAGTGGTAGACACTTA
>Ga0102936_1000248_pt1 | contig 21134 bp, 18 predicted proteins | sample SalPon2_A_H2O_MG_FD_78502 | JGI IMG/M metagenome (GOLD analysis project Ga0102936, IMG submission 78502) | Salt pond water microbial communities from South San Francisco under conditions of wetland restoration - Salt Pond MetaG R2_A_H2O_MG | ecosystem: Environmental > Aquatic > Non-marine Saline...
GACCTCCTCGCCGGTGCTCGCCCGCGGCCAGTCGAAGTAGCCGCCGAGATACGCCGTCTCGACCGCTTCTCGCTGTCTGTCGGTGAGGTCGTCGGCGAAGTCGACGGCCGGCTCCGTCGGGTCGTCCGCGGGGCGGTCCCGGCGGGACCGGAGCTCGACGCCCCCGTACTGATCGCAGAAGTAGTCCGTGAGCCGCCGGACGTCGACGGACCGCGGGAAGGTCATCGTGACGACGAGGTCGGTCTCGCTGGCGACCAGCCGCTCGACGCTGCCCCCGTGTGCGCTCACTTTGTCGGCCACCGTCTCACCGCTCAGGGTCGCTTCGAGGCGGCCGGTCGAGTCGCCGCCCGTCTCGCGGAGCGACTCGACCGCGGACACCGACGCCGTCACGTCGGCGCCGTCGCCGTCGGTGGTGAAGTAGACCACCGACCGGTCGCTCCCCTGCGGGACGATCCCGTCGACGTGAAGCGGCGCCCCGAACGCCGACGCGACCCGAGAGAGGAGCGCGTCGGCGCCGTCGAGCCGCAGTTCCAGTTCGACGAGCGACTCCGCCCGGAGCGAGCGCTTCGTCTCCAGGCTGCTGATCGAGTTCGCGACGTTGTCGCCGAGTTCGACGAGCAGGTCGCCGAGCTCGCCGTCGAACGCCGAACGGCGGTCGGCGTACACCGACAGCACGCCGTAACACAGGCCGTCGTACGAGAGCGGGACCGCGACGGCCGAGCGGTGGCCGCGCGCGAGGGCGCGCTCCCGCCAGCGCTCTCGCCTGAGCCCGTCCGACACGTCGGAGACGCGGACGGGCTCGCCCGTCTCGACGGCGCAGGCGCCGGGGAGCTCGGCCGCGTCGGCCGGGGTTCCGCCGTCCCCGACCGTCTGCGGGGCGGCCTCCCCGTCCGGAAGGAGGTCAAGGAGTCCCCCCGCGTCGCCGGCGGAGGCGATCGGGGTCGGATCGCCGCCGGTCCGGTACGTCTCGCCCACCCAGACGAACCCGGCCGGGTCCGCCTCGATGAGCGTGTCGCAGACGGCCGCCGCTATCTCGCCGAGGCTCCCCGCGTCGACGAGTTCCCCGTTGACTCGTCTGAGGACGGTGTTGAGCCCGTGAAGCCGCTCCAGTCGCTCCCGGTTTCGATCGAGCGCGTTCTCGCGCTCGACGCCTTCGAGGGCGGCGACGGCGTTCGCGGCCAACAGGCCGACCGGCTCCTCGACGTTGCCCGCCGGCTCCGCGGAGCCGAAGTCGACGCGGAACAGGCCGTACCCGTCGAGCGTCGCGTAGAGGGTGCGGCTGGACGGCTCGCCGGAGTCGGCCGACCGCTCGATCACGCGTCCCGTCGGAGAGGTCGCCGGGTCAGTCGCCGAGTCGCCCGCCGGGTCGGCCTCGGCCGAGCCGTCGATCCGTCGGAACGGCGCCTCCGACGCGCCGTCTCTCGCGTCTTCGGCCGCGCCGCTCGCTCGGGCGGGGTCGACGGTCGTCCCGGCGTCGTCCGCCCCGGTCGTGAACGCCTCCCAGACCAGGCTTCCCGGGCCGCACTCGTCGTGGTCGCCGCCGGACGCCGCGGCCGGGACCAGCCGCGCGTCGGTCCGGTCGAACGCGTACGCCACGACGGTCGCCTCCGGCCAGACGGCGGTGAGGACGTCGACCGCCGTCTCGAAGACCGAGTCGGCGTCGTCGGCGCGGAGCAGTCGGCGGGCGGAGCGGCTCAGTTCGCGGAGGGCGCTCTCGTTGCGGCGCCTGTCGGTCACGTCCCTGACGATGCCGACGCGCCCGCGGCGGCCGTCCGCGAACTCGACCGCGGAGAAGTGGGTCTCGATCGGCAGCGACTCCCCGTCCGCCGTGCCGATCGACGACTCGATCATCCCGATGTCGGAGCCGTCCCCGCGGAGCATGGCGAGGATCTCCTCGGCCTTGTCGAGCGTGTCGCTCCCCGCGAGCATCGAGGCGTGCGACCCGACGAGCGCCTCCCGGTCGTAGCCGGTCATCGCGGTGACCGCCTCGTTGACCGACGTGATCACGAACGCTTCGTCCAGCGTGTACACCCCGTCCTCCAGCGTTTCGAGGACGCGGTTCGACCGGCGGAGGTCGCGGCGCAGCTCAACGTCGCGAGTGGCGTCGCGGACGAGGACGCCGACGCCGTCGCGCCCCGGAACCGCCCGGAACTTGAGGGCCGTCCCGTCGTCGACGGTGACCTCTCGCTCGTCGGTTCGGTCGTCCCGGGCGGCGGCCTCGACCGCCGCCGCCAGTTCGGGACCGAAGCTCGGGTCGACCTCCCGCGGGTCGACGCCGATCAGCCCGCCGTCGACGTCGAGTAGCGCCTCGGCCGTCGCGTTCGAGTCGACGACCTCGTACGAGTCGCTCACGTGTAGGAAGCCGAGGTCGGCTCGTTCGAGGAACCGGCCGACCGCCGCGCGGCGGTCGGAGCCCGTCCGACCCGTGGCTCGCTCGGCCGGCTCCTCGTCTCTGCTCATGGACGTCTCGACACGGACGGGGAAGACATATAAATATCTCGTCACGTTCACAGTGGATTTTATTTTCCAGTGACACCAGGCGCGAGCGCGCGAGCGGGCGGGAGGACGCGTTCGGGAACACGGCGCGCGGCCGCCGGACAGAGCGCCGAGTATATACACAAAATTTTACCAAAGAGGCCGAGATCTTCACATATTCGTACTTATTATCAAAAAACAAAATCAGAACAAAAGGCTTAATTAGATTATGATGATGTTTACTGGCATGGCACACGAGGCTCGCGGACAGACGGCGGCGGAGCGGTGGAGGGGCTCGGATCCGGGGGCGTACACGCGGCGGGTGAACGGCGTTACGCTCCCGCCGACCGCTCGAACCTTCGCGGATCGGTACGATCGGGTCGTCGGTGACCGGGACCGGTTCCTCTGGAAATGGATACACAATCTCTTCGATAAGTTCACCTTAACGTCGGTTCCGAGCCGGGTGCGCGGCGCCGTGTACGAACAGAAGACGCTGTTGACGATGTTCGTCACGGTGCTCGACGACCTCGCGGAGAGCGACGCCGACCAAGGGACGTTCGACGCCGGGCGCTGGATCCCGTTCGAGGTCGACGCCACCGAGCAAGAGGGCTCCGCGGCCGGCGAGGTCGACGGCGAGGTCCTCGACTACCTCGCGGACCTGTGGGACGAGATCGACGCGACGCTCTGGGACGCGCCGCGATACGCGGAGTTCGTCGACCTCTTCGAGTACGACCTCCGGCAGACGTGCAACGCGATGGCGTACTCCGGGCTCGTCAACGACAACCCGGCGATAGCCAACCGCGCCGAGACCGAGCGCCACGACGCGTACAACATGACGATGTTCCCGTACGCCGGCATCGACCTCATGCACTCGCCGTCGTTCGACCGGGCGGAGCTGGGCGCGCTCCGCAGCATCCTCTGCGACCTCCAGCAGATGGCGCGGATCGGCAACTGGGTCACCACCTGGGAGCGCGAGCTCGCCGAGGGCGACATCAGCTCGGGCGTCGTCGTCTGCGCGCTCCGGCGAGGGGTGATCGACTACGAGGAGATCGCCGACGCCGACAGCCGGGACGTCGAGCGGCTGGCCGACCGGATCCGGTCTCACGGTATCGAGTCCGAGTTCACCCGCGAGTGGGAGCTCCGCGACCGGACGGTCCGAAAGCGGACCGCCGAGCTGGAGAGCGTCGACGCGGAGCGGATCGTCGACGGCATCGAGACGGTGATGAACCACCACCTCGCCAGCGAGGGGCAGAAGTGAGACCGGGGCGCGCCGGGCCGGCGCGAGTCAGTCCTCGGTGACGGCCTCGCCGCCGGTCTCCGCCGGGGCGTCGGCGTCCGCCATCTCGTCCAGCCGCTCTTCGGCGCGGTCGCGGTCCTCGGGGTAGCCGACGTCGATCCGCCAGCCGTCCAGTCTGATGGCGTCGATCGTGCGGCCGGACTGAATGAGGAGGTCGATCGCGTCCGGGAGCTCGTACTCGCCGCGGTCGGAGGGCTGGACGAGATGGCAGGCGTGGAAGATCGCGTCGGTGAACGTGTAGAACCCCGTCATCACGAGGTTGCTCGGCGGTTCGTCGGGCTTCTCGACGACCTCGACGACCTCGCCGTACTCGTTGGTGTCGAGGACGCCGTAGCGGGAAGCATCCTCGTAGGGGACTTCCTCGACGAGGAAGGCGGCGTCGGCGCGCTCTTCCTGCTGGCGGCTCGCCACGTCGCCGAGGTTGCCCCGGAAGACGTTGTCGCCGAGCATCAGCATGAAGTCGCCGTCGACGTGCGGCTCCGCCTGGAGGATGCCGTGCGCGAGCCCCAACTGCTCGCGCTGATGCGCGTACGTGATCGGGACGCCCTCGTAGGCGTCGCCGTAGCGGTCGATGATCTGCTCTTTCTTGTAGCCGACCACGACGACGAGCTCGGTCGCCCCGCAGTCGATGAGGTTGTCGAAGACGTCCTTGAGGAGCGGCGTCCCGTCGACCTCGACCAGTACTTTCGGCTTGTCGTCGGTGAGCGGACGGAGACGAGTCCCCTTACCGGCGGCGAGCACGACTGCTTGCATACTGGCCCTGTTCGATCGGTCGGGCAAGAGTATAGGCCGGATAACTCGAGTTCGGGGCGGCGGGTCGGGCCGCGGTCGGACGGCGCCGCGGAGCCGGGCGTCGGCCCGAGCGCGCGACGGCGCGCCGAGACGGCGGCCGGCGGACGGGAGCGGTAAACCGGTCTGAAGTCGCCGATCCAACCGATAAGAGCCGAATAACGATGTGGTGTGTCACTGTAGCGAGGTGTATGAGCGGAGAAGCGAACGACGACGGCCGGACCGGTAGAGAGGTGACGCAGCGAGACGGCGAGGCACCCGGTCGGCGCCTGACGATCGAGGGGACGGTCGTGAGGTACGACGACCGGCCGGACGAGTGTACCCTTCACCCGGCTGACCCGACCGAGCGCGAGTGCACGACCGCGTGGATCACCGCGAAGGAAGGGAGCTACGTCTCGGCGAGCGCGTGGCGGTGAGCGGTCGGAGGCGACCGCCGTCGGGCCGACGGCGGAACCGAGCGCGCGGACCGTCAGCGGTCCGACTCGGCCCGCCAGTCGTCCGGGAGTCGCTCGCGACCGGCGTCTAACCGCTCGACGAAGGGTTCTATGGCCTCGAACGCCGGCCCCGGCGCGACGGTGTCGTTCTCGCGGTCCCATCGGATGACGTCGTGGTCCGCGAGCTTCGGCAGGTGGCTGTGGGTCAGCGCCACGTGCGCGGGCGTCGAACGCGCCTCGGGGATCGCCTCCTCGACGGGTATCGGTTCGGCGTCCTCAGCCCTGCGGTCGTACAGCGTGAGTAGCACCGCTCGGCGCTTCGCGTTCGCGAGGAGCGTCAGACAGGCGTCGGCCAGCAGTTCGCGCTCACCGTCGCGCGACCCGTCCATCGGCGCTCACCTCCTCGTCTGCCCGTTCCGACGCGGGCGCCGCGTCGACGACGCGAACCGAAGCCGTCGCCGGCGCACCCCCGGCAGAAGTGTCAACTGGCATGACAGTAAGTTCGAGAGTGTCGGCTATTACTAACCGGCGCATACCGCGTCAGAACCGGCCCGAGAGGGAACGGTTGTGACTGCTTAACAATAACACTGCTGTGCCTATCGACGCGATCATGAGCGCGAAGCACCCCGCGAGCGAGCGGAGAGACGAGCGGCCGACCGCGACGGCGGGTCGAAGGCGGTGGACGCGATGACGCAGTTCACCGAGATCAGGAACGGACGGATCGTGACCCCGTCGCGCGTCATCGAGGGCGGACGCGTCGTCGTCGCGGGCGAGCGCGTCGTCCGTATCGATCGCGACGCGCCGTCCTCGACGCGTAGCGACACCGTGATCGACGCCGACGGGCGGGTGGTCATGCCGGGGCTCGTCGACCTCCACGGCGACGACATCGAAGAGCAGTTCGCGCCGCGGTCCGGCGCGGAGACGGACCCGGCGACCGCGCTCGCCACGACCGACCGCATGAACGTCCTCCACGGCGTCACGACGAAGTTCCACGCGCTGGCGTTCGAGGAGTCGCCCGAGGACGGTCGGAACCTCGAGAACGCCGCCCGGATCGCGCGAGCGGTCGACCGCGGGGCGGACGCGCTCGGCGACAACCGCGTCCACGCGCGGTGCGAGCTCGCCGACGCGAGCGCCGACGCGGTGGCGGCGCTGATCGAGGAGGTCGACGTCGACCTCGTGTCGGTGATGCACCACGCCCCGGGCGGCGGGCAGTACGACGCCGAGTCGTTCGAGCGGCACTACGTCGAGGACCGGAACTGGCCGGCCGAGGCCGCCCGGTCCGCCGCGGAAGAGCGGAGCGGGATGGACGACGCGAGCCGCGATCGCCGGATCGCTCGCGTCCGCGACCTCGCCCGACGCGTCGGCGCGCCGCTCGCGTCGCACGACGACGAGTGCCGCGGCGACGTCGAGACCATGGCGGCGCACGGGGCCGCGATAAGCGAGTACCCGCTCACGCTCGACGCCGCTCGACGGGCGAAGTCCCTCGGCCTGGCGACCGTGATGGGGGCCCCGAACCTCGTGCGCGGCGGGAGCCTCTGGGACAACCTCAGCGCTCGCGACGCGATCGAGGCGGGCGTGCTCGACGCGCTCTGCTCGGACTACCACCCGGCGTCGCTCCTCTCGGCGCCGTTCGTCGACACCGGGGAGTCGCTGTCGACGCGGGTCAACAGGGTCACGCGCAACCCGGCCGACGTCGCGGGCCTCCCCGACCGCGGCCGGATCGAGGTCGGCGCCAGGGCGGACGTCGTCGTCGTGGACCCGTCGCCGACCCCCACCGTCGAGCGGGTCTTCGTCGCGGGGACCGAGGCGATCCGAACTGGGGGCGGGGCGGCCCACGAACCCCGCGTCCGGTCGGAGACGCGCTGAGCGGGCGCGCCGGAGAGGGAAGCGGGGCGGGCGCCGCGGCGATCAGTCATGTTAACATGAAACAAATTTCCGGCCGGGATCGCGCGGCCCCGCTATCCTGTGTATACTCATATGCGAACCTCGTCATTCGGCGGGTATGAAAGAGACCGCGACGGACGTCAACCGGCGGTGCAGTCGGTGCGGGTCGGCCGTGAGTCGACGGTTCGTGCGCGTGTTCGGCCTCGACGACAGCGTACACGGCTGTCTCGACTGCCTGCCGCGGAACCGGCTGTCGAGCGGCGAGGCGGCGCGGCGGAGCGACGAGCGCCGAGAGCAGCCGCTCCGGACGCCGTAGCGGACCGCGGCCGACCGGACCGCCGAGGGCGGCGGATCACCGGTCGCGGAGGACCATCTCACCGGGCTCCGTTCGCGCGCCGGCGGAGAGCGTCACGCCGGCGTTGATCCCCGTTTGGATCCCGGTCTTGACGCCCGGGCCGAGCACCGCACCGAACTTCCGCCGCCCGGTCGAGACCCGGTCGCCCTTCACGGTCGCGCGCACGGGCTCCCCGTCGTGGCGGAGGTTCGCGACGTTCGTCCCGGCGCCGAGGTTCACCGACCGCCCGAGGACGCTGTCCCCGACGTACGAGAGGTGACCGACCGTGGCGCCCGCCATCAGCACGCTGTTTTTGATCTCGACCGCGTGACCGACGCGCGCGCGCTCGCCGATCAGCGTCGCCCCGCGGACGTACGCGTTCGGTCCGACCGAACACCCGCTCCAGAGGCGGGCCGGCCCCTCGACGACGACGCCGGGCCCGACCGTCGCCCCCTCCTCGACGACCACGTCGCCGCGGAGGGTCGCGTCGGGGTGGACGCCGCCGCCGGCGACGCCGTCCCGCGCCGCCGAGCCGCCGGGGAGCCGTCGCTCGTTGGCCTCCAACAGCTCCCACGGTCGCCCGACGTCCATCCACTCCTCCAAGACCGCGTAGCCGAGGTCGGCGCGACGCATCACCCGCTCCAACACGTCGGTGAGCTCGCGTTCGCCCCGCTCGCTCTCCGGGACGTCGAGGAGGTCGACCGTCTCGGCGGGGAACGAGTACACGCCGGCGTTGACGAGGTCCGTCGCCGGGTCGGCCGGCTTCTCCCGAACGCCCGTCACCGCGTCGCCGTCGACCGTCAACACGCCGTACTGGGAGGGGTTTGACACGCGGTACGCGCCGATCTGCGGCGTCGCGTCGAACAGCCGCGCGAGGTCCGCCCCGCGGTACAGGGAGTCGCCGTTCAGCACGGCGAACTCGTCGTCGAGGTGCGGCGCCGCCGCCGCCAGGGCGTCCGCGGTGCCGCGTTGCGACTCCTGAACCGCGTACCGGACCGGAACGCCTCGGTGAGCCTCGCCGAAGTGGTCGCGTATCCGCTCGGCGCCGTAGCCGACGGTCAACACCAGTTCGTCGGCGCCGCCCTCGACGGCGGCGTCGGCGACGTGGCCGACGAGCGGGGCGTCGGCCACCGGCAGCATCGGCTTCGGCGTCGTTTCGGTCAGCGGCCCCATCCGCGTGCCCCGTCCGGCGGCGAGAATGACTGCTTGCATGAGCGCCGGTACCGCGGAACGGGGGTTTAGTATGCGGCCGCTATCCGGGGGGTTCGCCCGGTCGCTCGCGGTCGCGGCGGGCCTCGACGTCGACGGAACCGCCGGCGAGGCGAGCGCTGTCGGCGCGACCGTCGGCGAAAAGCAGGGGCGGGGGGCCCGTACCGTAACTGACTCGGGTGTCCGGGGTCAGGGACATTCGCCTCAGCTACGGTACGGATAGACCATCATCAGTGTCGGTATTTACTATACATGGCATATTCGCAGTACGCTCGAACTACCGCAAACGACCGTGATATTTCGGGAGCCGGGCCGTGACAACTGCGAGCAGTTAACAACGACCAAACGACCGCTCCCGCCGCGGGCGGCCGGCGGGGGTCGGAGCGTCGGCTCCCGCCCGGCGGCGAGGCGAACGGCCGACCGCCGGGCCGGTTCCCGTTTCGACGCTCTCGGCCGCGTGAGACGAACCGATACTGTTTATACACCGGCTGGCTATTCGTACGCAACTGATCTGAGGCACACGATGTCCGACGTAAACGAACGCCGCGCGTCCGCGGGCGGCAATATGACCGTCGTTGAACGCATACCGACCGAGCCAGGCACGTCGACGACCGTCTCCATCGTCCGGGCGGTGGCCGAAGCCGAGTCGGTGAGTCCCGGCGAACTCCCGGTGATGGCCGACGTCATCGACCCCGAAGCGGTCGAGGCGCTGTTCGACGCGGAGCCCGCGGTCGGGCGGTCCGACGTGCGTCTCTCCTTCGATTACTGCGGCTACTCCGTCCGAGTGAGCGACGACTTCGTCACGCTCCGTCGGTAACGGTCCGGAAGGCCGTCTCCGCCGTTCGCGCGCCTGCGACCGCGAGCCGCGCCGCCGACCGGTGCGACGGGACGCGGTCGGCGACCCCGGCATCTGCGACCGCGTCGAGACGACGTCTGGTCGTCGCGCTCGGCGCCGAACGACCCTCTTGTCTCCTCGCCGAGCGTCCCCCTCGTCCCGCCGCCGAACGGCCCTCGCGGCGCGCCGTCGGACCGGCGGCCCGGTCCGCCGGTAAACGGGCTCCGGAGCGGCGGTCGCGGTAGGACGGACATAACGGTTCGATCAGGTTTCGCGCGCGATTCGTTCCGCTCGTCGGATCGCGAAAGGTTCCGCATTACAATGATCATCCGTACGGCAAGGAGAGGCATGGATCGATACCTCCTCCGAGACGCGATGCCGAACGTCGAGGCGCGTCACACCGGTCGTCGGAGACCGGTGCGCGCCGTGCGGGTGGCGCGATGACCGCCCTCGATCAGGCGGTCGTCCTCGCGGCCGGCGAGGGGCGTCGCGTCAGGCCGCTCACCCGGTACCAGCCGAAGCCGATGCTGCGGGTCGCCGGGCGGCCGATACTGGAGTACCCCCTCGACGCCCTCGTCGACACCGGGGTCGAGCACATCGTCCTCGTCGTCGGCCACGGGCGGAACCGGATCCAGAACCGGTTCGAGAACAGCTACCGCGGCGTCGACCTCACCTACGTCACGCAGTCGACGCAGCTCGGGAGCGGCCACGCGCTACAGGCCGCCGCCGACCACGTCGACGACGAGTTCCTCGTGGTGAACGGGGACAACGTCATCGACGACGCGATGGTGCGCGTCACCGCCGACCGGTACGTCGAGTCGGACGCCGCCGCCTGTCTCGCGGTCGCCGCGTCGGACCGGGGCGGCGAGTACGGCACGGTGGGCGTCAACGACGGAGTCGTCGAGCACGTCGACGAGCACGGCGGAGGCGTGTCGGCGCGGGTCAACGCCGGGGTGTACGCGTTCGACGACTCCGTCTTCGACGCGCTCGAACGGACCGAGTTCGAGGACGGGGAGCGGCCGCTCACCGGGGCCATCGGCGAGTTGAACGGCCGCGTGATCGCCGCGACGCCGAACGGCGTCTGGTTCGACCCCTCCTACCCGTGGGAGCTCCTCCGAACGAACGAGCAGATCCTCTACGCTCACCCGGCGCTGGCTGACGTGGGCGATCGGGTGAAGGAGTCGGCTCGGGTCCACGAGTCGGCCGTGATCGGCGAGAACGTGCTGATCGGCCCGGACTGCACGGTGTCGGCCGGCGCCGTCGTGAAGGGCGGCACCTGTCTCCTCTCGAGTACGATCGTCGGCGAGAACGCCGTTCTCGAGGGCTCAATCATCGGTCCGGACGCTCGGGTCGGTGCGAACGCGCTGCTCCGAGACACCATCGTCGGCGGCGGCGCGACGATCGGCGACGGGACGGTGTCGCCGGGGCGGTCGGCGACGCTCGTCGTCGACGGGGTCGAGCACACGGACCGGCGGCTCGGCGGGGTCGTCGCGGACCGCGCCACCGTCGGCGCCAACGTGACGATCGTGCCCGGCTGTCGGATCGGACCGCGCGGGACGGTCGCGGCCGGCGTCTCGCTCCGCCGGGACGTCCCCGAGAACGCGGAGGTGGTGGCGTAATGTGCGGTATCACCGCCCGCGTCGGCCGCGGACCCGCGATCGCGGAGCTCCTCTCCGGGCTCCGCAACCTGGAGTACCGCGGGTACGACTCCGCCGGAGTGGCCACCGTGACGCCCGACGGGATCGACGTGGTGAAACACGAGGGCGAGATCGACGTCCTCTGTGACGCCGTCGATCGGTCGGCGGTCCGGGGCTCGACCGGGATCGGCCACACGAGGTGGTCCACGCACGGGCCGCCGACCGACGCGAACGCCCACCCGCACACCGACTGCACCGGGCAGGTCGCCGTGGTCCACAACGGGATCATCGACAACTACGCCGAGCTGAAGAGCGAGCTGAGCGCACACGAGTTCACGAGCGAGACGGACACCGAGGTCGTCCCGCACCTGCTCGAGGAGTTCCTCTCGGCCGGCTACACCCCGGAGGAGGCGTTCAGACGAACCATCGACCGGCTCTCTGGAAGCTACGCCATCGCGGCGGTGTTCGAGGGGTCCGACGCCGTGTTCGGCACCCGGAGCGGGTCGCCGCTCGTGCTCGGCCGCGACGACGACGCCTATTACCTCGCGAGCGACGTGCCGGCGTTCCTCGAGTACACGAACGAGGTGATCTACCTCCGCGACGGCGACGTGGTCGAAATGCGGCCGGACGGGTACGCGATCACCGACACGGACGGGGAGCCGGTAGAGCGCTCGATCGAGCGCGTCGACTGGGACCCGAACGACGCCGGAAAGGGCGGGTACGACCACTACATGCTCAAGGAGATCCACGAGCAGCCGGCCGCGCTGCGACAGACCATCCGGGGCCGGATGGACCCCGTCGAGGGGCGCGTCGAGTTCGAGGAGCTCCCCGAGGACGCGTTCGACGGGGTCGAGTCGGTGCACCTCGTCGCCATGGGCACCTCGTACCACGCGGCGCTGTACGCGACCACCCTCCTCGCGGACCGGGGGATCCCGGCGCAGGCGTTCCTGTCGGGCGAGTACGGCTCGAACCCGCCGCCGGTGGACGAGGGGACGCTCGTCGTCGCCGTCACGCAGAGCGGGGAGACGGCGGACACGCTCTCGGCGATACGGAGCGTGCAGGGGACGGGCGCCCGCACGCTCGCGGTGACGAACGTGGTCGGATCCACGATCACGCGCGAGTGCGAGCACACCGTCTACATCCGGGCCGGCCCGGAGATCGGCGTCGCCGCGACGAAGTCGTTCTCGTCGCAGGTGGCGACGCTGATCCTGCTCAGCGAGCGATTGAGCTACGACACGAACGGCGGGACCCCCCGGGACTCGAGCGAACTGCTGAGTTCGCTCGCGGCGCTGCCGGACGACGTCCAGCAGATCCTCGACGAGCCGGCGGCGGAGTCCGTCGCCGCCGCGTACCGGGACGCCGACTCGTACTTCTTCATCGGCAGGGGCGTCGCGCACCCGGTGGCGCTCGAGGGCGCGCTGAAGTTCAAGGAGATCACCTACGACCACGCCGAGGGGTTCTCGGCCGCCGAACTCAAACACGGACCCCTCGCGCTCGTCACGGAGAACACGCCGGTGTTCGCCGTCTTCACCGGGCGGAACGACACGAAGACGCTGCATAACGCCAAGGAGGTGAGCGCGCGAAACGCGCCGATCATCGCGGTCACCGCCGACAGCAACGCGCAGATCGACGACTACGCGGACCACGTGCTTCGGATCCCGGACGCGCACCACGACGTCGCCGGCGTCCTCGCGAACGTCCAGCTCCAACTGGTCTCGTACATGGCGGCCGAGAAGCTCTCGCGGGCGATCGACAAGCCGCGAAACCTCGCGAAGAGCGTCACCGTCGAGTGAGCGAGTCGCGCGGGCCGCCCGGGGCGTCTCGCCCACCCGCTTCGACGTCGGGGTCACTTCGCCGCTCGGCGTCGGGCGATAAACGCACGTGATCGACTATAATAGTACCTTAACCGGGTCTATGGGGCCGAAAGTCCGTATTTCAGGGGTTTCAGGGTGAGCCTTCGGAGCGTTCTCAGCCGAGGATAACCGATCGGGCACGACTCGCGGTCGCGTTAATTTCTTTATACCTAAGAGAGACTGTCATGTAACGAGAGGATATGTCAGCGGGAAAAACGGGGTCACCTAGCAGCCAGGCGATGAACGGGGGGAACGAGACGGAGAACGAGTCCGCCGGAACGGACGTCTCCAACTTGGACGGGATCGGGTCGACGTCCCGCGCCGGCGGGTCGGAGTTAACCAAGGGCGAGATATTCGACCTCCTGAAGAACCGCCGCCGCCGAACGGTTATCCGGTTCCTTCGCGAGAACGACGGGTACGCGGAGTTGAACGACCTCGCCGAGTACATCGCGGCGAAGGAGAACGACATCGACGTCCGGCAGCTCTCCTCCGACCAGCGGAAGCGCGTCTACATCGGGCTGTATCAGTGTCACCTCCCGAAGATGGACTCGCTGGGCGTCATCGACTACGACAAGGACCGCGGGACCATCGAGCTACAGGCGTCCGTCAGCCAGCTGTTGGGGTACATGGACCTCGACCGGGACGGCCCCGAAGAGACGGCGGAGTCGGCTCGGGCGTGGGCGGTCCCCGCCGTCGCGGCCGGCGTCGTCGGAGTCGTGACGATCGGTACCCTCGGTCTCGGACCGCTCTCCGCGATCCCCGCCGCGACCTGGACGGTCGTCAGCGTCGTCGGCATCCTCACGATCGTCGGCCTCCAGCAGGGGAGCTGAGCGCGGGCGGGCGTTCACTCGGTGACGAGCTGTTCGAGGAAGTGGTACTCCCGCCGCTTGAGCTCCTTCTCGTAGTACTGATACGTCGCGAGCAACAGCACCGCCGCGGCGAAGCCGACGCTCGTTACCGGCGGAGCGACTCCCGAGAGCTGGACGACCGCGAGCGCGCTGCCGACGACCGCGAGCGCGCCGTAGTACAGCGCCCACGGACGTTCGGGCTCGGACTCCGCGTTCAGGACGGCCTCGACCTCCTCGATCCGGTCCGTCAGCGAGACCGTCTTCGTGTCGCTGTCGTAGCGGACGAGCCCCACCTCCTCGAGCTTCGGAACGTGCGTCTGGTACAGCGAGATGTAGAACCGCTTGACGACGTCGTCGTCGACGTCGTCGTCGCTTTCGGCCTCCGCCGTGTCGCGGGCGAGATCCCGCAACACCGCCTTGCCACCGCGTCGATGGAGATTGTACAGGATCAGCCGTCGTCGTGAGCTACTCAACACCTCGAACACCTCGTCTTTCGTGATTTCCTCCATGGGGTTCAGAACTCCGCGTCAGATGCGACAGGCACGGTTCCTGTGGCCGAGTTGAGTGGGTGAGTGGCCGATCGACCTATAATTAGTTTGTTATCATCACCATATCGGCGCTATTCACTCCCTGATACCCGGCCGCGGCCGGATCGGTGCGCGTCGAGGCGCCCCCGCGCCCCGCCTTCGCCGGGCGTCCCGCGCCGCGGTGAGTCGGGAACGGGATCGGTCGCGCGCGACGGATCGCGACAGAGGCGGACGGTTACCGGCGCCCGCGACCTCGCGGGCGGCGAAGGCGGGGCGCGCTCGAAATCGGCGTCGCGGTCGCCGGAGAAGGCGGCGTCATCGGGTCAAGCGGTGCATAACAAAGCCCGTGTCAGCGAGTCGACGTAGTATGTTTCACCGGGAGAGTCCGCGTGCGAATTCGAGTCGGAACGACCGACACGGAGTCTCCGATCTGACCGACGCGCGCCGACCCGAGCGGAGCCGACGCGCTCGACGCCCCCGATCGGGTGCCGAGGGACGAGCCGACCCCGTCGGAGGGCAGCGCTGACGATGTACGACGGGCAGGCCGTCGGCGTCGTCGTTCCGGCGTACAACGAGGCCGGGCACATCGGGGAAGTGATCGAGACGATGCCGGCCTACGTCGACCGGATCTACGCGATCGACGACGCGTCGAGCGACGGGACGTGGGCGGAGATCCGCGAGCACGCCAGGCGCCGGAACGAACGGGCGATGGCCCGCGACGGCCCCGCCGGCGCGGCGAACCGGACCCGCGTGGTGCCGATCAGGCACGAGCAGAACCGGGGCGCCGGCGGGGCGGTGAAGACCGGGTACGCCCGGGCGCTCGAGGACGGGATGGACGTGATCGCCGTCATGGACGGCGACGGACAGATGGACCCCGCCCATCTCGAGCGCGTCATCGAGCCGGTCGCCACCGGCGAGGTGACGTACGCGAAGGGGAACCGACTCCGCTCCATACGCGACTGCACGACGATGTCCCGCTGGCGGCTGTTCGGGAACCTGCTCCTCACGATGTTGACGCGCGTCTCCAGCGGCTACTGGGAGCTGTCCGATCCGCAGAACGGGTTCACGGCGATCTCCAGCGAGGGGCTTCGCGGCGTCGACTTCGACCGGCTGTACGACGGGTACGGGTTCCTCAACGACCTCCTCTTCGCGCTGAACGTCAACCGGGAGCCGATCGCCGACGTCTCGCACCCGGCGCGATACGGCGACGAGCGGAGCACGATCCGGTACTCGACGTTCATTCCGCGCCTCTCCGCGCTGATCGCGCGGAACTTCGCCACGCGGGTCGCTCGGAACTACGTGCTCCGGCGGTTCCACCCGCTCGCGGCGTGTTACGCGTTGGGAGCGCTCGCCACGGTCGTCGGGGTCGCCGGCGGCGGCTACTCGGTGCTGAGCGCCGGCGTCGACGCGTTCGCCGGCGGAATGGCGTCGCTCTCCGTCGCGACGGTCGGGATCCTGTTGGTGCTGTTCGGGACGTGGCTCGACGTCGTGGAGAACGAGGGGCTGGTCCACGACGTCAGCGGGCCCGCGACGGGCGAGCGCGACCGCGTCGGCGCCCTCGGCAGGGAGCGGCAGTTCGACGTGGCTCACGACGGCGGGACCGCCGACGACGGGACGGGGGCGGATCACGGGTGACCGAGCTCGCGTTCGTGCTCGGCACCGCCTCCGAGGCGATCAGGCTCGCCCCGGTGATCCGGGCGTGCGAGCGGCGCGGCGTGGAGCACGCCGTGATAGACACGGGCGAGCGTCGGTCCGACGGGTTCGAACGGCCCCTGTTCGATCGGCTCGGTCTGGCTGCCCCCGACGTCGCCATCGACGTCGGCTCGGGGTCGGACGGGGCGCAGACCGGGATGCTGCTGGTCGAGATCGAGCGGGCGCTCGCCGAGGTCGACCCCGACGTCGCGGTCGTCCACGGAGACGCGAACGGCGCGCTCGCGGGCGCGATCGCCGCCAGCAAGATGCGGCCCGATGTCGCTCGCGTGGGCGCCGGCTGCAGGAGCTTCGACCGGACGTCGCCGGCCGAGACGAACCGAGTGGTCCCAGACCACGTCGCCGACTACCTGTTCGCGCCGACGGAGAAGAACCGCTGGTACCTCGTTCGCGAGGGGATCACGGAGCTTCGGATAACCGTCACCGGCAGCACGGCGGTCGACGCGCTCGAGCACGCCCGCCGCAACGGGCCCGGAGCGGCCGCGGTCCTCGACGACCTCGGCCTCGTCGAAGACGGCTTCCTCCTCGTGAGCGTCCACGACCGAGCGAACGTCGACGACCCGGACCGCTTCCGTCGCCTCTTGCAGGGCGCCGCTCGCGCCGGGAGCGCACGGGGCCTGGACGTCGTCTATCCGGTCCATCCCCGCGCTCGCGAGCGGATGGAGCGGTTCGGACTCGACGTCCCCCCGGGAGTCCGGACGACCGGCCCGCGAGAGTACGCCGAGTTCGCGGAGCTGTTGGCGGCTTCGGCGGTCGTCCTCACCGATTCGGGCGCCGTGCAGGAGGAGGCGTGCGCCCTCGGCGTCCCGTGCGTGACTCTCCGGAGCAACACCGAGCGGCCCGAGACGACGGAGATCGATGCGAACCGGCTCAGTCAGTGCTCCGCGGCGGACGTCTCCCGCGCCGTGACGGAGACGCTCGCGGCGGACTCGGACTGGGACTGCCCCTACGGCGACGGCGGCGCGGCGGAACGGATCCTCGACCGGCTTCCGGTGAGCGCGGAGCGGGAGGAGCTCGTTCGGTGAGCGCGGAGCGGGAGTGAGCGCCGGGCGGGCAGCGCCGACCGCGGGCGTCCGCCGGAGCGTCAGTTCGGGGCGCTGGCCCGAACGGTCCGATCCCCGGTGACGGTGACGAAGCAGCCGGCCATGCGGAAGGAGACGGACAGGTCCATCGTGTCGACGCGCTGTGCCTGCTCGACGAGCCTCGCCAGGGATTCGACGTCGATCACGTCGTAGAGGCGGTCGTCGATGCGCTCCGGGTCGATGGATCGCTCTTCGGCGACGGTCGTCACGATGTCCCAGCAGAGTGTGTCAGCGGTGTCCGGATTCATCTGTCTGATTGTACCGAGCGGCGCCGGGGGCATGCCGATTGTGTCGACGTGTATGGCATGTCAGTCGAACCGGCACTACTCACGTAGTACCGTGTCAAGATCGGTCGCGGGTTTGCCGTGCGCGCGGCGGTCGATCGGTCGGCGGCCGGCGCCGACCCGGGCGCCGCTCGGGCCGAACGCGAGCGCGTCCGCGTCGACCCCGGAAGGCCGGAGCGGAGAAACCTCGGCTACCGGCCGCTCGCGAACCGGCTCCCGACGCGGTCGCGGTCGTCGCGTATCCGTTCCGCGAGCTCCGAGACCGCCGCCAACGCCGGGTGCCGCGGCCCGTCCGTCGGGACGTACAAGTACTCGTAGAAGCCGCGGTCCTCCTCGGCGTCGACCGCGCCGGCCGGGTTCATCGGCGGGTCGGCCAGCGTCGACTGCCGGGCCGCCGCCATCTCGTCGCACTCGCGTTCGAGGTCGCCGAGTCGCTCCCAGACGTCGAGCGCCGCGTCGGCCCCTGGACCGGAGACCCCGTCGAGGTGTTCGAGGAGCCGGCGCCGACGCCGGTCGACGCGGGAGAGGTCGTCCTCGAACGCTCGCAGCGCGTCGATCTCCTCGCCGATCGCGTCGGCGAGCGACGACCGCGCCTCGGCCGCTCGCCGGCCGCGCCTGACGAGCGCCGACTGCGACCCCGCACAGAGGGTGCCGTCCGACGCCAGCGCGACCGCCGTGTCCGGACCCAGTTCCGCCGCGAGGCTCTCCGCGATCGTCTCGTCGTACTCCTCCCGGTAGTGGGGGACCGACATCACGGTGTCGCGGTACGCCGTCAGCACGCGCTTGAGCCTCACGTCGCCGGCGGGAGCGGCGCGGTCGACCGTGCGGACCGCGGCCGCCGACCCCTCGAACGCCGACGCCGCCGCCCCCGGCGGCGCCGAGTCGAGGGCGGAGACGCGGTCGGCGAACGCCTCGAACGCGTCGCGCTCGGCGAGGACGCGCCGTCGCTCGCGCCGGTCGGCGTCGGCGGCGTCGCGGACGTACGCGAACGCGAGGAACGTCCCCAGGCCGGCGACGACCACCGCGGCGACCACGACCGGCGCGGTCGCCGCCGCGCCGACCTCGCACGAGAGGGTCGTGCACTCGGCCGTCGCCGCCGGCTCCATCGCCGGGATCCGGAAGGCGGTCGCAGTGCCCGATTGCACGCTCATTGAATCCGTTAACACGGCGCACACACAAAGCACTTCCGTCGGTGCCCGGCTCCCACGCTACCCGACGCGCGCGGCCGGACGGAACGGGCGGAAGCTACCTAGCACGCGCGGCCGGACGGAACGGGCGGAACGGCGAGGGCGCGGGCGAGCGTCCGGACCCCTCACTCGACGACGCCGTCGTCGGTGATCACGGTGTCGATCATCCCGATCGGGGTCGCGTCGTAGCTCGGGTTCTCGATCGTGACGCCCTCGACCGGCTCGCGCATCACCTCGACCGCGTCGCGGAACTCGTTCTCGAACCGGAACTCCTCGATGGTCTTCGCGCCCGAGCCGACCGCGGTCACCGGGACGCCCAGTTCGCGCGCGGTGACGACCACGGGGAACGTGCCGATCCGGTTGTAGTAGGTGCCCCCGGTGATGCAGGTGATCCCGAGGAGGACGCGGTCGCAGTCGCGGAGCGCGTACCCCATGGCGCTGTCGACGACCATGCGGACGTCGACGCGGGACATGCCGGCGAGCACGCGCGCCGTCTTCCGGCCGAGCGTCCGCGGGCGGGCCTCCGTGACGTAGACGGTCAGGTGCGCGCCGTCGCGGGCGGCGTTCTCGATGGACTCCAGCACCGTCGTCGAGTAGTCGTGGACTAACAGCGTGTCGCCGTCCTCGATGCGCTCGGCCGCGTTGGCCGCGGCCTCGCCCTTCGCCGTCTCGATGTCGTCGACGACGCGGTCGATCGTGTCTTCGAGGAGCTGCTTCGCGTCCTCGACGCTCGTGGGCTCGCCGATGATCGAGCGCTCGACCTCGCGCAGCGCGTTGTGGAGCGCGGCGTGCGAGGGGTTCGATCGGCGGAGCACGCCGGCGTTGTGCTCGAGGTCGCGCTCGAACTCGTCGACCGTCACGTACTCGCGGTCGAGCAGCTCCGCGAGCGCCCGCGTCGCCTTCACGGCCACCGCAGACGTGCTGTGGGTCTGCATCGCCCGGATCTCGGCGACGGTCTCGTCGATCATACCGATATCGTCGTCGCGGCCGTTCAAATGGGTTCCGGGGTCTCGTCGGAGTTCCGGGGTCTCGTCGGTCGAGAATCGAGAGGAAAAGGCTCGCGCGGCGCCGGTTCAGGCGTACTTCGCGACGACGTCGAGCACGTCGTCGAGCTCGTCGCCGTCGAGCGAGTAGCGCTCTTGAGCGAACACCGAGCGCAGCTCGGTGCGGTCCTCGGGGAGGAGGTCGGCGATCTTCACGGCGGTCGGGACGTCGATCTGTTCGAGCGCCGCCAGCTCCTCGACGAGCTCGCGGGACTCGTCGGCGTCGAGCCGAGCGAACCGGTTGACGTGCTCGATGGCGCGGGCGAGCTCGTAGCGGAGGTCCCGGTCCTCGTCCTCGGCGCGCTCCGCCTCGATGTCCACGAGGACCTCCTTCGCCTCGGAGATGGTGACGTACTCCTCGTCGACCTTCTCTTTGAAGATCGTCATCTCAGTTCTGCTGGGCGCTCATGTGGGCGGCGCGGACGATGAGCGTCTTCGTCTTCCCGCCGTCCGGAATCTCGACTTTGAACGCGGCGCCCTGCTTGCCCACGACGGTACCGGTGCGGCCGTCGAAGCGCGGGTGGAATCGACCCTCCTGCACGCTGGGGTCGATCTTGAGGTGGACCTGCGAGCCCGCCTCGAACTCCTGGATGGCTCGCTGCGGCGGCGACGTGCCGCGGTCGCGCGGTTTGTTCGAGAGCTTGTCGCGGGTCGCCTTCTGGGGCCCATTGGAACTCGGCATGGTCTTGGGCTACGTTCCGCTGCCGCAGGTATAAATGGTGCGTTACGACCGTCGCCCGCGATCGGGTACCACACCGCGTGTCGAGCCGGTGTCCGCGTCGACGACGACCGCTCGCGAGACGCCGGCGGCGGCGGTCGATGCGCCGCCGGGTGTCCGCGCGAGGCGGGCGGGGGATCTACCCTACGGAAGGCCCCCTATCGAAAGTGCTAATCACGAGAGTTCCGTAACGTGTACGTAATGAGTCATCAGCTGCCCGACGTTCAGGCGTCGGCGCCCGACGTCACTGTCGGGCTCTCGCAGGTCGGCGTCACCGGTGTGGAAAAACTCGTCAAACTCGCCCGCGGGGACCAGCGACCGATCGTCCTCATGGCCGAGTTCGAGGTGTTCGTCGACCTGCCGAGCGGTCGCAAGGGGATCGACATGTCGCGGAACCTCGCGACGATCGACGAGATCTTGGAGGAGATCACCCGCGAGGAGGCGTACCGCGTCGAGGACGTCTGCGGAGACGCCGCCGAGCGGCTCTTGGAGAAGCACGACTACACGACCACCGCCGAGGTCTCCATGACCGCTGAGCTGGTCACCCGCGAGGACACGCCGGCGTCCGGGATCGAGACGCAGAGCACGGCGACGATAATCGCCAGCGCGACGGCGACCGAGGAGGGGACCCGCGAGGAGATCGGCGCGGAGGTCACCGGCATGACCGTCTGTCCCTGCTCGCAGGGAATGAGCGAGTCCCGCGCCCGCGACAAGCTCGCCCAGCTCGGCGTCGACGAGGAGACGACCGAGGAGTTCCTCGATGCCGTCCCGCAACCGGGGCACTCACAGCGCGGCCACGCGACGCTCACCGTCACCACCGACGGCCACCCCGACATCGACCTCCGCGACCTGATCGACGTGGCCCGCGACTCCATGAGCGCGCGGATCTACAACATGGCGAAGCGGCCCGACGAGGACCACATGACCTACGAGGCCCACGCCGACGCGAAGTTCGTCGAGGACTGCGTCCGCGCCCTCGCGGAGGGGA
>Ga0102936_1000250_pt1 | contig 21083 bp, 22 predicted proteins | sample SalPon2_A_H2O_MG_FD_78502 | JGI IMG/M metagenome (GOLD analysis project Ga0102936, IMG submission 78502) | Salt pond water microbial communities from South San Francisco under conditions of wetland restoration - Salt Pond MetaG R2_A_H2O_MG | ecosystem: Environmental > Aquatic > Non-marine Saline...
CCCTCGTCGGTAGTGACGTGGCTGTAGCGGCCGTAGTCGTCGGTATCGGGGCCCGTCGTGGGGAGCCTGTCGCCGCCTCGCTTTTGTCCGCGGACCGCGTAGAGCGTCGTATGCCAGTCACCGACGAGGCCGAACTCCGAGAGATACTACAACTGGACCGCGTGGCCGTGGTCGGCTGTTCGACCAGTCCCGGCAAAGCCGCCCACGACATTCCGAAGTACCTCATCGAACAGGGGTACGACGTGGTGCCCGTCAACCCCTTTGCCGACGAGATATTCGGTCGCGAGGTTTACGACTCGCTGGCCGATGTGCCCGGCGAGGTGGACATCGTCGAGGTGTTCCGGCCCAGCGACGAAGTGGCGGGAATCGTCGGTTCGGCGCTCAATCGGGACGACGACGCCGTCATCTGGCTCCAGTTGGGCATCCACGACGACGACGCCGTCGAACGCGCGGAAGCCGCCGGCCGCCGCGTGGTGCAGGACCGCTGTATGAAACCGACTCACCAGCGACTCGTGGCCTGACCGGCCGCGTTGGCGACGGGAGCCGTTGCCGCTATTGGTAACTTTATAATAATTAATACACATATAACTAGCTGTAGAGGTATCGGTTCCCGACGTACGATGTCCCACGCCCATATCGTCTCCGACCAGTTCGACTGGACCCAGACCCGCCCGAGCGAGGCGGTCATCCGCCTCACGAGCGCGGCACGCGACTGCGAGCCGACGGCGCTGAGCCCGCTGAGCGAGGTGGTCGATGTCGACGCGCTCGATAGCTACCTTCGGTCCGCCGGCACACAGACGACGGTCCACTTCACGTACGCCGGCGCTAGCGTCCGGTTACAGGGTGATGGAAGCGGGGCAGTCCACGGATGACTGCGCTCTGACGGCCACCGGGAGCGACGCTTGCGGTGAGCCAAACCGTTTTTTCCACCGGCGACCACCGAGTCACCATGGACGCACACGAAGTCAAAGCGCTCATCGAAGCCGAGATTCCAGACGCCGAGGCGACGGTGTCGACGCCACGTGACCCCGACGACGACAGGCACTACGCCGTGGAAGTGGTCTCGCCGTCGTTCGACGGGGAGTCGCTCGTCGACCAACACCAACTGGTCCACGACGCGCTTGGCGAGCATCTCACGCGGGATATCCACGCCATCGAACTGACCACGAGAACGCCGGAGTGAGCGGTACGCATTTCCCGCCCGAACCGCTACGGAGAGCCATGAGCTTCGAACCGGAACTCTCGCCCGAGGAAGCACAGGAGAACGTCGACGAGACCATCGCCAACAACGAGGTCGCGCTGTTCATGAAAGGCACCGAACTGATGCCCCAGTGTGGCTACTCGCGGAAGGCGCTGGGACTCATCGGGCAGTACCGCGAGGACGTTGCGACGGTCGACGTGTTGCAGGCGGCCGAGGCCTACCGCGACGCACTCTCCGAGTACAGCGGTCGCGAGACCATCCCGCAGACGTTCGTCGACGGCGAGTTCGTCGGTGGAAGCGACATCCTCGAACAGTTAGACGAGAACGGAGAGTTGGCCGAGACACTGAACGCCTGATTGTTATTATTGTAGCGAGTTATCGGGACGCGCCGACCCCGCAGGCCCTCTCCGGAAATAATCCACAATAATCGCTATGAGTCTCGCTCAGTCGTCTCGCATATCACCGAGTTTGTCGACGAGGTCGCTCGTCGACCCTTCCATCTCGAAGTCGACGGTGCCGTCGTGCTCGTTCTCGTGGACAGCGACGCCTTCGCTATCGTCGGTATCCACGTCTTGGTCCTTCTGCTCGGACTCGTCATAGCTACCAAAACCCATATGTGAGGGTTGGGCCGTGAGTCACTAAAATCGGTCGGTGTTGCCGGATTATGCGGCGTGGTATCGAGCGCCACGTTCGAGGGTCGTCCGCGGAAGCAAAGCTTCTTATCCGTGGTTGACTTTGCCGTATATATCGACGTTCGATAGCCGTTGTTCTTCGACGGCCGAACTCTCCAATCGTCGCTTTCGACATATGAGTACTGCAGACGAGACACTAGAGAAGATAAAAGCACAGGTCGAGTCCGAGACACCGGACGATATCACAATCGCCTCCGTTGCCTTCGAGGGGCCGGAGCTAGTCATCTACACGCCCGACGCCAAGGAAGTAGCCGACCGCGACGGTATCGTCCCGAACCTCGCACAGACGCTTCGCAAGCGCATCAGCGTCCGCCCCACGCAGGACGCGCTGGTGCCCGAAGCGGAGGCGAGGCCGGAGATAGCGGGGACGATTCCCGAGGATGCCGGCGTCCAGAATCTCGACTTCGACCGGGACACCGGCGAGGTGTTCATCGAAGCCGAGAAACCCGGCCGAGTCATCGGCCGCCACGGCGAGACGCTGGACCAGATAGCCGCCGCCGTCGGCTGGACGCCCGAAGTGGTTCGGACGCCGCCGATGGAGTCAAACACCGTCTCGAACGTCCGGAACTTCCTCAAGCAGGAACGCACCGAACGCCGGGACATTCTAGAGCGGGTTGGTCGGGGAATCAACCGCCCGCAGACCGCCGACGACGACTGGGTCCGACTGACGACGCTGGGCTGCTGTCGTGAGGTCGGCCGCGCCTCGTTCATCCTCTCAACGCCCGAATCCCGCATCCTCATCGACTGTGGCGACAAGCCCGGCGCGGAGGGCGAGGTACCGTATCTACAGGTGCCCGAAGCGCTCGCCGCCGGTCCGAACTCCATCGACGCCGTGGTGTTGACCCACGCGCACTTAGACCACTCGGCGCTCATCCCGATTCTGTTCAAGTACGGCTACGACGGCCCCATCTACACCACCGAGCCGACGCGTGACCTGATGGGGCTGTTGCAGTTGGACTATCTCGACGTGGCCGCCAAAGAGGGGCGAGCCCCGCCCTACGAGAGCCAACAGGTCCGTGACGCGCTGAAACACACCATCACGCTGGATTTCGGCAACGTCACCGACATCGCGCCGGACATCAAGCTCACGATGCACAACGCCGGCCACATCCTCGGGTCGGCGGTGTGTCACTTCCACATCGGGGAAGGTCGGTACAACGTCGCCTTCTCGGGCGACATCCACTACACGGACACCCGCCTGCTGGACGGCGCGGTCAACGACTTCCCGCGGGTCGAGACGCTCGTTCTCGAATCGACCTACGGCGGTAAGAACGACTACCAGACCGACCAAGCCGACTCCGAGCGCGTCCTCAAGCGAGTCATCAACGAGGCCCACGAGAAACAGGGGAAGATTCTGATTCCCGCCTTCGCCGTCGGTCGGTCGCAAGAACTGATGCTCGTCCTCGAAGAGGCGATGAGTTCGGGCGACATCCCGACGATGCCCGTCTACCTCGACGGGATGATACGCGAGGCGACGGCCATCCACACCGCGTATCCCGAACATCTGCGGGCGAGCCTGCGTGACCGCATCCTCTATCAGGACGACAACCCGTTCCTCGCCGAGCAGTTCCAGCAGGTCGACGGCGGCGACGAGATGCGACAGGATATCGTCGACGACGAACCCGCCATCATCCTCACCACCTCCGGGATGGTCACTGGCGGACCCGTCATGTCGTGGCTCCGCCTGCTCGGCGGCGACCCGGACAACACGATGGTGTTCGTCGGCTATCAGGCCGAAGGGACCCTCGGGCGACAGATTCAGCGCGGACAGGACGAGATTACGCTCGGCGACACGAGCGGGCCGCGGGCCGAGCGCGTGAGCCTGAAGATGGACGTCGAGACCGTCGACGGCTTCTCGGGCCACGCCGACCGGCAGGGACTGGAGACGTTCGTCGAGACGATGCACCCTCGCCCGGAGAAAGTCCTGTGCGTCCACGGCGACGAGTCCTCGACCAACCAGCTCTCCTCCGCGTTATACCAGAAGTTCAACATGCGGACGTTCAACCCGAAGAACCTCGAAACGTTCCGCTTCGTCTGAGTCGGGTCACGACCGGTGCCAGCGCTTGTTCACCACCAGCGCGACGACGAGATACGCCGGCAGACAGACCGCCGCGACGACGGCGAGGAGTGCCCAGTCACCGAGGCCCAACGGGACCGTGCCGAAGTACCGAGACAGCGGCGTGTAGATGACTGCCAACTGGAGGAGGCCGGAGACGGCAACGGCGGCCGCGAGCCAGCGGTTCGAGAACGTCGGCGTCTCTCGGAGCCACCGAATCGCGTACAGTTTCTCGAACTCGATGGCGACGAACCCCGTAAAGACCATCGTCATCGCGTATGGCGTGACCGACGCCGCCCCGTCGAGCGTGACGGCCAACAGCGCCAACATGACGACGGTCGATATCGCACCCATACCGCCCATCACGCCGAGCATCCCGCGGTCGACGATACCGCGGTCGGGGTCGCGTGGCGAGCGCTCCATCACGTCGCCGCTCTGCGGGTCCGCGCCCAGTGCGACCGCCGGCAGGCCGTCGGTCAGGAGGTTAATCCAGAGTAGTTGGACTGCCGGTAAGACGAGAAAACCAAACAGCGAGGCGACGAAGACGATGGCGACCTCCGCGATGTTGGCGCTCAGCAGGTAGGCGACGAACTTCCAGATGTTGTCGAAGATGGCCCGGCCCCGCCCGATGGCCCGCTCGATGGTCGCGTAGTTGTCGTCCAGCAAGACGATATCGCTGGCCTGCTTGGCCACGTCGGTACCCCGGATTCCCATGGCGACGCCGATGTCGGCGTTTTTCAGCGCTGGGGCGTCGTTGACGCCGTCGCCGGTCATCGCCACGCGACGGCCGTTCGCCTGTAGCGCCCGCAGGATGCGAACCTTCTGTGTGGGGGCGGTTCGGGCGAACACGTCGACGCGTTCGACGGCCTCGCGGAGTTCGTCGTCAGCCAGCGCGTCAACGTCGCCGCCGGACAACACCTCGCCGCCGAGTCCGATATCGTCGCCGATTGCCGCCGCCGTGCGGACGTTGTCGCCCGTAATCATCTTCACGTCGATGCCCGCTCGCTCCGTCGCGGCGACAGCGTCGGCCACCTCCTCGCGAGGCGGGTCGATGAGGCCGACCAGTCCGACGAGGACGAACCCGTCGGCGTCGTCAGCGTCCGCGACGGCCCGGTCGGCGTAGGCGACGGCCAACACGCGGAGGGCGTCGTCCGCGAACGCTCGAACCCGCTCGTCGATGCGGGCGGCCTGCTCGTCGTCGAGCGGTTCGGGCCCCGACGCGGTCAGGACGCGGTCGGCCATCGAGACGACGACCTCCGGCGCGCCCTTGAGGTAGGTCCGGTCGCCGTGGACCGTGGCCATCCACTTGCGCTCGGCCGAGAACGGCACCTCGTCCGTTCGGGGCGTCGACTCGCGGAGCGCCGCCACGTCGATACCGGACTCGCTGGCGGCATCGACAATTGCCTGCTCGGTCGGGTCGCCCTCACCGCCCGGGTCGGCGTCGTTACAGAGCGCGCCGGCCCGCAGGAGGAGAGCGGCTCGCTCGTCCAACTCCTCGCTCGGCGCGGCCACGCTGTCGTTGACCCACAGTCGGCTGACTGCCATCTCACCTTCGGTCAGCGTGCCGGTCTTGTCGGTACAGACCACGTCGACCCCGCCGAGCGCCTCGACGGCGGGGAGTCGTCGGACCAGCGCGTTCTCGTCGGCCATTCGACGCACGCCGAGCGCGAGCGTCAGTGTCACGACGGCGGGCAGCCCTTCAGGAACGGCAGCGACGGCCAGTGAGACGGCCGTCAGCGCAGCCTGAAACGCGTCGGTTCCCTGCAGTAAGAGCAGCGGGACGATGAACGCGGCCAAGACGACCACGCCGAGACCGAGGCGGCGGCCCAGCGCGTCGAGTTCGCGCTGGAGCGGCGTGTCCACGGTCTCCGTCCCGGCCAGTTCCTCGGCTATCGCGCCCACCTCGGTCTCCATCCCCGTCGCGGTGACGACGGCGACCGCGCGGCCCCGCGTGACGCTCGTGCCCCGATACACCATCGGCGTCCGTTCGGCCAGCGGCGTCTCGGTGTCGACGGGGTCGGTAGCCTTCTCCACGGGGACGCTCTCACCGGTCAGCGCCGCCTCGTCGACTTCGAGGCTAGCGGTCTCGACCAGTCGGGCGTCGGCCGGCACCACGTCGCCAGCCGACAGCGCGACGACGTCCCCGCGAACCAACCGCGCGGCGTCGACGTCGTGCGTCGTTCCGTCCCGACGGACCGTCGTCGTCGGCGCGGACAGCTCTCGCAAGGCCGCCAGACTCGACTCGGCGCGGTAGTCCTGCACGAAGCCGAAGATGCCGTTGGCGACGACGATGACGGCGATGAGGACGGCGTCGACGGCGTGGCCCGCCCACGCCGAGAGGACGGCCGCGACGACGAGCACGTAGATGAGCACGCTGTCGAACTGCGCGACCAGAATCGACGCGAGCGAGCGCCCGCCCTCGCGTGCGACTTCGTTCGGCCCGTCACGGGCCAGTCGCGCGTCTACCTCTCGTTCGGAGAGCCCGTCGGCCCCGCTCTCGACGGCGTCGTAGACGTCCGTGACTGACCGGCAGTGAGGTGGTGGTTCCACGCCTGAACGGAGACACCCGGCCACCAAGTTTGTTTTCCGTTGATAGGAACGGGTTTAGGTGACTGCCGGTCCGACTGTCGGTATGGTACCCGTTCGCCGCGTCGTCGTCGACGTACTGAAACCACACGACCCCCCGATGGTGGATTTCACCCGACGGGTCGGAGAGACCGAGAGCGTGGCCAGCGTGACCGCCTCGCTCATCGAACTCGACCGGGAGGTCCAGAACATCCAACTGGCCGCGGAAGGCGAGGCCGTCGACGTGGGCGCGCTCGAGGCCGCCGTCGAGAAACTGGGCGGGACCGTCCACTCGGTCGACGAAGTGGCGTGTGGCGAGTGGGTCGCCACGGACCGCCAAACGCACCCCAGCGGGTGAGTCGATGGTCCGCGAACAGCTCGGCCGTCTGCTCGGCCGCGAAGACGTGCTGGCCATCTCCAGACGCTACTTCGTCTCGAACGGCTTCGACGGGACGCTGACCTGTATCGGCGTCGTCGTCGGGGCCGTTCTCTCGGGCGTTCCCGACGGCCTGACGGTCGTCAAAATCGGGCTGGGCGCGGCGGTCGGACTGGCGACGTCGGCGGTCTGGAGCGTCTGGGAGATAGAGCGCGACGAGACCCGCGCGGAGATACGACGGCTCGAACGCGCGATGCTCACGGATTTGGACGACACCCGCATCCAGCGCGACCAACGCGGTGCGCGACTGCTCCACGCGACGGCCAGCGGCCTCGGGCCGACGGTCGGCGTGCTGTTGCCGCTGACCCCCTTCACCGTCACCGGAGCCGTGTTCTCTCTGACAGAGGCAGCGGTCGTCGCCGTCGCTATCGGCGTCACCGTGTTGGGAACTTTCGGTGCGTACATGGGCTCTATCTCGGGTCAGCAGTGGTACGTCGCCGCCGCACGAATGGCGCTTGCGGGCCTCGTAGTGGCCGCCGTCAACGTCGTCCTGCCGTAGCTACTCGGCCATCGGTGTTTCGACCCGGCCCGCCAGTTCCTCGGGGACGAGCCTGTAGAACTCGAAGTCGACGACACGGGTCGGCTGCCCGAACATGTCGACGAGGGACAGCTCGACGCGGTCCAGTCCAGCCAGCGTCTCGGTGGCGATGTCGGCGTGTTCGACGCCTTCGAGGCGGCCGCTGGCGACGACGCTGTGCCAGCGGCCCGACTCCTCGCCGTAGCTGACGAACGTCACCGGCCGGTCGTCGAGGCCGGATTTGGAACTGTCCGGCCCGACGGCGAGTCGGAAGTACAGCGTCCGCCCCACGGCGTCGTAGCCGTACGACACCGGCACGGCGTGTGGCGGCGTCGTGTCGGCCGTCGATAGGGAGAGCACGCCCGTCCCCCCCGAACCCAGAAACGCGTCGACCGCTTCGTCGTCCATCGTCACGGGATTGTCGGAGTCCATAGTCGACACTAACGGTTGGAATAGTTATAATTCATCGCGGTCGTGGGGTGGCCGTCCGGTTCCCGAGAGTCCGACGACAGCGATGTCGCCGGCGGGACGAGCGACCTAAGAGACGGTCAGTACCGGGATAGTGCAGTGCCTGACGAGCGCCTCGGCCGTGCTCCCAACCAATACCCTATTGAGTCCGGTCCGCCCGTGGGTGCCCATACAGACGAGGTCGATGTCGTTGTCCTCGACGTATGCCAGCAGGTCGCGTTTCGGCCGGCCGACGCTGACGGACGTGACGGCGTCGAGACCGGCGGCCCGCGCTTCGTTGGCGACCGACTCCGTGGCGTCGCTGGCCCCGGCCTCTAACTCCGCAAGCAGCCCGTCGGGAATCCCCATCTCGGACCCCGTGGCGATATCACCGACGTTGACGACACTGACGACGTGGACGCGACTGTCGAACCGCTCGGCGATTGCCAGTGCGTGTTCGACCGCGGCTTCGGCCCGTTCGCTGCCGTCGGTCGGCACGAGTAGCTCGTCGTATCCCGCCGCGTCGCCCTCGTCCGTCGCACGCACCGTCATGACCGGCACCGAAGCCTGCCGGAGCACTCGCTCGGCCACGCTACCCGTGAGATATCGGCCGAGACCGCTTCGGCCGTGAGTCCCCATACAGACGAGGTCAACGTCGTGGTCGGCCGCGTGGCCCAGAATCGCCTCGGCCGGGCTCCCGGTCAGCACCGCGGTCTCGACCGTCCCGACGCGGTCGAACCGGGACTCGGCGTCACCGAGGGTCTCACGGCCCGAATCTGTCAGCTGCTCGACGTACCCCTCGTCGACACCACCAGCCGAGAAGGGGCCGGCGGCGGCGTCGAGGTCGACGACAGTCACTAGGTCGACCGTCGCGTCGAACGTCTCGGCCAACAACGCCGCGTGGTCGGCCGCTCGGCTCGCGTGGTCGCCCCCATCAGTCGGAACGAGAATGCGGTCGTACATCGCTATCGGCAGTATCGGTTCCCGAGTGGCATAGTTGTACGTCCGTTCCCGTCGGTACGCTCGGCTTACGGCGGGAGCGAAGCGACCGCTGACCCGGTCACGCCGGGTGGCGGAACACTCGTCTCGTGTCTCGCTTGCCGGTCGCGGACGCGACCTGTTCCATCCCGAGGTCGGTGAAGATGCGGTGCCAGTTCCGATAGTACAGCGGCACCTCGTCGTCGACGTGATTGACCCTCCCCGGCGCGTCGCTCTCGTTTTCGACGGTGACCAGCGTGTCGCTCGTGACGCGAGCGAGTTCTTCGAACACCCACGTCGCGTCGGGGTGGATATGCTGGAGTGTCTCCACTGAGAAGACGGCGTCGAACGCGTCGTCCGGAACCGTCTCGACGTAGGACTCGATGGTGTCGGCGTGGAACGTCCCCGTCGCCGCGAGGTCGGGATAGGTGTCCGCGAGCGTGGCCAACGCCGCCTCGTTGACGTCGACGCCCACGAGGTCGGCCAGGCCGGCGTCGGCCAGTTCGACCAGATGGCGACCGACGCCACAGCCGACTTCGAGGACGCGCGCGTCGGCCCCGACGGCGTCGAGAATCTGCGACCGAACCCACTCGCTCGTCGCGTCCGGGCCGTAGTGGGCGTAGTAGGTCGGTGAGTACGCACCGGACCGGTCGGCCCACGCCGCTCGGACTTCGTTTGAGTCCACGTTCGGTGGGCGGGAGCCGGCGGTATAGGTGTGCCGACACGCGGCTTACAGTTCGACCGCCGCGAGGTCGGACTCCAGTTCCGCGACGCGGTCGTTGTACGCCGCGACGAACGCCCGGAACTGCGGGGCGTACTCGCGGATGTCCGCCGCCGCCGGATGCTCGTACTGCGAGAGGAGATACAGCCCACCGCTCCCGCCGACACGGAGATACGTGACCCCGTCGGTGTCCCACTTCAGTTCCCAGCGGGTGCCGTCGACGCGCTCGGTGACGGTGCCGTAGTCGCCGCCCTCGTAGCGCTGACGTTGTCGGGCGATTCGGTTACAGACCTCGCGGATGCGGTCCAGCACGCGGTCGCGTTCGGCCACGACGCTGTCGGTGCTGGCAACCTCCGGAAAGTCCGTCGCCACGTCGTCGAGGACGCCTTCGTGGGTGGCGATAAAGTCGTTGAACGCCCTGACGAAGGCGTCGTAGTCCTGCAGAGCGTCGGCTAGCGGTCCCGGTTCGGGCGGCTGTTTTGTCGAGACGACGTAGACGTCGTCACCCCGGCCCGGCGAAAACCGGAGGTACTCCAGGTCGCCGCCCTCGTACTTGACCGTCCACTCGGCGCTATCCGTCTCGACGGTCGCCTGCCCGTAGTCACCGCCCTGCAGACGGGCCAGTTGGTAGGCGATTTGGCCGGCGTGGTCGTGGACCGCCGCGACCAGTTCGTCACGTCCTTCTGCAACCGCCGTCGCGTTGGCGGGCGCTGTCGGTGGCCACTCTGTCACACCCGTTCCAGCGGCCGGCGAGACATAACTGTAGTGATGGGGCGGCGGTCGCTTGCTCTCACCCGCGACATCGGATTAGACGGCGACGACGTAGCGCCGGCCCGGCATCGGTACGTCTCGGGTTGTGCCATCCGGTCGCCGTCCGAGCTGACGAGCGTTCCCGCGGGAAAGCACACGTCCGAAAGCGGGTTGCCCGCGAGCGTCTGGACAGCGCTTCAACCGCATAAGGGTCCGTCTGAAACCACAGATAGTGACTGCGACATCAACGCAGGAGTGGCTTCAACCCCACAAGGGTCCGTCTGAAACCATGGCCAACTCAGGGACCATGCGCTCGCTACAGCCCGAACTCAGTTCACTATTTTTGTTGACCCGCAATCCCCCCGCTACCCCCGGGGGTCGATGAATGAGCGGCGGTGGCGCTGGTGGTCGCAGAGTGGGGCTTGGGTTCGCACGTCACGCACGGCGAGCCACCCATTCTAAGGGCATCGGTAACTGAGATAACATATGGGCGGGGCATCGGTCGGTCGGTGCGGGTACGAGTGGCCGGCGGACTGTTCGCGAGCGGCCGTCGAGGCCGCCGACGCCGTCCACCCGTCCTGTTGCGCTCGACACCCGGTCGACAGGGGCGACCGGTGTCTCTGGCACGCGACGGGCGACGCCACAGCGACAAAGACTGCCGAGGCGCTGGCCGACGCGTGTGCGCCGCGGGACGGCCGGACGACACCGTTCGCGGAACTGCTCGACGGCGCGGTGTTGGCGGGTTGTTCGCTCGGCGGCGTCTCGCTGGCCGGGGCGGCGCTTCGGGGGGCCGACCTCGACGGCGCAGCTCTCGACGGTGTCGACCTCAGCGGGGCGAATCTCAGGGACGCCGGCCTCTCGAACGCGACGCTCACTGACGCCGACCTGACCGGCGCGAACCTCAGAGGCGCCGACCTCTCGAACGCGGACCTCGAAGCCGCCGACCTGACTGGGGCCAACCTCCGCGAAACCGACCTGACGGACGCGAATCTCCGGGGGGCGACGCTCAGAGAGGTGAAACTCTACAGAGCGGGGATGGCGAAGGCCTACGTGGGCCGGGCGGACCTGCGAGGCGCGAACCTCGAAAGCGCGGACCTGACCGGTGCGAATCTCGGTCGGGCCGACCTGAGCGGGGCTGTTCTCGGTCGGGCGACGCTAGAGAAAGCGACCATGCAGGGGTGTGACCTCTCGGAAGCGAGCATCGGACGCGCCGACTTCACGCGGGCGACGCTCTACATGGCCGACTTGACCGACGCGTATCTCGGCCGAACCGACATGAGCGGGGCGAATCTCAGTAGTGCGGACCTGACCGGTGCGAACCTCGGGCAAGTGGACCTGTCCGGCGCGACCATCAGGGACGCCGACCTCTCGGCCGTGAACCTCGGCCGCGCCACGCTGGCCGGGACGAATCTCCGAAACGGCACTCTGATAGAGGCGAACCTGAGGGACGCAGCGGTAGCCGACGCCGTCCTCGAAAACGCGGACCTGACCGGCGCGAATCTCAGGGACGCCGACCTCGGCGGAGCGGTGCTCGATGCGGCCGTCCTGAACGGGGCGCGGCTCAGGAACGCCGACCTGCGCGAGGCGAGTATCGAGGGAGCCAGCGCCGTCGAGGTGAACCTCAGAGACGCCGTGCTGTTCGACGTGACTCTCGTTGACACCGACGCGCCCGAGGCGGACCTCAGAGGGGCCGACCTGACGAACGCCGACCTCAGAGGGACCCGTCTGACCGACAGCGACCTCCGGGACAGCGTGCTCGACGGCGTCGAGGTGAGTCAGGGTACCCGCTGTGGGGCACAGACGCGAGCGGAACGGGAGGCCGACGACGCCGAGGCGTGGGACGCCATCGCCCGAGCGTACAACGACCTGAAAAGCGCGTGTAGCGAGGCCGGGCTGGTCGGAAAAGCCCGGAAACAACACGTCTTGGAGCGACGGGCACGTGGGTACGAGGCCAGAGCTAACGGCAGTATCATCGGCTACCTGCAGTTCACCGACGGGCCAACGATTCCGTCCCTTTCCCGAACTCAGGGGAACTTCGGGGCCTACGTCGCCTACGCCGGGTCGTGGGTGTCCCGCGTGACGACGGGTTTTGGCGTTCGCCCCTTCCGGTTGGTCGTCTGGATGTTCGTGCTGTTCGGTGTCTCCGCAGTCTGCTACGAACTCGACCCCGGCATCACCGATAGCGTCTACTACAGCGTCGTGACATTTACCACCGCCCCACCAGTCGACAGCGAACCGACGCTGCCGATAGTTCGCGCCGTTGCACTGATAGAGACGTTCGGCGGCACGCTGCTCATCGTCCTGCTGGGCTACATCCTCGGCAACCGCGAGCGGTTCTGAGCGACGGCGTTGGAACGCCGCGGGCGCTCAGTGGACAGCGAGCCACCCGGTCCGGTGGAGCGTGACGGTAATCTCTTGGCGCTGGAACGACACCGTCTCACCGTTCTCGCCGTCGAGCGTCGTGAGGCGTCGGTCGGGCTCGATAGCGTCGACGAACGCGTCGATATCGTCGCTGCTGAGTCCGGTCGCGTCGGAGAGCGCCCACGCGACGGCGTCCGCGATGGACACCGGCGTCTGCCAGCCGTCGTCAGCAAGCGGCATGAGGTAGACCGACCCGAGGTCGGTGTCGGTATCTGTCACGTCCGGAATCGAACTCGTAACCGTGTACTCGACTTTCACCGGTTCGGGGATTGACGCCACTTCCTGCAGTGCTTCGTCGGCTCGTACCCGGTCTGTCGGCTCGTCGACGGCGTCGGCGGGTTCGTCCGTTCCGCCCGGAGACTGGACGGCAACAGTGCCACCGTCGGACATCGCGTCGGCTGAGGAATCGGTCGCCGTCGGACCGGCCACAGCGGGGTCGACAGTCGCCGGTTCCTGAACTGGACCATCGCGGGTGGTGTCCGCGTGGGGGTCCGGACCGCCGAGCGAGGGCGGTAAGACAACGTCGTCCTCGAACTCTCTCGCTGCGGCCAGCAAACGGTTCTCAGCGGCTGAACCCAACACCTCTCGGTACTGTTCAGACAACGTCTCGACGACGGCACGTCTGTCCCCCGTGATGGCGGTGACGCTCCCGTCGTCGTCGACACTGATGCCCTCGACAGAGCGTGCAATCTTGACCGCGGACTTCCCGAGCATCGAGCGCTACGTCTCGGTCAGTCGCCCGGCGAGGTGTTTGTAACTCATGGGGTGTCACTCGTATCTCGGGGGGTCATGACTCCGTTTATCGTCTCGTACAGCATGTAGAACCCCGCGAGCAGGAGTACCGTCACGATGAGGTTTATGATGCTGCCGAACCTCGCGGGCGGGCGCTGAAGCGCGAGGAGCTGTGAGGCACCGTTCAACAGCTGCCAGGTGCTAAAGAGAATTACGCCGCCGCTGACCGTGTATAGCGCTTTCCCGATCTCACCGCCGTACAGCCGTGCGGTGAGGATAGCGAAGCTGACCGCCGCGATCGAGAGCATCACCTGTGCGATCTCGCTCGTGGCGAGAAAGATATCCGGACTCCCCGGCTGTGCCGTCTGGGCCCCCATTGCTGACCCGACGCCGAAGACCCCGCCGATACAGCTGGGACTCACCGCCAGTGCGACCCTTCTCATCTGTCGTTGCATGCGCGGCATCTTACGGTGAATTTCGCGAACTCGTCTTGATGTGTGCGGTTCATAACATCAAGCAATCGCTGAACCCGTGAAATCAAGCTACGTCTGTCGATTCACCACGGCCCTTTCGATAGATAGGGCGGCTCGCATAGTAGAGAACGATGGTGAATATCAGCGTAGCTTGGAACTGAAGCAAAACAAAAACTACGCTCAGAAGTAACGCGCAATTCAATTGCTGCTCTCTCTCATCCCCTCTGTGGTGCAGTCTTGAATCAGCCGATACACTGTATGAGGCTGTTCGACATCCGTGAGGCGCAGGTCGCCCAACCCCTGATTTAGGCTGACTGTCCCAAAGCCAAGTATGGATTGAATCCGGCTTTGCGTGAGTTCGTGACTACGAAGCTCAGTGAACCAAACCCCGCGTGAATACGTTCGAAACAGGAGTGAATATCTCCGCTCAACATGTGTTTTCTTGACAATATACGTCGTGTTAACCAAGATAACGAGTTCAACCAGATACCGAACGCCGATGATAATTCCGAGTAAAAGGACAATTAGAGAGGCTGTTCTCGTTAAATCAGCCGAACCCAGCAGCTGCGGATTGGTAGCGAATAGACCAGACACAACGGCAATTGTGAGCAACAACAGCCCCATCCGGATAGCAGTAGGTTTGATGCTTGGCTTCGTCTGCATGACGGTCTCGGCATTGTCGAACGTCGATTCCTCATCCGTACTGTCTGCGTTAGTAGTGTCAGTTGCCATTGGATTATACTGTCACAGCGATAATCGATCCCGCGACGTACACGACTGGTGAGAGTGCAACGGCGGTGACGGCAATTAATGACCCAAGGCGACCAGCGCGATGGTTTACACGAGCACCGAAATAAAGCGACCCGAGGTAGTACAGGATCGCAATGACTAGCAAGGCCAATACCCACTCGCCGGTTGTTGAGATGCTCTGGGGCAAGAGCGTCTCCGGCCGCCCGCCGGGGAGTGTAACGTTGGCTCCAAGCAAGTCGATAATGCGATAGACGAACTCAGCTTGGAGATTGCGAACCATTGCCCGGGCCCCATTAACACCTTGTTGGCTGGTGAGATACCAGACACCCGAGAAAATGGCTGCAAGATAGGCACTGGTTGTGTACACGACAGTGTGCGTACTCTGCAGGACGCCCCGGGAACTGCGGATAAGAACAATTCCAATATGGAACGTCACGAGTGTGATACCTGTTGCAACAGTGATAAACAGCGAATTTTGGACAAAAGCAAATGCCAGCGTCCAACCAGCGTCAGGTGATATCCCAACATTCGTTGCCACACTGGCAAACGCAACTGGTGGTTGCTGCGTATCCCTAATCCCGAATCCAGCAAGCGTGAGTGGAATGGCATACGCGATAACATTGATCACAAACACACCCAGAAGCGACACGAATTTGCGAAGTGCTGCTACCCGCGTTCCCCCGTATGAATGTGTCTTCGATGCAACGAATCGTTGCGGGCGTATGATAGCATTGAAAATTGCCCGAGCGACCGACCCAATACCGATTATCATCTACATAGCATACTGATTGTAAACTGCCATATACATGTGGATTCCGGCAGTTGTCCGTCTCCGGTCGGTGCAGGCTGCTAATTTTGGCTTCCTGAGAACACGTACAGACCATTGCCGGCCCCGACATACAGATTGTCTCCAGAGACCACCGGTTCTGTTAAAATCGGATAATCGATTATTTCTGTCCAGATCTCGTCCCCCGTTTCTTTTTGATACGCACCGATGAAGCCAGCAGACGAACTTCGGCCGGTTGCATAGACCGTAGTAGTTGTAATGACCATCTCGCCGGCACCGCCGAGTTCTACCTCCCAGTTGATGCCTCCCGTTGATGGGGCAAGCGCTGCGAGGGTACTGCCCGTGTTCACATAGACTGTGGAGCCATCATATGCAATATTTCTGAGGCCCTCGATACCAGCACCACCAGACAGTTCCGTAGACCACTGCTCAGACCCATCTGCAGTGTCTATAGCGTATACGCCAGGGACATCACGATAAGATGGGTTTCCAAGGAGGTAGATGGCTCCGTCTCCCAGCGTTGGCGATGAGGAAAATTCCCTGTCATGTGTCCATCTCTCGGTCCCCTCTGTAGAGAGAGCGACTGTTTCGTTCCCAGCGATATAGACTGTCTCATCAGCAATCGCGGGTGTCGTCTGTTTCTGAGATCCCATATCGTATTCCCATTGTAATTCCCCAGTCGCAGTATCCACCGCGTGGACTATGCCATCGCCAGTCGCCTGATAGAGTCGTCCCGAAGCCAGTGCTGGTGCCCCCATTGGGAACGATCTATCCCTGTCTGGCGATAATGTCGTTTCCCATATGAGTGTCCCATCCGTCTCAAGCGCTTGAAACTGGCCAATATTATCCGAGCTGCCAGTCACATACAACACTCCCTCAGAAAATGCCGAGTGTATGACATTGGTCGCTATTTCAGTTCCTTCTCCCTCCTGAACCGGGATGGGATACCGTGTACCAGCACTGAACAGTTGGCCATGATAAATAGCGAGCGTATCATCGGACAAACTCCCGATCCCGCTTTGGGTCACTCCAACGCTTTCCGGGCCAACAGCAGCAGGAATATATCCAGTATTGGCTGCATCGTAGCCGAACTGTGTCCAATTGCCATCTGTCGCTGGTTGTGAGGGCTCTTCTGTCACGGTCTCGTCTTCAAGAGGTGTCTCGCCCGATTGTCCGTCTGAGGGGTCGTCCGTTTGAGCAGGCTGTTCCGGTTGCGCATCTGAAGGCGTTGAGCTGGGGTCTTGCGCACGTAGACAACCGCCAAACAATGTCGCTGATAACGTGCTAGTGAGAAGTTGCCTGCGGTTCATAACCGATATAGAAGTAATGTATTAATAAGTGTCATGTACACTCCACATATTTTCCTATAGTAACAATTGAAACGATTTACACACCGACCGCACTGCCGTCGTGCGGTCGGGTGTGCATTGATTTTCAATGGCTACTATAGATTGGGTACTGCTGCCCATTATGGCTCAGTAGTCGTTAGCACTAACATGTAGTATGCGCACATACGGTCTATTAATGAATAGACGGAGGTTCATTGCGCTACTGGGGACCGGGATGACTGCGGGTTGTCTTAATTTACAACCAGGAGGAGGGTCACAGACAGCCACACCAGTCGATACGGCTGTTGACCGGAATACACCCGTCTCTACCCAGACAGAGTCCAATCCCTCGACTGAGACTCCCGAAGAGACAGACTCACTCGATGACGGAGCTTCATGGGCGTTTGAATCCGATGCGCCATTAACTCGCCCTGCAGGGGGAACTGACACAGTCTTCGTTGGGAGTCTGGACCAGCGAGTCTATGCATTTGATGCGACAACGGGCACTGAGGAATGGAGAATCGGCCCGGAGAATTTTCAGTCGAATAACTACACACTTTCAGCCCCGGTTGTTGCCGGCGAATCGGTTTATGTTGGCACGGACATCGACCTGTTAGAAATTAATCGCCAGACTGGAGAGGTCCGGACCGCGATGACTGATAATCCCTACGCAAGTCTGACGAGGATAACGGAGGATTTGATTGTCGGACCGAACACCGATAACCGGATTAGTGCCTACAATAGGCTTGATGAGACCGCGGTTTGGGAGAGCCAGATTGAAACCGGATACGGCGGCAGTGAAGTTCCAATCATCGGTGAGGATATTATTGTCTTTGCCGCAGTGAGCGATTATGTCGATGATCCAAGTGTACAACGAGATAAAGATAGCAGAGTCTTTGGAATCGACCGTGAGACAGGCGAAGAACTCTGGAATTTTACCCCCGATACATTCATTGGTCGAAGTGCGGGTGTCGGCTATGCGATTCATGAGAATACTGTGGTTATCGCTGGGAACGAAGAATCAGTATTCGGTGTGGATGCAACCTCTGGAGACCTGCGTTGGGAACAATCTGTATCCCGGGCGGGGAGTGGATCATACGCGCCTCAACCCCTGCGTTACGATGGGAGCATTTTCCTCGTCACCGGAGACGCCTATCGGCTCAATCCCAATACCGGAGATATTGAGTGGTCCGCTTCGATTGATGCAGGCCACATGTCGACACCGATTCCAATATTGGACGACAAACTATGGACACCTGCTGATGGGTTTTTCGAGTTTAGCAGTGTGAAAACAGTTAGCATGCAAGGAGAGCATGTTGCAACCTATACCCCACCCAGTGTCTTCGAAGAAACGCCCGCCATCAGTCCCACTCGTATGTTTGTGAGCCACACAGATGATGTCCTCCGGGCATATGACCCGTCGGCTATCATCTCGGAGTGACGTGTGACGCCCAGGATTGGTTTGGTACGGTCGCATCGAACCCGCTCGATAGGTACAGTATGGTAATATCTAAACCACGGCCAGTGATACTGCATGGTATCATTTTTATACATGGGAGCTAGCCAGCGATGGATGATTACTCCTGTCGGTGTGTGTAACCCCTGCTGAACAACGACCCTCTATACGGTGGGATGCATTCGCCATGGTTTTGGGCAGTGCACGGAGTCCGTAGTGGAGTATTGCTATGCTGGCGGGATGCGCGGGCGCAGAAGAATCGGGGACAAACACAACTGAAGAAGAGTCTATCACGACGGAAGTTCCTAAAAGTACAGGGACAGGCCATACCCAGACAGAAGTAACTGGTGAACGGATTGAAACGCCAACAGCGTCTTCGACAGCCACTGCATCGAACGCAGAATCGTTGCCGACTGCACGCTCTATACTCAGCACGGATTATTTGATAGCATTTGGGAGCGTTCTCGAACGCTGTGAGTTAACCGACACAAACGAAGGTGACGCCTCAGTTTGCGATTGATTTTCTTCGTGGAGAGCTGTGTAGATGTACACCAATCACCAGATGACGCAACTCCAATTCGAAACCGTTCAATTGGTGAACGGAAAGTAACTCCATTGCGTTCACTCGGTAATCTATCCCGCCGCTTTCTGTCGATTAGGGAGGCGAAAATCGGCCACGGGCGCTGAGCGATTTGAACCACGGTCGGAGCACGCTCCTCCCTGATGCAAATCCCTCAGCCGACGCTCCTCAGCGCTCACTGTCGTTCGCACAGAAATCACGGGCGCTGAGGGATTTGAACCCCCGACGGTTTGGTCCGAAGCCAAGCACTCTGTCCAGGCTGAGCTAAGCGCCCTATACTCGTACAGTGTCAGCGTTTCCGTTTAAACCAACCGGTTCGTGCCCGGGTCGTCACTAGTGCACACAGTTCGAGTCAAAGACACAAAGTCTATACACGGGCCTCCCGGAGTGCCGTCAACTCATCGGGTCTGAGATGGCGCTGTCTTTCCCCGGCGCAAAGCAATGTACGAACTCGGAATGCCTTTCAGTGGGATGGTCGTCGAACCCGGAACGAACTTGCTCGTTACCGGGCCGCCACTGGCGGGTAAACGGCACGTGTTGTTGGAGACGTTGGCGGTGGGCGCACGGAACGACGACGGGACGATAGTCGTGTCGACACGTGACAGTGGCTCGCGTGTCAGAACGTCGTTTGACACACTGGTGGACGAACAGACGGTCGAAGGTGTGGGTATCGTCGACGCAGTCACACAGCACATCGGTCGGCCGACAGACGCACCGATGACGAAATACACCGCCTCACCACGGGACATGAGCGCCATCGGCATCAAGTTCTCAGAGTTCATCCAGTCGTTTTACACGGACCAGCAACGAGAGCGCAACCGAGTCGGTATCGACTCGTTGTCGACGCTGTTGTTGTACTCGAACCTCCAGACAGTCTTTCAGTTCATGCACGTGTTCACGTCTCGGGTCGAGAACGTCGACGGGCTTGGACTGTACACCATCGAGTCGACCGCCCACGATGCCGAATCGTTGAGCACGCTCACACAGCTGTTCGACGGACGGATAGCCGTCGACGAGTCGGGGACGGCGACGCTAACACTGCCGGACGGCGAGTCGCAAACGGCAGAACTGTAGTCAGTCGGTCGTTGCCGCTTCGCTGTCTGTCGGCTCGTCGTCAGCGACTCTCTCCGCGAGCACAGCGTCGATATCGAGTTCCTGCTCGTCGGCCAGCGCTTCCAGTAGTGCCCGTTGCTCGGCGAGTTCGCGGTCGAGTTCGTCCACGCGGTCGTTCGTCGCCTCGACCGTCGCTTGGGTGGACTGGAGCTGTTGTGTGAGTTCGCTGACCTTCGTATAGAGGTCGTCTGCGATGTCCGCGACTTTCTGGAGTTTCTTCGCGGTAGAGCCAAAGCCCATAGCCGGCGGTACGCCGAGGTGACACGAGACGCTTTCGCTCGAACGTCGCTGTTAAGACAGACGGGGCCCCAGCGCCGGTATGGACGACCTCCGGACCGCCCCGATGGTGGGCATCGTCGGGTGTCTGCTCTATCTGCTCGCGTTGGCCGTGCCGTATTTCCTCGTCGAGACGACGAGCGCCGTCGGTGCGTACTACGGGCAGGGTGCGCTCTCGCCGGCCGTGCCGGCCGTCTTTGCGCTCGTCGGCATCATCGTGCTGGCGGCGGGCCGAGAAGGCCGGACCGACCCCAGCCTCGCCGCCGGAGCGGGACTCGTCTTGGGGCTGTTCATCCTCGGCTTGAGCCTCGTCTGGGCGACGACAGTGCCGGTGAGTCTGGTGCTCGGGCTCACCGAAGCGGCGATTATCGAGTACCACCGCTGGTCGGTCGTCACCGTCGCTGCCCTGATTCCGTTAGGCGCGGCGTGGTTCGCGAAGGCGCTCGGACTGTTCTAACGCCGTCGTCGGCGGTCGATTTCTCCGCTGTTCCGAAAGGCCCTTATGCGGCGGCGGCGGACCTTCGAGTGGACTAGGTCGGGGGGTTTGGCCCCCCTCGATACCTGCGCTATGGTCATTAGCAGGGACCGAAGCCCGGGGGCGTCCGGTCAGACGGACGTGGACCCCGTGAGCTAACGTGGAAGCCTCGTCCCGCGGGGACGGCGGTCGACGCGGTCGCATCTGCAGGGATGCGCTCGCGTGGTTAAACGATGGCAGCCCGCCAGGCACGGAAGTGAGCAGCGGACCATCGAACACCCGTCGCTCGTGGGGTCGCGGGGTGGAGGAGGCAAACGGGATTACCCGCG
>Ga0102936_1000251_pt1 | contig 20989 bp, 26 predicted proteins | sample SalPon2_A_H2O_MG_FD_78502 | JGI IMG/M metagenome (GOLD analysis project Ga0102936, IMG submission 78502) | Salt pond water microbial communities from South San Francisco under conditions of wetland restoration - Salt Pond MetaG R2_A_H2O_MG | ecosystem: Environmental > Aquatic > Non-marine Saline...
ACAGAAGGATGTTGTGGAAGATACGGATTTGGGCAAGGTCAAGGTTTCCAGGACTCTAAAGAAGATGGAGAATCGAGACATCATTGAGCGAGAAGAAAATGAAATATCAAACAAGGTAGAAGTTATCGGAGAGTTCAAAGATATTCTTGCTGAAAAGTAGTTTTAAACGGTTTGTTACGGTTTCTGAAACGAGGGTATTTAAACCGTTTCTCAAAAGCATCCTCTATGAAATCTAGGAAACTGCTTCCAATTTTACTAGTGTTAATTTTTATCGTATCTGCTTTAGGTCAAAATTTTAACGCTACTGAGGATGAGAGTACTGAAAATATTTCTGTCAGTGAAAAGCCGGAAATAGTATTTTTCTATTCTTCCACTTGCCCGCATTGTGATACAGTTGAGGAGTTTCTAGACAATCAAAACACTTCAAGCTTAGAAATTCAGAGGTTTGAGGCTTCTCAATACCCAAAAAAGTTTTCAGCATACATAGAAAATCATTCAATACCAACTAGGTATGCAGGATCTGTTCCTGCAGTTTTTATAGGCGATGATTCTGCTGTCGGCTCCAAAAATTCAATAAACTTAATTAAAGAGAAAACAGATATAGCTCAATCAGACGAAAACACAGAAAAGGATGTAGAACCAGAAAAGGGGAAAACAGGGAAAGATAATGCTGGTTCTCTATCAGAACTTGGTGTTTTAGGTTTGATAGGTCTCGCGGCTACAGATTCGATCAATCCCTGTGCATTAGCTGTTTTGCTGATACTTGTCGGATCGATTATGAGCAGCAATTTGAAGGATCAGTTAAGGGCTTTGAAGTCTGGAGCTGCATTCACAGTAGGCATATTCTTATCTTACCTCTCAATGGGTGTCCTACTCGTATTCGGGATTAAAGAGCTACAAAAAATTACTTCTGTAGGATTTGAATCAGTCTACATCTTTTTTGGAGTCTTTGCAATTTTAGTAGGTTTGCTGAATCTAAAAGATGGTATAAGCCACGGTCTTGGCGGCTTCGTCATGGAAGTTCCTTACAGCTGGAGACCTAAAATGAAATCATACCTGAAAAAAGTTACAGGTCCTATAGGCGCATTCACAACCGCTGTAATAGTTTCACTTTTCTTACTTCCCTGTACATCAGGTCCTTACTTCGTGGCCGGCGGAATTCTTTCAGGAACAGCCTGGAACACAGCAATTCCTCTCCTAATTTTGTACAACCTCGTATTTATAGCGCCGATGCTTCTAATTCTCGGAGGCCTTTATTACGGTGTAACTGAGATAGAAGAGATCAAGGAATGGAGGGAAGAAAACATCGAAAAACTTCATATGATCGCAGGCCTGACTTTGATCGCTTTAGGCCTTTTCCTTCTGATCTCTTCTCTGTAAAGCCAGTATTTGTTAAAATTAAAGAAGAGAGGTGAATTTATTTCTTATTTACTGTAATGCTGGTCTCATGCTGCAGGTTGTCGCTGACAGGACATCTCTCTTCTGCTTCTTCTAATAATTTGGTCTCTACTTCAGAGTCTGCATCTGTTTCGATTTCTATTTCCACGTTTATTTCCTGAAATCCTGCTCTTCCGCCTTCTCCGGTCATGAATTTCTGCAGGTCGATGCCTCCTGTCACGTTGATCTCAAGCTTCTTAACTTCTACCTCTTTCTCCATCGCAACATGGTGGATGGTGACGTTAAGACATCCTGCAAGTCCTGTAAACATGTATTCAAGTGGGTTAGGACCTTCATCTTCTCCTCCGAACTGCGAAGGTTCGTCGACCACTGCTTCGTGACCCCTCTCCTCCACTTCAAGTTTAGTGTTTGACTTTGCTTCAGAAGTTACCTCAATTTGTAGTTTGTCTCCCATGATTTATTCTCAGTAGACAATTTCTCAGTTTCTGGTTTATAGAACCAGGTTCAGGCCTCAACAGTTAGAGTTAAGTTCATTGAGTTCCAAAGCTGGTTTATGGAAGAAAATGTAGGTTTGATGGATCAGAGAGTCAGGATTGGCGTTGGAGCTGTCCTGGGTCTTGTATCGCTGCTGGTGCTGGCTCAGAGTCAGGGTCTGATTTCAGAAATGGTGCCTCTACCAGTTATCTCTTCACCGGTACTTGGTGTAGTGGCTCTAGTCTTGCTGGTCACAGGTTACAGGAAGAAGTGCCAGCTGTACGCTATGCTAGGTATGGATACCAGCGAGTAAAACATATCTTTTCTATTTTTATTTAACCAAAGCTTCTTCTCTGCCGCCTTCTCTCAGGTTTTCCTGGCCCCAGGAGATCATATCTTTAACTAGTGGAACCAGTTTTTCTCCAAATTCTGTTAATTCGTAAGTTATTTTGACTGGTTTTTCGTCTTCTACATTTCTGTTGATTATTCCTTGTTCCTCCATCCGATCTAGGTTGTTGCTGAGTGTCTTGTTGGTGATTGCTCCGACTTTTTCTTTAAGTTCGGAGAATCTGATTTGTTTGTTGTCGTAGATGTGGAATGTGATTACTGGAACCCATTTATGCCCGAGAATTTTGCTCGTGGATTTTAATGCACACCATTCTTCTGATTTACACCATACTGGGATTTTGTCTTCGTTTTCAGTCATGTGGTATCGACCCCGAAACCATGTATCTATCAGCGGACTCACTCCTTTAATATCATATAGGTACCAAGTTTCGATATGATACAAAGTAGTATTTTTTCTAGTGAATCGACCATTAAAAACAGTTTTACTAGATTAACAGGTGATCTAAAGTGACCGATTCAGAAGGAATAACTCTAGAGCTGAATTCAAAACAAGTAGGTTTGATTTCACTGGCGATAGGTCTCGTATTAGGGGGTTTTGTAGGTTTTGCAGCAGGTACGGTGACTGTTTCAAATCAAATTCAGCAGGTCTCTGACCAGACACCACAAAACCAAGACCCCGACTCTGCGAATTCTAATTCGAATGGTGAAGATTCTGGTACTGAACTTGTAAGCTTGGAAGGTATTGATTTAGAGAATGAGCCAAGTATCGGAGAAAGTGACGCACCTATCAAGGTTGTAGAGTACAATGAGTTTGGCTGTCCTTTCTGTGCGGAATGGAACGGGTTCGACGCCTCCTCAAGGACACCTATCGATAAAATGGACATTGCTGGAAGCCTCGAAAAACAGTACATTGACACTGGAGAAGTAAAACTGATTTCAAAGGATTATCCTGTCCCAAACCTACATCCGAATGGACCAGAAGCTCACAAAGCAGCAAACTGCGTATACGAACACGAACAAAGTAGTTACTTCGACTTCCACGACCAGTTATTTGACAGAAGAGATTCCTGGATGCAATCAGGTGACGGAAACATGAAAGAAACTTTCAGAAATATTTCAAATGACCTAGGTCTTGATACTGAGACAGTTATGCAGTGCTACGAAAACTCAGAAAATGCTGAAGCAGATGAGGACAAAAACAATGCGCTCCAGAATCTTGGCAGATTTGGGACGCCTACATTCTTTGTAGGAAACATGGAGAAAGGTTTTGTCAAGCTTGAAGGGGCTCAACCGCTCTCAAGGTTTGAAGAAGCTTTCAACACAATCAGAAGTGAATAATTCATGGGCGTCAAGATTGAAGTAAATCCGAGAAGCTGGTTACAATTCACACCTGGAAAGTGGAGGAAAGAACTGGAAGACGGAGTGAAAGGCTCTCTAAAGAATAGGTGGAGAGTGTTGGGAACTCTGACGACAGGGGCTCTTGCATTCTTTATCACTATTCTCTCAGCTAACCCGGTTTACTCTTTTCAGATGCTTTCTTCTGGCCTGAGTTACTGGTCGATTGCCTTCATGACGCGGTTCACTGGGCTACTGATGAACTCGGGGTATACAGGTGCAGCTTTGACATTGATTTTCTCAGGTCTCGTCGGTGTTACTATGACAAATACAGTCATCCAACTCAAGATGAATAAGATTAGCCTCGACTCTCTCGGCGCTCTACCAGGATTCTTGGCAGGAGGATGCGCTTCATGCGGTGTCGGAGTTCTCTCACTTCTTGGGTTTGGAGGTGTACTGGCTTCAATGCCTTTCCAAGGAAACTTACTAAGGTTTGGAGGCGTTTTATTACTCCTAGCATTGGTGATAAGAACAGGAAATCCTGATACTTGCAGTATATAGGAGTGAAGCAATGAATATAGATTTTCCTGAACATGAGGCTTGTAATCTCAAGAAGAGTATCTATATGGTTCTCTTTTCTCTGTATTGGTTATTTTTTGAAAAATTGAGTTAATCAGCATCCTCGATCAGAGTCCATTTCTTCTCTGCATCTGAATTATTGATAACTCTCAAGTTTCCATCTTCAAGTTTTAGCCGGCTTTTTCTCAACCCAACGTCTTTAATTTCTCCCTTTACTCCGTCTACCTCTACCTGATCTCCGTTATTGAAATCTGGATCTTTTGCAAGATAGACTCCAGCTACTGTGTCTGAGAGCACATTTTTCAGTGCCAGTGAAACTCCAAGAGCTACAAAACCTGCTGCTGTACCAAGTGCTGCAGCTATTTCGCTAAAACCTAGAATGCTCAAGGTGATAAGGGCTGCTGAGAACCATAGAAGGCCTTTGCCAATACTTTCCATCAAATTTAGGATAGTTTCTTCTTCAAATTTACGTGAGAAAATCTTCCTGACAACTTTTCCGGAGTGGTTGATCACCACTGAGGCAAAAATTAGAAAGACTAATGCTGTCACAATCTTCAAGGCCAAAGCCTCAAAAGCGGCTATATATTGAATCATAACATAGTCCTCGGATTCGACTTTTTAGTAGCTTTATGAGTTGGAGGCACAATGCTTACAGCAGAAAATTTCTCCTTTTTCCTCGTATCCTCCGGAGTAAATCTCGCAGCCACAGTTGTTGCATTGGTCTACTTGGTTCTGGATAGATGCTTCTAATATTTCTCCGAAACTGTTGAGCTTTTTGGATGCGAAGTTCGCCCCTTCTGTCGTTAGGGAGTATATTTTCTTGTTTCGTCCTCCTTTTTCTACTGAAACTAATCCTTCGTCTTTAAGATCTGAGAGAAATGGGTAGATAAAGCTCGTACTTGGCTTTTCTCCAATACTGTCTTTTATTCTATCTATTATTTCGTACCCTGTTTTTTCTCCCTCTTGGAGGAGAAGTATTGTGTAAAGTCTGTATACATGATGGATTTCTAGATTGCTCATAACTCTCTTATTTGCTGGCAAGAAGTTTAAAACTCGTTGACATATCATATATTGATAGGTTATTATTATGGGAAAAGAGAATCAAGGATTGGGGAAACAAGTCAGTGTAAGTAGAAGAACTATAGTAATTGCAGCGGTCTTCTTGTTTACTTTTGCAGGTTTAACAGGTTTTCAAGTGTATGAAGGCGAATTCAAGTCGACAGAGTTCAATAGGAATGACGTAATGTTCATGAATATGATGATAGTGCATCATGATCAAGCTATAGAAATGGCTGAGATGGCTGAGAATAGGACAAATAATTCTAAGATTCTAGAACTATCTGAAAATATTTCCAAAGCCCAAAGATCTGAGAATGGCCAGATGCGTGAATGGATGAATAATCTAGGGTATGAACCAGGAAATCACCATCCTATGGCTGGTATGGCATCAGAGGCGGAGATGCAGAGGCTTGAAGACAGTAAAAATAGCGAGTTCGATAGGATGTTTGCAGAATTGATGATAGAACATCACGAGGGAGGTATAGAGATGGCAAGAAGCTTCAGAGAAGATGGACGTCATACAGAGCTTAAAGAGATGCAGACAAAGATGATTGAAACACAGGAAAGAGAAATCAAGAAAATGCGGAGATGGCAGGATCAAGGATTCTAAGACAGGAGATAGATAATAGATGGATCACGAAAACGATGAACATGAAGACCATGACTCTGGACATAGTCATAAACATCACGAAATGATGTTCAGAAAGAAGTTTTTCATCTCAACAGCGCTATCTATCCCTGTTTTACTCTACTCAACATTTATTCAAAGACTTCTTAACTTCTCAATGCCAACTTTTGTGGGTAGTAGTCTTATTGTGCCTGTTTTTTCGATAATAGTTTTTGTTTATGGGGGATTTCCATTCCTGAAAATGGGTAGAAATGAGCTTGAAGACCGTCAACCAGGTATGATGGCTTTAATTTCATTGGCAATCTTTGTAGCTTTCACTTACTCTATGGCTTCTCTATTCTTATCTGGAACTTCCAGTTTCTTTTGGGAGCTAGTTACTTTGATCGACGTAATGCTGCTGGGTCATTGGATAGAAATGAGATCTGTCAGAAAAGCCTCAGGAGCTCTTGAGGAATTAAAGAAACTGATGCCGGATACTGCCGAGAGGATAAAAGAGGGTGGTGAGACTGAAGAAGTCAAAGTCTCAGAACTTGAGGAGGGAGACAAGATTCTTGTCAGGCCTGGAGATTCTATTCCAGCAGATGGACAAGTCTTTGAAGGCGAATCAAGTGTCGATGAATCCATGATTACAGGGGAATCAAAACCAGTCAGCAAGCCAGAAGGAGACGAAGTAATAGGAGGAACAGTAAATAAAGAGGGAAGCCTTAGGATTGAGATTACAGCTACTGGAGATGAAACAGCTCTTTCAGGAATCATGAAACTAGTTGAGGATGCTCAGGAATCTGAATCAAAGAGCCAGAAACTTGCAGATAAAGCAGCAGGATACCTATTTTATATTGCACTGGGATCAGGTCTTCTAACTGGTGTCGCTTGGACCCTAGCTGTAGGCTTTGGATTAACTGTGATCGAACGTGTTGTCACTGTTTTAGTTATTGCGTGTCCACATGCATTAGGTCTTGCCGTACCTCTTGTTGTCGCTATAAATACCTCAATGGCTGCAAAGAACGGTATACTCGTACGTGATAGAATAGCGATGGAAGAAGCCAGAAAACTTGATACAATAGTCTTTGATAAAACAGGCACTCTTACAGAAGGCGAGCAAACATTAGTCGACATGAAAGCAGAAAATGAAGATAATGCTCTACGTAAGATGTCGGCAGTTGAGTCAGACTCTGAACACGTAATTGCACAGGCGATTAGGAAAAAAGCTGATGAGAAGGGTCTTGAAGTGCCTGAATCAGCGAGTTTTGAGAGTATATCTGGTAAAGGAGTAAAAGCACAGGTTGAAGGAGAAGAAGTTTACGTTGGAGGTCCAAACTTGCTAGATCATCTTGGAATTGAAAAGAGATTTGAAGAGTTCACGGAAAAATCTGGGGAGAAAGGACGTACTGTAATTTACCTAGTTAAACGTGATGAAGTAACTGCGGCAGTAGCTCTTGCAGATAAAATTCGTGATGAAAGCAGAGAAGCAATCCGGAAGTTACAGGATCGAGGACTTGAGGTTGCCATGTTGACAGGTGACTCTGAAGAAGTTGCAAGTTCTGTGGCTGAAGAACTTGGTATAGAAACTTACTTTTCAGAGGTTTTACCTGGTGATAAAGATTCAAAGATTCAGGAACTACAGAGTGAAGGTAAAGAAGTTGCAATGGTGGGTGACGGTGTGAACGATGCACCAGCATTGACTCGTGCCGACGTAGGTATTGCTATCGGTTCTGGTACAGATGTAGCAGTTGAATCTGCTGATATTATCCTGGTTAGAAATGATCCTTTAGCCGTTGTCAAGTTGCTTAACCTATCAAATCTGAACTACAGTAAGATGATTCAAAATCTTTTCTGGGCTACAGGATACAATGCATTAGCAATCCCTCTTGCAGCAGGAGTGGCTGCGCCTATAGGTATTATGCTTTCACCAGCGATTGGAGCAGGTATAATGTCTCTCAGCACGGTGATAGTAGCTTTTAATGCGCAGTTGATGAGGAGAAAAAGTATAGAGGCATAGTTTTCTCTTCCATGATTTATCAATTTCCTTCAACTATTCAGTAGTATGCATTTTCCAAGCCTGAGGAAGATTGATCTTCACGAAGAAGTAAATGAGGTCTTTATCCACAATTTTGTGAAGAGTTTGGGTTTGAGCATGGTTTCAATATTCATTCCAATGTACCTGCTGGATGCAAATTTTTCCATTATTCAGGTAGGATTATTCTTCTTTTTCTACTATGTAGCAGATCTTATAGTAACAATACCTAGTTACCATGTCTCTGGTAAGATTGGGTACAAAAGAGTATCTTTACTTTCTGCGCCTTTTCTTGTAGGTTATTACATGCTTTTGAGAAGCTTTACAGATCCTGTACCTCTCTATCTTGCAACGTTTGTTGGAGCAACAGGTAAAAGTCTTTACTGGGCAGGCATGAACGCTGAAACGGCTATCAGCACTCACAAGGAGAAAAGAGATAGTGAGGTAGGAATTTTCTTCTCAATGCCGACTCTTGCATCTATATTATCGCCTGTAATTGGTGGGCTAGTACTTGCTACATTCAGCTACAATGTACTGTTTATGACGACCGGTGTTCTGGTTGGTCTCTCATTTGTTCCGCTTTTCCTGTCTGAAAGACATTCAGAAGGACTCGATACAGAACTTACAAGTTTTTTCTCTCAGGAATATACTGAAGACTTTCTAACTTATTTCTTCAATGGTGCAGAGTCTATAGGTAAAAAACTTCTCTGGCCTCTTTTCCTCGTTTTAATAATTGAAGAGGCAGTTGATTTAGGTGTGGCTGGAGGACTAAAGTCTCTAGGTGCAGCATTCACAAGTATTGCTATAGGTAGAATCACTAATGATGACAATAGACACAAAGTAATAGCATCAGGAGTTCTAATCTCTGTCATAATGTTTTTCGCACTATACACAGTAACAGATCCACTTACTGCTACAATACTATCTTTCATCTTTGGGCTTGGAAGAACAGCGGTAACAATGTCGGCCTTTGAAAAAGCACTTGAAAACGCAGAAAGAGAGGACCTGTTGGAATACTTCGCATTTAGAGGTACAGCTCTTAACTTGGGAAGATTGACTATGCTTGGAATAATAGTAGGTAGTTACCACTTTACTCAAACTCTTCTGGCTAGCGTAGTTGCTATGAATGTTTCCATAGCTTTATTTGGGTACTTTTTGGTAAGAATGGCTAATAATTAATTTTAGAGTTTGAGACTATTCTTAAACTTTTCAGCATTCTCTAAATGGTTCTCCACTGTTTCCTCATTCATTCTCCCCAGAGTTGAGGTCATGAAGCTCATTCTGTGGATATCACTGATTTTGTCTTCGTGTTTTTTGATGAAGTTCCAGTAGAGTCCTGTCCAGTTTTCTTCCCATTCTCCGCCGTCGTAATGCGACATTTTGTTGATGTAGTTTGAGGATGAGATGTAGGGCTTGGTCATCATATTCGTATAGCTGTATTGGCTCATGCCGTAGATATTCGGCACCATAACCCAGTCATATGAATCGATAAACATTTCCATGAACCACTCGTAGACCTCATCAGGATCAATCTCCAAGAGCAACATTACATTACCCAGAACCATCAGCCTTTCGATGTGATGGGCGTAGGCATTATCCAACGCATGCTGAATGGAATCATCAACTGGTGGAAGCCCTGTCTCACCTGTGTAAAACTCCTTAGGAAGTTTGTTGGTGGCGTCCCAAAAATTGGATTCTCTCATCTCTGGTTCCAGTTCATACATGGCTCTAATGAATTCACGCCATCCGATGATCTGCCGCAGGAAGCCTTCAAGAGAGTTCATAGGATAATCATGTTTTTCGTGTGCTTCAAGTGTTTTCTCAACTACTTCTTCGGGCGTAATCAACCCAATATTGATTGAGGAAGAAAGCAGAGAATGAAATCCAAACTTGAGGTCGGAATCAATTGCATCCTGATAATCGCCGAACTTCTCCAACCGATTTTCCAAAAAATCTTCGAGGTTTTCTAAAGCCTGTTCTCGGGTTACTGGCCAGAAAAAATCATCTATTTTGCCAGGATTGTCGGGAAAGTTTTCTTTAACGTATTTCTTTGCTTTTTCGACATGTTCGGAACTGAACTGCGGTATCTCTGGTTTTTCCATGTCTTCTGGCATCTTCTTCCTGTTCTCAGGATCAAAGCTCCATTTGCCGCCTTCAGGCTTTCCCGCCTCATCTACAAGGACATTGAACTTTTTCCTCATCTGTTTGTAGTAGTTTAACTGGAAGTACTCGTGGCTCTCAAAGTATTCTTTGTTAAAATTCATTGAAGCCATGAATCCAGGATTTTCTTCAAAAACTAGTTCTGTATCAAATTTATCTGCAAGACCTTCAAGCTGGTTCCTAACCTTGTGATCAACAGGATCATACAATCTAATCAAGTCTTCCTCCTCGAATATTTCAGCAATATCCTGATTGTACTCAACGTAATCCACTTCAAATCTTTCCGAATAAGCCTTCATAGAGGCTCTATGTAAGATTAGCTTCTTCCTATGAAATTCAAAATCGGTAAAGTATCTACTGTGTTCTACAAGATACTTTTTCTCCTCTTGCACTGGTTCTGGGAAAAGCTGGTTGGGAAGAATAAGAGATGCCATACAAGAAGATTTAGCTAATCACTTATTTCACGATTTCCCTCTCAATTCAAGTTTCAATTAAAAAAATCCTAGATTCATCTTCTGAACACGTAAGTTGATTTTTCCGATATTATTTCCACTCCTGAATCTGTAAAAACTATTTCTTTAGCGTTCTGTAATTCGTTACTGTGGAGAGGCATGGCAGCAGAAACTCTACCATCTTTCTCTATAGTTAGGTGTTCTCCAGACCTTTCGTATTTCAGTTTTTCTTCTTCAATTTCAAGATTTTTCTCTTTAAAACGGTCTTGAAACTTTTCCTTGATCTGTCTCCAGTCATTCTGTAAATTCAAAGCTTGTTTCGACATCTGTTTTCACCGAGTTATGTATGAAACAGTTATTTTCTGATATTTGACCAACTTCTTCTGCTAAATCTTTGTCAGATATGTCTTCAACAGTTATTTCTATCTTTGACTTCTTCATTACTGGTCTTCCATCTTCATTACGGTCTAACTGTGTTTCACATTTTCCTTCGATATTTGAGTAGTCTAAACCTTTTCTCTGTGCTGTAATTTTGTATGTAGCTACCATACATGATGCTAGGCTGGCATTAAACAGGTCTTCCGGTGAAGGGTTCTCTGAATCTCCTCCAAACTCTTTTGGTGTGCTCATCTCTGTCTTTAGATTTTCTTCTGTATTCAAACTCCAATTTTCAGAACTTTCTTCAGCCTCTACATTTGCTTTGAAAGATACAGGGTAATCTACCATACTAACTATTTCCCAATGCTTCTTCAAACATCTTTCTCCCCATATGATAACGCTGATTGAAGTTGATGATAGGGTCTGGATAATCTATATCGCATTCATTTCTCTCTTTTTGACTCATTTCAACCCAGTTATGGATGGAGTTAGGATCTAGGTCTCTCAATTCCGGCAACCATCTTTTGATGTATTCTGCATGGCTGTCGTATTTCCTGCCTTGCTTTACGGGATTGAATATTCTGATTGATACTGAGTCTGTTCCTGTAGATGCTGCCCATTGCCAACCACCATTGTTAGAAGCTGTGTCATGATCGACTAAGTGTTCTCTAAAGAACTTGGCTCCTTTCCTCCAATCAATCATCAGATGCTTAGTTAGGAAAGATGCAAGGTTTTGTCGAGTCCGGTTATGCATATATCCAGTTTCCCTCAACTCTCTTATGCCAGCATCTACGAATGGAACACCTGTTTCTCCTTTTTTCCAAGCTTCAAACTCCTCAGGGTCATTCCTCCATTTAATTTCTTTTTCAAAGTCTTTGTAATTCTGATTTACTGCTTCAGGATTATGCCAAAGAACCTGGTAGAAGAACTCTCTCCAAGCCAACTCATTCCTATATTTCGCATAATTCCTTATCTTCCCAGAATCACTGGAATCTTGAATCAACTCCTCTACATCTTTCAAAACCTTTCTAACTCCCAGCATGCCAGAACTATAATACATTGATAATCTGGAGACAGAATCGGGGTTTGCAACATCGTCTCTACTATTTTTGTAATCTTGAAGTCTCCTATCTCTGAATTCTCTCCATTTCTCTAATGCTATTTCTTCGCCTGCCTCAGGAATATTTGCTTTTACCTCAGTATCAAACTTCGGAACTTCACAATCAATCTCAGCCAAATTTTCAGGATCCTGCATGGGACTTGTTTTTTCTTTCTTCTTCCATTCCGTGTAGAAGGGTGAAAAAGTATCGTACTCCTGACTGAGTTGCTGGGGCTCCACAAGAATCCTATCCTGAAAAATATGAGTCTCTACGTTCAACTGATTCATATTCTCTTCAATTTTTCTTTTGAGTGGAGTATAGCTTCGGTTGAGAAAAACCTTATCGGCACTATACTGTTCAATCAACTTTTGAAGTTCATCTATAGTATTCCCTTTTCTGTAGATAAGACTCGATCTTTTCGCCCGATATTTCTCGTCTAACTTTGTAATACCCTGTTTTCTGAAGGCTTCCTTGTTTTTACCTGTACTCTCTTGTATTCTTGGGTCATCTATGTAAACTGGGATTGTCTTACTGTCTTCTGAGGCTTTCCTTAAGCCTTTATTGTCATGAATTCTCAGGTCGTCTCTGTGGAGGAAAAGATTAGAGTAATTGTTCATTTTATTTTTCGCTCCATTAAAGGCAACGTCATCGTTGCAAATGCTGCTAAGATGAACACAGACTGGAACGCAAGTCTTGCGCCGTTCTGTAGCATGAAAATAAACAATATCGTAGCAATAGCCATACCAAGTCCTGTGCAAATTCTACCAAGTGCAAAGAACTCTGTTTCAGATGTTGACTGCGCTTCATCTGCCAGTTGTGAGAAAAGAGGTATATGGTACAACTTGAAGGCAACTCCTCCTGCAAAAGCCACTAAGAATCCTTGGAAAGGAGTCTGCACTAATGCTCTTGCCACATATGTTATAGCAGCAGCTGATGCACCAACTCCTATCACAGTTTTTCTAGAGGCCTTGTCTGTGATCCAAGCTGAAAGGTAAGCAACTATCACGAATCCAAGGGTGTCAAGTGATCTTACGAATCCAGATCCAAATGAACCGCTCAAGAACTCGTATGTGAATAAACCGTAGATTGAGACTGCTGCTATTGCTTGTATCCCTCTGGCTATAAGTAGAGGGATGTAAGGTCTATATTCTTTTTTGTAGAGGTCTTTGGTCTTTATAGTGGTTTTCTTTATGGATTTATCTAATTTACTGAGTGGTATAAGTGAAAGCAGGATCATTGATACTGCAAAAGTCAAAAGAGCGGAAAACCCGTAAAGTGCTGAGAGGGAACCTGCAATCATAGGGCCCAGAAACCGTCCCATGTTCGGGATAGAAGTCATATCTGCACTCCTTTTATCTCTCTCACCTTTTTCTGTATCCTCTGTAAACTCAAGCTTCTTAGACTCTGCATGAAGAGTCTTACCAAGTGAATAAAGTACAGCGACTGAAACCATCAAAGAATGACTGTATTCCACGAATTGTAAAAGCAGTATAGGCGGTAAAAGGAAAAAATAGGATAGATAAAGCCCTTTCTCAAAGCCTTTACCACTAAGATAATTCATGATGGGGACGGCAGAAATACTAGTTACTAATCCTTTGATTAAAAGATAGATTCCTGGTATAACCAGGCTGCCAGAAGCATCAAACAGTATTATAGGAATGAAGATTCCTAAAGCGGAGAGAGCAAGATTCTTGAAAAACTCATAAGCAACTAGGTCCCCAAACTCAGAACTAAGTGTTCCTTCAATCATCCCCAGCTTATCCATAGTAAACTACCATAATAACCTCTGATAAAACATATTTTTTGAAATTATCCTACAAACCAGTTAGGCTTGATCGTAGAAAATAGGGGTCCTAGTTATCTCAATTATGTTTCAAAAATACTTTTTCTATGATTTTTTACAGGTTTCCGTCCATCTTAGCGGCTATAATGATGCTGTAAGTTTGAGATACAACAGCTAATCCAAAACCTGCAATTAATACGGCATCAATACCTGAAGCTAGACCTGTCAGAATCAGGAGTAAAGAAGTCGCTCCAGCAAATCCAATACCTCTGTAATTGTCGACATAATCTTCCATGTACTGAGCTGAGAAGTAACAGCCAATTCCTGGTGCAACAAGCCAATAAAGAAGAGATGAATCGGATAAGATCGTGCTATAACTGGTCAGAGTGAAACTTGCTGCTCCAAAACCGGTGAACAGTATTCCTAACCCTATGATTTTGCGCCAGATATCTAAAACCGGAGAATCCATTTCATTCCAGGATAAAATAGTGAAACCTGCTAGGAAAAGCACCATGAAATAATGCATATGCTCAATCCAGTAGGGATCAATACCTGGATAAACCATAGTTGCAAAGGTCATAACCCAAGCAGCAGGTATTAATGGAATCGGCGCATACTCACGAATCATACAAATACACAGGACCTATCATAATATAAAAAATATATTTTCCTTCACTTCAAAGACTGTGTAATTCATCTTTCAGCTTTTCAAAATCAGGCAAGTTACTAGGATCATCCAATACTTCACTGTAAACTACTTCCCCATCTTGAACAATGAAGGTCGCTCTCGTCGAGATTTCATATTCAAGTCCTGGAATTTCTGTTTTAATGTCGTACTGCTTTGATATTTCTTTGCTCGTGTCGCTTACCAAAGTGAAGTTCAAATCTTCCTGATCTGCAAATTCTTCAAGTGCGAAAGGTGTGTCAACACTTATTCCAATCACTTCTACATCCATATCATTGAATTCTGACATCTGATCCCGGAATTCACACATTTCTTCTGTACAAACTCCTGTGAAGGCTCCTGGAAAGAACGCAAGTATCGTAGTACCTTCACCTTTGAACTGGAATCTCTGAGTTTCTCCTTTGTGGTATGCAGGTGCTTTAAAACCAATTTCATCTACCATGAAAACAATGATTCTTTTGTGAGTCTTATCACTGTACCTAAAAATCTGAGAGATTGCTTTGAGAATCGTTACTCCTTTCCAATATTTCTTCTCTATCGTGTCTTGAGCTTAGTGAGGCTTTCCTCCAGACCTCGTCGTCCTTGAAAGCTGCATAGGCTTCAGGAGCTTTCTTCTTGAAAAATTCCCTTGCTCTTCTAGCCTCTCTATCATAATTTACCACAGGTTCAGGATAGTTCCTCCCAATCTTAACTCCACATTCTTTTTGGACTTTTTCAGGCATTTTCCAAGGCTCCGGTATAAACTCTTGAGGTACTTCTCTAAGTTCTGGTACGTATTTCTTGATGAACTCTCCGTTTGGGTCGTTTTCTTTGACTTGTTTTGTCGGGTTGTAGATGCGATTGGCGTGTACTCCTACTAATCCGCTTTGCATCTGCCACTGGTAATAGTTGATTGCGACGTCGGCATCTATCAAATGTTTGTAGAAGAAGTCGGCGCCTGTTTTCCACCACTGCTTCAAAATATAGGAGAAGAATGATGCTGACATTGCCCGCATACGAAAGTTCAACCAACCTGTCTCCACCAAAGCACGCATAGAAGCATCAACCAACGGATAACCAGTCCTGCCATGTTTCCAAGCTTCCACAAGCTCTTCATCATAGTTTTCTTTGTTCAAGTCTCTGTACACAGGGTTCACAGCCTCCTTGAAAACATCTGGATTATCCTCAATTTTCTGGTTAAAATGTTGCTGCCAGAAAACCCTGTCCTTAAACATCTCCACACTTCTCTCATTATTCCAGGAATCAGTATCTTCAACAACTTTTTGATAAACCTGGCGAGGAGAAACACATCCGAACCGGATATAAGGAGACAAGTGAGACGTAGATGATTCAGCCTTAGAAGGCGAAGAAATACAACCAGAATAATCATCTATACTCTCAATAAACTCTTCCAAACGCTTCCCAGCTTCAAAACTACCTCCCTTACCAAAATCCTCCTTCTCAGGATTTACAGAATACTTCGCCTTGATTTCTTTTACAGAAATATTTCCTTCCAACCTGTTATTTTCAATTTTTTCTGGTCTAGTGTATTTTTCTGATTCAAACCAATTTTTGGCGTAATTAGCCCATTTCTCACTTTTACCGTTTTCACGGCTTTTCACAGCAGATCCCTTCACAGCAGTAAATTCATCTCTAAGTTTGCTCTCTTTTTCTTGGTAGAAGTGATTAGCATCCTTGTTGAAGATGATTTCATGTCCTTTAGACTTTAGTTCTTGAAGTATTTCTGCGGTATCGCCGTGGTAAAAAGTTAATTCAGTTCCAAGCCTGATATACTGCCTGTTCAAATCCTTCAAAGACTCCAGTACAAATTCCTGACGCGCATCAAGGGATAGTTCATGGCTCCAAACTTCCGGGTCAAATATATAGATTGGCGCAGCTTCCCCGCTTGCTACCTCTAAAGCCTTGTTATCAAGAGTTCTAAGGTCTCTCCGATGTAATAATACTTTCATTTGATTTAACTCCATCTGTTTTCCATGTTTCCAAATGCGTGTATAAGCGATCTTTCAGTGAAGTCTGGTCTCCCTATTTCTCCTTCTGTAAGTAGAGATACTGCACCTTTATCTTCTCTCAAGTCATCTCCCATTAACTCCATGATGGCATCTCCCAGCTCCTTCTCTTCAAGTTGTTGTGAAATTTTTTCTGGAAGCCTGGATCTACCTCCACCACCTTCATAGTATTCTTCTCCGTCGAAAACAGCTGACCATACAGAAAGAAACACTTTACCATCCATTCTCTCAACATATCCTTCTATACCTACACCCAAAGCATTCTGGTCCTCTTTGTAGGCTTGACGTGCTCTACTCTTCGCACCACTCCTAGCCTCACTGACGGTCATAGGCTGATCTGGCGCATCAACATCAACCGCTTCTACCTCGTATTCAGAGTAAAATCTGCCGGCAGCATCTTCCAATGCTTTTATTTTGGCTTTATTTTTGGATCCCAGAACCAGTCTCACGTCTAATGTTTACTGAGGAAAATTTATTTCATCACTGGTTCACCAACTTGTTTTATGGGTTCCGACTTGGATTCGGCTTTTCATGAATTGAGTGATCGAGAGATTGCTGTCGAATTAGATGTAAGTGAAGACGAAGTCAGGGCTAAGAGAAGAGAATCAGGATTTCTTAACCTCAAAGAGTTCGAACAAGAAGATGGAGGACAGACGGATACTTTGCAGCTTGATCTGGAACTGGATGAAATGGAGAAAAGAAAAGTACAAGGCTTTCTAGGAGAAAAAATAGCATCACTAATGAAAAATAGAGTCGTGGACCACATAAGCACTCATCTTAGAAGTTCTTGGGTGTTGAGAGATAAAATGCATTTGATTAACAGTTCTTCTACGTTTCAGAGGTACTGGGCGTCAGGAAAGCCCCGTCAAGGAGAAATCAGGATAGAAGGAAGAAACCTGAAACATACAGGCAAAAACAAAGAAGAGCTAAAAGAACATGTACAGGAAAAATGCGTTGCTGCAGAAGAAGAAATCTTCAAAAAATTCAAAGAAGTCAGAAACCCGTTCATAGACTTCAACTTCTACGCAGTCAAAACCAACGGCAGAAAACAAATAGAATTCAAAGCAGAAAACTACTCCAAAAACAAATTTGAAGAAAATGAAACCATCAAGGTAGAACTACCGAAGATAGAGGACTTTAAGATTGTGATGCTGGAAGTAAAAACTACGAAAGATGATGCAGAGAATCTTTTCTCTAAGAATCAGAGGAAGGCAAGAGATATGGCAAAAAACTCTCCGTTCCTAGAATTCTTCAGCCTAAAAGTAGATAAAGAGTTCCAAGAACTAGGAATACCAAGCAGTTTTGATGGAAAAATCCAAAAGCACTCCTAAACCTTCTTATTCTGGTTTAATCGTTTATTCTCTTTCCTGCAACCATTTTCTGACTAGGTATATGAGACCGAAGATCAGTGATGCGGAAAGTGCTACTGCCAGAGTCAAGGCTAAGTAGCCTATTATCGGGCTTGAGTGAGGGTTGATGATATCTGCCGGAGGCTCAATAAAGGTATGAGTATAAGTGACTATCAGCGATGTCAGTCCGAAGAATCCAACCCAGTACCTGGTCTCGTCAAACTCGGTATAGAAAGTCAGGTAAAGACCTAAAATTCCTAGAGGGTAAACTGCTAAACTGTAAGTGAATGGAGTGACTTCGGCGATCAACGGCCACCCAATGTGATTTCCTCTGACAATATGATCAATGTGGTGGAAAAATCCTAGGAAAAAGGCGTGAATATAACAGTATAAAACAGTCCTTTGGACTCAATACCCTCCTTAAATGAATTCAACGATAACCTATCCTTCAAAAACATAATACACTCGTTAACTACCTAAAATTTTTATAATTTTGACTCAATCCGATTCTATCCAATGATTTAATTGAAGCAAGATGCAGGGCTCAAACACTTCAAGTTCACCCGGCAAACAAATTCGTATGGAAATAGACAACTCAGAAGAAAGAATCAGAAACATTCACCAAGACCTTCTAGACGTATACGGAGAACAGGACTGGCACGACGACAAAGACGGAGTCAGACAACTGTTGATTACAATACTTTCTCAAAACGTGGCCGACGAGAACACCGCAAGGGCAGCAGAAAACCTGTTCAACGACTTTGAAGACTACACTGAGATAGAGCAAGCTTCTTTAGAAGACCTTGCAGATTCGATTAACCCTGCAGGACTACCACAGACAAAAGCAGAAAGAATACAAAGAACACTAAAAGCATTACGTGAACATGGAGATACTGAGGATTATTCTGTAGATTTTCTCGGTGAGATGGAGGATAGTGAGGCTCAAGACTGGCTTGAACAAATCAAAGGTATCGGACCGAAAACCGCAAGTGTTTTACTCAACTTCCATTTTGATGCGGACGTAATGCCAGTAGATACACACGTAGAAAGAATATCGAAGAGATTTAGGTTGATTCCCTTTTCAGCTTCAAACGAGAAAGCCCACGAGCTTTTGAACGAAGCAGTTCCACACGATATCAAAAACAGCTTCCACATGCTGATTATAGAACACGGTAAGAATAACTGTACGGCTCGAAACCCTACATGCGGAGAAACTAAATTGAAAAAGTATTGCAGCTACCACGAAAAAGTCATAGAAGGCAACTTAAACTCTGAAGAATACCCAGAAGAGGCATAAAAACCAATGGATGTAGAAAACGCGCTGCAGAACTGGTCATCAGTAAAAAAATACACAGACGAAGAAATAAGCTGTGAGACGCTCGAAAAAATATTCGACCTAACCACTAATGCTCCAACAGCTTTCAACCTACAACCTTACAGATTCATAGTTCTGGACTCGGAAGAAGCCAAACAGAAAGCAACGGAAGCTGCAATAGGACCGAACGGATGGATAAGATACGCCGACAAAATAGCAGTACTAATAGCCTTCGAAGACTTAGACAGAAACGCACACCAGGTTCACGAAAAAAAGATGGAAGAAGGCAGTATGGACGAGGAGAAGAGTGAGAAGCTGATGAAAATGTTTGCAGACTACAAAAGCAGAGACGAAGAATTCCTGACAGGCTGGCTAACACGAAACACGTTCATACCAGCCACATTCTTCATGATAGCCTGCAAAACACAAGGAATCGGGTCTTGTCCCGTAAGAGGATTCAAAACAGACAAACTATCAGAAAAACTAGACCTGGAAAGTAATGAAAGACCCATGCTATTGATACCGATCGGATACCCTAAGGAAGAAAAGAGAGAATGGCGTAGAAACGGAGAAGAAATCTTTGAAGTTCTCTAAAACTTTTCAGAGATCTTATCCATCAAATTTCTCTTCCAATCGAAGACTCTGTTTTTGGTCGCTCTGGCAGTAATCCTTGTATATCCAACAAATCTTGTTTTCAGCCAGTGGATCATAAGGTAAGCCACCATGTAAGCCAGTATACCTCCCTGAACACCTGAAAAATGCGTCAGGTAGAACTCTGACCCGGTGATATACCCATAAGAACTCAAGACTGCAAAACCTCCTGTAAGCAGGGAAACAGCTTCATCAGCATTGTGCAACGGAGCCGTCAAATTGAACAAGTCATCCTTGTAAAATGCCTCCACAAGGAAGATAACTCCTCCGGCACCCATCACAATACCGATAAACACTTCTCCAAAAATAGGGTCGATAAACTTCCAAGTCTGAAGCAAAGCCAAGAACAGGAAAATATTCATCATCGCTAAACTCATATTAAACGGATTAAAAACATTCCTAGAATTACTCGAAGAAATCCCTACTTCTTTCAACAAGCTATCGGTCTCTGTATGCGACTTCCTCCAGTCAACAGCAAAACTCCGTGCCTTCTTTTTAGTATTGGTTTTTAGAAGTTCTTTATCATACTTCTCCGGCAAAATACTGCTAGAAAGACTCAAGACCCACTTATTATCCTCATTTTTGTCCGCATGAAGCCTGAAGTCAAAACCTCCCTCATGAAGCCAGACTATACTCTCGCCATCTTCAGACTCCTTACGCCAGTTATTCGCCCCTCCCAGAAACTAAAACACCTCTCTAGAAGTCTCTTCTGAGAATCGTTGATACATGGATTTTTACCTTGCTGACGTAACTCACAAAAACACTTAGAGGCCCGGAAAGTTTAATCAGTTGCCTCTGTTTGAGTGGATTCAATCACATAATAGAGTCTGAGGATAAAATTTGGGGATTTTTTTGTTAAAAGAGGACAATGTACTAGGTTCGAATCCAATGTGGAGCAAAACCCGTGGAAAACACCAGATACAAAAAATTTGGGTCTTTAAAAGATTCTTTATGGAAATTCCCGATGATCTGATTGGTTTAGCGATTGAACTGGTTATAGCAATAGTTATACTAGGCATAGGATTTTTTGAAATAATTCCTGCGATTCTTTCGGCTTGAAAAATTCTTTCTTTTTCTTCTTTAGTTGAGTAGAAATGAAAAATGAGGGAGGGAAAATGTTCCCTGAGAAGTTTTATTCGTCTAGGTTGATGCATTTGCCGTTTTCGGAGATGTAGACGTCGTCTCCTAGGCTGTATCCTTCTTCTCGGGCTAGTTCTACGTAGCTTCCGAGTTTCTGGATTGTTCCGTGGCTTGGGACGATGTGTTCTGGGTCGA
>Ga0102936_1000252_pt1 | contig 20936 bp, 18 predicted proteins | sample SalPon2_A_H2O_MG_FD_78502 | JGI IMG/M metagenome (GOLD analysis project Ga0102936, IMG submission 78502) | Salt pond water microbial communities from South San Francisco under conditions of wetland restoration - Salt Pond MetaG R2_A_H2O_MG | ecosystem: Environmental > Aquatic > Non-marine Saline...
CAATCCGAGTTCTTCAAACGCTCTGCTGATGTCCGCCAGAATTTCCTCGTCCTTGTTCGTGATGCGAACATCTGCTGTGTTGTCGTCACGACTGATGACGTGCCCTTCGGCGATAATATATCCGACGAGGCGGGCGAGGCGGGGCGTCCACCGATCCGGAAGGTCGAGTCGGACGGCGTTGTACGACTTCGATTTCCGGTACTCGATATCCAGTGTATCGTCGCCCCGACCATCCAACTCGCGTGGTGCCGCGACGAACTCTCCTACGTCCAGTTCGTCGGCCCTCACGGCGTTGAGGCGACCACCGCCCTGAACGAACAGCGGATGCGACGGCGTGGCTTCGATCGTTCTCCCACTCGCGGTTCGAATTCGATACATTCGCTCGGGTGCCTCCCGTTTCCACACCTTCGTCGCCCGTCGCGTCGTAATCGTTCCGTCCGGCGTGACTGAAGCAACGTCGACCGCTACCTCGTCGTAGACGCCGTCGTCGACCGATGTCGGATCGTCGAGATTCGATTCGACGAACTCACGAATCGGGTGTTCCCGGCCATCGGCAAGTGTCACGCTCGTATCGCCGTTCAGACACTTTCCCGTCCCCGGATCACCGATAAGAAGCATATGCAGGTCTCCCCGAATCCGCGACCCGTCGGGCAGATGCTTGGTCACCCCCGAGAACAACTGGAGGATCATCGCGAGTTTCTCCTCGTCGTAGCCGTAGATGGAGGGGGCGACGGAGGCGACCATCTCGTCGTAGATGTCGGGGTGGTTCGACAGTTCGATGATGTCCTTCTTGTCCGCCTCGCTGATCTCCATGTCCTCGAACTGTTCGTCCTCGATTTCGACGCTCACGCCGTCCATGTAGAGGTCGAACAGTTGGGATTTCTCGTTGCCCTCCGTCACCTGATCGATGTGGAGGACGCCCGTGACGGTGACGTGGTCGCCGGCGGTCACCTTCCCGGTGATGTCGTCCTCGATGTCGATGTCGATGCTCTGGGGCGTCTCGCCGCCGCGGAGGCCCTCGGGCGACTCCTGGACCCGGAGCTTCTGGGAGTCGACGAACTCGCTCTGGTCGTAGTTGACACGGAAGGGGCCCTGTCGCTCGCAGCCCTGACACTCGTGAGGTTCCTGAAAGCCGCCGTCGGACTGGGGGATATAGGTCATGGTGCCACAGCGCTGGCACTCGAAGGCGGCTTCGGTGATCTTCGGGCGGACGTCCGTCGCCTTGCGGACGATGCCCGAGACGGCGATCATGCGTCCGACGTGGTTGTCGTGGACGCGGATCGACCGGATGTCGACGGTGTCGGGGAGGTTCCGCAAGCGGACGTGGGCCTGCCCGAGCGACACGTCGGCGGGCAGGTCGTACACCCGCAGGGCCTCCTCCGCGAAGTCCTCGAGTTGATCGGGTTGGGAGAGGTAGTCGTCGGCGAGGTCCTGATCGAACTGATACAGGTCGTCGTAGTCGACGTGGAGGGAGCGCTGCTCGTTGGGATATCGCTGGGCGAGTTGGCTGATCGCGTCGCGGTAGTAATTCCGGTAGAACCGGACGAAGCGATCGACCAGTTCCTGATTCGGCGACGACTGCGCCATTGAAACACCCTTGCGCGGGATGGCCTAAGAGTCTTCGTTACTGGCGGGGTCGGCCGTCGCGAGGCACGCCGTCAGAGCGACACGTTCGTCTCGATGTCCTCGGTCGCCTCCCGCAGGCCGTCCTCGCGGGAGTCGCTGGCGAGGCGGCCGGACAGGTCGGCGTCGGTCAGGAGGTCGATGAAGGCGTCGCGAAAGCGGTCGTTGGCGCGGGTGGCCTCGCGGTCGGCGGCGACGGCACGCTCGCGGATCGCGTCGGGAGCGTCGTCGCCGCGGTCACGGTCGCGGACGAGATGACAGTCGAAGCGCGCCCGCCGAACCGCCTCGGGCTCGATGCCCAGAGCGTCGGCGAGCGTGTCGTCGTCGTTGCCGGCGTAGAAGCCCCGGATCAGGCGGACGTACGCGCCCGAATCGAGGTCGCTCGCGAAGTCGTAGCGCTCGCGCATGGTCGCGACGAGGTCGCGCAGGCGCGCGTCGATCGCCTCGGGGTCGTCGACGTCGACGAGTGACCCGCGGCGCTCGGCCTGTCGCTCCGTCACCGTCTCCGCTCCCGTCGCGTCGAGGAAGATGTCCCGTAGCTCCGCGGTTTTGTCGTCCATACTACGTGTAGGGAGTCCGCTCGCGGGCAAAAACCCATCGGCGGGGAGTCTCGTCGACCACTACGTACTAAGTGGTTGACGAGCGTGGCTGCCGGTATGTCGACGCCAACGGACTCCGTCGAACTGGTGGGCGACGAGGCGGCGGGGAACGTCGCCCGTGCGGTGTTGTTCGCGGCCGCGACCAGCGCCACGGCGCCCGTGGACATGGTCCACCCGCTCGCCCCGAACGTTCCGATCACGCTCCAGACGCTCTGGGTCTACCTCGCGGGGGTCGTCCTCGGGCCCCTGTGGGCGGGCGTCGCGTTTACCCTCTACCTGCTCGCGGGGCTGGTCGGCCTCCCCGTCTTCGCGGGCGGGAACGCCGGCCTCGGCGTCTTGCTCGGCCCGACAGGTGGCTTCCTCGTCGGGTTCCCCCTCGCCGCGATGGCCATCGGCGCCGTCGCCCACGGCACCGACGGGCTGAACCCCCTCGACTCGATTCCGATCCCCCGCCTCGTCGCCGCGCTCGTGGCGGGGACGGCCGTCGTCTACGCCGCCGGCGCCGTCGGCTACGCGTTCGTCCAGGCTATCGGCCTCCTCGCGGCCGTCTCGGCCGTCGTTCTCCCCTTCCTCCCGGTCGCCGGGCTGAAAGTCGCCGCCACGGTCGCCATCGTTCGCAGCGACGCCATCGTCGCTCGATGACGATCACCGTCGAGGACTACACGTATCGGTACGGTGACGGCGACGACGCCATCCCCGCCGTCGACGGCGTCTCACTCACCGTCGCGGACGGCGAGTTCCTCGTCCTCGCCGGCGCGAACGGTTCGGGGAAGACGACGCTCGTTCGTGGGTTCAACGGCCTCGTAACCCCCGACTCCGGCACCGTGCGCGTCAACGGCCGCCCCGTCGACGAGGACCTCGTCGCCGCCCGCACGAGCGTCGGTATGGTGTTTCAGGACCCCCGCGACGGCTTCGTCGCGGCGACGGTCGGTGCCGACGTGGCGTTCGGGCCCGAAAATCTGGGGCTGGAGCGGGAAGAGATCGACCGCCGGGTCGGCGACGCCCTCGACGCCGTGCGGATGGGCGGCCGACGCGAGGATCGCATCGACGAACTCTCCGGCGGCGAGCGCGAACGCGTCGCCATCGCGGGGGCGCTGGCGATGGACCCCGATCACCTCGTCCTCGACGAGCCGTTCACCGGACTCGACCTTCGCGCGCGGGAGTCGGTGCTCGACCGCCTCGCCGACCTCAACGGATCGGGCGTGAGCGTCGTCGTCGTCACCCACGACCTGCGCGACCTGTCCGCGCTCGCGGATCGAACCGTCGTGCTCGCGGACGGGTCGGTGGCGCTCGATAGCGTCGATCCGTCGGCCGCCGACCTGCGCGACCTCGGCGTCCGTCCGCCATGATCACCTACGCCGCGGGCGACACGCTCGTCCACCGCCTCGATCCCCGGACGAAGCTGTTCGTCCAGGCCGCCGTCGCCGTCGCCGCGTTCGCGCACACGACGCCGCGGGGCCTGATCGCCCTGAGCGCGTTCGCCGTCGCCGTCTGTTGGCTGGCGGCGACGCCCCTGGTCGCCAGCCTGCGCACCTACCGGGCCTTCCTCCCCTTCCTCGTCGCCGGGCCGCTCGTGGAGGGCGCGACGCTCGGTGCCCCGTGGTTCGTCCCCGCCGACGCCGTCACGCCCGCGCTGGCGAGCTATCGGGTCGTCCTCCTGCTTCTCGTCTCGACGGTGTACATCCGCACCACCCGGGTCCGCGAGTCGCGGGCGGCGATCCAGTGGCTCGTCCCCGGGCGGCCCGGCGTCGTCCTCGGGGCGGGCGTGGGCTTCGTCCTCCGATTTCTGCCCCTCCTGCGTGACGACCTGTCCACCATTCGGGGAGCGATGAACGCCCGCCTCGGGGCCGAGCGCTCGCTCCGCGAGCGGATTCGCCTGATCGGCGTCACCGGCCTCCGGCGGGTGTTCGCCCGCGCCGACCGCTTCGCGCTCGCGCTCCAAGCCCGCTGTTTCGCGTGGAACCCGACGCTCCCGCCGCTGTCGGCGACGTGGCGGGACGCTCCCGCGGCGCTGGTTGGGGTGGCGCTGGTGGCGTGGGCCGTGTCGTGACGCCGGCCCGTGACAAGCTTTAACCCCCGCCTGCGCTCCCCACTACGTATGCCTGTCCTCCAGACGGACGCCGTCACGCGGGAGACGTTCTGGACCATCGGTCCCGTCGGCGAGGCCGCCTTCTACTACCTCGCGGCCGTCGCCATCCTCGTCTTCCTGTACGGCGTCTACGCCCGCGTCACGGCGTACGCCGCAGCGCCCGCGGACCCGTTCGACCGCCTCGACGACCTGCCCGGCCGCGTCGCGCGCGCCACCCGCCTCCTTCTCTCGAACGAGGCACAGTTCGACCGCGACACCTACGCGGGCGTCATGCACACGTTCATCGTCTGGGGCTTTCTCACCCTGCTCATCGGGACGACCATCCTCGCCATCGACATGGACATCTGGACGAAGCTACTGGGACAGGAGTCCTTCTTCGTCGGCGACTTCTACCTCTCGTATTCGCTAGTGATGGACGCCCTCGGCCTCCTGTTCGTCGTCGGCGTCGGGATGGCCATCTGGCGGCGCTACGGCGTCCGCGACCCGCGCCTGTGGGGGAAACACACCGATCTGGAGGACGACGCCTTCGTCCTCACCCTCTTCGCCCTCGGCGTCGGCGGCTACGTCGTCGAGGGCCTGCGCATCCTCGGCACCGACTTCCCCGCCTTCGAGACGGTGAGTTTCGTCGGCTACGCGCTGGCGCTCGCGGGGCAGGCGGCGGGCGTCTCGCCGGGGGCCGCGGAAGCGGCGTACGCCGTCGCGTGGTGGAGTCACTCCCTCCTCGCACTCGGGTTCGTCGCCCTTCTCCCCTACGCCAAACCCGTCCACATGCTCACGTCGATGGCGAACATCGTCACCCGCGACGAGAAGGCGGGCAAGCGCCTGCCGGGCGTCCCCGCCGACCTGCCGCCCGACGAAATCGGTACCGGCTCCGTCGCCGATTTCACGTGGCGCGAACGCCTCGATCAGGACGCCTGCACCACCTGCGGCCGGTGTTCTTCGGTCTGTCCCGCCAACGAGGTGGGCCGCAACCTCGACCCGCGGAACGTGATCCTCGACTTGAAGGCCTACCGCGAGGAGCGGGCGGCCGGGGAAACCGACGAGGTGCCCATCGTCGGTTCGGAGGGCGAGAGCGTCATCGACGCCGAGTCGATGCACGCCTGCCTCTCCTGTATGGCCTGCATGGACGCCTGTCCCGTCGACATCGAGCACGTCAAGCAGTTCACGGGGATGAATCGCCGGCTCACGGAGTCGGGCGAGATGGACCCCCACGTCCAGGACGCGATGATGAACGCCTTCCAGAAGGGCAACGTCTTCGGCGACCCCGCCCGCAAGCGTCCGGAGTGGACCGAGGCCCTCGACTTCGAGGTGCCCGACGCCCGCGAGGAGGCCGTGGAGTTCCTGTGGTACGTCGGCGATTACCCCTCCTACGACGAGCGGAACAAGCGTGTCGCGCAGTCGCTCGCCCGTCTGTTCGAGGCCGCGGGCGTCTCCTACGGCATCCTCTACGAGGACGAAGCCCACGACGGCAACGACGTGCGCCGGGTCGGCGAGGAGGGCCTCTACGAAATGCTGGTCGAGGACAACGCCGCCGCCTTCTCCGACGCCCAGTTCGACGAACTCGTCTGCACCGACCCGCACAGCTACAACACGTTCACCCACGAGTATCCCGAGATGGCCGAGGAGTTCGACTACCCCGTCTCCCACTACACCGAGGTGGTCGAGCGCCTCGTTCGGGAGGGGCGTCTCGACGTGCCCGCGACCCTCGACCGGACCGTCACGTACCACGACCCGTGCCACCTCGGGCGCATGAACGACGTGTACGACGCGCCGCGTGACCTCGTTCGCGCGACGGGCGCGACGCTCGCGGAGATGCCGCGTAACCGGTCGAACTCCTTCTGTTGTGGCGGCGGTGGCGGCGGCGTCTGGACCGAAGTCGAGGAGGAGATGAAGCCGAGCGAGGAGCGACTCCGCGAGGCGGTGGAGGACACGAACGGAGACGTCGAACAGTTCGTCGTCGCCTGTCCGATGTGTACGACCATGTTCGAGGACGGTCGCAAGACGGGCGGATTCGAGGACGACGTGGAAATCGTCGACCTGACGGAACTGCTGGTGGAAGCGATGGCGGCAGGCGGGGGCGTCGACGGTGCGGCGGCGAACGCGGACGGTCAGTCCGGCACGGCGGCGGACTGATACTGGTTACCGGCGCGTTGCCGAACGGGCGGCAACACGCCGTACCGACTCACGTGTCTGGGCCGTCGTCGCCGTCGCCGTCCTGCAGAAAGAGCCCGAACGCCGCTGAGCCACGGGGCCGTCGCTCCCGGTCGACGAGTCGCCCGAGGACGAGGGCGGCGGCCGCGACGGCGAGGAGAGTCGCGAGCAGGCCGAAGCCGGCGGTCCAGCCGGCCGCGTCGGTCAGCGTGCCGACGACGGCGGGGCCGAGCGCCCCGACGAGGATGTACCCCGTGCGCACGACGCCGAAGCCGACGCCGCGCTCGGCGTCCGCGAGGGCGTCGACGGCCCGCGACTGGACCGGCGGCCCCCACGCCATCGCGACGCCGACGAGCGCCACGGCCGGGAGGGCAGCGGCGAGACTCCCACCGGCCGCGAGCACCGCGTAGCCGACGGCACCCGTCGCGAAGAGTGCGGCGGTGACTGCGTCGCGGCCGAGCCGGTCGGAGAGCCACCCGCTCACGGGCTGGAGCGCCGCGACGACGACGAAGTAGGCCCCGAACAGCGCGCTCGCCGTCGACAGCGGGAGACCATACGCCTCGACGAGGAGGGTGGGGAGGAAGGACAGCGTCGCCAGCGCGGCGAACTCCCCGACGGTCGCCAGCGCGGTTGCCGCGGCGACCGGCGGACGGGCGAGGACGGCGAGGAGTTCGCGCGGGCGGACCGCCGCCCCGCCGTCGGTCCGTGCCGCCGACCGGGGGCGTGGCGTCGGGTCGGGCGGGCCACGCATCAGGACGACCCCGAACAGGCCGGCGGCGACGACGGCGCCACTCCCGAGGGCGACGCGCCAGCCGAACCGAGCGCCGAGCAGCGCGGCCAGCGCGGGCGCGACCAGCCCGGCGGCCTGACTGCCGACGCGGTGGACGCCGATGACGCCGCCCACGCCGTCGAATCGGGCGGCGAGCAACGCCGTCGCCGGCGTGTAGTAGAGGCCGGCGCCGACGCCCAACAGGAGGGCAACGGCGCCGAAGGTGAGCAGGGAGGGCGCCGCCGCGAGGGCGAGGGCCGCGACGGTGGTACAGCCGAGCGCCGCGAGGACGACCCGCCGCGGGCCGTACCGATCCCCGGCGGCCCCGCTCGGCGCCTGCGCGCAGGCGTACACCAGCCACATCCCGGTGAGGACGACCCCGACGGTGCCACGCGAGGCGCCGAACGCCCCCCGAAGCGACGGGACGACGGGGCTGACGAGCAACTGCGCGAGACGCACCGCGAAGTACGCCCCGACACACACCGAGAGCGCGGCGTACCGCTCGTCCCACCACGACACCGACCATCGTGACATACCGTGTCATGGGTAGGACTATATAGTAATATATTCTTCGCCGGCGGCGCGCGGCGGCCGACCTATGTGGTGGGGCGCCGAATCGCCGGCATGCGCGTCAACGAGTCCGACCTCGACTGGACGAGAACCGAACACGGCGAGACGGCGTTTCGACGCAAGAAGCTCGCGGCCGCGGCGGGCGGCGAACGTCTCGGCTGTTCGCTGTACGAACTCCCGCCGGGCAAGAAGTCGTGGCCCTTCCACTTCCACACCGGCAACGAGGAGGCGCTGTACGTCCTCGCGGGGACGGGACGGCTCCGGACCGACGAGGGGACGGAACCGCTCGATGTCGGCGACTACGTGACCTTTCCGGTCGGTGCGGACGGAGGCCACCGCGTGATCAACGACGGCGGCGACACCCTGCGCTATCTGGCGCTATCGACGATGAACGAGCCGGACGTGACGGTGTACCCCGATTCGGACAAGATCGGCGTCTACGCGGGGTCGGCACCGGGGAGCGACCAGGGGCGGACCGTGGCGGGCTACTACCGCCGCGACGACGACGTTGATTATTGGCTCGACGAGGGCTGAGACGGGTTATTGTAAGTCGTGACCGGTGGTTCGCCGGCCCGTTTCGGCGACCCACCCGAAACCAGTTACAATAATCCGTATGAGACGGGGTGGTGGAACGGCGTCGTGACGGGACGGACTAACAGCGATCCGTACGACGGGCCGAGAGGGCGGTACGGATCGATGCCACCGGCTCCCGGTCGCGGTCGGGGGCGTCGTACGCCGAGAGCGCCTCACGGACGAAGTCGCGCTCGGCTCGATCGAGGGACTCACACGCCTCGATCCGGTCGAGGATCGTGAGACCGCACTCCGGCGACCGGTCGACCGTGACGAGGCGTTCGACGTGGTCGAGGACCACGGCGTGGAGCACCCACGCCTCTTCACGCGAGAGGTCGACGCCGTCGGGGCCGTGGCAGGTGGTCGGGGACATGACTGTTGACCTCGGTTGAGTGTACGGGTACGAGACCCTTGTGGCCACGCCCGCTGGGTACGGGACGTGCACGACCCCGAAAGCCTCTAATCGAACGCCGACAACCCCGTCAGGTCCTCGCCGAGAATCAGCGAGTGGATGTCGTGGGTGCCCTCGTAGGTGTACACCGTCTCCATGTTGGCGAGGTGTCGCATCGGCGGGTAGTCGGCCGTGATGCCGTTGCCGCCGAGCATCTCGCGGGCGGTGCGGGAGCCCTCGCGGGCCATCCGAACGTTGTTGCGCTTGGCCATCGACACCTGCTGGGGCCGCAGGTCGCCCCGCTCTTTCAGGTCCGCGAGCCGATGGGCGAGTAGCTGGGCCGTCGTGATCCGGGTCGCCAACTCGGCGAGTTTCTCCTGCTGGAGTTGGAAGCCGCCGATGGGTTTGCCGAACTGTTCACGCTCCGTGGCGTACGCCCGCGCCGTCTCGAAGCAGTCGCGAGCGGCGCCCACCGCCCCCCACGCGATGCCGTAGCGCGCCTGCGTGAGACAGGAGAGCGGCCCCTTCATGCCCGTCACGTCGAGGACGGCCGCGTCGGGCACCCACACCTCGGAGAGGCTGATCTCGCCCGTGATGGAGGCCCGGAGCGAGAGTTTCTCGTCGATTTCCGGCGTTCGCACGCCGTCGCGGTCCGTCTCGACGAGAAAGCCCCGGACCGTCCCGCTCCCGTCTTTCGCCCAGACCACCGCCACGTCCGCGATGGGAGCGTTCGTGATCCACGTCTTCGACCCCGTGAGCCGGTAGCCGTCGCCGTCGCGTTCGGCGCGGGTCGCCATCGACGACGGGTCCGAGCCGTGTTCGGGTTCGGTCAGGCCGAAACAGCCGACCGCCTCGCCCGTCGCCAGATCGGGGAGCCACCGCTCCCGCTGTGTCTCGGTCCCGAATCGGTGGATCGGGTACATCACCAGCGCGCCTTGGACGCTCGCCATCGAGCGCACGCCCGAGTCGGCGGCTTCGAGTTCCTGCATCAGCAGGCCGTACGCCCGCTCGCTCACGTTCGGCAGGCCGTAGCCGTCGAGGTTCGGGCCGTAAAAGCCCAGTTCGCCCATCTCGGGGATCAAGTCGGTCGGAAACGTGCCGTCGAGAAAGTGGTCGGCAATATCCGGCCGCACCTGCTCGTCGACGAATCGGCGGGCAGTGTCGCGGATCAGCCGCTCCTCCTCGTCGAGGTCGGCCTCCAAGTCGACGTAGTCGAGCATGGCGGGAGTGGGAACCGTTCGGTGAAAACCCTTGCTCGGCGACCTACAGGAACTCCCGCACCTCGGAGTACCACATGTCGTGGTGGTCGACGGCGCCGACGCGTTCGGCGATGTCGACGGCGAGGGCGTGCCAGCAGCGCTGGGTCGGATCGCCCGAATCGAGGTTGTACTCCGCGTCCTTGCAGGTGCAGCCGCCGTCCTCGACGACGTACTCGTCGTCGTGGCCGACGACGACCGTGAAATCGCGGTACTGCTTCACCCGTTCCTCGGAGACGGCCTCGATGGCCCGTTGGCCACGGTCGCCGTGGACCGAGAGGATAGCGTCGACGATGGGGCCGGATAGCTCTCCGGCCGCCGAGAGCGCTTCGCGCCAGTCCTCCACCTCGCTCACGACGCGAATCGTTGGGCCTCGGCGTCTAAAGCCGTTCGGTCCGTCGGACGAGCGACCGCTCGTACTGCCGGTGGTAACTCGAGTACCACAGTCGCCGCCCCGGAGTGGCGACCATCGTGACACAGGGGCAGCCGGCAGTATCAGTCACGCCGAACCGCGGCTCTTTTCGCCACGCCCCGTCCACCCCCGCCATGCGCGTCACCGAGGGTGAGGTCGAGTTCGAAGTCGCGGACGCCCGCGACGGCGCGAGCCAGGGCCGCGGCGAGGGCGTCTTCTACAACCCCACACAGGAACTGAACCGCGACGTGACCGTCGCCGTCCTGCGGGCCTACCGCGAGCGCGAACCCCGTGCGGAGACGTATCTCGACGCCATGACCGCGAGCGGCGTCCGCGCCGTCCGCGCGGCCGCGGCGGGCTGGGACGTGACGGCGCTCGACACCGACCCCGACGCCGTCGCCCTCGCCCGCGAGAACGCCGCCCGCAACGACCTCGACGTGGACGTGATCGAACGCGACGCCAACGTCCACATGCACGACTCCACGCACGACGTGATCGACCTCGACCCCTTCGGCACGCCGATCCCCTTCGCCGACGCCGCCCTTGCCAACGCCCGCGACCTGGTCTGTGTCACCGCGACCGACACCGCGCCGCTCTGTGGCGCCCACTTCGAGAGCGGCGTCCGCTCCTACGGCGCCGTCCCCCGCAACACGGACTACCATCCCGAGATGGGGCTTCGGGTCCTCCTCTCGGCGCTCGTGCGCACGGCGGCCCGCTACGACACGGCCGCCCGCCCCATCTGCTCGCACGTCTCCCGGCACTACGCCCGCACCTACCTCGAACTCGACGGTCGGGCGACGGAAGCCGACGCCTGCATCGACGAACTCGGCTACGTCCACCACTGCGAGGACTGTCTCACCCGCGAGGCCGAGTACGGCCTGATCGCCCACCCGCCCGACGACTGCCCGGCCTGCGGGAGCAACCGCGTCGTCACCGCCGGCCCCCTCTGGCTGGGGGCGATCCGCGACCGCGAGTTCGTCGCCGCGGTCCGCGAACAGGTCGACGACGGGATGGGGGAAGCGGCCCGCGCCGGGCGGATGCTGGACACGCTCGAAGCGGAACTCGACGAGCCGACCCACTACGACCAGCACCGCCTCTGCAAGGAGTGGACGCGCTCCGCGCCCGCGATGGACGACTTCCTCGACGACCTGCGGGACGCCGGCTACGACGCCTCCCGTGCCCACTACCACGGCACGGCGTTCAAGACGGACGCCTCCGTCGAGGAGATTCGGGTGGCGACCCGCCCCTGAGTCCGACCCCGGGGCAACAACACTAATGACGCTCCACCGACACACCGGAGACGATGACGAGCCGAACGAGGCGGTCGTTCGTCCGACTCTGCTGTGCGGGGGCGGCCGCGGGGATACTGGGGACGACGGGGAGCGTCGGCACCGCGGCGGCGACGCCGGACCCTGACGATCTGAAACGCGAACAGGCACGTTTCATCGCGAAGTTCGCGAGCAAGGGAGAGTGGGCGTTCGGCGAACTGAAGCCGGTGTTCGACCCACCGACGGGTGAAGAGCTGGGCGAGCAGTTCCTGGAGGCCCTCGTCCCGTCGATTACCGACCTCCTGCCGGGATTCGTCGGGCAGGCCGTCCAGCTAAAGGAGCGGATGGAGTGGTACGAATCGCTCGGCGAGGACTCCGGCTTTTATTTCGTTTCGAAGACCGGCTGCATCGAATTCGGGGAGACCACCCCCACGGGGTCGGGCGGTGACGGCCTCCAGCAGGCCAAATCCGAAGTCGAGACGCTCGTCGGGGATTTCGCCGACGTCGAGGACCGTGCACGGGACTGCGTCGACGATCCGTCGACCGAGAACGTCGACCAGTTGGTAACGGCGATGGAGACGCTGACCGACACGCTCGACGGACTGGAGTGGGTGGACCGCTGGTCGAACGTCGATCCCGATGCGTACCAAGGGAGGCATCCGAAGGCCCCGCAGTCCGCCGGCCGTCTCCAGGGCAACGCGCAAGCGGTGCTCGACCTCGCGTCCGAATTTAGCGACGTGGTCGGCGACCAGCGGACGGCGATTCGCGACGGGGAGTACCAGCCGTTCCCGTCGGCGCTCGCCACCTACGACGCGTCCGTCGACGACATCCGGTCGAACGTCCCGCTGTTCGACAGCATAATCGCCGGCGACAGCTACAACGTCCGCACCGAGAACGGGGACGGCGAGCGGGTTACGGTCAGGTACGTGAACACCGGCTCGTCGGGCGAAATCGCGGACTACGAACTCGAAGCGGGGGACTCAGTGGACGCAGACGTCGTGCTGGACGAGCAGACCTTCTCCGAAATCACCGAGGCCGACGACTCGATGGCCGTGGCCGTCGACGCCTACCAGAGCGGCGACGTGCAGGTCGATCCCAACGGCCTCGGGAACGTCGTCAAGTACAAAGCACTCCCACAATTCATCAACGCGCTCTCCGGGCTCTTCTGAGCCCGGCCACGGCGCCACAATAGCCAAATACGCAGCCCGCGTTGAGGGAGCATGACACGGAACGTCCGGCGCGTCGTCGTGGCTGCCCTCGTCGTCCTCTCGATGGCCACCGTCGGTGGCCCCGTCACCGCCCAGTCGGGCGACCAGCCGGCGTGGGCCGACGAACTCTTTACCGACTTGCAGGACATGCAGCCGCGGTTCAACGCGAACATCACCGACGCCGACATGAACTTCGCGGAGCGGCAGGTGTACAACCAGATCAAGGGGAACGTTATCAACGTCTACTTCGTCAACACCGGCGTCGTGTTCTCCTTCTACATGCGTCCGGACGGGACGATCACCGACCTCCAACAGTCGCGGCGCGACGACGCGAGCCTGAAGATGCTCATGACCCGCGAGACGGCCGAGAACCTGGTCGACCTCGACAACCCCGTGCCACGGTTCGTCGAACACGTCCAAGACGGTCGACGGACCGGCGACACCGTCGAGGGCATCGTCATCAACGGCGAGGACGGCAAGTTGATCAAGCAGGCGACGTGGACGGTCATCAACACGGTAAAAGGGTTGTTCTAAGGCGGCGGCGATCGACCCTATTTTTTTCACGACTGGCCGGGCAGGTGGTCGTGATGGTCGAGCATAGACGCACGCTGGATTTCAAGATCGCCTTCGCGATCGGGCTGGGGACCATGATCGCCGCGGGCATCTTCTCCCTGTCGGGCACCGCCGTCGCGGCGATCGGCAGTAGCGCCGTCGTCGCGTTCGTCCTCGCGGCGATCGTCGCCGGACTCACCGCCGCCTCCTACTCCGAATTCGCCTCGATCTACGCCGAGAACGGCGGCGGCTACCTCTTCTCGACCCGCACGTTCGAACACGAGACGCTCGTCTACGCCGTCGGCGCCATGCTCTTTCTCGGCTACACCGGGACCACGGCCTTCTATCTCGCGACGATGGACGAGTGGTTCTTCCGCTTTATTCTCCCCGAATCCCTCCACGTCCTGCCCCACGGCACGACCGGCGTCGTCGCGGCGGTCCTGCTGGGCACGCTCAACGCCCGCGGCACCGAGGAGAGCGGGACGTTCCAACTCCTCGTCACCGGCGCGAAGGTGGCCGTCCTCATCGCCTTCGTCGCCGGCGCGTTCACCTTCCGTGGCCCGACGGTCGCCGTCGACACTTTCGCCACGCGCTTCTCCACCGACGCCGTCGGTATCGTCACCATCGCCGCCCTCGCCTTCATCACCTTCTTCGGCTTCTCCGCCATCGCCGCCAGCGCCGGCGAGATCATCGAACCGCGCAAGACCGTGCCGCGGGCCATCGCCGCGAGCATCGTCACCGTCACCGTCCTCTACGCGTTCGTCATTATCGCGATGGTCAACTCCCCCGTCCCGGCCGAAGTGATCGCCCAGGAGGGCGAGACGGCGATGGGGCGGGTCGCCGCCGGCTTCCTCGGCCCCATCGGCCGGTCGCTCATCGTCGCCGGCGCGGTGTTCAGCATGGTCAGCGCCTCGAACGCGAGCGTCCTCGCCGCGAGCGGTATCGGCTCCCTGATGGGCCGACAGGGGCAGGCGCCCCGGCCCTTCGCCCGCATCCACACCCGCTACGGCACGCCGTTCTGGAGCGTGATGGCGACTACGGCCACCATCGTCGCCATGATCACCGTCTTCATCGGCCTTTTCCCCGCCGAGGGAGGGTTGGTTCCCGTCGACCTCACTGTCTCCCTGCCGGCGCTCGGCCCCCTGACCCTCACCGAACTCGGCCTGACGACGCTCACCGGGTTCGCGACGCTCAACCTCCTCCTGCCGCTCTCGGTGGTCAACGCCGCTCTCATCTACTCCCGGCGGCGGTTCCCCGACCTCGAGCGTGGTTTCCGCGTCCCCGGCGTCCCGGCTGTCCCCGTTCTCGGCATTCTCGCCAACGTCGCGCTCATCACCAACCTGCCGGTCAAGGGGGTGATCGTCGGCCTCGTCCTCGTCCTCGCGCTCCTCGTGGCCTACCTCGTCTGGGGCGGTGCGCCGGGCGTCGAGGAACTGTTCGAGCGGGTGGTCCCGCCGTCGGAACACGCGGGCGTCGGCGCACCGGCCGACGAATCGGAGGCCGCCGAAACGGGCGCCGACCGCCACCGCATCCTCGTCGCCGTCGCCCGCCCGGAGCGGGCCGCCCAGTACACCGAACTCGCCGCGACGCTCGGGCGCCTCCGCAGCGACGACCCGCTCGTACAGGTCGTCAACGTCACGCACATTCCCGACCAGACGCCGTGGGAGACAGTCGAGAACACGGCCCGTCGGCGAACCGAACGCATCGAATCGCGGCTCGCGGAGGCGGGCGTCGACGCCGACTACACCGTCGAGGGCCACGTCTGTCAGGACGTTGCCTTCGACATCGTCCAGACCGCCCGCGACGACGACGCCAACCTGATCCTCATGGGCTACCCCGAGGAACACACCCGCATCGCGGAGGCGGTGGAGTACACCGCCCCCTGTGGCGTGCTCTTCGCCAGCGGCGTCTCGGATCCGGACACGAGCGTCGTCAACATCGGCGCCGGCGGCGGCCCCCACCACCTCGACGTCCTCCCCCTCATCGAGCGCATGGGCCAGGAGGGGTCGGAACTGCACGTCATCAACGTCACGTCGGAGGGTGGACAGGGACGGCCGGAGAACACCGAGACGACCATCTCGCGGCTCTCCGACGCGCCCTCGGTGCAGGTGCAGAACGTCGCCGCCGCGAGCATCGCGGAGGGCCTCGTCCGCACCGCGAGCGAGAACGGCGGCATCCTCGTCATCGGCGCCACGCGCACACGGCGGCTCCGGCGGTGGGTGTTCGGTAGCACGCCGGACCGCGTCATCGAACTCGCCAAGGGCGAGGACCTGCCCGTCCTCGTCTACGCGAGTCCGCGCGGCGTCCACGGCCCCATCGAGGACTACATCTACCCCGTCTACCGCGCGCTCACCGGACGGCGGCGCGGGCCCGTCGACGCCGACGCCGACGAGTCCGCGGCGTCGACGCCGGCCGAGGGCCGGTCGGGATAAGCAGTAGCGATTTGTGGCCCCGAACCGTCGTCGTCGCCAATGAGCGTGCAAGCCGAGTTCGACCGATGGGCGAGCGAGGGGAAGGATCGGGGCATGGAGGAACGACACTGGCACACCGCGAAGGAGGCGCTCGCACGGATGCCGGTCGAAGCCGGCGAGACGGTGCTCGATCTGGGCACCGGGTCGGGCTACGCGCTCCGGGCGCTCCGCGAGACGCGGGACGTGGGCCGCGGGGTCGGCCTCGACGCCTCGGGCGAGATGGTCCGGAACGCACGGAGCTACACCGACGACTCCCACCTCGACTTCTGCCGCGGCGACTTCGGCCACCTCCCGCTTCGCGACGACAGCGTCGACCACGTCTGGTCGATGGAGGCCTTCTACTACGCCCAGGACCCGGACGCCGTCCTCCAAGAACTTCGCCGCATCCTGCGCCCCGGCGGCACGTTCTTCTGTGCGGTGAACTTCTTCGAGGAGAGCGTCCACACCCACGAGTGGCAGGAGACGGTCGGCGTCGAGATGCAACTGTGGGACCGCGACCAGTACCGCGAGCGGTTCCGGTCGGCGGGCTTTCACGTCGCCGAACAGAACACCATCCCCGACCGCGAAATCGAGATTCCGGACGCCGACGCGTTCCCGACCGACGACTGGGAGAGCCGCGAGGCGATGGTCGACCGCTACCGGACGTGGGGGACGCTCCTGACGGTCGGCGTCGCGCCCTAGCCGACGAACGCGATCGGGACCGGCGTGAAACACGCCATCCCGAGGAGCAGCGTCAGGACGCCGATCGCCCGCCGTTTCACGTCCACCGGCGTCTCGTCCATCGGCGTCGCGTTGCCGGCGCGGGAGAACAGCAGCGCCAACAGACCCCAGAGCCCCCAGACCTGTGCGCCCTGCCCGTTTTCGAACACCACGAGATAGCCCGCCAGCCCGAACAGCACGAGCGGAACCAGCCGCTGGACCGACGCGAGGCGGTCACCGACGAGCGCCCGCGTCACGTGTGCCCCGTCGAGTTGGCCGACGGGGAGGAGGTTGAGGAACGTGACGAACGCGCCGACCCAGCCGCCGACGACGACCGGGTTGACGGTCGAGCCGGGGCCGTACGTCAGCGGCTCGCCCAAGAGTGCGGCGATGCCCTGCACCAGTAGTGGGTAGCCGAGTTCCAGATCGGCGACCATCGACCCGTCCGTCGCGACGGGCGGGAGCGACACGCCGATTGCGGTGACGACGACGGTGGCCGCCAGCCCCGCGAGGGGGCCGGCGACGCCGATGTCGAACAGGGCGCGACGGCTCGGAATGGTGTCTTTCATGCGAATCACCGCCCCGAGCGTGCCGAGGATGCTCGGGATCGGGATGAAGTAGGGGAGCGTCGCTTCCACGTCGTGATACCGGCTGAGCGCGTAGTGGCCGAGTTCGTGAATCGCGAGGACGCCCATCACCGAGAGGGCGAACGGCCACGCCCGGACGATGGCGAGTGGCTCGGCCGACAGGTCGATGCCGTACCACTGCGAGCCGGCGTACAGCGTCGTCAGCACCGTCGCCCCGAACAGCGCAACGTGGGTCCACGGCACGCCGTCGACCCCCGTCGAGCGTTCCGTCGCGGTCAGGACGTACTCGCCCGTCTCGTAGGTGAGGTCGACGCGGTAGCCCCGCTCCCGGAACGCCGGGGCGAGCGTCCGCATGACGGACTCCTTCGCGCCGGCGAGTTCGCCGTAGTACCGAACCCGCTCCTCGGCCACCTCCACCTCGTACACGAGAAACGCCTCCGTGAGCGACCCCGGGTCGGGGAGGTCGCCCGGAACCGTGGGTTCGTCCATCGTCGCCGCTAGGGCCCACAGCCACTAGTATCACTCGGCCGTGAGTGCTGGGATGCCGATTCGTGAGGCGTGAGGCCGTCGAATCCACCGGATGACACACGGGATCGAGCGCCGGTGACGGCGAGCCCTATTTGACCTCGCGGCCCGTACCGGCGCCGTGCTCGGACTCCGATATTTCGCCTGTGAACGGTGCGGAACGGTGTACGCGAGCCCTGACGCCCCGAGCGACTGCGCCGACTGCGACGGCACGCGACTCGCCGAACTCGCCGAGGGGTCGGGCGCCGCGGCGTACTTCGCGCCCGTGGACTGAGACGGGGCGTCGGGACGGGCCGGCGAGCCACCGGTAAGCGGCGACACCGATCCGTACGATTCGGGCGCGGCCTTTTGTCGACGCCGCCCGAATCGGGCGAGCGTGTCCGTTCGATCACGGATCGCCCTCGTCCGCGCCGTCGTCCGCGAGGTGCGTGCACGGGACGTGACCCTGTTGGCCGCCAGCATCGCCTACTACGCCTTCGTCTCCCTGCTCCCCCTGCTCGTCCTGACGACCATCGTCGCCACCGCCCTCGGAGGGCCGGCGTTCCGGGCGGCCGTCCTCGATCTCGCCGGCCGGTATCTCCTGCCCGTCGGACGGGGGGTCGTCGATGAGGCGCTGGCGAACACCACGGGGCGGGGCGGCGTCACGGTCGTCGGCCTCCTCCTCTTGCTCTGGAGTTCGGTCAAGCTCTTCCGCGGCATCGACACCGCCTTCGCTCGCATCTACGACACCCCCGCCCGCGACTTCCTCGGGAGCCTCCGGGTCGGGGTGACGGTCCTCGTCGCCGTCGGCGTCGGCGCCTTCGGCGGCGTCGCCCTCGTCGGCGTCGCGACCCTCCTCCGGACGCCGGTCGCCCTCGTTGCCCCCCTCGTCTTCTTTACCGTTCTCCTCGCCGCGCTCTTTCCGGTGTACTACCTGACCCCGGCGGGGAGCGTCTCGCCGCGCGAGGCGCTCCCCGGCGCGCTCCTGTGTGCCGGCGGCTGGACGGTCTTCGGGACGGCCTTCGCCCTCTACGCGGCGGTCGCGACGACGAGCGGCCAGGCCGCCCTCTACGGCACGCTCGGGGCGATCCTCCTGCTGGTGACGTGGTTCTACCTCGCCGGCCTCGTCCTCCTCGTCGGCGCGACGCTGAACGCCGTCCGGGCCGATCGGTCGGTCGACCGGGATCGGCAGGTACAACACCCGCCGGACCGAGACGACGTGACGACGGCAATGACCGGCGACGACACGCAAACGGACCCCTCTCCGGCACCGGATATCGAGGACCTCGAGGACCGACTCGACGAGGTCCGCGAGGATCTGGACGCCTTCGAGGCCGACGTGGAGGAACGGACGGTCGACCGGCCGGATCTGGAGTCGGAGCTGAAGGCGTACGTCCGCCGGCGGATGCGCCGCGGCCACGCCCGCGGCTGGGGCCCCTATCTCGTTCTCCTCTACGGGACGGTGATGACGCTCGGCGCGTTCTACCTCCTCTCCGACCTCGTCGCGCTCGTCGCCATGATCGTGATCTTCCTCTCGACGCTCGGGTTGTACGTCCTCTTCGTCCTCGCGGGCGTCGGCTTCACGCTGCTCGGCAAACCCGGGCAAGCCCTCGACGCGCTCCGGCGGTTCCGGCGCTGACCGGCGCGTCGAAGCACGGGGTATATACCTGTTCCACGTCACCCACTACCTATGTCGCGTGCCGTCCACACCGTCGCCGACCGTGGCGTCGGCGAAACGGCGGTCGTCCAGACACTTCCCGACAGCGTCGTCGAACTCTTCCGCGTCCTCACCCACCTCGGCGATCCGGTGGCGCTCCTGGTTCTCGTCGCCGCGGGCTACCTCCTCGCGAACCACCTCGGGGTGTCGTCGACGCGCATGGCGGCCGCGATGGGCCTCGCACTCGGCGGCTTCGCCCTGACGCTCGCGCTCAAGTACGGCTTCGCCCTCCCGCGTCCGCCGGGCGCGGGGACGGACGGCTTCGGCTTCCCCAGCGGCCACGCCATCGGCGCGACGGTCGTCTACGGCGGCCTCGCCGGGATGTTGGCGCCTCGTGACCGGCGCGTGACGCGCGTCGCCGCCGCCCTCGTCGTCGTCGTCGCCGCGTCCCGGGTGATCATCGGCGTGCACTACCTCGTCGACGTGGTCGTGGGCGTCGCCGTCGGCGTCGGGTATCTCGCCGTCGCGCTCCGGCTCGGCCCCGGGTGGGCGCCCGTGGACGTGAGTACCGACGCCGTGGGGCGGACGTTCGCCCTCGCGGCCGGCCTCGGCGCCGCGGCAGTCGGCGTCACGGTTATTGTAGACACCGTCATCGCCGTTGCCGCGGCCGCAGGTGGCTGGGTAAGCTGGCGTCTCGTCGCGGACCGGGTGGTCGAAAGCGCCGGCACGACCCGCCAGCTCGTCGCGTCCGTGGTCGTCATCCCGGCGGTCGGTGTCGTCGCCGCAACCGTCGTCGGTGGGGACGTATCGCTCCCCGCCGCCGCCGGACTCGCCGGCGGAACCGTCGCGCTGGTGCTCGCCGCGCCCGGCCTGTCGGCGCTCGGTGCGCCGGCGAGGTAAGGGCGGCCGCGCCGCTCGCGGGCGGGACGGTCGGAAAAAACGAGGTGTGAACGGATGTGTGGGTCGCCGGTTCCGAGTGCCCGCTCAGTATTTCTCGAGGTAGCGGTCGAGTTCCCAGTCGGAGACTTCGACGATGTACTCGCCGAACTCCTGGGATTTGGCCTCGACGAACTTCTCGGTGACGTGTTCGCCCATCGCGCTCGTGATGACTTCGTCTTCCTCGAAGGCCTCGACGGCCTCGCCGAGGTTCGACGGCAGCGTCGTGATGCCGTACTCCTCGCGTTTCTCCTCGTCGAACTCGTAGATGTTCTCGCGGACCGGGTCGGGGCAGTCGAGGTCGCGCTCGATGCCGTCGAGACCGGCGTGGATCATGGCCGCGAAGGCGAGGTAGGGGTTACAGGAGGGGTCGGGCGAACGGAGCTCGATCCGGGACGCGGCCGGGACGCGCGCGGCCGGCTTGCGGATGAGCGCCGAGCGGTTGCGGTCGGACCAGGCGACGTAGACGGGGGCCTCGTAGCCCGGCACCAGCCGCTTGTAGCTGTTCACGGTCGGGTCGGCGATGGCCGTGATGGCCGGGGCGTGTTCGAGGATGCCCGCGAGGTAGCTCTTGGCCGTGTCGCTCAGGTTGAACTCGTCGTCCTCGTCGTGGAACGCGTTCTC
>Ga0102936_1000253_pt1 | contig 20906 bp, 27 predicted proteins | sample SalPon2_A_H2O_MG_FD_78502 | JGI IMG/M metagenome (GOLD analysis project Ga0102936, IMG submission 78502) | Salt pond water microbial communities from South San Francisco under conditions of wetland restoration - Salt Pond MetaG R2_A_H2O_MG | ecosystem: Environmental > Aquatic > Non-marine Saline...
CTCTGAAGCCATCTATCACTCCGTTCCTGATTAAAGTGATCGGCAGGAAGTACGACGCGAAACCTGTTAAGAGTATGGCTGCGATCGAGAGTAAAAGACCCAGCGCTAAAGCCGTAAAACTGCCTGATATCTGGAATATCAGAAGGCCTAAAGCTGTAGGGATTGCAGTAAACGCACCTGCCAGGAAGAATGCCGCTGTCGATCCCAGCACCTTATCCGATCTTTTCAGTGTCGCACGGAAACCCTCTGCAAGGCCACCATCGTTTTCCACCATGTAAGCGACCATGACAGGCACGAACAGGCCCATGAAGATAATTAATGGTGCTGTAAGAAGATAGGTCTCAGGGTCGGGCATCTGAACCATATAAAGAAACCAGGCCGAGCTTATACTTGTTGAAATCAGTCGAGGTATAAAGTAGATAGGACTCTCATGTAGTTCATTCATGCTTTTTCGAAGTATGTCAATCAGGCTCATTTGCTGTAACTCCCTACGGTTCTAAGAAATGTGTTCCTCACTAGAGAATTTTTTGTCCGGCTTTCAACAAAAAAGAACTGTTTTCATCGACTCGTGACAACGATTATGGGTTTTCTGGGGCTTGCTTGTGTTCTAACGGGTGGAAAAGGTTAATAATAGTTACAACCGTTACTGGGATTATGGCAAGCCTCTGGGATTTAGGAAAGAGTTCTAAGGAGAAGCTTGCCGATGAATGGGAAGATGACGGAGTTTTAGAGGATAAAGTCAATGAGCACCGTCACAAGTTTGAGGATCAATTCCAAGAAAACATGGATGACGATGTACCGACACACCCATACAAGATTTACCGTGAAATAGTGGAATCCAACGAGTTAACGGACGAAGAGCGAGTAGCTCTTGAACAGATGAAGGACGAGTTCTCCGATAGATGGCAGGAACTCAAGAATACTCATTCCAACTAGATTCATCGGCAACAGCTCTCCAGGGGAGGGGGCCTACCCGTCTTTTTATTTTTCCCAACTGGTTACGCTCGTTTACTGAAAACCTCAGAGAGATTTTCTTGAGCAGAAGAACTTTAAGCGTCTTCAAGACACGTAATAACGAGTTTCAAAGGAAGTATTCTCAGGAGAAACTTAATCCAGATACTTGACCATGTAAGGCCCTTCTTTCTCATAGCCCATCTTCCTGTAATACTCCCGCGTACCAACCGCAGAAATCACAACAACTTTCTCTTTACCAAGCTCTCGGGCCTTCACCTCGGCGTTTTCCATCAGTTTACTGCCGTAGCCTTTGTGCTGGGTGTCATCCGCTTCAGCGCCGATGTCGGTAGCAGATCCCATAACCTTTAGCTGCCTGACAATCAACGTATCCTCATCAATTTCGGGCCTGAAACTTTCAGGTGTAGTCCTCAGACGTGAGAAACCAAGTATAATATCGTTTCCTGTATCCTCGAAGCTGGCGAAGTATTCATGCCCGCCGGAGGCCTCGTAATCTCTTTCAACCAGCTCGATGTTTTCCTCCTGAGGCTCGAGATCGTGGTTTCTCTTGACGTGACCTACTTCCCGAGCTCTGATATTTCTGGATCTCTCACCGTTCTCCCATAGCTCCTGCAACGCCATCTGTCTCATGTTTGTCAGCTGAGGGCCTGCATCGACCTCGGTAGAAGGAATATCACGCATCACTCTCTTCACCCGAACATGCGGAGGGATGTGGTCTCTAAGTATCTCTTTCAGCCGCTCCTTGGCCTCATCGTCGTCGATAGGATCGAAATCTCCTTCCTCGTACTGTCGGTAAAGCTCTGTTCCCTGGATTACTTCGCAGGGATAGATCTTGACTTCGTCAGGCTGGTAATCTGCGTTGGAGAAAGTCTCCTTGAACTTCTCGATATCCTCCTCGTAGCCCTCCCCCGGAAGGCCGAGCATCAGGTGGTATGCGACCTTGAAACCGGCGTTCTTCAAACGCTTCGTGGCCTCGATTACCGGCTCCATGCCGTGACCTCTATTAGTTATCTCATGGGTCTCATCGAAGACTGTCTGGACGCCCATCTCTACACGGGTACCGCCCATCTCAAGGATTCTATCAATGTGTTTAGTCTCGGCGATATCAGGCCTTGTCTCAAATGTTACTCCGACGTTTCTGACATCAGCGGTCTCGTTGATATCCTTCGCCTCCTGCAGAGAGTCCGCGCCTTCGAACTCCTCAGGATCTTCAATCTCGCCTTTATCTTTGTACGTATTCAGGCCGTCGAAAGCTCTCTTAATGAACTCTTTCTGGTAATCCGGGTCCTGAAATGGAAATGTTCCTCCCATTATGATGAGTTTAGACTTGTCGATGCTGTGACCGTTTTTCTCGTACTGTCCCAGTCTATCATGCGTCTGTTTAAATGGGTCGTACTGGTTTCTGATTGCTCTACGAGTAGCTGGCTCCTTGCCGGTGTAGCTCTGTGGAGCATCCTTTCCTTTAGGGCAGTAAATGCAGCCACCACCACAGGGCGCAGGCCTTGCCATGATCGCAACGTTCGCGATACCGGAGAGAGTTCTCGTCGGCTTGGTAAGAAGAACTTTCTGGGCCTTTTTCTCCTCATCCTCCACAAACTCAAGTATATCCGAGTTCTTCGGAAGGCCTGGGAAACTCATCTCCGAGCAGAGCTGCTTCTTCCGGGTCTCTACATCGTCTTTATCCTCTATTTCGCCGGCCTCTATCTCATCGATAACCTTTCTTGATAGCTGTTTTAGGTCAGACATAATCAGGTATACAGGTTGAAAAGTTAAAAAGAAAAGTTAAGAAGATCGCCGCCGCAACAGTATAATATGAAAAGAAAAATAGCAGTACTTACAGCCGCAGTACTTCTGATCTCGACAGGCCTCGCATCAGCAATTTCGCTTGAATCACTTTTCGAACCTACAGGCAAGGCCGCAGTAATCCAGCTCTCCGGAAGCATCGCACCAACTTCCTCAGGGTTCAGTTCTGGTATAACACCGGAGAAAGTAAGGGAACTCAACGATATGGCCAATCAACAGGGCGCCGATGCTGTAGTCTATGAGATTAACTCTGGAGGAGGAGCAGTAGTGGCCTCGAAAGAAGTCATGCGCTCGATAGACTCAATGGATGTGCCAACAGTCTGCCGTCTACGAGATACAGGGGCTTCAGGAGCATATCTTGCCTCACTTAGCTGTGACAGGATAGTCGCGGACTCGGCTACATTGACGGGAAGTATCGGTGTCAGAAGCTCTTACCTGCAGTATACTGGTTTGATAGATAAGCTAGGTCTGAAATATGTCAATATTACTGCTGGAGAGAGAAAGGAACTAGGTTCTCCGTACCAGAATATCTCTGAAGAGGAGAGACAGAGGTTGAAGCAGAAAGCAGAGACTATTCACAGGGAGTTCGTCCAGAAAGTAGGTGAGGAGAGAAATCTGACTGATGCCGAACTGGAGAATGTTAGTACTGGCGAGGCCATCCTAGGTTCTCGAGCCGAAGAACTCGGCCTGGTAGATGAGATAGGAGGCCGTCAAACCGCGTACGATGCTGCTGAGAATCTTACAGGTATGGAGTTGAACTTTAATCAGGTTCAGACTGCTCAGGGCCTCAGCCTGTTCTCGGTTTTCGGTAATGGTATGGAAGGCAGTTTCTTTGGAGTTAATGGTGCCTCCTTTGAGTCCAGGGTAGGTTAGGGGTAAAATTAAAGAGAAAAAGTTGGTGAGAGGATTTATTCTGGCTTTGTAGGGCCTTGAGGTCTCTCAGGTTCTTCGGAGTGATGCCATAGAACGTCGAACATTGGGCTGAGAGTTTCTTCTGCCATGTGATCGCTCTTTGACCAGAAAGCTGTTTCTTGAGTGTTATGGACTTCGTCGTGTGTCATCGACATCGTTAATGCATCGTTGTCGACTACGGCAAATCTTCCGTTTGGAATCTCGAACTCGTCCTTGTCCTCAAGGTGTCTTACCTCTGCAAACTCTCTGATGTCGTCAACTACGTCTGCGTTCTCTTCTGTTATAGGTGCGAGAAGTCGTACGTTGACGCCCTGTTCCTTGGCCTCCTTCAGCAGGTTGTAATGATTATCTCTTAGATCTTGAAGGCCTTCCTCAGAGGTAAGGATTTTGATACTATTGTCAGCTTCCTGAAACATTGTGCCGACGTGCTGCTCGATTTGGTGCTTGCCTTTCAGCGATCCAGACATTTCTGCAGGCTCTACAAGGTCAAGGCCTTGATCATAGAGCTCTTCTAGCTCTGCGACTGCCTCCGACTCCTTGAATCCATCCAGCTTTCCAAGCTTTTCTTCCAGCTCCTGTCTGTGCTGTTTCTTGATGTTTTCTATTGCCTGGTTTGGTGGTATGGCAACGTATTCCATGGGTTTGCTTGACTTTATTACGGCGAAACCTTTCTCGGCCAGAGACTCTAAAACATCATAAGCACGTGAACGCGGAACATTGGTCATTTCGGATAGTTCACCGGCCGTAGAAACTCCTCTACCCAATAGAGCAGAGTAAATCTTTCGCTCGTACATATTCAGCCCTATATCCTCTAGGGCGTCCAGTGTGTCTTGACTTGCGACCATTTGTATTTACACCTAAGTAACGGTTGCTTAAAGGCAGTTATAAACCTTTTCGGCTTGACTTCTGTGCGGTAAAAACACAGACAAATCCGATTTTATTATCTAGTAGTAATTAATCAAAGATGAAAGTTTATAAAACCTCTCTCAATCTTCGCTTCAACTTATCCTTCAGGCTCTCAGCCTTCTTTCCGTATACTCTTTTCTCCTCTTTGATGCCTTTCCATTCCAGACCTTCGAAAACGCTGTCAACCTGGCGCCCATAGCTGTCGTAATAACATCTTTGCTGCAGCCGGAACTTGTGCTCGCTGGTGTGAGGATTATCGGTATAACCTATCGAAACCGCCATCAGAGGAATCTTGCCCTCCGGAACCTCGAACTTCTGACCAACCATGTTCTCGTCGAACCCTGACACAAGAATCGAGGCCAGATCGTTCTCGTTGGCAACCAACCTCATGTTCTGAACTGAGAAAGCCGCCTCTGCCATACACGCAGCACGGGCCTCAGAACCTCCTACACGCTTCCGCATACGAGGGATGTCCGCTATCACAAGTACTGTTGTAGGAGCCTCCTCGATCTTCTTATTGCCTGTCGAGTCTACCAGTTTCTCAATTGCGCCATCGCTTTCAATAACGATAAACTCTAGACACTGCACGTTTCCCGGTGAAGGCGCGTATCGACCGGCCTCCAGTATCTTTCCTACAGTTTTCCGGGGGATTGTCTCGTCTCTGCATTTATCAAAAGTCTTCAGGTTCAGGGCGGACTCGAAGGCAGACATTAGTAAATACTACGGGAGCATACGGTTTAAACTTTTCAGGTGAAAAAAATTATATGAGGTATTCAAAACTTGTCGATACCTACCAGGAACTGGATCAGACACAGGCCACACTTGAGAAGACAGATATTCTAGCAGAACTGTTTGAGGACTCAGATGAAGACATGGGTTATGTAGTTCTTCTGTCACTGGGCAGGATCTACCCGGAGTGGATGGAGCCTGAGATCGGTTTATCAAGCCAGACGATGGTCGATGTCATACACCAGGCCACCGGACGAGGAAAAGACGAGATCGAAGAAGTTTGGAAAGAAAAAGGAGACCTCGGATTTGCTGCAGAGGAAATGGTGAGAAACAAGACACAGCAGAAACTGATGTCCAGAGAACTCACCGTTGAAAGCGTCATGAAACGACTGAGGAAGGTATCGGAGATGGAAAAGCAAGGCCTATCCCAGTCCGTTAACATGGATAAGAAGAAGAAAGAGATCGCCGATCTGATATCGAATGCAGAACCAATTGAGGCCCGTTACATAACAAGAACAGTACTTAACCACCTTAGACTCGGGATAGGTGAAGGAACAGTCAGGGATGCACTTGATGAAACCTTTTTCGACGGCGAGCGCTCGGAGAACATTCAGAAGGCCTATGACTTTACCAATGACTTCTCACGGGTAGCAGAGGCCTGTCAAAAAGGCCTTGAAGAAGTCAACTCGTTGGACATCGAGCTATTCCGCCCGATCAAATCAATGTTGGCCAAGAAAGTAGATACAATAGAAGAAGGCTTCGAAACAGTCGGAGAGCCCGCGGCTATTGACTACAAGTACGATGGCATGAGAGCCCAGATCCACATCAAAGATGGAGGGGTCAAGGTTTTCACCCGTCGACTGGAGGATGTCACCGAGCAGTTCCCTGACGTCGTTAATGCGGTAGAGGAAAACGTCGAGTCTGATAACTGTATACTTGACACCGAGATCGTCGGTTACGATCCAGAAGACGGTTCGACAATACCGTTCCAGAAACTTTCCAAGAGAATCAAGAGAAAGTACGATATCCAGAAACTGAGCTCCGAGATACCTGTAGAGGTTCGACCCTTCGACCTGATTTATGAAGAGGGATCGCTTCTGGAGAGGCCTTACAGTGAGAGATGGAGTAAACTCGGCGATATCATACAGGAAAAAGAGAACGTTCTCAGACTTGTGGATCATAAAGAAACCTCGGATCCGGAGGAGGTACAGGAGATGCAGCAGCGGTCTCTCAGTGAAGGCCATGAAGGCATAATGATGAAGTCAACTGATGCAAAATACAAGCCAGGCTCGCGTGTGGGTTACATGGTTAAGCTGAAACCTGTCATGGAAACCCTTGACCTTGCGATTATAGGCGCGAAATGGAGTGAAGGCCGTAGAAGCGGATGGCTAGGCAGACTTTACCTCGGATGCTATGATGGGGAGAACGAAGAGTACCTGGAGGTAGGCCGTATGGCGACAGGCCTGACAGATGAACAGTTCCAGGAGATCACCGAGAAATTAAAGCCATTGATAACGAAAGAGGAGGGCCGGAAAGTTGAGGTAAGGCCTGAAGTAATTGTAGAGGCGGAGTACGAGGAGATACAGGAGAGCCCGGAGTATACTTCTGGTTATGCCTTGCGTTTCCCGCGTATGAAGCAGTTTCGTGAGGATAAGGAAGAGGCCGACTCGCTTGAAAAGGTCAAGAACCTGTATGAGGATCAGAAATAGGGTTTAGATAAAGAAGTAAAAGGTAAAAATTTGAAAGCCATTCGATGAATGGCCTAAAGCGTTTTACTCGTGCTTCTGGGAGTAGTGAATCTTCATTCCTCTCTCTGTGTCGAACTCTTTGCCGCATTCAGGGCAGGCGTGCTTTTCTTGTTCCTCTTCTGTTTCTTCGGAAGTTTCTACCTGTTCCTTGACTTCTTCCTGAACTTCGTCCTGGTCAGCTGGCTGGAACTGCTGCTGAACGCTTCTATCGCTACCAGTGTCTTCTGTCATCATCTTCCATTCATCGCTTTCAAGCCAGATCAGGAATGCTCCTATAACGATTAGAAGTGGGCCTAGACCTCCCTGAAGTAGTTCTATTAGTTGAGTTGAAAAGGTGAGTGAGGAGTAGATTCCTACTACAACCATTAATGCTCCGATTAAAATCTTTACAGCTGGGTGCATGGTATCACACCTGAATGATAACAGGTTTATCTTTTATTTGTTATCTTCCGGGAAATAACGCAGGCCCGACAGGGTTTATAATATTTTCCGGTTAAAAAGTGGTTTACGAGGCACCAAAAATGATTGAAAATCGTAGATTTTCTGGACATGCAGAAACTCGGAGGAGTTTTGAATGAGTTACTATAAGTACGCCCAGGAGCAGTACGAACAGCCTAAAGAGAACCTGGACGAACTCTGGCAACAGAGACTTGTCGAATGGAGACAACAGGACTCTATCGTAAAAATTGATAATCCAACACGAATACCAAAGGCCCGTCAGCTAGGTTACAAGGCAAAGAACGGGTTCAATCCTGTAAGGGTTCGCGTCGACAAAGGAGGAAGCAAGAGAGAAAGACCGAGTGGAGGCCGCAAGCCCAAAAACGCTGGTCAAAGCCGATACTCTATCAAGAAATCCAAGAGAGTGATTGCGGAGCAAAGAGCCTCGAAGAAGCATCCAAACCTGGAAGTCCTCAATAGCTACTGGGTGGCAGAAGACGGAAACCGCAAATGGTTCGAAGTCATCATGGTTGACCCAGAACATCCAGAGATCAAGTCCGACGATGACATCAACTGGATCTGCGACAAGAGAGACCGAGCAGAACGTGGACTTACGCCTGCAGCCAAGAAGTCCAGAGGCCTGGACAACAAAGGCAAAGGTGCAGAGAAGATGCGACCTTCACAGGCCGCAAACGACAACCGCGGAAAGTAAGTTCTCACCTTTCAACCATATCTCTTTTCACATTTCCCTTTCAATCATTATTCTATAATGCAGTTCCACGAACTCTGCCTCAGAAACACCTCGGGATCGGTATGCCCCAAGGCCAAGGAAATAGGCTGGAACACAACCAACTGCAGCCTCAACACAGTATTCCTGGAAGCCGATGACTGGGGAGAACTTAAGAGAAAGATTGGGGAAAACAGAGAAGAAGCAGACATGCTCATATTCGAAGGCGGAGATGAGGAACTAAACAGAAAGGCCTGCGAAACCTCCAAACTCGACATACTCCTACATCCGGAGAAAGACCGCAAGGACTCAGGCCTCAACCATGTAATGGCGGAAGCCGCCGCGGACAACAACGTGGCGATCGGCCTCGACTTCACACAGCTTGAAGAATCAGGTAAGGGCAGAATGCACGTCCTCGCTCACTGGAGGAAAAACCTCAAACTATGCGAAAAATACAATGCACCATACCTTATAACTACAGGAGCCAAAGAAAGGCATCAGCTACGAGGCCCACGTGAATTAAAGGCCTTGATAGATTCTCTCGGCCACTCAGGAAGAAAGGCAGTCTCAGAAGTTCCTGGACAGATAATTGATAGAGCCGAACGATCAAAAATCGATGAAAACGTCAGGCCCGGAGTTGAGAAAAAATGAAGCACCTGCCTCCCACACTGAGAGAAGATCAGCGATACCTCAAATTCAAGGTACACTCTGAAGAAGAAATACAGTTCCCCGAAGTTGTAGAATCCATCTGGGATGCAGCTCTTGGATTTCTCGGAGAAAAAGGCCTAAGCAGTGCCGATCCATGGATAATGAAGAATCTGTATGACTCAAGTAAACAGATAGGAGTTATAAAAGTTAACTCAAAGACTGAAGATGATTTCAGAGCTTCACTTGCATTTATCGATAGTATCGACCGATACAAGGCCTTTGTTACTGTTGAACAGGTTTCTGGGACTATAAAGTCGCTTGAAGGCCTGAATAACTAATTTTATTATCTGTATATTTAAAACTTCAGAAAGTCTTTTAAGGAGACTATTTAAAAGGTTTCACTTATAAATGGTATATAAATTATTTAAGCTGGTCTTTAGTTTATTGAATGAGGCCATGTTTCATAGATTCCAGGTGACATTAAAATGGTAGAAGACGAAGACATCGAGATTCAAAACGTTGTGGCTTCCGCAACATTCGACCAACGACTGCCTCTAGACAGAATTGCAATTTATCTAGAAAACACAGAGTACGAACCTGAGCAGTTCCCAGGCCTTGTATACCGACTTGAAGACCCAAAGGCCGCAGCACTGCTTTTCGGTTCAGGAAAGATCGTCTGTACAGGAACTCAGAGTCCGGAACAGGCAAAAGAAGCGACTCACAAGATCATCGACGAACTGCGAGAGGCAGACGTCGAGATAGGAAACAAACCAGAGATCACAGTTCAGAACATTGTAGCGTCCTCAGAGCTGGGAGCTACACTCAACCTCAACAGGATCGCCTTCGAACTTGTAGGAACAGAGTACGAACCTGAGCAGTTCCCGGGCCTAGTGTACAGGCTTGAAGAACCACAGGTAGTATTCCTTCTGTTCAGCTCCGGCAACCTTGTATGTACAGGAGGTCGAACCTACGAAGACGTCAAAGAAGGAATCAAGGTTCTGGAAGAAAACCTCGAAGAGATCGGAGCGCTTTAACACGCCCATCTCTTCCTTTCATTTCTCATTCAGCAGGTTTTTCATATGAATAAATCTCATCTAGCTGCTGCAGCAATAGCAACCAACGAGTACGGAGAAATACTCATGGTTCAGGAGGGAAAAGGCCATGTAAAAGGTACCTGGAACTTTCCTGGCGGCAGCTTCGAAGATCAAGAAGATCTGAAAGAAACCGCCAGAAGAGAGTTTCTGGAAGAGACTGGTTACGAAATAGAGCCTGGAGAAGTTATCGGGGTATACCTCGAAGAGAGCGTAAGAACAGGCAACACAGTTGCAGTGTTTCTTTATGAAGCAAACATAATAGAAAAGAGACATGAAGGCCTTGAAGACGGAGAAATAATAGATAAAGAATTCTTCCCTCCAGAAAAAATCGAAGCCCAGGATCTCAGGAAAGATAACAGAAAAAAGATGCTGGAAGACTTCCTGGAAGGCCGCAGATTCTCTTCTTCAAGAGTAACCGATACCAGGGATTAACTCCAGTCAGTACCCCTGACGTTATCCTCAATTCTCTCAGCTAGTTCAAAGTCTCTCTCTGTTAGGCCTTCTACATCGTGGCTCCAGAGATCGATCTCTACTGCTCCATACTCTACTTTGACGGAGGGGTGATGGAACTTTTCCTCTGCCAGGGAGAACACGCTATTAGCGAAGAAAACGGTGTCGCGATAACTGTCAAATTCCACCCGACAAACCAGTTTATCGTCCTCTATACCCCATATTTCAAGCTCTTCAAGTCTCTCATCAATCTTGGAATCCTCTAGTTTATCTACCATAAAATATACTAGAGGCCTGATTGCTTTTCACTTTTATCACTTATCACATAATAATTAAGCATGGAGTACGGAGAGGCAGTCAATGATTTTGAGGAGTTTTTCTCTGAGAAATACTACAAGAAAGTTGCTACAGCCGTACAGGATGGAAATGATTCAATAGTAATTGATTTCGAGGACATGGATATCTTCAACTTCGAGCTAAGTGACTACCTAAGAGAAAATCCGTTGTCCGCAATCGATGCAGCAGAGGAAGGCCTTGAAGGCCACGACCAGATATCTGATGAGCCTCTGAACGTTAGATTTGTCAACATGCCGGAGGAAGACTACGTATTCCTACGTAACCTGCGATCAGAGCATATCGGCAAGTTTATCCCTGTAGAGGGAATGATTAAAAGGGCCTCACAGGTAAAACCAGAAGTAGTATCTGCCATATTTGAATGTACCCAGTGTGGGGATCGGTATGAGAAAGAGCAGGATTCCTCACAGCTGAAAAGCCCTTACAAGTGTGACTGTGGCTCCCGCAAGTTTGAGGTAGAGGAAAAAGTCATGACTGACACACAGATAATAACCGTAGAGGAGAACCCGGAGTCAAGAGAGGGATCAGAGCAACCTTCCTCGCTTCAGGTACGCTTAGAAGGGGATCTTGTCGACCCGGACTTCCAGAAAAGAGTCGTTCCTGGTAACATCGTCGAGATCACGGGCATCATGCGGGAAAGACCTATGAAGAAGAACTCTAAGAAGTTCGACATCTACATGGAGGCTAACTACCTAGATCCTACAGAGCAGGAGTTTGAGGAACTTGAACTGACAGATGAAGAAGTGGAAGAAATTGAGGCCCTTGCAGAGGACGATGAAATCTTTGATAAAATCGCAAGGTCGATCGCGCCCTCCATCTTTGGCCATCACCAGATAAAGAAGGCCATCGCTCTCCAGCTGTTCGGAGGAGTGAAGAAGAGCAGAGATGATGGTGTAAAGTCCAGGGGAGATATCCACGTACTGCTTATAGGAGAGCCGGGAACTGGTAAATCCCAGCTACTGAAGTTCACAGGAGAACTATCGCCGAAAGGCCGTTACGTAGTAGGTAAGTCCTCCACAGGAGCAGGCCTGACAGCTTCCGTTGTTAAGGAGGAGTCTACGGGAGAATTCTCGCTTGAGGCCGGAGCCGTAGTCTTGGCGAACAAGGGGATGGCAGCAATCGATGAGATCGATAAGATGGCTCCGGAGGACCGTTCCTCGCTGCACGAGGCGATGGAGCAACAACAGATCTCGGTTTCCAAGGCTAATATCCAGGCAACTTTGAATGCGGAGACATCGATATTGGCCGCAGGTAACCCGAAGATGGGCCGTTTCGATCCGTACGAGCCGATCCCTCAGCAGATCGATATTGGAGACACCTTGCTTTCACGTTTCGATTTCATCTTCCCTGTAAAAGACCAGCCGGACGAAGAGAAAGACACAAAGCTTTCTCGTCAGGTGCTGCAGAACCATCTGGATCCTGAGGAGACAGATGCCGAGATTGCCCAGGACCTACTGATGAAGTACGTGGCCCACGCCAAACAGCTTCGACCACAGCTTACACAGGAGGCTGCTGACGAGATACAGGAGTTCTATGTCAACATGCGTGCGACCGGAAGCGGAGAAGAAAACAGCAGCGTACCTATCACAGCGAGACAGCTGGAGGCTCTGGTAAGAGTGGCAGAGGCCTCTGCACGTGCTGAACTGAAGGATGAGGTGGAGGTCAGTGATGCCCAGAGAGCGATCGACATACTGAAGTACTCGCTGGAACAGATCGGAGTTGATCCAGAGACAGGAGAGTTCGATATCGACAGAATCGAGTCAGGAGTCTCCAGCAGCCAGAGGAACAGAGTACAGACCATCAAACACATAATCGATCAGGTTTCAGGTTCCAGCGATTCGGCTCCTATAGAAGATGTACTTGACGAGGCCGAGGAAGAGGGAATTGGCCGTGATAAGGCGGAGGAAGTTATTGAAAATCTGAAACGTGAAGGCGAGCTTTTCGAGCCTAAACAGGGCCAGGTTCAGAAGATCTAAGACCTGTGAAACATTCAAAAGATTGAGTTAAAACAGTGATACTATGCCTCAACAGAAAAGACAGACAGCAAAACTGACGAACACGGAAGAACTGAATTCTGGTAAATACTTTCAGAAAGAAGGATTTACTCCTAACTACCTTCTAACACCGCAGGGCCGCAGACTTTCAAGAACCCGGCTAGTAGCTACTGTGGTTGATACCTTTACGAACGACGATGAAACCTACGGATCGATTACTCTTGATGATGGCCACGATACTACACAGGTCAAGTTCTTCAACGACATCGACGATGTCCAGGAGTATGATGAAGGAGATATTGTTGAGGCGATCGGAAAAGTAAGAGAGTACCAGGGCCAGATCTACATGGACGCAGAAGTTCTCAAAGACGTTTCCGTGGATAAAGAGCTTCTTCACCAGTTGAAGTACCGGAAGATGGTTGAAGAATGGAATCAGATCCGGGATACAGTCAAACAGCTGAAAGAATCAGGTAAAGACCAGGAAGATATCGAGAAAGAAATGGCTGGTAAACTTGACGAAGACGAAATCGACTCCCTGCTTCAGAGTTTTGGAGAAAGCTTCTCGGTATCCGAAACACAGGAAGACATCGAGAACCTAGAGAAAGACGTACTTGACGCAGTAGAGAACCTGGACGAAGGAGAAGGAGCAGACTACGCCGATATAGTCGACGAACTCGACGAGCCAGAAGACAAGCTGGAAGACACCATCAATGGCCTCCTATCCGACGGAACCTGCTACGAGCCAAAACCAGGAAAGATAAAGAAGCTGTAAAAAAACTAACAGTTTAATCTTACCAATAAGAGGCGATTAAAAATGGATTATGATGATTTACTGGAGAAGGGCCGTGAGCAGGTTTCTGAGGAGGAAGGTTCTGCTGAGCGTTTTGAGATGCCTGAGGTTAAGAGCCGTAAGAAGGGTTCAAACACTGCTATAGAGAATTTTTCGGAAATTGCGGATGATTTGGGCCGTGAGGAGACGCATCTTTCGAAGTTTATTCAGAGTGAGATGGGTACCTCTGGCCAAGTTGAAGGTAAGGAACTGGTTTTGAACGGTGAGTTCCGTAGAGGCCATGTTCAATCCAAGGTTGAAGATTATGCTGATGAGTATGTAATCTGTCCAGAGTGTAACAGGCCGGATACTGAGCTTACGAAAGAGAAAGGCGTTGAGATCATGAAGTGTCAGGCCTGTGGTGCTCGAACCGTTGTAGAATAGGAATTTCTCTTTCTTTTTTCTTCTTCATTATTTGTAATTGTTTAAAGGTTGGGTCACAACTGTTTGCTATAGGTGTAAAAATTATGGAAGGACAAGAAGCTTCACCGGAACAGGCAATGCAGATGATCCAGCAGCGATTAAACGATCTTCAGCTAACACTTCACGCACTAATGAGTGTTCTAGATGAAGACGAAATGATCGACCAAGAAAGAATCAACGAGAAGGCACAGGAAATCGTTGAGAACTTGGAAGAACAGCAAGAAGCTGGACCAGATCCACAGGACCTAGAATAAAAATTTTTCTGGGTTTCTCCATACAATCTCTCTACATATTCCTCTTTAATTCTTATCCACTTTCTAGAACTCTTCCGGATCCAATTCCCCCTTGTAAACCCTCTGAAAGTAATCACATTCCTCAGGCCATATACAGTTCTCACAGTCAGGATTTCGGGCCTTCGCCGTATCACGTCCGTACTCGATCATCAAACGATGCAGCTCGTACTTGATATCGTCAGGAACTTTCTCCTCAAGAATATTATGCGCTTTCGTCCTGCCAGCATTCCGTGGAATAAGGCCTAACCTCTTCGAAATCCTGTGAACATGCGTATCAACAGGGAAAACCGGTTTCCTGAAGTAAAAACACAGAATAATCGCTGCAGTCTTCGGCCCGACACCCGGAATCTTCGTCAACCATTCCTTCCCCTCATCAACACTCATATCCTCGAGAAACTCAAGGGAATACTCCCCCTGGTTTGAAGATTCTTTATCTTCTGTTCTCCGTACAATCTTCAGGGACTCCTGAATCCTTTCGGCCTTTGTCGGGCCCAGACCCGCTATCCTGATAGTATCGACAAGTTCCTCATAATCAGCTTTCTCAACTTCTTCCCAGGTACTGTATCTATCGACAAGGTTGCTGTAGGCCTTATCCCTGTTGATATCATTTGTGTTCTGTGACAGGATTGTCTCTACCAGGTAGCCGATATCGCTCATCTTTGGAGGTTCTTCAGGTTCACCGTATCGATGCCTCAGTCTCCGGTTGAGTTCCCGGATTTTCTCTTCTTCATTCATAACTTCACTCCATGAAACGATGTTTTTAACTCTCTACAATCTTCTAAACCCGAAGCCGTAGACTGCCTCCAGATCCGACCTGTTGGGATCGAAACCTCCCAAGTACTCTCCCGGAACTTCCTTACACAGGCCTTGCTCACCGACAAGGAAAACCCGCTCCTCCTCCGGCAACACCTCACACAAGTTATCCAGATGGCCTTCAATCTGTTCATCCCGCTTCCTCTCAAAACGGCCCTGAGAAAACCCTCCGCTACGATGCTGACGATTCACACGATCCTTGACATTCTCGACAAGCTCCAGGTCGCCGCCGGATTCTCTGAAAACCCTTGAATCTCCGGCTGAAATCCTGACCCAGACCTTACCCTCTTCTATAAAATCGGAGACCTGGCCCAGCGAAAAACCATCTCCTGAAACCCATTCTGAGTCGAAGAAAGGCCTGCAGCTCAGAAACAGATCCAAGACATGATCCTCATCGAAGAAGTAGATTCCAGGATCGGATATACTGTTGAACTGCTTCCTTCCGATCGAGTTCTTCAGGCCTCTCAGATCATCTATATCATCGATGTCGCCGGTATGATAGACGGTAACGAGATCTTTTTCGGATGATTCTACAGAGCTCAGTTTGGATACAACTCTGCGGGCCTCGTTAAAGCCGAGATCCTTTTTCGAATTATCCTCTTCTTCTATTTCTTCTTTTTCTTCGCCGGATTTCAGGCCTTCCAGCTTATCTTCCAGTCTGTTGATCCTTTCTTCGGCCTCCTGTTTTTCCTTCGAATAAGTTGATCTGCGTTCTTTCTCGGCCTCGAATCTGTTCTTCCAGCTTTCTTTCTCCTCTCTGGCCTCTTCCAGTTTTTCCTCCAGTTCCTGTATTCTTTCTTCCTTCTTTTCATCTGAGTTCCAGAGCCACATGGTTCAGTTTTTCTGCCTGATGTTTTAGGTTGTTTCCCGTGTTTCTACTGGTACAATACAAAAACCCTTTTAAATTTCGTTAGGAGTAAAATCTAATAGTGGTAAAATAATGCCCGAAATGACTGTTGAGGAACTTCAAGCGGATTCAGATGACGTTGAAATCAAAGGAACGATCAAAAAACTTCCAACACCTAGAGCAGTATCCACCCAGTACGGCCAGAAAAGAATTACTACAGTAGTATTCGAAGACAAAACCGGAGAAATCGACCTAACGCTCTGGGAGGAAGAAATCGACGCAATCGAGGAAGGAGCTGAAGTACTGATCGACGGCGCATACGTCCGCGAATGGGCTGAAGACTTACAGCTCAACATCGGAAGAGACGGCAACATCGAACAGGCATAAGATTTCGGGCCGGTTACTTCCCATAAATTTTCCTCCTATATCTATTTACTCTTTCTAACTCAGAAACTAGACTTTTTGAAACTCAACCTTCAGGGTTACAGTATGGGCCTTGAAGATGAGATTCAGAGAGTACAAGACAAGCTAGAGAAGACTCCTGTCAACAAGGCAACGGAGAAAGAACGCGGCCGGTTAAAGGCCCGTATCGCCGAGTTGAAGGAGGAGAAACAGAAGAAGGCCAAAGGCACAGGAGAGACCTCAGGATACGCGGTCAAGAAACAGGGCGACGCAACAGTGGCCCTGGTAGGATTCCCTTCTGTAGGAAAATCCACGCTTCTAAATCAGTTAACCAACGCTGACTCGGATACCGGTGCCTACGAGTTCACGACAATCGACGTCGAACCAGGGATGATGAAGCACAACGGTGCGAACATACAGATACTAGATGTACCTGGCCTTATCGGAGGGGCAGCAGAAGGCCGTGGAGGAGGAACACAGGTTCTATCAGTAGTAAGAAACGCAGACCTCGTACTCGTGATGCTTGACCCGGAGGAGATGCGTTATGAAGAGATTACAGGAGAGCTCTACGACGCCGGTATCAGGGTAAACATGAGCCCTCCGGATATGAAGGTAGAGAAGAAAGGCCGCGGCGGAATCAATATCTCAACCACCGTCGACCTGGATATCGAGGAGGAGACGATCGAACAGCTGATGCATCAGAAAGGCTTCACCAACGCAGAAGTAATAATAAGAGAGGAACTGGATCTAGATAGATTTATCGACGGCCTGATGAGAAACAGGAAATACCTACCAGGGATCACATCGGTTAACAAGATGGATCTGATCGACGACGATAAGAAAGAGGAGTACGAAGAGAAATACGATCTGCTTGTCTCGGCAGAGGATGGAAAGAACCTCGATGAGCTTAAAGACATGATATTCGACAGCATAGGCCTTATCCGGGTTTACATGAAGGAGAAAGGGGAAGATCCTGATAAAGAAGACCCTCTTATCCTCAGAGAAGGTGACACTGTCGATGATGCACTGGATCACTTGCCAGGCGACATGAAGGAACGTTTCAAGAAGGCGAAAGTTACTGGAGAGAGCTCGAAGTTCCCGAACCAGAAAGTAGGTGCGGAACACGAACTCATGGATGAAGACATTCTGGAACTCAATCTTCGACACGTATAGAAAAGAACTTTAGCGCAGGCCTCTAACTATCTAAAGCCGTAAAATTTCTTCAAGCACCAATCGGTTTATAAGAGTTGAACCCGAATCCGGAGATGATGGAGTCCGAATTCATGGATGAAGCCGGAAGACAGATCCCGGTAGAGTTCAAAAACGAAGGAATCCATAAGAAGATTTTCTCCTACGTTAAAGGCCTTCTAGCATAACTTTCAGGCCCTTAACTTACCCTCTATTTATTTTCCTCAACTAAATCAAAAAATTCGACTGCAGCAGTAGAATAATAGAATTGGAAAGATAGAGAAGAGAGAGAAACTTACTCTTCTACAGGTACTGCGTTGACGACTCCGTTCTGTCCAGGCCGAGAAGTGATTCGGGCCTTTCCCTCGGATGTCTCAACGACTGTTCCCTTGGTAAGCAGAGATCTTCTTACGAAGTTAGGGTTGGCCGGGTTCTCTACCACGGCATCGATCTCTACCTTCGATACCTCGCCGTCTTTAGCAAGGTTCACGGTGCTGGATCTCTTAACCCGTGTCTTTGTAGTACTTCCTCTAGTATCGATTACTCGGATCCTCTGCTCTCCCAGTTCCGGTTCGGAGAACTCGGATCCTAGATCGTATTTTCGAGATTTACGGTATCTACGGGTTTTACCTCCCGTCTTCTTGGTCATTGATCTTTTGTGCCAAACAGCCATAACACCAGTTCATGCGTAAAATTTTATAAAGAATCTTGATATCTAGGCCTTAGAAACACTATTCCAATACAGCACCCAAGTTAGGTTTATATAAGTTGTCAGGGTTCTGTATGTTTACAGGTGTTTTAAACAATGTCAGATAACAAGAGGCCTTTTGATGTTCTTGATGGGGCCAAAGAAGGAAACGTACTAGTCAAGCTAAAAGCATACGGACGAGATGAGGAACCAACAGTTTCAGGAGAGCTACAGGCTTTCGACAAGCATCTCAACATTTGGATCGAAAACGCTTCAGTGAAGACAGAAGACGGTCAGACAGACTATGGGAAGCTCTTCGTCAGAGGAGACAACGTACTGTTTGTCAGCCCGGAATAAATTAACGTGATTACACAATGGGAATGAACAAAGGTAAACGGAACAAGAAAAGCCACGGCAAATGCCGCAGATGCGGCGAAAAGGCCTTCCACCTGCGCAAGAAGGAATGCGCGTCCTGTGGCTTCGGAAAGACCTCCAAGCGAAACGACTTCAACACAGTCAAGCCCCGGAAAGAGTAATGGCAGAATTCGAAGTAATCCTGCTGACGGAGTCCGGCGACTTCCTGCTGGAAAAAGAAAAACACCTGCATAGAGAAAATAAAGGAATAGAGGCCCAGAGTCCGCACGTCATCACAGAAGACGAAAAGGCACACAGAATCGAGGCCCGCGAAGTATTCATCCCTTACAGTTCCCTGCAGAACATCCAGTACGGAAAATTCGAACAGGAAACCGTCGAATAACAGAGATTACTTAAATTCTACCACCTTAATTTTTCTTTAAATCAAGGGCTCGTAGCTCAGTCTGGCAGAGCACCGGCCTTTTAAGCCGGTAGTCGCGGGTTCAAATCCCGTCGAGCCCAAACTTTCAAGCTAAGTTTGATCAAGCTCAAAACATGGCTGATAGCCATGCATTCTAAAGTTTCTATCTAGAACTGGAAGCTTCTCTTGATTATACGGACTATACGCGTCATCTTGGCGGAAAGGTCCAGGTTACGAGTTAATATAAGGCCTGTAGTAGTTTTCTCTCCCATGACTTCTTCTCCAAGGATGCTGCTCATCCTAAGCTCTCTGGCGATCGAGAGTGCGGGTATCACCATCATTGCATCCAGCCAGTGATTTTCCACGAACCTCTTGTTGGATTTAGCCAGTCTAATGCCTATAAAAATCCTAGCTGTGAAGAATATTATCACAATCCAGTTAAAGTATCCGATGTACTTCTGTGCTGAAGCACCCAGACTGAAGAATTGAAAAAGCACAATGAAAGACATCAAAATCAATGCAAAAGGCAGTAGAGAATCCAAGAAAACCTTCAAATGGGAGGCCGACTTACGGGAAGTTATCAGCTGTAAGGACTCCTCCACTTCACTGACCTTTTCGCCGTACTCCTGCTTCAATCCCACTATGGGAAAAAGTTAGATTAAACCCGAATAAAAAATAGTAGGGAGCTCCGGCGTTGCATTAAAAATACTTACCCGTTAACACTACATTACAGGGCAGGGACCGGTAGCTTAGCCAGGTTATAGCGCCACGCTGATAACGTGGAGATCCCCAGTTCAAATCTGGGCCGGTCCATTCTTACTATATCGGCGTTACTGCTGTTGTTTGATTGTTTGGTATAACTGGGCTGGTGTGTATATTTCAGGCCCGTGTCTCATTGTTAGGTCGTCAGTGTCTGTGAAGTCTTCGTCGTAGGTGACGATAACAGCATCTTTTTCCAAGGCCTCTTTTACTATGCCTGCATCTTCTGGATAGTTGCTATCAGGTATAGGTTCGATATTTACCGGTGTTGCGTGTTCTTGCAGGAATTTATGGACTACGTCATTTGCCTTGTTATCTTGGATGTGTGCGTATGTTGAGGGGTAGTACAGGTCGATGTTTTTCTCTGCCGTTTCCTCAAGCATTTGAACGGTTTCTTCGAGAGGTTCTCTTATCTCAAGGCGTCGATACTGTTTTCCATCTCCGCCTCTGATATCTGATTGATCAGGTGAGTTAACCTGTAGGTATGCCGTGGTGGCCCTGTCAACTTTCATCTGCAGATCAATCAGTATGTTTTCATCCAGAAATACGTTCTCGCGCAGAGGCTCCTCGTAATCCTTGATTAGATCCTGATGAAATCCCTTTGTTTTGCGGTTACTGTCTGGGATTGCCGGATCAAGACCTGATATATCGGTAGAATCGCCGGGTTCGAGAAACTGTGACCTAAGCTTCGCCAGCGATCCTTTCATACATCTACATCATAAAGAACTGTTTTTTAATGTTTGTCGGTCACAACAATCGAGGACAGGATTGGAAGAGAAAATAGGTGGAAACAGTTTATCCGTAATGCTTTTCTAGGTGATCGATGATGTCGTCGCTTTCCGGCATCACTGTATCCTTATTCGGATCCACAAGTACGGGAACTCCTGTCTGACCTGAAATTTCCTCTACACGGGATCGGTCGCTGCCGGGCTTTACCTGCCTTGCAATGAAGTCAATCTGTAGATCGTTCAGCTTTTCACGTACTTTTTTACAGTAAGGACATGCTTCGAACTGGTAAATTTCCACCATTTCGTCAGGTTCTGTCATATACAGAAATAATTCTCACAGTCTTTTATCATAAACAGGAAAGTTTTACTCGGCTCTTTCGGAGGCC
>Ga0102936_1000254_pt1 | contig 20880 bp, 8 predicted proteins | sample SalPon2_A_H2O_MG_FD_78502 | JGI IMG/M metagenome (GOLD analysis project Ga0102936, IMG submission 78502) | Salt pond water microbial communities from South San Francisco under conditions of wetland restoration - Salt Pond MetaG R2_A_H2O_MG | ecosystem: Environmental > Aquatic > Non-marine Saline...
ATATGGCGAGGATAGTCAAGCCTCTTGATGCTACTATCCTTTACAGTCGTGAGCAACGGGAAGCGGCTATTTGGGATGGCGATTTTTCGCCTATGGCAAAGCCGGATGGAGAGGTCATTTTCCCTCTAGACGCTGCAAGACTCCCAGAGGACGTTGAGTCTAATCCCCGGGAAACCATCGATAAGCTCACAAAAACGGTTTGTGACATGATTAAGGCTGATTTAAGCCGTGTCTATGTAACACAGAACCCCGACGAGGCTCCAGAAGATGCAAATCTCCATGTTGGGGATAAGGATGGTATATACTATATTCCAGACGATAGCACTTCGCCTCGTAGTTTTGACAATGAGGCTGAAGGAGGGTTCACTCAGAATGATGATGTCCGAGACATATCATATGGTTCTGAAATTGTTTTTGAAGACGGTAAGACTGGGGTAGTTGTCGGGTTACCTGACTATTTGAAAAATTCCGAGACACTCGGTGAAGATGTAGAACCTTCCATATCTGTTATGGGTTCAAACTCCTCTGAGCCGGTAGATATTGAAGCGAACAAAATACAGTCTATTACTCATTCTGAAAATTCATTGCCTGTAAGTGAGGACCCTCCTTCTGTAGACCCTGATCATCTCCAAGAGGGAGACACGGTATTAGCTTCAGGATATCTTAATGACTTCGTCACTACGATCACTGGACGGAGAGAGGAAGATTCTGAAATACTTTATGAGTATCCGGAGAGTGATCGGCCTACCGGAGGACCTTCTAAGGACCTTACACCGTCTAAAGTAGAGCGCGTACTATCTGTTGAGGGTGATGTTGATTTAAGAGAAAATGAAGGTGGGGATCGTCCACGAGTTTTTTCTGTCGATCAGCTCACTGAGGGTACTGATGTCCTTTACAGTCCTCCGTACAAGGATGTTCTTGAAGAAGCGACCGTATCTCGTATCAGTGATACGTCAATTGGGGAAGATGAGGAGCCGGAGGTATTACTCGCTGTTGGTGAAGATGGGAGCCCTCGCTACATCTATGAGGATGACCTTAGCGAGTATGAGATACGTATTCAGACAGAAGATGATGAAGATGATGAGGATTCCAGTCTCACACCCCTTTCGGAGCTTAATCTGAGTGATGCATCCAGTATCAAAAAGCCCGAAAATGCCGGAATATCGTATCAGTTCATGGATGTTTACGAGTTTGATTCTGGTCAGAGTGTATATGTTACGGAAGTCGGCACTGGCGGGGAAGACATCGAAGAGGCACATCGCTCTCTTGCTAACCACTCATTTGTTGAGAAGTTTGCTCCGGATAGTGTTCCGTCGCATTACTACGATGAGGATCAGAAAAGAATGCTTGTTCGTGGGCTAAACGGTGACGATGTTTCGACCGCTTCAGATGATCTCATTGAAAAAGTCTATCAGAGACAGGCTGTCTCCGCTGTTTCTCTGCAAGTAATGGCTGCTAACTTTGATGCACATCATGATAATACACGGATCCTCCCGGATGGAACAGTAGCGTTCCACGACATTGACCATTCGGCTGGGGATATTACAGGCGGGTCTACAGGTACAAAATCGTGGTACGAAAGCACTGTTGATAGGACTATTGACGAGCTACAATCCACACTGTCATCTGCTGGTATTGAATTAAGCAACACAGAAATTATGGAAGTAACATCAAGGGTTGCTCATCATATCACTGAAAATAATCAAGAGGATATGTTAGACTACCAAGAGTCCGTTAGCGAAGATGTTGAGCCGTTTGCTGAGAATGTAGTCTCGAACGTTGAGAATTTCGCTAGAGTCCAATCTCTTGTCGAGGATCAGGATGTCGATTTGGGCGAGGCGTATCAAAATGTCTTTGGAACAAATCTTCCGTCTTGGTTCGATCCTGACGAAGCTCGCTCTGTAGCTCTTGACATGAGTGACTATCCGGATTTCTTTGATTAGGAGGTATTTGAAGGTGATACCCGAAATAAAGGAGATTAAGCGTTGAGCAATGCTTGAAATATATGAATATCGGGAAAATGATCAGGAGTTTGAACATGTTGGCTCATTTGAAGATGGTGAGTTTGTTGAAGGAGAGGAGCGTTTTGACTGGGTCGACTCTCGTGCTGATAGTTCCGTTATTCAAGAGATGTTTTCGGGTCCCCAGATGATAGCGGTAAATCCTGAAACTGACTCCGGAAGAGAGATGAAAGATGATTCTGATAGTGGTCCCGGGGAATATGTTGACGATTCAATTCCGGACTGTGTTGAGGACGTAATGAATGAAGGGCACAGTAAGCCGGAGGCATATGCGATTTGTACTGCTCAACTCGATACCGATGGGGATGGTGAGAGTGAGTACAAACTGATGTCTATGTATAATACTGCGTTTGAAAAGCTGAGGAATGATATTAACCTTACTCCGCCGGAAGTTGCTCAGAAAAATGCTCAAATGGCAATTGATGTTCGTAAAGATGCTGGCAATCCGGGTGTGTGCGGAGGAGAGGTTGACTGGAACTCTGCGGAGCAGATTAGTAATGGGGGGGAATTAACTGAAGATAGAGTCGCCCAGATGGCTCAGTCTGAAAGTCATCAAAAATATAAAAATCAGGATGAAGAAGGGCGATCTGATTGTAGCTGGATAATGAGGAAAGCGTTGGGTGGCAATGAAGGAGTTGACTGGGCACAGCGGAAGATGGATGAAATCGGAAAATCGCTCTTCAAGACTGTAGGACAATTATCTAATATGGATAAACAAGAGGCGGTTCCCGTTGACGAGACGTATTATAGCGAAATTAACGATAGCCGAGTGACGATACTCGATATTGATGGTAACAAGGTCAGAGTCCAAAGTGAAGATGGACATGAGTGGTGGGAGCGGATGCAAGATGTCAGAGACAAAGTTGAAGATGACGCATGGGAGGAAACGGAGGAAGCGCGGAAAGAAGCGATTTCCGAAGAGAAGATGGCAGAATCGGCTACACAGATACTCCGCGAGGAAGTCAAAGGAGGTGATAACCCTTTCTGATAGATGAAGCCGCTAGCTCTCAGCCGCTTACTGCGGCTTCAGTAGACAGATCTTGCGGTAGTTGGATTCCTTACGCTGGGACTGACGATACTGTTGGAAAAGTAGATGATCCGGATGCATGGGAGCATACAATCACAGGAGAGGTAATTTATAACAACGCCCCTCCTGTCCAATCGGAGTCTGTCTTTCACCCGAGTTCTGTTCGCCAAGATACCGAAAATCGGTCAAATGGGAATCGTTTTGACAACGATACTGACAGCGACCCTCGGGTTTTCGTTGATCGGGTACAAGATGTCCCAGACGACAAGGTTGCTCACGCCGGTCCTGATGGAGAGTATCTATACTATCTTCCTGATAATGTCGATACATCCAATCTCTCAAAAAATGACTGGGTTCCATATAATGGACCTCGTGGAGGAGAAGGATGGGAAAATGCTGAGACTGGTGAAATACGATACCAAACAGACAAGCCTACAGCTTCACCCCCTTCGCGGTCTTCTGATGAACAAGACGGATCTGCACAAGAGACAGAAGACATCCTGATTGATGATGGGGAAAATGCCTCTGATGACGGCCTCTTCGTTGATCCTGAATCAGTAACGACTCCAGAAGAGGCTGTCGAGGATTTTCGGACTAATCTCTCGGATACAATCACTTTTGATAATCGGTCAGATCTTGTTCGTGATGATTCACAAGACCTCCGTGATCAAGTTTGGGAGCAGTCATTATCAACTATTGAGTCAGGCGCAAGTGTCGATGATGTTGTCAGTGAGATCGGTGAGCGACTCGACTTTACCGAGTCATATAGTTCTATTTACGATACTGGTGAACTCATATTTCGTTTAGCGGCAGATAAATTCAAAGCCCCCTCACAAAATCCTTCTCGGACGGAGAAAAGGTTTATACAACGGTTATACGCCTATTCAGAAAACCCTGAAGCCTTCCCTGAGGTATCAACCGAACCGGATAGTAATCCCTATGAGAACAATGCTAGCGGCTTAGAGGACTCCCTTCGAAGTCGGATGACCCCCGATAATGCTCGTATGCTTATTGATTCGTTTTACGAGGAAGGGCAAAAGACATTCACTGAAATGAGCGCACGGGTAAGTGAGGGGCTTGAACCGTCGCAAGCTGTGCTCGCGTTAGCGAACGTCTATAACGAAAATCACCTCGAAAACCTTGATCCTCAGTATATTGGGGATCGTATCAGATCGATAGTCCCTGATGAAGTCCCTGACGTTGAAGCCGCAGAAGCTCTTACCAGAGAGATTCGGAAGTATGAACGGGATGCAACAAACTATCCTCGCAGTTTATCTGATACAGAACGGGTGTTAATGGATGAACTTGAGTCCCTTGTTGAAGAGGAAGATCGGAAGTATTCCGTTGGAGACCTAAATTGGTCCACTCTCGATCTTGCAGGACTAGATACTACGGTTGCTGAATTAGTGTCTCAGACTGGTGATGTATCTCCTGTTGTTGGGCTACTAGACAAATATGTTGAAGGGGATAACAGAACGAGGTTTTATCATTCAGTTTCCGGAGATATTGGGAGTCAAGGTGTTGATCCCGAGCAATTCGGACGGTTCACCTATCTTTCGACAAGGTCACTCAAAAGCTCTGATTTCGGATCAGAGTGGAGAGATTCGGTACTTGATTCTGATGAGCAAGGAGCTTGGTCTTCGATTAAGGATGACTGGTTCTTTGACGTATACACGGATGAAACAGCTCCGTTCTTTAAGATAGCCGCTAGTGAGACTGAAAATGAACAAATCCCGGATGATGTTCCTGACGTGCTTACTGGAGGAGAGGGGATACAAGATGTTCATCGTAAGGCTATCAATCATACTCGCGAAAAGCTACGTGATGTCTATGGAGATACTGTCGTAGCATATCGGGGTCTCTCTCCTCAAGGTTCTCCGTCTGCTGCTGGGAGTACTGACATAAGTAGACAGATAGAGTCGGCTGCGGAGTCCGGTGAAAGTTTTGAATTGAACCATCGGACGCTTGAGAGCTGGTCTGTTTCTCCGTTTCATGCTCGAAAGTTCAGTGGAATTGATGATGAAGACGAGGGAGACGGGGTAATAATAAAGCGTGAAATCCCGATAGATAGAGTCCTATTGGCAAGTTATTCCGGATTGCTCTCAACTTCTGAAGATGAAGTTGTTGTCGCACATGACGAATCCGACCTTTATTCTCCCGAACAGGTAATGTTGCCTGATGAAATTCGTGGAGGTGAGGATGCAGAAGAACTCCTTCAGCGTACAGTTGAGTTCGTGGATTCCACCGAGAAGTCTGAATCACGGACAGGTGCAGAAAGTGATGTCTCGAAGGCTTCTGTTGAAATAGGAGTTGAGTCCTTGCCTCCGATCAACTGGCTCCGAGAGGTCGATATTGACGATAATCGCCCGGATCCGGCTACCGAATCGGATGTCTCAAAAGACCGCTGGCTCCCGTATATGGGTCCTCAAGGTGGTATGGGATGGAGGAACACTGAGACTGACGAGGTTCGGTATCAGGACGAGAGGCCGGATCCTTCGCCATCGACTGCTGATGGAGGAGAAGAGGGTGTAGATGCAACTCCCGACTCTGATAGTGTTTCTGGAGGTTCTGACGGTTCTGATCCAACTACTCCGGATGGATCACCTGAGAGAGTCTCTCAGGCAACTGAGATCATCGAAGATGCTCCGATTGAATCTTATTATGAAACTGCTGCCGAGCTAGCTGTCGATGATAGATTCTCCCCTGAAACAATAGCCGAGGTACTCGTAGAGGATGGGTTTGGCGTTGATTCTCCTCAGGACTATGATCCATATGTAAGTTCACCAAGGTATATACTGACGGATGTTGAGGCTGAATCTGATGTTGTCGACGCTCCTGCTTATCCCCATTCAAAGGGTCTCAGCATCAGCGATAAGATGAATATACAAGAAAGATTTACAGAGCGGTTACAAAATAACCCCGGAGTTCCAACCGCTCGTCTGGGCAAAGAGAAAGTCGATGATGCGACTAACACATGGAGGAAGACAATGTTCCATCCTTCCGCTGCCCCGATCTTCAAAGTAGCTGTAGAAGAGACCGGGAATGATACTATTCCGGCAAATGAGAATAAAGAGTCTATTTTTGACACTCCTGTTCCCGGCTATGCGAAGAATGCTGTCCGGGAGAAAATGGCTCAAACCCAAGAGTACATGAGGGATGTATTTGGTGACACGGTAACGGTCTATCGTGGGCTCTCAACCGAAACAAATCCCACTTCGGCGGATGCATCCAATGTAGCTGTAAAACTTAATGAAGCGGCAGAGAACGGCTCTGATGTACTACATGAGCATCGCCCCGTTGAGTCGTGGACAACGTCAGCTCGATATGCTGCACGGTATGCGGAGGGAGGGACATTTGGATCGGGTCAGGGGACTCTGTTACGAAAAGAAGTTCCGGTAGAGGATGTAATGTTTTCCTCACATACATCATTTGAACTTGCCCGGCAAGAGTCTGAGATTATTGTTATGCACGAGGATGAAGAACTCTATGATTCCGACCAGATAATCCCCGACTCGGAGATTACTAATCAAAAGTTAATTGAGGAGTCTCTTCGTGTTGCAGGAGATGTGATATCGGCTAGAGATGATGATTCTGATACGGGCAGTACTAAACAAAAAGCCGATGTTATCGAAATATCTGCTGATGAAGTAAACCCACACTGGCTTCATCAAGAAGTTCCGTTTGATACTGTATCTCTTGATAAAAATGACTGGGTTTCATACGAAGGACCTCGTGGAGGAGAGGGATGGCAACATTCTCAGACTGGTGAGGTACGGTATCAAAATGAGAAGCCCGATTCGGCTCAATATAACCCCTCTGCTGAAAGTGATTCTTCAATACCGGATAGTGAATCTGTGGGATCAGATCAGGCTCCTTTTGATGTCCCTGAGTCGCTAGAGTCTATCTCTTCGGCTTCTCCGGCTGAAATATCTGGAGCTCTCCCGGCAGCGGTTGACTGGGATATGACTTCGACTCGTATCTTACAAGATCAGATTGAAGTCCGGAGTCGAGAAGAGGTCATTGATCTACTTGATTCTACAGGAAATCCCTCTTCCTCTGAAAATGCCATCACTGAAGAGGATATTGATGAAATAGCATCTGAGATTCAAATACAACAAGAAATCCGAGAAAATTGGACCCCGATCCAATCGCCTAGTCAGGCTTCATTTGGAGATGAGATACTTCTTGACACCGGAGATCGTTATATCCGGGGTACTGTTAACTCAATAACTGATGAGTCAATTTCAATCTCACCTCTCCATTTTGATAGAAATATAACCCCAAGCTACGATTACACCCGAAATGAAGTCCGTGTTTTTGCCGATCCAGAGAATACAAATCTCGGGATCGACTATGATTCTGGAAGATACGGAATGGCGAGTAGTGGGGTTGTCCTAGAAAATGCCTTTGAGATGGCGCAAACGACTCAGATGGCTCGTGATGCCGGATTCGAGGGGGGGAATACGACAGGAGACAGAATGAAAATTCTGCGTTTTGAAGACGATTCAATAGCTTTCGCTACCCCTCTGAGTGCTTATCCGGGTAATACTGGGGTTGTTGATACTCAAGAAGAGGCACTACGAAACAATAGATACTCTCCTAATGTGATCGAAGCTCTTGGAGGAAATGCCGCAAAGACTGCTGTTATCCAAGGACCAGACGGTAAGCAGTATATTGTAAAAGAAGGTATAGAAGGAGATGAAACCGCAAGAACGTCTCGTAATACGATTAAGAATATTGAGGAAGACAAATCGGCTGTATCTGACACTCTTTCAGCCGCTTACTTCGTTGGAAACACTGATCTTCATGGTGGGAATACATTCCACAACGAACAATCAATTACGGTCATCGATCATGATAACGGAGGCTACGACTTCGGAGGGTTTGGCTTCAACAAGACCGGGGTTTCTTCCTATGATAGCTTCTGGAGTATTCATTCAATGGGGGCAACTGTTGCATTCCCTGATAAGGTTCAGATGAGAATATATGAATTAGCAGAAGAGATTCAACAAGGACGCGATCTTGATGTCCCTGAAGGAACGTTACACTATGATTATGCACAAGATGCAGCAGAAAAGGCTATTCGGGGGGCGTATATCTCCGACGAATACGATCTCGACAAAGAAAATATCCCAGAGTCTGTATCTACTCCCCCCGATGAGTTTAATACTATATCAGAACTTCCTGATCCTCAGTCTGATGACGTTGATAGTTATGAAGTGACTGCTGTTCCAGATGACACGGGGATTATTGTTGAGGGAGAGGTGATAAACGTGAATAAGGTGCTAAATGAGGTTGAGGTTGAGGTAGACATTGGACTTTCAATGACTACAACCCATGATATTGATAATATCAATCATCTTACTCAGATTGGAGTTGATGTAGAATGATCATCGTTCAAAGGTTAAATGAAAATACGGAGTATGAGCCAATAGGTCGTGTCGCAGACGGGCGGATTATAGATGGCGAAGAGAAGTTGTGTGAAATTGCAGAAAAAGATGTCTGGATCAATAGCCCTCCTGAAAGACTTCTCGCTTTGTTCAGTGGTCCCCGTATTATCGCTGGGCAGGTTTTTCCTGAAGATCAAACAAAATCTTCTGATGATCCAATGCAGTCACGTCAAGCAGAGGATTACGAGTATCCCTCTGTTCCGCCAGAAGATGCACCCCCCGAGGTGAAAGATGCCATTGAGCGATTCCGAAATGAAGTTCCTGAAGAAATCAAGCAGGATACTCCCCTGTTGTATTGGCTCCTCGGGGAGGGGACTCCAGATTATAAGTTCCAGAAAGAAGATGCAGACTATCAGAATAAGCCAAAAGACGGTATGCGGTGTGGCAATTGTGAATATTATTACGAGGGTATGGATGGCTCTGGTGTCTGTTCTTGGGTTCGTGGGAATATTCAGCGGAGTCACTGGTGTCGTTTTTGGAAAGAGGCGACAATTGATCTTCAAGACCTCCCTGCTAGCTTCCCTGATGATGCTCCCGGTTCAGATTCCAGTTTTGATCCTGAGAATACGATTATTGTTGGCAGAGAGGAATCTGAACGGAAAGCTCTCATAGATAAAAGCAAACAATCTCACGCGGTGTATATCTCAAAGTCTGGAGGAGAAAACTGGGTTCCGTATGAAGGTCCGAGAGGTGGTGAGGGCTGGCAGAACATTGAGAATGGGGAAATTCGATATCAGCGTGATAAGCCTGATTCGATAGAAGATACATTTGATTCTCCCGGCTATGTAAGTGGTAGCCCGGAACCAACAGAGCCTTCGGAAGTCTCTTCTGGAGAGCATATTGTCGTTGAGGATCGGAGATCTGGAGTCCGTAGTTACTTTACCGTTGAAGAGAATAATGGCGAGGGTTGGACTGGGGGCGTATCATACGATACAGATAGTGGTATTATCAATGTTGTCTCCCCCGAGAGTGAGAATGAATATGCAAGCTATGAATTAATCGGATCCACAAATTCTCGCTCTGTAGCTCGTCAGCAAGCCATCGATGATGATTATGAGGTTAATCTTGGGTACAGACTTTCGACTGTCGATGGCGAAACAGTGCTCAGTGATCATGACTTCGTCGTTGGAGATTATGTCCATGTGATAAAACGCGATCCTCAAACCGATGAAATTGTTCGTGAAGAGTTTGGACTTGTCTCAGATGTCTATGATGGCATCGATGAGTTAAGCGGTGAGCCTACTAGCCTATCCCCGAAAATTGAAGTCTGGTCGAATATTGATGTATCGTTTGACAGACGCTCTTTTGACCTCCGGGATGAGATTGAGATTAAACGTCCAGCCGGAGCTGTTGTCAATACAGGTGATGACGAAGAGTTGTCTGCAGCCGAAAAAGAGGCTATCTCTAATGTTGAGTACTATAATGACTCCGTAATGGGCTTCCTTCAGTCTGAAGAGAACACGTTATCACAAGATCAGATTGAGGTTGTTGATAATGCTGTTCAGAGCACTATTGGAGCTCTCAAATCGGACAAAGTAGCCCGAGATGTTACAGGTGAAGGTTTCCGTCCGATTCAAGCATCCGGGGGTACTGGAAGAGACACTGCTGGGAGTATTCATCGGAAAAACGATTATCCTGATCGGCGTATTCGTATTGAAATCTCTGATCGTTCTGATGAATCGGTAGTAAAACACGAAATGGGGCATCTCCTCGCCGAAATATACGGCTATTCGATTGATTCTGATGCCAGTCGGGAGGTCATGTTTGAGTATGAGCCAATGGAGGAGTATGACTGGCAATACGATGATGACGCATATCTGCTAAAGACCCGCGAGGATGAGACAATTGGTATTGGTTCATCGTATGGAACCGTAGACTCTAACGGTTCTCAGAGGGAGTCAGTTGAAAGGTATCCATCGTTTGCTGATCCTCCGGAGAAAGTTGAGAGGTTAATTGAAGCGGCAAACGATGCATGGCTTAAGCAGAAAGAGTACGCTCGTGATCCTGATATTGACTGGAAGAGTGCAACCGTTTCTCTTGGCTATTCTCAGGTAAATGCTCATGAGACGTTGGCAAATTTCCACGAGAAGTTCCAGACAGAGGATGCTTTTGAGGCAACAAAGGCAGCGACAACAGTAATTCGTCATCATCAGGAACTATGGAATGCGTATATTGATGTCTTTGATCCCTCTGATGAAATGAAACGAGCGGTTGAAAATTGGAAAACTGTTATACAGGGAGACCTTCAGGAGCCTCGCTTCGAGCGAATGGTAGCAAAGTCTGATGATGATCCGGTGATCGGAATCTATGAAGACGGCTCTCTTGTCGGCAGCATAGGTTTTGATGCATCAAGACCGAACGTATCATACAGTGGCTCGGAGCCGTTTCTCGGGCGTCTCTCGGAATCTCTCCCGCATAGTGTCGTTATCCCTTACTTCACATCCCCGGAAAATCCAGACGTTTCATCGGATCGAACTCGTCACCTCCGCCCTGACGAACTCCTTGAGCAACTAAAGACAATATTCTCTGGCACATTATATTCATCTCTCCAGAAAGACTGGATCGAGTATAGTGGTCCACAAGGTGGTGAAGGATGGAGAAATACTGAGTCTGGAGAAGTCCGTTATCAAGAAAATAAGCCGGAACCACAGAGCGTCTCATATGATACTCCTAATGAGACTAATCCGGACTCCGGTTCTGGCAATGAAGAGTTTGAAACGTCTGAAGTTTCGTTTAGACGTGTTTCTTCAGCAAGTCCTTCTCAGTTAGCCGGTGGTATTGCCGCAGCAGTCGATGATGACAGAGATGATTTCCATGAAGTAAGAAATGCGATTACTCGCGCCGACTCCCAAGAGCAGGCAATGGAAGTTATTAATGAGTCTTTGTCTGATGATACAATTGAAAATGTTATAGAAGAAGTTGAGCTCCAGCAAGATCTTCGGCAAGAATGGCTTCCCATAGAATCTCCTGCCGATGTAGCAGAAGGTCAAGAAGTGCTTATAGACAAGGATCGTCCTCTCCGGGGTGTTATAGACGATGTAGATGTGATGGACAAATTTGGATTAATCCTTTACATCGTGATCTTGACCGACTGGGGGTCCCCGATAATGCCGATGTCTATGCTGATCCGGATGAAATCGGGGGTGAAAATAATCAAACAGAGGTCTTTGATGCCGGTCGGTATGGACTTGCCAGTAATGAGGATGTACTCGAAAAGCCATTTGAAGTCGCAGATGAAAGACAAACTGCTCGTGAAGCCGGTTTCGACGGAGGAAATACGACAGGAGATCAGATGGATGTATTGACATTAGCAGATAACTCGCTCATCTTTGCGACTCCGGTGGAGGCATACCCCGGATTTACTATGGTTGTTGGTTCAGAAGATGAGGCAGTACGGAATAATATGCGGTCACCGAATGTGATTAGTGCTCTTGGTGGAAAAGCGGCAAAGACGGAGCTTGTTGAGGATAACACTGGCACAGAGTACATCGTTAAAGAGGGGATTGAGGGAGAAGAAGTGTATGATTATGACGGAGACTTCTCTAGTACTGTTGATACGGGTATTGAGGTCGCTGAGTCTGCTGTTGAAACTATGTCTGCTGCGTATTTTGTCGGTAATGAGGACTTACACGGGGGTAATATGATTGTATCATCGACAAATGAACTCGTTATTATCGACCACGACAGTGCAGGGTTTGCAGTGGGGGGTGGTGGCACTCCTATGCACATCGACATGTTTGCAGATGAATTACGAGGATCATTATCTCCCTCTTCTCAAGATCAAGAATATGCTCAGAAGGTCAAAAAGCGGATATACGACAAGTCTTTTGATGTAATGCGTGGAGTCGATCTGAATGTTCCGGACGGTTCAGGACATCAAAAGTATGCTAAGGAAGCAGCAAGAGATGCTCTTCGGGGGGCATATGTGTCGGATGAATACGACATATCTGAAGAGGACGAAGAGTATCTCCCTGACTCTGTTTCTCAGCCACCACAAGAGATTCTTAACCGAGAGGTTGACATTGAGACAATGGATGATTTCCCTGATCCAGAAGATAATTCATATGATGTGGAATATGTCGCAAACGACACTGGTGGAATACGGTCAGCCGAGGTGCAGAGTATTGTTGAAGTCCGGGGTAAGACACGTATGATGATCTCTAATATGAGTACGGGTGTAATTACGGACCCAAACCGTATTACAAGTATTATTCCTAAACATCCCAATTCGAGATGATAGTTATACAGAGACTTAACGAAGATACCGAATATCAGGAAGTGGGGCGTATTCAGGATGGTGAGATCGTTCAGGGTGAAGATAATCTCTTAGCCCTCGATGAGCGCGAAGTATGGGAAGAATCTTCTGAAGCCCGATTACTCGATCTCTTTAGTGGTCCCTATGTCATGGCTGGCTATGTTGAAGAGAGCGATGATTTAACCAAAGATTGGGTTCCGTATCAGGGACCGAGGGGTGGGGAGGGCTGGCAAAACACGGAAACTGGTGAAGTAAGGTATCAGGATGATCCCCCGTCTGACTCTGATATTAATTCTCCCACTGGTGAACAGGCTATAACAAGCCCTGAAGAAACAAATGAGCGATCTGGACAGGATGAATCGATTGCTGAGATTGATAGGCTTGTGACCGAAATGAAAGAAGGCGACACAGCGGGGTTTGAAGTTCGCCGGAAAATGGGGGATACCGCAAGAGATGCAACTGGAATCGGGGATGTAAGTATCCGGGTGTATAATAAACCAGACTTGGCTGGAAAAATCACAAAGGATTTGATTAAATTCTCTCAGCAAAAAGACCTGTCAGAACTTGATGAGTTTAGTGTCAAAGAGGGTAGAATTACAGACGAGCTAAAAGGATTAGGTGGAATAGCATCGGGTGTTTACCTCTCTAATAATTTTAGTGAAGAAATAATAATAAATCATAGCAACTACAGTCAAGAGCAGGTAGATGAATGGAATGAAGATGGATATTCAAAAGCACTTACCAACCCGGAATCGGTTATCAAGCATGAATTTGGACACTATTTCCATGAGATGAACACACAGCCCAAAAACGAAGACGCGAACATGAACTGGGAAGAAAGACCTGAGCCAGAGGTGATTGATGAAGAGATGTGGGAACAGATCATATCCGAACTTGGCAAATATGCTGGGACCAATATTACTGAGTTTGTTGCAGAGGCATTTACATATCAGATGAATGGAAATGAGTTATCCGATGAGTTACGAGAGCTGTATGAACGTTTTGATGGTCCGGAGGTTCCGCAATGAGTTTTCGAGACGTTATTGACGAACTGCCGGATGCACTTGCACAAGAGGCAAGATTAGTCGCTGATAGTGCTAATGATGTTGAAAAAGAAAGTGAACGGTGGGTTCCGTACCAAGGGCCGCAAGGTGGGGAAGGTTGGCAAAATGCTGAAACTGGAGAAGTAAGATATCAGGATCAGAAGCCCACACCAGTGGAATCTTCTACAGAAGATATGCTAGACTCCGGAGAGAATACCGATCCGGGGACTCGTGAACTCCGCTCCGCGTATGATGAAAACGATAAACCCTCTGTTAACCCAGAAAGGGTTAACCTCGATCTCAAACAGGGAGATGTCGGCTTCTTTGATCTGGAGCCGGGTGACGTTGTTGAATGGGAGGATCCGAAATACGAACGTCTCACGACAAACATAATAGGTGACAGTTATGATCCATTAGATTCCTCAGTTCAGTTTTCGAATGGTGTAAGCCTCTCATTTGACTACTTTAATCAGCATGTAGATTCTTTTCTTGTAAATCCTCGCGACAAAGTTTCAACATCAGTCGAGGAGGATGATGCCCATGAGGAAGATACCGAAGGTGGTGAAACTCCTTCCGGTTCTACTACGGGAGAAGAGACTCAGACGGGGGAAGAATCTACAAGTGGAGAAGCTGATGGAGTGTCTAATACTGAAGATCCGGACATCTCTCCCGATCAGGATGGTAATCCGGTCAACGTTGTAGATGTTGATAACTTATCTGTCGGAGATGAGGTCTATTTCGGGTTTGGTGATAATTACAAAAGCTCAACGTCTATTGCAGAGATAACTTCACCCGAAGATCGAAAGGGTGAGATTATATTTACGAATGATGAGTCTATTGGTATTGATTTGTTAGAAGAGGTCGGGCTAGCTCAGCCCGGCGGGCTTAATGATTCTGCTATTCAGTGGCAAGAGGGTGAGGCTCCCGAAGAAGCTCAGGGTAGTCCTGTTGAAGAGGTTCAAGAGGAGTCAGAGTCAGTATACCCTGTTGATGGTTATGAATCGCCGAGTGAAGAGATCAGAGATCGGGAGTTTCGGAGCTCTCAGACTCATCAAGGCTTAGAAAACTATGAGTCAGCAAGACGAATTGCTGATAACATATCCACAGAAGAGCTTGCTGACTTTGTTGAAAGTCGTATGGATAGCTACATTTTACAATATGCTAGTGATGACAACGAGCATGGGCTCTGGTGGGGAGTCCTTGCTGCCCGGCAAGACAGTGATTATGATATTTCGGATGTTGTCGAGATAAAGAATTTCCGGGGAGGTTCCGGAGACGATATGGAGTATGAGGTTGATGATGCAGTCTTTGAGTTACAACGGGCTATGTCGACCAGTATGGATCCGTTGCAGGCTGGAAAAGCGATCCATGCGACCAGTGGAATCAATATTACTAATCTGACTGGGAATACTCGGGGGGCTTTCAATTCGACTACTGGAATACTTGAGCTTGATGAGCAGAACTTCGAATATCAGCCATCTATATCTACCCATGAATTTGGTCATGCTTGGCAGTATGGCTCTGGTATTAATTCGAGCTTTCGTAATAATCGGGGGGTAAATCCAGAAAATTGGAGAGTAAATTTCAGTTCTGCGGTCGGATCGCCAGAAAGAACAAATGATATGATAGACCGGCTCCGGACTGAGTTTGAACGATACAGGCAACGCGCCATCGATTACGGAGAAGTCGCTTCTGAAGTCGACTCTTATCAGAGGACGAATGGCTCGGAGTTTCTTGCAGTGACGTTTAATCACTACTTTGAAGATACGGCTAGCCTCCGTGATACACATCCTGAGTTGGAATTGTTCTATGAGGAGTATGTCGGTGGGGGAGTTGAGACTGAAGAAGCTGATATAATCGGATTTGGTGATCAGGGAGATAATCCTGATATTGAATCTCTTGACGTTACTGCTGGTGATCGCGTGACGGTAAGACGCACTGAGGATGCAACAGGTGATATTCTCCAAGGTGATCTTCTCAATGCTGAAATTGTAGACATCACACGGGGAGATTCGGGTGTCGTGTATGAGTTTGATCTCGGTCCTCAGTCTCCTTCGATCCGAGAAGATGAGATTGCCTCTATTGAGAAATTGACCTCACTCCCTGACAGGGTATGGTGAGACTGCGGAAGCATACCTATGTTAGATGAAGGATTCAGTATCATTTGATGATACGTAAAGACTCTACAACCGTCTTGATGACTTCGGGGTAAAAAATGGGAGCTAAAGATAGTCCGGGTGAACGCCTTTCTCTCTCCGCTCAACAGGCGGTTTTACTCCTCTATTTTGATCTGATAGTATGAATAAAGACGAGTGGGTTCCGTATGAAGGTTCTCGTGGGGGAAGCGGATGGCAGAGCACGGAAACTGGAGAAGTACGGTATCAAGACCAAAAGCCGGATCCTAGCACTGACTCCGGCACAAATGAAGACGATGGGGTTGATGATTCAGGGGGTACAGGCGATAGCAACACCACTGATCCCAATTCTATGGCTGTTTCTGAGGTCATTGACTTTGTCGAAGAAAACGTCTCTGATAGTATAATAGCCCCAGAAAGAGGGACCTATCGGAGTCGCCATGAAGCCCTCGCAGAGGTTTCTCAGTTTTCGCGGGTTGATCTTGATACTGCTTCGTCTGCTGCAGGTGAACTTCTTAATATATCTCTTGATACGCTTACTGATTTTGCGAGGATGGAATCCCGAGACATCCTATCAGGTGTTAGGTCTGATCTGGAGGACGGTGGGCACGTATCGATGGATGTTACTGTCCCAATGTACGTCAGAGATCGGTTCAATGCCGAGTTTGAATCGGAGGTAACAGATCGGCAAAGCGATGCTATTGCTGATGCCCTTGATGACTGGCAACTCGCTATGTTTACTGATGATGCATCTCCATTATTCCAGTATGCATCTCTCTATACAGATAATGTGACCCTCCCCTCCGGAGGACCTTACAGAGATTATGAATCTGATGTTCTGCAGAATGATACAAAAGCCGACGAATTAGAAGCCGTCGATTCTCTTGCCGAGTTTACTCAAGAAAAACTCCGTAATATTTTCGGCGATACGGTAACCGTCTATCGTGGGATGCATACGGCTGAGGGGAATCCAACAAACGCTTCTCCCTCGGAAGCTCCGGCAAAAATAAAGCAAGCTATTGAAAACGGAAAAGAAATTGAACATGAGCATCGTCCTATTGAGTCATGGACGACGAAACCGGCATATGCCTCAGCGTATGCAGCGGGCGTTAAACAGGATTCAGAAGAACAGGGGCAAGGAGTCCTTCTCAAGCGAGAAATCCCTGTTGAGAAAGCCTTAGCCGCTTCTCACGTTCCTCCCTTTGAAGAACGAATCTATGCTAACCTTGCGGAACTTGAAGGAGAGATTATTGTCATGCACGATGAGACTGAGATATATCGTGATCACAATGTTATCACAAATGATGAGATCGACAATGAATTTATTCTTGAAGAGACTTTCCGCTCGATAGATAATCTCCATTCATCTGATTTACTAGCCGATAAAGACGAATCACAAAGCACTGTGCGAATATCTGCCTCAGAAATCGATCCGAAATGGCTCCACCGCAGTCTCTCTCCCGAGTCGACTTCTCAAAATGGACCAGAGGAAAAAGTCTGGAAAAGATATATCCCCTCTACTGGGGTGCGAGCTTGGCAACACTCTGAAACCGGACAAATCGTCTATCAGAAAGAGAAGCCTAATCCTAGCATCAAAACCCTCGGCGTCCTTTCTCCTAGTTCGAGTACTACCAAAGATTCCGTTACGAAAGAATGGACTGAGTACGAGGGACCGAAGGGTGGAGAAGGGTGGCAGAATACTCAATCAGGTGAAGTTCGCTATCAGGAAGAAAAGCCTTCTGAAGAGGGGGGTGAAGAATCAGACTCTGACCCCGCTTCTGCCGGTACTTCTCAAAATTCCGGCAACAATACCGCAAATGAGGAGTTATCCCTCGGAGAGACTCTGAGCCTTACGTCGAAGGAGGATACAGAGTTCGTGATGTAGACTCTGTTGATGATATTGAGGTTGACGATGAGGTTCGCCTTGAGAATGAGAATTACAAGGTTGAGTCTGTTAGCGATCCCGAAGACTCTCCGATTGATTCCGGTCTTGTCCGTATTATGGGCCAAGACGGCAAAGAGTACACAATTCCCCCCGGACAGATTGGAGGTCTTGTACTCGGAGAAGATCGTGACACCGGAAAATACGACGTTGATCCTGATACTTTCTCTGGACGCCTCGCCGATAGTCTCGTTAACAATGGGATGAACGAAAGGAGTGGAGATCGCTTTATCAATGTCCGAGAGCTCCAGCATAATCTTTCCTCCGTTGATACTAGAGAGCTTGTTTTGGATGGTCTCCGACATGAGAAAGATAATCGAAACTCCAAAACTGCTGTCAAACGCTTCAAAAGCCGTCTCCGTCAAATGGGGATGACTGATGAAGAAATAACCGATGCAATCACTGAGGAAGAGGAGGAGGGGGAGGTAACCGAAGAAGTTCCTGTTGGGGACATCACCGCACTTTCCGAAGGAGATTCTGTTATCGTCACCCCGCCGGACTGGGATAGTCGACATGATGAGCCGTGGGAAACGGATGTTGTATCGATCAATCAATCCGATGGTTCTGTTATGGTTGAGGATCCGAATGGAGGCTCATACTATATCAGTGGTGATAGCGTCACAGATACACTATCATGGGGAGAGGGGGAGCGTCCAGACGACAGTTATCCGGTAGTCGGGTATGATAGTGCTGTTGAGGAGCTTAAGGGTGAAAGGGTTGCGGCAGGGACTCTCTCAAGTGTTGGTCTAAATAACCGTGATTCGGCAGAAAGAGTAATTGAAAATGCTGATTCCGATGAACTCGTTAATTTTGTCGAAAACAACGTAGTCGAAGAACTCATACAAACGGCAGAAACTCTCAATCCTTCGGTTGCTGAAGAACTTCGACAAGATACGGATGCTATATATGACTATCGAGATTCGGTGATAAGTGGAGTAAACAATGCTAACGCTGATGTTCGGTTTGCTGTCTCAGTTCTTGCTGTCCGTGGGGATGACTTCTGGGATATGGAAATAGCCTCCGGTATTTCAGGCAGAACATCTGAAGATGAAACAGAAGAACGGGATGACCCGAGGAGGCTTTATGATGATCTTCCACAGTATACGAAAGAAGATATTAAGAATAATCTCCGGGAGATAACCGAGCAAATGGGTGACGTTGAATTAGCAAAGACGCTTACTCATTTACGCTCGACTACGGCAGCAGACCTATCCTCAGATAATAACACCGCTGGTGTATATTCAGGTAAAGGCAATAGCATTAGTGTTGATGTCGATACCGATTATTCAAGCACATTTACGCATGAATTAGGACATGCTTGGCATCACTCAAGCGGAATACAGTCATCTGCTATGGATAATCGCGGGGTCTCTGACGCTGACGACTGGAACGCTAGGTTTACCCCGAAGATGGACTCTAATGATAGGACTTGGGAAATGTCTGATGAGTTTGAAAGAGAATGGGAACGCTACAAAACCCGATATAATGAGTCTGACTCTGAATCCAATATTCAAATTCGACCTTATCAGAAAACGAATGAAGGAGAGTTTATCGCCGTCACATTTGCCTCTTACATCGATGACAGATCACAACTCCAAGAGGTACACCCTGAGATGGTACATCTTTATGACAAATATATTGGCGGTGGTGTTGAAACAGAAGAGGTTGATACTATCATGGGAGTCTCCCAGTTCTTTGAGGATGATACTCCGGAATCTCCCGTTCTTGATGTCGCAGTCTATGATCGTGTTAATGTCACGGCTGAGTATCATGAAGATATCTACAATGGAGAGATTACCTCGATACAGAATGCCTCTCCACAGGACTCAGAAGAGATAACGTATGTTATTGAATCAGGTCCCGAGGAGCATGAGATTGAAGCATCAACGATTGAATCTATGGAGAAACGGCTGTAATGAGTAGTTTACAATATCCAGTCTATGACACGAGAGTAGGTGCTAAAGTCGGTCATATTACGTCCGAGGGAGTAGTCCGGACATCGGACAAACAGCTTCGAGACGCCGTACAATCCCATACAGACGACACCGGCTCCCTTCCGGTTCGTTTACCTGAAGATCTCCGGAAAGACAAAGAGTCGGTGACATGGGTAGAACCCGGTGATGAAGATTATCTCTTCCATATTTCAAAGTTACTAACGGATCGGTACGAGATTAAGATACTACTGGAAAAGGACGAATGGGTATCCTATGAAGGTCCCCGTGGTGGAGACGGATGGCAGCACACCAGCACAGGTGAAGTACGCTACACTGATGATCCTCCTAGCTCTGCCTCTTCTGATGAGGACTCTGATCCAGATATGAACTCAGACGTTGATTCCGGTTCCCCCGTCGATTTTGATGACGGTGAAATTGAGGATGGGAGGTTGTTATCGGATCCTGACTCTCTTGGGGATATTGAAGTCGGTGATGAAATAACGGTCAGCAACTCGTACATACAGGATTATATGACTGTTGAGGCTATCGGACCTGAAGATGATGACACCCCCGGTTCTCTTCCCGAAGGACAACTTCGTGCCCGTCTAGAGGGTATAGGCTCCTACAGTTTTGGGATCGATGATATAACAGGGCATGTTGTCGACTATACCGAAGATATTGGTGATTATGATGTCCGTAGAGGTACGTTTGAAGCCGAACTCGCTGATAAACTTCTTTCCGAAGAGGGTTTAGATTCAATCCCTGTTCGTGAGATTCAAGATAATATCCCCTCCGTTGAGTCAGTCGATCTTCTTCTTGATGCTGTAAGAAACGAAAAGAATACCCGTAATTCGGCTACGGCTGTAGATGCCTTGATGGAGCGACTCCGTGACCTTGGTATCCGAGAGACGGATATTCAGAGAGACACTACGGAGGAAGATAACACTGATCTTCCTGAGGATTACCCGGGAGGGGATTATGACACTGCCCTCGATGAGCTTGAAGATACTGACTTTGCGTCTTTGTTTGTCGGAGAAGGGCTGGCTAACCGTGATGCAGTAAGCCGTATTGAG
>Ga0102936_1000257_pt1 | contig 20668 bp, 23 predicted proteins | sample SalPon2_A_H2O_MG_FD_78502 | JGI IMG/M metagenome (GOLD analysis project Ga0102936, IMG submission 78502) | Salt pond water microbial communities from South San Francisco under conditions of wetland restoration - Salt Pond MetaG R2_A_H2O_MG | ecosystem: Environmental > Aquatic > Non-marine Saline...
CGCCGCGCTCCTTCAGGAGGACGCGGTGGCCGCAGTACGGGCAGCGCACGCCGCCGTACTCGTCGAGGGTGACGTCGCGCTTACAGCGGGAGCACTTGTAGCTCATCGCCTCACTCCTCGTCGGCGAGCGCGGCGCGGATGGAGCGGCGAACGGTTCGGCCGCCGGGCGTCTCGGGGCGGTACGCGCCGCCCGTGAACGTCTCGCCGGTCTCCTCGTTCACCCAGATGCCGGTGCCCTTGCGCGTGACGTCGTCGCCGTCGACGGTCGCGTTGCGCATCTCCTCTTCGATGTCCTGGACCCGCTTGCGGGAGACCCGGCCGTAGCGAGCGCCGAATCGGCCCGCACTACCGGTGCTTCGTGCCTTGTCCTCAGCCATAGTGCATCCGTCTACCGCCAGCGCGGGTAAAAAGGCTACGAGTCGGGGGCGTCGCCAGAACTGACGGTTACCGGGACTCGGCGCACAGACCGAGCGCCGCGGACGCCGGCGGAGACCACGGGACCCAGATACGATCCCGTGACCAACGCGGCGACGATCGGTATAACTCCACGAGGCGGTGGCGCGCCGCCGAGCGGCCGCCCTCGGTGGCCGCAAGGGGCCGCCCGCGGCTGGGGCTCTGAGGGCGTTCACCGCGTGTCGACCGCAACGCCTTTCACAACTAAGTAATATAACTAGGTTGTATGCACGGATTCGACGGCTTCAGCGACGTGAGCGAGACCGACGTGACCCGCGCCATCGGCGAGGAGTGGACCGACGGCTTCCTCGAGTTCGCCGACTCCGACGCCATCGTCCTCGGGGGCGGCCCCTCCGGGCTGATGGCCGCGAAGGAGCTCGCGGAACGGGGCGTGGACGTGATGATCGTCGAGAAGAACAACTACCTCGGCGGCGGCTTCTGGCTCGGCGGCTTCCTGATGAACACGGTGACCGTCCGGGACCCCGCCCAGGAGATCCTCGACGACCTCGACGTCGACTACGAGCCGGTCGAGGACGTCGACGGCCTTTATACGGCGCCCGGTCCCGAGGCCTGCTCCGGGCTGATCAAGGCGGCCTGCGACGCCGGTGCGCGCGTCCAGAACATGACCGAGTTCACTGATCTGGTCGTCCGCGAGGACCACCGCGTCGGCGGGATCGTGATGAACTGGACGCCCGTCCACGCGCTCCCGCGGGAGATCACCTGCGTCGACCCGATCGCGGTCGAGTCCGACCTCGTGATCGACGCGACCGGCCACGACGCCGTCGCGATCAGCAAGCTCGACGAGCGCGGCGTCCTCTCCGCGCCCGGTATCGAGCACGCGAAGGAGCACAACACCGGGATGGACCAGACGGGGGACGACCAGTACGGCGCGCCCGGTCACGACTCGCCCGGCCGCGACTCGATGTGGGTCGGCGAGAGCGAGGACGCGGTCGTCGAGCACACCGGCGTCGTCCACGACGGGCTGATCGCGACCGGGATGGCGGTCGCGACCGCCCACGGCCTCCCGCGGATGGGGCCCACGTTCGGCGCGATGCTGGTCTCCGGGAAGCGCGCCGCGCAGGTCGCGCTCGACGAGCTCGGCACGGACGCGCCCGAGGTCCGGCTCTCCGCCGGCGACGCGCCCGCCCCCGCCGACGATTGAGAGACGCACGCTCTCGTGCCCTCGCTGACCCCGACGCGTTTATCACCCGTTTCCTCCGAGCATGGTCCATGCACTGGCGCGGCCACGTCGGGATCGCGCTCCTCGCGTACGCGCCGGTCGCGGGGGCGGTCCGGGCGGCCGGCGAACCGGGGCTGGCGACCCTCGGCGCGGTGGTCGCCGTCGCGTTCGCGACGCTCCCCGACGCCGACCACTGGTTACCGATCGCGCACCGGGGGCCCACGCACACGGTCGCGTTCGCCGTCCTGACGGGCGCGTTCACGGCCCTCGCGGCCGCACTCGTCTTTCCCGCGAGGGGCGGAGTCGCCCTTCCCCCGTGGACCCCCGCCTTCGTCGGGGGCGTCGCGACGCTCTCGCTCTGTTCGCACGTCGCCGGCGACGCGATCACGCCGATGGGGATCTGGCCGTTTCGTCCCCTCTCGGAGCGGCACGTCACGCTCGACCTGACGCCGGCCGCGAACCCGCGTGCGAACCGGCTGTTCCTCGGCGTCGGCGTCGCCGCGTTCGCGCTGTCGGTCGCGCTCACGCCGTGACCTCCCGCTCCGAGGTAGCGACCGGGGGATCCGACGACCGTCACGAACGTTCACTCACCGCCGACTCAATCGTGTGCCTTTTTGCGCCCCTGCGCCGAATCCGGCGGTATGCGCAACGCAAAGATCGTCTGCACGATCGGTCCCGCGTCGGACGACCGGGACACGATCCGCGCCCTCGCCGACGCGGGGATGTCCGTCGTCCGGCTGAACGCCAGCCACGGGACGACGGCGCACCGCGAGAACGTCATCGAGCGAGCCCGCGCGGTCGACGACGAGATCGACGACCCGCTCGCGGTGATGGTCGACCTGAAGGGACCGGAGGTCCGCACCGCCGACATCGAGGGATCCGTCTCGCTCGCGACCGACTCCGAAGTGACGTTCGTCGAGGGCGACGACGCCACCCCCGAACGCGTGGGCCTCAGCCACTCCATCGCGGCCGCGGGACCGGGCGACACGATCCTCCTCGACGACGGGCGGATCGAGTGCCGCGTCGAGCGCGTCGACGGCGACTCGGTCGTCGCCACCGTCGTCTCGGGCGGGGAGCTCAGCTCGCGGAAGGGCGTCAACCTGCCCGGCGTCGCCATCGACGTCGACCTGATCACCCCGGAGGACGAGGCCGAACTCGACCTCGCCGTCCGGGCCAACGCGGACTTCGTCGCGGCCTCCTTCGTCCGCAACGCCGAGGACGTCTACCAGATCGCCGACGAACTGGAGGAGCGCGGCGGCGAGGACATCCCCGTCGTCGCGAAGATCGAGCGCGCCGGCGCGGTCGAGAACCTCGAGGGCATCGTCGACGCGGCCGACGGCGTGATGGTCGCGCGCGGCGACCTCGGCGTCGAGTGCCCGCTGGAGGACGTGCCCGTCATCCAGAAGCGGATCATCCGGACGTGCGTCAACGCGGGCGTCCCCGTCATCACGGCGACCGAGATGCTCGACTCGATGGTCCACTCGCGCCGCCCCACCCGGGCCGAGGCCTCCGACGTCGCCAACGCGGTCCTCGACGGCACCGACGCGGTGATGCTCTCCGGCGAGACCGCCATCGGCGACGACCCGGTCAACGTCGTGGAGACGATGGACCGGATCGTCCGCGAGGTCGAGTCCAGCGACGAGTACGCGGAGACGCGCGAACAGCGCGTCCCGGCCGCCGCGGCGGGCTCGCGCACCGAGGCGCTCGCGCGCTCGGCCCGCTACCTCGCCCGCGACATCGGCGCGTCCACCGTCGTCGCGGTGTCGGAGTCCGGCTTTACGGCCCGGAAGACGGCCATGTTCCGCCCGGGCGTCCCCGTGGTCGCGACGACCCCGAACGACCGGGTTCGGCGCCAGCTCGCGCTCTCGTGGGGCGTTCGCCCCGTGCTGACCGAGTACGCGCAGGACATGGAGATGATCCTCGACAACGCGGTCGACGCCGCGCTCGACACCGGCGGCGCCTCGTCCGGCGACACCCTGGTCGTGCTCTCCGGGATGCTGACGGAGTTCGAGGGCACGAACACGACGAACACGCTGAAGGTCCACGTCGCGGCCGAGACCCTCGTGACCGGGAAGGCGACCGTCGCCGGGCACGTCGCCGCGCCCGTCCACCGGGTCGACGACGGCGACCTGAGCGCGGTCCCCGAGGGGTCGATCGTGGCGCTCGGCCCCGGTTTCGCCGGCGAGTTCTCGGGGGACCTCGACGCGATCGCCGGGATCGTCGACGCCCGCGAGGGGATGACGGGCTACCCCGCCGTCGTCGCCCGCGAACTCGGCGTGCCGATGGTCTCCGGCGCGTCGCTCCCCGAGAGCGTCGCCGACGGCACCGTGGTCACCCTCGACGGCGAGCGCGGCATCGTCTACGACGGCGACGTGATCGCGGCGGCGCGCGAGCGCTGACCCGGCCGCGGACCGCCGCGGTACCGACGCGCCCGCCCGCTCCGCTCGTCAGTGGTTTACCGCCGACCCGCCAGTGATTTACCGCCGACGCGTCTACTGAGCGCATGCGCAGCGAGGACGACGCCGACGGCGACACGCGAAGCCGGGCGAACGAGACCCGGGACGCCGGCGACGAGGACGAGCCCCAGTGGCGGTTCGCCGTCGACGACGTCGGACCCGACGGCGTCACGGAGAGCTCTCACACGCCCGAGGAAGAGCCGATCGAGCCCGGATCGATAGACGCCGTGAACGCCGCCTTCGTCGCGCTCGGCGTCGCGATCACGGTCGGCGTGCTGGTGTTCGGCTTTTAAACGCTCCCGTCCGATCCGGTTTTCCCGTCCGCTCCGGCTTTTCGCCTCCGCCAGTTTTCCCGTCCGTTCGGTCCGGCCGGTCGTCCGCCCCGCTTCGGTCCCGCCCGTACCATCACTTATACCGCCACAGCCGTACGTCCCGACATGGATCTGCTCTCGGGGTCCGGCGCGCTCCTCCAATCCGGAGTGGTCGGACCGGACACGCTTCCCCTCCTGCTGCTGACGGCCGGCCTGCTGCTCTCGATGGCGGAAGCGCTCGCTCCGGGCGCGAACTTCATCGTCGTCGGCATCGCGCTGATCGGCGCGGGGCTCGGGGGGCTCCTCTTGGCGTCTCTCGGGCTGGCGGGCGTGACCCTCACGATCGTGATGGCGCTGTTGACCCTCGTCTTCGGCGCGGTCGCGTTCTACGGCTACCACGAGTTCGACCTGTACGGCGGGAAGGGACAACAACAGACCAGCGACAGCGACTCGCTGAAGGGGAAGACCGGTACCGTCACCGAGACGGTGACCGCCTCGGGCGGCGAGGTGAAGCTCTCCGGCGGCGGCTTCAACCCCAACTACTCCGCGCGCTCGATCGAGGGCACGATCGAGGTGGGCGAGGTGGTGATGGTCGTCGACCCCGGCGGCGGCAACGTCGTCACCGTGGAGTCGATGGGGTACGTCGAGGACGACATCGACAAGGAGCTCGCGGCGGACCGCGCCCGGAAGGAGGCCGCGGCGAGCGAGGCCGAGGAGGAGACCTCGACCGACACCGTCGACGGGGACGCCGCGACCGACGTGACCGACGCCGATACCGCGACCGACGACACCGTCGAGGACCGGGAGACCGAACTGGAACGGGAGTGACGTCGGCGCGAGCGAGCGAAAAAACACTTACTTTTCGGTTGAAAAGCGGTCGACGATGCCCTCCCCGCTCGCCGCCATCGGCCGGTCGGTCGGCGCCGTTCTTGACCGCGTCCGCGGTGCCTTCGGTACTCGCGACGCCGGCGCGGTCGCGGTCGCGATGCTCGTGCTCGTCACCGTCGGCACGAGCGTCGGAATCCTCGCGCTCGGCGCCGTCTTCGACGCGACCGTCGACCGGCAGGTCACCGTCGACAACCCCGACCGTCCGTCCGAGTCGGCCTGCGAGACGTTCGGCGACGACTCCGTGTTCGCCGAGGAGTGCGACGAGCCGGCGCGGATCGAGGTCGACGCCGGTTCCGAGCTCCGGGACGCTGCGACCGGCTACCTCCACTACGGGCTGATCGGCGTGCCGCTCTGGTGGGGGCTGTTCGCGCTCACGCTCCACGTCGGCGCGCTGGTCGCCGGCGGGTCCGGGTCGGTCGGCGACAGCTTCGTGATCGCGGGCTGGGCGCTCGCGGGGGAGCTACTCCGGGTGATCGCCGGCGTCGCGGCGATCTGGTACGCGCTCTCGACCGCGACGTTCGCGGGAACGACGTTCGAGACGCTCGGCCCCGAGCTCATCGCCGCGATCACGGCCGCGACCGGGCCCCTCCTCGTCGCGTCCGCGGCGGCGATCGCGGTCCAGTGGGTCGTGGTCGTCGCGGGGCTGGAGGCCGAACACGACCTCGACCGAGGGAGTGCGGTCGCCGTGGCGACGTTCTTCGGCGCCGTCGCGCTCCTGATCGCGGCGGTCTGAACGGGCGTGGAACGACGACGGCCGCCGCGAAACGAGGTCGGCCGGTCCCGGGGCGGTGAGCGGCCCCCGCCGATTCGGGAGTTTTTAAGCCGGCCGGCTCCCGTCTCCCGACATGATCCTGTCGGACGCGGACATCCTCGACCGGCTCGCGGACGGGGACCTCGTGGTCGAGCCGCTCGGCGACGTCGACCAGCAGGTCCAGCCCGCGAGCGTCGACCTGCGCCTCGGCGAGCGCTTCCTGGAGTTCCAGCGCACCAACATCCCCTGTATCCACCCGACGGAGGCCGACGAGGTCGGCGAGTACGTCACGGAGACGACCGTCGACGAGGGCGACGAGTTCATCCTCCACCCCGGCGACTTCGTGCTCGGCACGACGACCGAGCGCGTCGAGATCCCCGACGACCTCGTCGCGCACGTCGAGGGGCGCTCGTCGCTCGGGCGACTCGCGATCGTCGTCCACGCCACCGCCGGGCTCTGCGACCCGGGCTACAAGGGGCAGATCACGCTCGAACTGTCGAACCTCGGCACCGCGCCCGTCGCGCTCTCGCCGGGGATGCGCGTCTCGCAGCTCACGTTCACCGAACTGAAATCCCCCGCCGACCGCCCGTACGGCGCGGAGCGCGGGTCGAAGTACCAGGACCAGGACGGGCCGCAGGCGTCCCGGATCGGCGACGACCCGGAGTTCGACGGCGACCGCGACGCCGGTGAGCCCCCTGTCGACGGCGCGGGCGGTGCGGGGGAGGACCGCGCATGAGATTCGTCGAGGAGGTCGTCGTCGACGAGTTCCTCCCGACGGTCCGCTCGATGCTCGCGGAGGACCTCCGCGACCGCGGCTTCACCCAGCGGGAGGTCGCCGACGCGCTCGGGATCTCCCAGTCGGCCGTCTCGAAGTACGCGCACGGCGACGTGGCCCGCCACGAGCGGGTCGTCGACGACGAGCGCGTCCGCGATGTGGTCGACCGCGTGGGGGAGGGGCTCGCCACCGGCGACCTGAGCCCCGTCGCCGCGCTCGTCGAGATCGAGGTGCTGATCCGGCGGCTGGAGGAGGGCGACCTCCTCGCGGAGCTCCACGAGGAGGCGATGCCCGGGCTCGCCGAGGCCGACGTGGAGTTCTCGGTCCACGACCCGGACAGCGGGCTCCGCGAGCGCGAGCGCGTCCTCGGCTCGGTGCGGCGCGGCCTCCGCACCCTGACGAACGCCTCCGGCTTCGCCGCGCTCATTCCGAACGTCGGCGCCAACGTCGTCGAGTGCCTCGAAGACGCCCGCACGATCGACGACGTCGCCGCGGTCCCCGGTCGCCTCGTCGACGTGAAGGGCCGGGCGATGGTCCCCGGCGAGCCCGAGTTCGGCGTGAGCGAGCACGTCGCGACGGTGCTGCTCGCCGCCCGCGAGGCGGGGTCGTCCGTCCGCGGCGCGGTGAACGTCCGGTACGACGCCGCCACCGTCGAGACGCTCGCCGAGTCGCACCCGACCGTCGAGTTCGACCCCGAACGCCCCACTCGCGAGGCGGTCGCCGACGCGGTCGCGGGCGCGGAGCCGACCGACGCGCTCGTGGTCTACCAGACCGGTGCGGTCGGCATCGAGCCGATCGTGTACGTGCTCGCCCCGACGGCGTCGGAGGCGGCCGCGATCGTGCGCGAGATCGCGTAGGCGAGGCGCGCCGGCCCGAAGCGCCCCGATCGCGTCGGCATCTATGGCTGACATTAATTACCACACGCGTTCAAGACCACGTATGCAAGGCACAGACGCGGTTCAGATGGCGGCCGACGAGCGCGACGAGTTCCTCGGGCGGTCGGGTACGGGCGTCCTCTCCCTGTCGACGGCCGACGACGGTCCCCCCCACTCGGTGCCGGTGTCGTACGGATACGACCCGGTGGATGAGACCTTTTATTTCCGCCTCGCCGTCGGAGAGGAGAGCGGAAAGGCGAACCCCACCGACCGCGGCGTCACGTTCGTCACGTACGGGGAACGCGACGGGCGGTGGCGGAGCGTCGTGGCGAGCGGTCGGCTGGTGTCGACCACCGACGACGCCCTCTCCACGGAGTCGCTCGCCGGCCTCGAACGGACGGAACAGATCCCGATAGTCGACGTCTTCGGCGCGCCGACGAGCCGGGTGGCGTTCGAGTTCTACCGGCTCGATCCGGACCGGCTCACCGGCCGCGCCGAACGGGCGATGGACCCCTGAGAGGCCGCGTCCGGGACCGTCGCCGGGCGGTCGCGTGCCACCCCGGGCCGAGCGACGGGTGACGGCCCTCCGTCGGCGCGGCCGACCCGTGTCGATCGCACCGAGAATCAGCGGGCTTTAGGCCCGTATCCACGATACCTTGATACACGCACCACATGAGTCACGAGGACTTCCCCACGGACGACCCGGCGGTGGTGACCTGTGGACTGCCGTACGCCAACGGCGACCTCCACATCGGTCACCTACGCACCTACGTCGGCGGCGACGTGTACAGCCGCGCGCTCGAGCGACTCGGGCAGGAGACCGCGTTCGTCTCCGGTTCGGACATGCACGGGACGCCCGTCGCGGTCAACGCCGAGCAGGAGGGCGTCTCCCCCGAGGCGTTCGCGCTGGACTGGCACGAGCGGTACGCCGCGACGTTCCCGAAGTTCAACGTCGAGTTCGACAACTACGGCCACACCCACGACGAGACGAACACCGCGGTCACCCAGGGGCTCGTCCGCGACCTGGCCGACGCGGGCCACGTCTACGAGAAGGAGATCATGGTCGCGTACGACCCGGTCGACGACCAGTACCTCCCCGACCGCTACGTCGAGGGCACGTGTCCGTACTGCGGCGCGCACGCCCGCGGCGACGAGTGCGACGAGGGGTGCCAGCGCCACCTCGAACCCGGCGAGGTCGAGGACCCCGAGTCGACGATCACCGGCAACCCCGCCGAGTACCGCGAGCGCACCCACAAGTTCTTCGCGGTCTCCGAGTTCGCCGACTACCTCTCCGACTTCCTCGACCGGCTGGAGGGCACCTCGAACGCCCGGAACCAGCCCCGCGAGTGGATCGAGCAGGGGCTTCAAGACTGGTGTATCACCCGCGACATGGACTGGGGGATCGACTATCCCGGAGAGAACCCGGAGGACCTCGTCTTATACGTCTGGGTCGACGCGCCGATCGAGTACATCTCCTCGACGAAGCAGTACTCCGAGCGCGTCGGCGCCGACGCCTTCGACTGGGAGGCCGCGTGGAAAGAGGGCGCGAGCGACGACCATCCCCAGGGCGGCGAGATAGTCCACGTGATCGGGCGCGACATCATCCAGCACCACACGATCTTCTGGCCCGCGATGCTGGAGGCGACCGACCACGCCGAGCCGCGCGCGGTGATGGCGAGCGGCTTCGTCACCCTCGGCGGCAAGGGCTTCTCGACGAGCCGCGACCGCGCCGTCTGGGCCGACGAGTACCTCGACGAGGGGTTCCACCCCGACCCGCTCCGCTACTACCTCGCGACCAACGGCGGCTTCCAGCAGGACGTCGACTTCTCGTGGGAGAAGTTCCGCGACCGCGTCAACACCGAACTGGTGGGGACGGTGGGGAACTTCCTCTACCGCTCGCTCCTCTTCGCGCACCGCAACTACGACGACGCGCCCATCGCGGACGCGACGAGCGACGAGGTACAGGAGCGCATCGAGGCGGCCATCGACGACGTCGAGGCCGCCGTCAACGACTACTCCGTGCGCGCGCTCGGCGACGCCGTCACCGGGCTCGCCCGGTTCGGCAACGAGTACATCCAGCGGAACGAGCCGTGGAAGCTCGTCGACGAGGAGCCGGACGAGGCCGCGCGGGTGATCCACGACTGCGTCGCGATCGCGAAGGCGATCGCGGTCCTCTTCGAGCCGATCGCCCCCGAGAAGTGCGAGCGCCTGTGGGCCCAACTCGGGGAGGACGGCTCGGTCCACGAGGTCACCGTCGACGCCGCCCGCGAGGGCCCGACCGGCGACCTCGCGGAGCCGACCGAGCTGTTCGAGCAGATCGAAGACGAGCGCGTCGAGGCGCTCAACGAGAAGCTGGAGGCGCGCGTCGCCGAGGCGGAGGCGGCCGACGACGAGGGCGGAGACGAAGACGAGACCGGAGACTCCGACGGCGACACCACTGACGACACCACCGACATGACCGACATCGACCCCATCAGCGACGACCGCATCGGCTTCGACGACTTCCAGGAACTGGACATCCGGATCGGCCGGATCGAGGCGGCCGAGGGAATCGAGGGCGCGGACGACCTCCTGAAGCTCAGCGTCGACCTCGGCGCCGAGACCCGGACGATCGTCGCGGGACTCAAACAGCTCCACGACGTCGACGACCTGCCCGGGACGAAGGTCGTCGTGCTCGCAAACATGGAGAAGGCGGAGCTGTTCGGCGTCGAGTCGAACGGGATGGTCCTCGCCGCCGGCGACGAGGCCGACCTCCTCACCACCTACGAGGACGCCGGCCCGGGCACGAAGGTGAAGTAAGCGACCGAACCGCTCGGCCGACCGGCCACTCCGTTCTCAGGCGTCTAACACTTCGATCAGGTTCCCGTCCGGATCGACGACGAACAGGATCGTCGTGCCGCTCTCGGTCGTTCTCGGCTCGCTGAGGGTCTCCACGTCGTCGTCGAGATCCCGGTAGAACGCCTCCACGTCGCCCACGCCGAGGCCGAGGTGGATCGCGCCCGTTCGGTTCAGCGCCGCGTCGTCCGTCGGCTCGCCCGCGGGATCGTACGCGACCAGTTCGACGACCGTCTCGTTCTCTCCCCCGTCGGCGACGAGGTGCGCGAAGTCGGCGGTCGCGTGCTCGACGTCGACGGCGTCCGCGAACGCCTCGCCGCCGACGTCGAACTCGGCGGCGACGTTCAGGCCGAACGTCTCGGTATAAAAGGCGACGGCGCGGTCGAGGTCGGAGACGGTGACGCCGACGTGATGAGGAGTGGGATCTGACACGGATCGACCGACGGCGACCGGTTTAAAAATCGTGTCGCTCGGTGAACGGGCTGACAGGCGCGCGCTCCCGGCCCCTTGAGGCTCAGAGGAACCCGGCGAGTCCCAGCGCGTCCGCGAGGGGGACGCCGGCGACGACGGAGCCGATCAGGTAGCCGCCGATGGCGCCGCCGTTCAACAGCGGGAGGCCGGCGTGCGGTCGGCCCTTGATCACCCAACTCATCAGCACGAGCAGCCCGGCGAGGCTCCCGACCATCGCGAGCAACGCGGGGAGGTTGACGCCGACGAGCGGGACCGCGAGCCCGGCCGCGGGGGAGAACGTCGCCGCGCTCGCGATCAGGACGGTCGGGATCACGGCGTCGCCGAGCCCGATGAAGAACGCGTCGCGGTCCTCCATGGGGGTGGGGTCGCCGACGTCGGTCTCCCGGTCGTCGTCCGCGCCGCTCTCGCCGCCGTTCTCGACCGCGTCGACGTCGCTCCCGGCGGACTCGCTCGCGTCCGCCTCGTCGCCGTCGAGGAGCGAGTACGACAGCGACAGCGGGATCACGAGGACCACGGGGATGTTCAGGTCCATCACGCCCTCGGCGAGCGACAGCATGTGCTCGGTGCCGTACACCGAGATGGCGTCGTAGACGGCGAGGACCGCGAGGAGGATCAACGCGGGGAGCAGCCCGAACGAGATGCCGAACAGCCCGGCCGCGCCGGCCCCCATCAACACCCCCGCCGTGTCGATCACGTACCACTCCGGGTAGACGAGGAGTCCGACGCCGACCGCGGCCGCCGGCACGGCCGCCGCCAGCGGCGACACCAGCGCGGAGAAGACGTACCACGAGAGCCACGCCGAGGTGCCGACGATGAGGAGTCGGATCGCGCCGTCGAAGTTGTACTTGAACGCCGCCAGCATCACGCCCGTCATGACGAGGATGGCGAGGACGTACACGACGCTGTTCGTCGGGTCGTCCGGGTTCTCGACCGCCTGATAGCCGCTCTCGGCGAACTCGGGGACCAAGGCCAGCGCGCCGAGTTGGACGGCGAGGAACAGACCGACGACGAAGGCGACGCCGCGGTACTCGCGGGGGAACATTCGACCGACAGTTCGGGATCGGGGGGTTTCGTCCTTGCGCTTCGATTCGGTCGCCGGACCGGGACCGAGCGCCGCAGGAAGGGTTCGGGTGCCATGTGGGAGCGGATTGGACCCGAACCCGAGAGCCGACGGACGACGGACGGTGAAAGCGAGTGCCCGGCCGCCTCGACGGAACCCCGACGAGACGGCCGGTTTCGTCCGCGGCGTTTACGACCAGTTCGATTCGAATCAAGAAGCTATCGCTCGAATTATCGCAACCGATACTGACGGTGGCCGAGTACGGAGCCGTCATGAAGGGAAGAGAGACGCCGGAAGGCGAAAGGGTGGGACGAGGTGGACGGGAGGCGGGCGGGCGGCGGCCGAACAGCGGACCCCCAGGCTGTCGACATCGCCGCCCGAGCGGTCGGGACGGGCGCTTGTTGTTGTCGCCGAACTCCAACGAGAAAAGCGTCGGACCTCGGCAATCGTACCTAATCGCTTCTCCGGTATAAACCAGACGGTCCGCGAACGGCGACCCTCGACCACGAGAATCGGTCGGTCGCGGGGCCGTCGGGCGCCGCTCGGTTCGGTGCGTCGCCTCTCTCTCGGACCCGGACGCGCGAACCGACCGGTCCGCACTGCTCTCGGCATGCCCCGAAGACGGCCCTCATGCTCCGAAGACGGCCCTCATGCTCCGAAGACGGCCCTCATGCTCCGAAGGCGGTCCTCAGCTCGCGGAGACGGTCTTCACGCCTTGGGGCCGAGCGAGGCGCGGAGCGCGTCCTCGAGGTTGTCGAGCTCCGCGTCGAAGTTGCGCTCGAAGAAGGACTCGACGCCGGGGAGGCGACCGTCGACGACGAACTCGTTGGCCAGCCGGCACCCTCCCTCGGTCTCGGTGATCTCGTGTTCGCCCGTCACGCGGAACGCCTTCGACTTCCCGACGAACTTCACTCGGTTCGGCGGATCGCGCTCGACTTCCTCCGTCTCGACGGATATCGTCGAGCGGATCATCGGGATCGGGAGCGCGACGTGCCAGGTCGCGCGTCCCTCGCCGTGGACGTCGAAGGTGTCGACAACGCTGATCGCTCCGGCGCGCTTCTCGGCGTCCGAGATGAACGCCCACACGTCCGCCGGGGGCGCGTCGAACTCGAACGTCCGGGAGACTCGGACGGTCATACCTCTCCGTTGGTGCCGCGGGTGTTAAAAACACGCGAGTTCGACGCCGGCGGACTCAGCCCTGCGGCGTCACTCGCCACGTCGTCGACCGGGCCCGCCCCCACTTCTCGATGTCGACGTCGTCGGACTTCTCCGCGAGTCGAGGGAGCCGCGAGCCGACCTGCTTGGCCGTGAGACCGATGGCGTCGGCGATCGTCTTCGAGCGGACGTACCGCTCGCCACGGGTGACGCTGTCCGTGAGGTACGCGAGGATACGCTGCTCTTCCTCGGTGTACTGGCTCATGCCGAGAACATACGCGTCTGACGTCCTTAACGGTTTCTCGTTTTCGCCCGCTCAGTCGAACACCTGCACGGCGACGACCGCGCAGAGCCCGAAGACGAGCGCCGCCGCGAAGCCCCACGCGCGGCCGATCTGCGACGGGTACCCGATCATCAGCGCCGCGCCGACGAGCGCGACGGCCCCCAGCGCGAGCGCCACACCGATCTCCATGTCAGACTCGATGGATCCCTCACTCATACCCGTCGCTTCGCGGGCGGCTACTTAGTTCATGCGAAGGGCGTGACGGCCGGGTCCGGCCCGCGCGATTGCCGGTCCGACTCGCACGACGACCGGTCCGAGCGACTCGCCGCGCTCAGATGATCTCGACGTGCTCCGACTCCTCGTTGAGCGCGAGGTTCGCGGCGATCTCGGCGTTCCGCATCGCGTACTCGGCGGTGTGCTGGAGGCTGACGAGCACCTCGCGGGTCATCAGCAGCGTGTCGTTGTCGAGGTCGCTCGGCAGTTCGGCGAGGATCTCCTGCTCGCGGTCCTCAAGCCGGGCGAACAGGTCGCGGCACTCGACGGTGAGGTCGTAGTCGCGCTCGACGACGGCCCTGACCGCCAGCGCGGTCAGGTCGTCGACCTGGTCGGTGAACTCGCGGATCTGGCGCATCGTCGCGCTGTCGACGTCGAGGGTGTGGCCGTCGGCCTCCATCACGATGTCGGCGATGTCCTCCGCGTTGTCCGCGGTGAGTTCCAGGTTCTTCGCCACGGAGCGGTAGCCGATGAGCGGGAACCCCTCCTCCAAGCCGACCGCGCGGGCGAGGTTCGGGTTCTGGTACGCCGTGAAGATGAGCCGGAGCAGGAGGACGAAGATCTTGTTCGCCTGTCGCTCGCGGTTGAGCGCGCGCTGCGCGAGGTCGGGGTTGCCGTGAGCGAGCGCCTTCACGGCCTCGCCGCGCATCGTCGACCCCGTGTTCTCCAGCCGTTCGAGCAGGTTGTCGAGGGTGAAGTCCTCCGGATCGACCGAACAGCGGATGGAGATGTCCTCCGGGGTCTCCTCGATGACGCCGAGCCCCATCAGCTGGGTCTCCGCCTTATAAACCGCGTTGATGTGCTCGCTGTCGAGCGTCCCCTCGCTCCGGACGTGGATCACGCGCCGCCCGAGCACGTACTGCGCGACGATGGCCCGCTCCAGCGACCGCGCGTCGAGTCCGTCGGCGTTGATGACCGCCTCCGACTCCTCCGTGCTCACCGACTCCGGGAGGACCGTGAGCGTTCCCTTGCCGCCCATTCGCAACGAGACTTCGTCGCCCTTGTTGACACCGTGTTCCTGTGCCCACTCGGCGGGTAACGTCATCGCCAGCGTCGACGGACCCAGCCGCTGGACCTTCCGCGTTTCCATGCGGTAGCGTACCGCGGGATACACCTTAACCTTGTTCCTATGATGATTATATGCTTCGTCGAATGTACAAGGTGTTGTGTCGCGAGACGGAGCGCGGATTTCCGGCGTCGTCCCCGTCCCGATCCGCGCGCTTATGCCCCCCTGCGGCCGATCGGTCGGCATGACTCACCGGGTACTCGTCGTCGACGACTCCTCGTTCCAGCGCACGGTCATCCGGGACGCGCTTGAGGGGCCGTTCGACGTCGTCGGCGAGGCTGAACACGGCGCGGAGGCCGTGGAACTGTTCGAGGCGTACGAACCCGACGCCGTCTCGATGGACGTCGTCATGCCGGAGATGACCGGGATCGAGGCGACGCGGGCGATCAAGGCGCGCTGGCCGGACGCCGTGGTCGTCATGTGCACGAGCGTCGACCAGCAGGAGAAGATGATAGAGGCGGTGAAAGCCGGCGCCGACGGCTACGTCACGAAGCCGGTCGACGCCGACGAGCTGGTGCCGGAGCTGAAGCGCCAACTCGGCTGAGCGCGGTCCGCGGCGAGACCGGTATCGGTGACCGGCCGCGGGGCCCGTCGACCCGCGGCTCACGCCGCGTCGAACGAGCGCAGGATGGACATGAGCGCGCTGGCGAGCTCCTCGAACCGGTCCATCTCCATCGAGTCGGTCGTCACCCATATTCCGTGTTCCCCGGCGATGACGCGCGTGAGGTACCCGTTCTCGAACACGCGAACGGTGAACTGGTAGTCGCCGAGCTGCGTGTCGGCGTACAGCGACTGCGAGTGGAACCCCTGCCGCTCGTTCTCCGCGAACCCGACGAGGTCGGCGGTCCGGCTCAGGTCGCTGCGGAGGTACAGCTGCGTGACCGCTTCCCCGGTGAAGTAGGTGATGCTCCGAAGCTCGTCGCCGATCGCCGTCCGAGTTGCGCTGAGTAGTTCGTCGACGTAGGAGTCGGGTGGATGCGACATACCCACACGATCGATGGTCGGACACATGAGCGTGTGGGTGGCCGCAGGACCGGCGAACCGCCGACGGCCCGAACGGACCTCGCGGTCGGTACGGGGGCCGGTTCGGACGGTCCCCCCGGATCGGGTGTTCCGACCTCGCCGGCGCTCGCTCGGCCACGCCGCGCGGCGCCGGAAGGACAGAGTTTAGCGACTCCCCCGTCATCAACCCGACATGAGCGACTACGACGACGTCTGCGTCCTGCTGCCCACGATGGACGAAGTCGAGACGGTCGCACGCGTCGTCGACGCCTTCCGCGAGGTCGGGATCGAGAACGTCCTCGTGATCGACGGCGGCTCCACCGACGGGACCCAGGCGGCCGCTCGCGACGCCGGTGCGCGCGTGGTCGTCCAGTCCGGCCGCGGGAAGGGACAGGCCGTCCGCGAGGCGGTGCGCGACCACATCAGCGCCACGTACGTCCTGATGGCCGACGCCGACGCGACGTACGACGCGGCGGACGCCGAGGCGATGCTCGACCCCCTGCTGGCCGGCGAGGCCGACCACGTCATCGGGAACCGGTTCGCCGACATGCGTCCGGGAGCGATGACCCGGCTGAACCGGGTCGGGAACCGCATCATCAACCTCGCGTTCCGCACGATCCACGGCGAGGCGTACCGGGACATCCTCTCGGGGTACCGCGCGTTCACCCGAGAGTCGTTCCTCAGGCTTCACCTCACGGCCGACGGGTTCGGCGTCGAGACGGAGATGGCCGTCGAGTGCGTGAAGAATAAGATCCCGGTCGCGGTCGTCCCGGTCACCTACCGCGAGCGTCCCGGCGGTTCGGCGACCAACCTCCACCCGATCCGCGACGGCGGCGTGATCTTCCTCGAGCTGTACCGCAAGGCGAAGACGAACAACCCCCTCTTCTACTTCGGGAGCCTCGGGGCGGTGTCGACCGCGGCCGGCGCGGTCATGACCGGGTACGTCCTCTACGAGTGGTTCGCGTTCCGCATAACCCACGAGGTCATCGCCATCGGCGCCGTCGGCGCGGCTATCCTCGGCATCCAACTCCTGATATTCGGCGTGCTCGCGGACATGATCCTCTCGCTCCACCGCGAACAGGAGGCGCGGCTCGAGCGAGCGTTCGAGGACGGCGACGCGGGAGAGGTCGAACCCGGGAGAGAGACCGAGACCGCGGAGGGGGTCCGAGAACCGATCGACGGCGACGACGACTGAAAGGGCCCGACGAGCGGCCGCAGTGACGGCCGGGGGCGGGCCCGGCGTGGCCGCGACGGCGGTCGGCCGCGACCCCAGACCGGAGCACATCGCTTATGTCGGTACGCGGAGACGAGCGGCCATGGACGAAAAGCGGTTCGTCATCGCCCTCTTCGGTCTCGCAGTGGCCCTCGTCGTCGGATTCATCGGCTATCGGTTCATCGCCCCGCTCACGGTCGCGGTGTTCCTCTACTACTCCACACGCCGGCTCTTTCACCGGCTCGACCGGTTTCGGCTCCCCGCCCCCGTCCGGGCCATGGTTTCCCTGTCGCTCATCGGAATCCCGCTGATCGGCCTCCTGGGGTACGCGGTGTTGCTGGTGCTGATCGAGGCGCGCCGGTTCATCGGTCGGTATCCGGTCGCCGAGACGATCGGTGCGGAGAACTCCTGGGTCGGGGACCTGGCCGAGCTCTCGAACCCCACCGTCGACGGGCTGGTCGCCGCGTACCGCTCCGGACAGCTCGACCCGCTCATCGAGTTCGTCTCCGAGCAGGCGCCGCTGTTGGCGAGCACGCTCTCCGGGCTCGTACTCGACCTCCTGATCGTCGTCGTCGTCACGTATTACCTGCTGCTCGACGGCTCGAAGTTCCACGAGTGGCTGCTCTCGTTCGACGACGACGCGCTGGTCCGGGAGTACCTCGAGACCGCCGACGCCGAGCTGGAGGCGGTGCTGTACGGGAACCTGCTCAACGTCATCGCCATCTCCATCATCGCGGTCGTCACGTACACCGCGTACAACGTGGTCGCGCCGGCGCCCGTCGAAGTCCCGTATCCGGCGCTCGCCGGCGCGCTCACCGGGATCGCGAGCCTGATACCGGTGATCGGCATGAAGATCGTGTACGTCCCGCTGGCGGCGGTGACCTCCCTGCCGACCGTCCTCGGCGGCGACCTCGCGCTGCTCGTCTACGTCGCCGGCTTCCTCGCCGTCGCCGCGGTCGTCGTCGACACGATCCCCGACATCGTGCTCCGGCCGTACTTCAGCGGGGAGACGACCCACGTCGGACTGCTCATGCTCGCGTACATCTTCGGCCCCGTCGTCTTCGGCTTCCACGGGCTGTTCCTCGCGCCGATCGTCCTGGTGCTGGCGCTCACGTTCGCCGGGACGGCGCTGGTCCGGCTGCTCGGCGGCGGTCCGGACGAGGTCGGCGACGACGGGCGCTCCCGAGAGATCGCTCGCGGACAGCGGCGACTCGACGAGTTCTGACTGACGGCGCCGCGCTTCGGGCGCGCCGCGAGCCGAAGAGATAAGCCCCCGCTCGCCGACCGGGGTGACGTATGCGTCTTCACGTCATCGGTCTCGGCGGCGCCGGTGGCCGGATCGCCGACCGGCTCGCGGCCGATCACGGCGACGACCGGTTCCTGCAGGGGATCAACGCGTTCGACACGGACGCGGCGGCCCTCGACGAGCTCCGTTCGCTCGGCGAGTCGCGCCGGTACCGCTTCGGCGACGCGGCCGACGGCGACGGCCTCGGCGGCGACCTCCACGCGGGCCGTCGGCTCGGCGGCGCGCACGCGAGCGAACTCGGCCGCGTCATGGACGACGAGAGCCCGTCGACCGCGGAGGCGTTCCTGCTCGTCGTCGGCCTCGGCGGCGGCGCGGGTGCGGGTGCCGCGCCGGCGCTCGCCGAAGAGCTGTCGCGGCTCTACGACGCCCCGGTGTACGCCGTCGGCCTCCTCCCGACGCCGGCGGAGTCGGCTCCCAGCGAGGTTGACCCCGTCCGCGGGAGCGCGACCGACCCCGCCGAGCGCGAGCCGGAGCGCCCGCTCGCGGAGAAGAACGCGGCCCGAACGCTCGACGCCCTCGCCGATCACTGCGCGGCGCTGTTCCCGTTCGACAACGACGCGTGGCTCCGCCCCGGCGAGGCGATCGCCGACGCCCGGGACCGGCTGAACGGCGTGGTCGCCGACCGGGTCGCGGCGCTGTTCGCGGCGGGCGAAGCGGCCGACTCGGCGTCGACCCCCCAACAGGTGTTGGACGCGAGCGACGTCGCTCGCGCGGTGGGCGACGACGGCGAGGTCGCGGTCATCGGTCACGCGACGCAGGCGGTCGAGTCGCCGTCGTCGGGGTCGCGGTTCGGGCTCGGGCTGTTCGGTTCGAGCGAACCCGCCGAGGTCGACACCGGCGAAGCGGTGTCGGCGATAGAGACGACGGTCCGGAAGGCGACCCGCGGGAAGTCGACGCTCGACGTCCCCGAGGGGCGCGCCGACCGGACCCTCCTCGTCGTCGGCGGACCGCCGGAGTGGCTCAACCGACAGGCGATCGCCGACGGCCGGCGGTGGCTCGCCGAGGAGACCGGGTCGGACGCCATCTTGAGCGGGGACGCGCCGGACCCCGACGCCGAGGCGGTGTTCGCCGTCGTGCTGCGCTCGGGGATCGACGAGCCGGCGCGGCTCCGAGAGATCCGGGCGTCGATCTCGTGACCCGCGACCGGCGCTCGCCACCCGAACCGATTAACCGGATGTGGCGCCCATCTCCGCCGTGACAACCCACGCCGACCTCGGGCTCGACCTCGACGTGCGCGACGCGGACGCGGTCGCCGACCGGCGCGACGACGTCGTCGCCGCGGTCCGCGACCACGCCGGAACGATCGCCTACCAACTCGCCAAGCTCCAGGGCGGCGACTACGGTCGCCGGGAGCTGTCGACGGCCGGCGGCGCGTGGACGGTCAAACACGAGGCCGGGGAGCTGGAGTTCCTGCTGTTCTCGCCGAAGTCGGGCGCCGACGTGTACGTCGTCTCGACGAAACAGCCGCCCGATCCGTCCGACCTCGCGGCCGCGCTCGACGACTACGCGAACTTCGTCGCCGCGTGGAACGAGTACGTCGCGTCGCTGTCGGGCGTCCTCGACGGCGTGAGCGCCGAGTTCCCGGAGCCCGCCACGACCGACGGCGTCGTCGCCGAGCGAGACCGCGTGCTGGACGCGATCCGCGAGGCCTGCTCCGTCATGGCCGGCGAGATATATCGGTACGAGGGCGACGACTACGGCACCTACACCGCTCGCGTCGACGGCGACCGGTGGGAGCTGAAGTGGGACGAGGGGGCGGTCTCCTACCTCCGCGTGGGCGGCTCCGGCGGGCTCTACCTCCTCTCGCAGTACGAGGCGCCCTCCGCGGCCGACGTGCGCGAGTACGCCGACTCTTTCCGCGGATTCGTCGACGCGTACAACGAGTTCGTGGGAGAGTTGGAGAGCGACCTCGCGACGGTCGAGCTGTAGGGATACCGAGCCTTTCTGTCCGTACTCAGTGCTATTTAAATCCTCAGCGGGAGACGGTTCTCGTATTCTCGATCGTTCAGTACAGATATAACTGCGATCGATCTCGGGAGTGAGTCGCGGAGGTCGATCATTTATATAAAAAGCGGTGTTGCCGTCGGCTGTTTATGTGTGATTGACAATACCGCGGTGAAGCCTCCAAAGTCCCAGCCGCTCGGTCATATGCGACTACAAACGGATCGCCGGTGAACACCTCCAAAGCCCCAGTCGCGAGGACTCGCGCGGCTCGCTGCGGTCCTCGCTCAGTCGCTTCGCTCCTTCCCTGCGGTCCTTGCGTCGCCGCCCGTCGCCCACGCGGCTGCAATTTGCAGGCCACTCAACCCTTATAC
>Ga0102936_1000258_pt1 | contig 20641 bp, 17 predicted proteins | sample SalPon2_A_H2O_MG_FD_78502 | JGI IMG/M metagenome (GOLD analysis project Ga0102936, IMG submission 78502) | Salt pond water microbial communities from South San Francisco under conditions of wetland restoration - Salt Pond MetaG R2_A_H2O_MG | ecosystem: Environmental > Aquatic > Non-marine Saline...
TCCCGGTAGCCTTCACATCGGATCGTCTGTTGTCTCGGCTGCGCTCGCGGCCGCAGAGTCCGGCGACGTCGACGGACGAACGCTTCTTGAAGGCGTCGTCGCAGGGTACGACGTCGCTGCACGGCTGGGTATGGCGTGTAATCCACGGAGCTCCCACGAGCGGGGATTCCACCCCACCGGGACCTGCGGGACGTTCGCGGCGACCGCAGCGGCCGGCGTTGTCGCCGGGCTCGATGCCGACCAACTCGTCTCCGCCTTCGGGGTTAACGGGAGTCAGGCGGGCGCGAGCTATCAGTGCAGCCGAACGGGGGGCTGGAACAAGCGGATCCACCCGGGACTCGCCGCCAAGCGGGCTTTCGCGGCGATCGCATTCGCGGAGAACGGCTTCGAAGGGCCGCCGGACCCGATCGAGGGCGAACTCGGATTCCTGCAAGCGTACGCCGACCGCCCTCGCCCCGAGCGCGCGACGGCCGACCTCGGCGAGGCGTACGAGGTCGCTCGGACGAAAATAAAACCGTACCCGGTTGGGACGTTCGCGCACGTCCCCATCGCGTTGCTTTCCGAACTCGTCGCGGAGGGCGCAGTCGACCCGACAAGCGTCGAAGAGGTGGTCGTCGAACTCCCGACCTCCGGCGCCGCCATGTTCTCCCGCGACGAGGGCGCACCGCACCCGACGACCTCTGCGGGCGCACAGTTCGACATGCCCTTCTCAGTCGCTCTCGCGCTCACCGCCGGAGAGGTTGGCCTCACCTCGTTCGACGATGCTATCGCCGACGAGTATCCCGGCGAGTTCGGTCGGTTAATGGACGTCACCCGCACGGTCGCCAGTGAAGAGTTGGAGGAGTACCTCCCAGAGCTGTACCCGGGGCGAGTCACCGTCCGGACGGCTTCGGGAACCGTCGAGCGGTTTCGCGACTGGGTCGCCGGAGAGCCGACCCATCCGATGTCGTGGGCGGATCTAGCGGGCAAGTTCGCCGACCTCAGTCCGCAGTTCGACGAGGAAGGACGGGCCGCAGTCGCCGACGCAGTACGGACGATCGAGGACCACTCCGCCAGAGACCTCGTTGAGACGATCCGCTCCGCCGGTGTGTAGCGATCTGCAAAAGCGAGTGCGTCCCAGTGAGCTTTCCGGGACGCTTCCGCGTCGCTGCGGCCCTCAGGCGCTGATCGCGTCGATGAGCCGGTCGAGTTGACCATCGCCGTCGAGGTTCTGAATCGAGTCGTACACGGCATCTGCCTCCTCGTCGGAGATCACATCGCGGGTGCACTCGTCAAACTTCGCGCGGATCCGTTCTTCCGAGAGCGGGTTCGTCGGGTGTCCCGGCGCATGCGTCATCTCGTTCGTGTACGAGTCGCCGTAAACGGTCTCCACGGTCACGCGCGCCGCGTAGTTGGCGTAGTCGCCGCCGAACAGGTTTTGTTTAAAATCCCGCTCGACTTTCGCGGTCTGCTCGCGGGTCTCCGGTGCGGTGACGTACTCGTCGGTGAACTCGTGGACGCCCGGGTCGCGCTCTCGGAGCACGGAGGCGAGACAGAACTCGATAGAGAACTTCGCCTCCAGCCCGGTCGAGGGATTCTCGTGATGGAGCATCTTCGAAGCGGCGTCGTCGAGGGAGACGACGACGCGTTCGACGTCGTCTGGCCCGAGATCATGCTCGACGAGCACCTCACGGAACGCGTCCATCGCCGCGTGCGTGATCACGCCGGACGGGTACGGCTTGTATCCGATGTCCATCACGGCCCACGTCTCTCCGAGGTCGTTGGTCAGCTCTGTGGGGTCGTAAGAGCCGTCCGGAGTCATCACATGGCCGTAGCCGAGTTCACCTTCGAACACGTTCCGATCCGCGGTGAATCCCTTGTCCGCCAGTAGCGCGGCGCGGAGCCCCATCTGGGCGGCGTGCCCGGAGTGGAGCGGCTTCGTCATCGTCCCAAAGTTCTTTTTCAACGCTGAGGACGCCGACGCCGCGATCCCGAATGCGTGACGGACCTCGTCAACATCCAGTCCCAGCACGGAGGCGGCCGCGGCGGCGGCACCGAACGTGCCGACCGTCCCTGTACTGTGCCAACCGTTATCGTAATGAGATGGGTACGTGCTGTGGCCCGTTCGGTAGGCGACATCGACGCCGACGAGGTAGGCCGTCAGTACGTCCGCTCCCGTCGCATCGGTCGCCTCCGCCGCCGCGAGCGCGGCGCTAACCGTCGGGGAGGTCGGGTGGATCACGATGGATTCGAACGTGTCGTCGTAGTCCACAGCGTGCCCATACGTGGCGTTTGCGAGCGCTGCGCCGGTGGCGCTGGCGCGTCCGCGGGCGAACATCGTCGCCGCGTCGCCCGCCGATTCCGCCTCGACGAACGCCGTGATCCGATCGCCGATATCGTGGTGCGAGCCGTACAGCGCGACGCCCACTAGATCGGTTATCGCCTCCTTCGCTTTCTGTCGTGGCGGCTCCGGCACGTCGGAGAGTTCCGTCTCAGAGACAAACGCAGCTAACGCTTCGGTTGCACCCATGCGAGAGAGGAGCTATCCTGCGAGAATAAAGATATCGGTCGCATCACTGGCGGATCGATCGGTTTTCTGTGGTGGTCCGCCTCTCCAAGGTGGTTCGCGGTCGACCGCGCCAAGCCGGTCGGCGTAGCCGCCGCGCATAGATATAAGCACTCGCTGGGCCAGTGATCGGCATGGAGTTCACGAGTGATACTATCGCGGACTACGCGCTGGCGCTATCCGCCGAGGATCTGTCAGCGGAGGCCATCGACGCAGCGAAACGACTCACGCTCGACTCGCTCGGATGCTGTCTCGGCGCGTACACGAGTCCGCCGAGTAAGCACCTCCGAGCGCTGTACGGGTCAGTCGGAAGTACCTCGGTCGGGACTGGATCGGCTACGGGCCGAAGCGAGAACTCGGGCGGCGGGGCGACGGTGTTCGGCGCCGGCACGACTACTCGGCCCGAATATGCGGCGCTCATCAACGCCACGATGGTCCGGTATCTCGATTACAACGACGCGTTCATGAGCGAAGGGCGCGCGTGCCATCCGAGCGACCACATTCCGGCGCTCGTCTCGGTGGCGGAAGCGGAGGGCGCGACCGGGGAGGAACTCCTCGAAGCGATCGTCGTCGCTTACGAGATCGAAGGCGCCGGACTCGATACCGGCGCGACCTGGGAACACGGATACGACTACGTCACGTGGGGGGCGTTTTCGACTGCCGCAGCTGCAGGGCGGCTGATGGGGCTTGACCGAGCGGAACTCGTGAACGCGCTCGGCATCGCCGGTGCGTCGAACCTCTCTCTCAGCGTCTCCCGCAAGGGCGCAGTGAGCATGTGGAAGGGCGTCGCCCATCCGTACGTCAGTCACAACGCGATCCAGGCCTGTCAGATGGCCCGAGAGGGGATGACGGGTCCAGAGCGCGTGTTTGAGGGCCCCGGTGGATTTTTCGAGGTCGCCGCCGGAGGCGATCTGTCCGTCGACGCGCTCGGTGGTCGAGAGGGGGCGCCGTACCGAATCACGCGTTCGCACGTGAAGCCGTTCCCGTGCGGCTACTACATGCAGCCGATGATCACTGGGGTCCGCGACCTCGTCGCCGACCACGATATCGATCCGACCGCGATCGAGGCGATCGAGATCGAGACGTTCGAGCAGGCGGCGATGATTCTCGGCGGCGAAGAGAAGTGGTCTACGGATCTCACGCGAGAGAGCGCGGACCACAGTATCACGTACACCGCGGCACTCGCCGTCGTTCACGGCGACGTAACGCCCGAACACTACGGGCGGGCGTACCGCACTGACCCCGACCTCCACCAGCTGATGGAGCTCGTGAGCGTTGCGGAGAGCACAGAGATGAACGCGGCTGTCCGCACGGAGCCGAACTCGACCCCGTCGGTCATTCGGATTCGCACGGCAGACGCAACTCACGAGCGGCGAGTCGATTACGCACCGGGCCACGCCGAGAACCCGCTTTCGCGCGAGGAACTCCTCAACAAGTTTCGGAGCCTGGCGGAGCCACTGCTAACGGAGGCCGCGATGGACGAGGTGATCGCGTTCTGTGACAACCTACCGGAGCGCTCGGATATTGACATTCTCGTGGAGAAGCTGAAGGTCTGACGCGTCACCGCGTTCCGTGGAGAGGCAGTGTCGAGTCTGGATCGGAGACAAGAATATTAAAAAACCTCTCGGTCTTGAGTAAAATCGCTCTTATTGGGCCGTTTGTCTGTCGTATCCGCATCAACACCAAAACTGTTATATAACCATCTTTCCAGCTATAGCATGTTGTAACATGACACATGATAGAAGGCGGTTCGTACAGGGCCTAGCAGCAGCAGGACTGATCGGACTTGCTGGCTGTGCGGGAAACGGGAATGGTGACGGGAGCGATGGGAGCGATGGCGGCGACGGGAGCGATGGCGGCGACGGCGGCGACGATGTTCCGTGGCCGCCGGACCGCGAAATAGTCGACGTGATGGTCGACACCGACCCCGGAGGATTGATCGACGTGCAGGCGCGGACGTGGCTCCAGTACGTCGAGTCGGAGTGGCCGGACGACGTGGGTTCGACGGTCACTAACCGACCGCAGGCTAACGGAATCATCCTGTTCAACGAGTTGATGAACGCCGCCACGGATGGCGGAGTAATGGGTGGCGGACGGGTCAACTCCGTCATCACGAATCAGATCGGTGCCGAGCAGGCCGACTTCGAGATCCGTGATATGGAGCCGCTCGTCGGGTTCTCGACGGACACTCGCGCGCTGCAGTTCAACCCGCGCACGACTCCGGTCGAGGACCACTTCGAAATGACTTGGACGGACTTCCAAGAGCTCGCAGAAGAGGAGACGCTGGTGTTCCCGTACGCGAACGCGGCCCAGTTGGTGTTCGCGCAGTACACCCGCGAGAACGACCCGATCCTCAACGAGGACAACTGGCAGTTCGTGGAGGTCGACGGCGGGAGCGAGGCCCGTGCCGCGATGGAACGCGGTGACCTCGACGGGTACTTCGGCTCGTACGTGTCGAACTACTCCGCGCGGAACGACGCGTACTTTACGCAGTTCGTGTTCGCGAACCCAGAGAGCGCGTTCTACGAAGGGATCGCAGACACGCTACCTGAGACTGCGCCGACCGTCAACGACCCCGTAGAAAAGACGCTTCGGAACAACCCGCAGGGGATCATCCTCAACGCAGAGAACTACCCGGAGGAGGCGGCCCGCACCGCCATAACGCTGGTCGAAGACACGCTGATGCTGTTCCTCCCGCCAGACACCCATCCAGGCGTTATAGAGATCCACGAGGAAGCGTGGGGCGCGGCGGCCGAGTCGGAAGAACTGGCCGCAGACATCGCCGACGCGTTCGCCCCGGAGGACCACAACCCCATCGTGGGTGAGCCCGTTCGCGAAATCGTGGATCAAAAGATTCAGGCCTTCCTCGACAACGACGAGATCCGAGGGCTCATCGAGCGCGAAGTGTTCTAACCGGCTCGCGTTCGTCAGTCCGTTTTTTGAAATCCGTTCTCACCGATGCTACGCGTCCGCGTTACACCCCGCCGATAGCGATGTTTTCGAGGTCGATGCAGGTGTTGAGCCCGCCGTCGACTTTCCACACTTCTGCGGTCACGAACGACGCCTGGTCGGAGGCGATGAACCGGACCACGTTCGCGATCTCCTCGGACTGCCCACGGCGTCGAAGCGGGGTCGCCTGCTCTATCTTCCGAAAATCGGCGAGCTCGGCGTCCGTCTTCTCCGCCTCATTCTGCGTGTCTGCGATCTTCCGCCCCGGGACGACGCTGTTCACGCGGATCCCATCGGGACCTAGTTCCGAAGCGAGCGTCTTCGTCAACCCGATGATCCCGGTCTTCGTCACGGATACGTGCGCCTTGCCGCGCCGACCCTGTAGCGCCATCAACCCGAGGATGTTGACGATCGAGCCGCCGTTCCCCTCTCGCATATCGGCGGCCGCTTCCTGAGAGGCGACGAACACCGACCGGAGATTGACGTCCTGCACGTGTTGGTACTCCTCTAGCGTGATCGCTTCGAACGGCTTCGAGTTCCGTATCGCCGCGTTGTTGACGAGGACGTCGATCGGTCCGAACTCGTCGCGCACGTGCTCGAACACGTCTCGGATCTCCTCGGGTTTACTGAGATCGCCGAGCTCGATCGTCGCGCCACCGCCTGCAGCCTCGACGGCCGCGGCCGTTTCCTCACAACCCTCGCTGTCGCGTCGAGCGGTAACGCCGACGTTGGCGCCACACTCGCCGAGCGCAACCGCGATTGCTCGCCCCATGTTCCTGCTCGATCCCGTCACGATCGCCGTCTTTCCGTCGAGATCGGGATACACCGGTGGCTTGTTACTGGTACTCATGCCTGTGTGAGTAGAGTCGCCAGCAAGGACAAATAGGTATCGCCTCCGGCGGTCCGAGCGGGCGAGCCACTCCGTCGGCGCTGGTCACCAAGAGCGTCGATAGAGCGCCGCCGACTATCGCAACGGGGGGGGGCGACTAAACTTCGGACACCGATCGCCGGATCGACGCTACACCCCAATTTCACACATGTTAGTCGCTCTAGTGAGGGATAGATATAAACCAACCTGGTCGCTCCAGTGTAGTATGGGAGATGTACTCATGGGATATGAGATAGCAACTCTGCTCTTGGTAGACGGAGTGGCGGGCCACTTTTCTTGGCTCTGGGAGAATCTGAGTCAAGCGCTCGCAATCGTCTCGCGAAACTGGATCTTCATCGTTATCGGCGTGATCGCTGGTATGATTATCGGCACTATCCCGGGCATGGGAGGCGTAGTCGTCCTCACTATTCTTCTCCCGTTCACGCTCGGATTAGACCAGTTTCAGGCGTTCACGCTGTTGAGCGCGGGGATCGGCGCAACCACGTTCTCTGGGTCGATAACGGCGATACTCATAAACACCCCAGGGTCCGCCAGCAACGCGGCGACCCTCATCGACGGCTACCCGCTCACACAGAAGGGCGAGTCCGTGACTGCGATCACCGTTTCCTCCATCTCCTCAGCGACCGGTGCGATCCTCGCGTCAGTGATCTTCATCCTCGCGCTCCCGCTGATGATCAACCTAGTCCTGTTGTTCGGCCCCGGACAGATCGCGTGGATCATCCTCTGGGCGTTAATCATCATCCCGTTCATCGTCGCCGACCGTCCCCTGTACGGAGTGTTGACGGCCGCGATCGGGGCAATGGTGGCGTTCGTCGGACTGGCGCCCCAGACGGCGGAGCCGCGGTACACGCTCGGGCAGCTCATTCTGTACGACGGCGTCGAACTCGTCGCGATGCTCATCGGGCTATTCGCGATCGCCGAGATTGTCCGTATCTCCTCGCTTGACCGCAATACCATCGTTGACTTCGAGCGGATCGAGATGGACGGCAGCGTCGCGAAGGGCGTCCAAGTGATGCTCGGGCACAAGTGGCTCTGGTTTAAGAGTTCCATCATCGGACTCGTCGTCGGCGCTATTCCCGGTGCCGGCGGCTCCGCCGCGGCGTTTATCTCCTACGCGCAGGCCGCACAGTCCTCGAAGCACCCGGAGGAATTCGGGAAGGGGTCGTACGAGGGGATCATCGCCCCCGAGTCCGCCAACGACGCAAAAGACGGCGGACAGCTGTTCCCGACGCTCGGTCTCGGTGTTCCCGGCAGCGGGACGATGGCCATCTTCCTCGGTGCGATGTTGATGCACGGCGTGTTCCCCGGGCCGAGCGTCCTGACACAAGAGACGCACCTCGTGCTCGTCATCGCCATCTCGCTCGTTCTCTCGAACATCCTGACGTCGATCATTGGGGTATTGGCCGCTGAGCAGCTTACCGCTGTGCTCAAGGTGCCGATACCGCTGCTGCTCACCGCGATCACGGTGCTAGCGCTGACAGCGGTGTTTATCGTCCGAGGCTCGGCGTTAGACGTCGCGATCGCGCTCTTGTTCGCCGTGATCGGGGTGATTCTCATCTACTTGAAGATCAGCCGAGTGCCGTTCCTCATCGCGTTCATCCTCGCGAGCATCCTCGAACATAATTACCACCTCGCGATGCGGTTCAACAGCGGGTCGGCAACGTTAGCGTTCTTCAGCGGAACGACGAACCTGGTATTGATCGCGTTCTTCGCTGTGTCGATGCTGATGTTCTTCATCCCGAGCGGGGCAATCCTCGACCGTTTCATGTAGCCGGCTCGCTCCGTACGGTGCCGCCGACTACCGCAGTATTCGTTCCCGAGCCTGCTCACTCACCTTCCGAATCCGGTTCCGACGCTCGCTCTGCGCTCTCCGACCCCGTTCCCGTTTGGCGACTCATTGCTCACGAGCCGACAAGCTTCGCCCGCTCTCGTCCATGCGAGGCGGTCGAGCCGACCCGGTGGTCGCTTTCGACGTCGACGTTGGAGGCCTCTCGATCGTCGTCAGTGTCTCGCCACCGACCACGCGACCGAATCCGGTCCGTTCATACCTTCTTCATAGGCGGCCCTCTCCGGGACGGGAGACGGCAGTCTCGGGACGGGGCGGAGAGCGGGACAGCACTAGCGCGAAACCGCGAGCAATGAGCGACCTTCGGGGCCTGGACCGCGCCCAATCAGGGGAGGAAGCCGAGCCGGAAGATCGCGGAGACGTTGAGGAGTTCGACGAACAGCACGTACAGGACACCCAGCACGCCGACATTCCAGATCGCGGCGTACGCGAGCCGACGCTTCAGCGGCGACGTCTCTTTGACGAGGATATAGCCAGTAATGAAGACGACCGCCGACGTGAAGAACCCGACGTAGAGCATCCCGAGAACGTACGCAGAGATAATACCGAGCTCTTTGCCGACGCCGACGAGGTCGATGTCGAACATTGCCTCGTCGTCTTCTTCCTCGTCCCCGATATCTAACCACTCCTCTCGCTCGGGCATCCCGAGCGTGCTCCGTATGCGGTCGCCGAAGAACTTCAAGACCAGTATGGACGCGAGCGACGCGATCATGATCGCGAGGATCACCCACGGAACCGCCGCGGAGTCCGGACGGGTGAGCGACGCAGTCGCGTACACGAAGTACGCCGTCAGGACGATCACCCCCCCGAGAAACAGGAAGTCGGAGCGTTCTCTTTTGAGGACATCTAGCATGTGTATTGGTATCAGAGACCAGTTAATAAGCGTACCGCTACTGCGAGTGTCTCGGACGCGTCCGGATCGCGAAGCTCCCCGCGTGCGAGCGACACGCCCACGATGAGGCGGCGGATAATCGCACGCGTCGGTCACGGGAGCGACGGCTCATACGACGAGTGCGTCGAGTAGGCCGTCGACCGTTTCGAGGCGATGGACGTTCCGAGAGTGCTCAATGGCGTCATCGATTGCCGCCTCCTCGAGCAGCCCGTCACAGAGGGATCGGAACTTCGCGTCGAGCTGTTCGTCGCTCATCGGACGCTCGGCGTGTCCGAGAGGGGCGTCGACACGAGCAGTGTACTCGGCTCCGTCGACTTCTATCGTGACGCGGGCAGGGATGTGTTTCGGGTTCGACTCGCGATGGGCGGTGAGTTCCGGATCGGCGTCGACCGTCACCGACTTCATCACCCCGTGAATCGACGGATCGCGGAGTCGATCGCTCGCATACTGCCGCGGCGTCACTTCGCCGTCGACTAGCGCGGCGGCGACAGTATACGGAATGCTGTGGTCGGCTGTCTCTCGGTTCTGGGTAGTGCTCCACTTGTCGGGGGTGGCGAGCACGGTCGCCGCGTGGTCAAACGTGTTGACGCGGATAGACTCTACGTCTGTCGGATCGAACGCGTACGCGTCGAGCAACTCCAAGACGGCCGCGACCGACGAGTGGATGTAGTAGCCGCAGGCGTAGTACTTGAGACTGGTTTCCATGATCCGGTAACCGTCGCCGGCGGGAGGGTCGCCGAACGTCAGTTCGTTCGGTGAGACCACCTCTCGGAAGCCGAACGTTCCGTCGAACACCTCTGCGGGGCCCGTTACCCCGGCGCGCGCCATCTGGCACGCTTGGATCGCGTTATGCGTAACGTATGAGTGCGCGACCCCTTTCCACATCGAGACGCTGTCTCGTCGGCCGACGTACAGCGGCGCGTTCGCGGTCCCGGCGATCCCGATCGCATTCACCAACTCGTCCGCGTCAAGTCCCATCAGCTTCCCGACCGCGGCCGCGCTAGAGTATCCCCCCCACGCGACGTAGTCGAACCCTTGCGCGCGGACCGGCGCTTGGTCCATCCCGAGACACTGCACCTCGTAGGCCGTGACGATCGCCTCAACGAGTTCCGCTCCGGTCGCGCACTCCGCCTCCGCCACCGAGACGAGCGCCAAGACGTGGTCACTCGGATGGCACGCGCCGTCTGGCCCCATGTAGCAGTCGTTGTAGTCGAGGTACCGCGCCATCGTGGCGTTGATCAGCGCCGCGTACTCGACAGGAACCGCTCGATCTGTCCCGGCGATTCGCGCTGGGTCTCCGCCCGAGTGAGCGGCGTACTCCTCGCGGAGCGCCTTCGCGGGGGGGCTCGTGAACCCGCCGATCGCACACCCGACCGTGTCGAGAACCACCTCGGCAGTTCTCTCCACGACTCCGTCATCAAGGTCTTCGAACGATAGCGCAGCCACGTACGCCGCGAGGCGTCGGCTCGTGGACTCCATGGCACTCCCTCCGCACCGAGCCTGATAAATGGTAACGTTCCATGATAGCAACCGCGCGCGACGGAAACCCCCAGACGCGGTTGAGCGCCTGCACGACAGTTCCGAGTCCCATCTCGTCCGGTGAACGTGGCTTTATGCCCGGGCGATGCGTCGAGATGTCCATGACGGACGCAGAAAATCCGGAGAGTGCGGAAAATGCAGGGGCCTCCGAACCGACGAGACGGCTTGCACGATTCGTCTCGACGCTGACGTACGACGACCTCGACGAACCGCCACTGGACGCGACGAGGAACGCCCTCGTGGACACGATCGGGGCGTGCTATGCCGGCGCACGAACGGACGCCGGTTCCCTGATGCTCAAGTACACTGTGACGTTCAAGGGCGACGCAGCCACGGTCGTGGGACGCGACCAGCGGACGGTTCCCCACATCGCGGCGCTCGCCAATGGAACGACGGCGCACGCGCTCGACGTCGATGACGGGCATCGGGGCGCCTCCGCTCACCCGGGCAGCCCGGTGATACCCGCCGCATTGGCGCTCGCGGAAGCCCACGGCGCCGACGGCCCTCAACTCCTTGCAGCAACGGTCGCAGGCTACGAGGCGGTGGTCGCGACGGCGGTCGCGGTGCAGCCCTCTCACCGCGAGCGGGGGTTCCATGCCACTGCGACAGCGGGGTGTTTCGGCGCTGCTGCCGCGTCGAGCCGGGTGCTCGGGCTGGACGAGACCCGGACTGCACACGCGCTCGGTCTCGCCGGAACGCAGGCCGGCGGGCTCTTCGAGTTCCTCGCGAAGGGGTCGATGTCGAAGCGGTTCCACCCCGGTCGCGCCGCGATGGCCGGCGTGATGGCCGCCGAGCTGGCGGCGACGGGCTTCGACGGACCGGACACGATCCTCGGCGGCGAGGACGGCTTCCTCAACGCGTTCGCCGACACCAACGACCGAACGCCGTTCGAGCGACTTGGAGACCCGTTCGCGGTCACCGAAACGTACCTGAAACCGTACCCCTGCTGTCGACACATCCACGGCCCCATCGACGCCGTACTCGCGATGCGGGCGGAGGGATTATCTCCGGACGATGTCGCGTCGATCCGCGTCGAGACGTACGGACTGGCCGCCCGTCACGACAACACCGCGATCGAGAACCTACTCGATGCGCAGATGAGCCTTCCATTCGGTGTCGCCGTCGCGCTCGTGACGGGTGACGCATCGCTCTCCCGGTTCGCTCCCGAGAACGCGGCTGATAACGACGTTTCCCGGCTTCTGGACTGCATCAGTGTCGTCGAGACCGACGCGATGAACGATCTGTACCCAGAGACTCGACCGGCGACAGTCGTCGTCGAGACGACTACCGGCGAACGGCTGGATCGGCTGGTGAGGCACCCGCTCGGCGGCGCGGAGTCACCCCTTTCGGCGGCGGCGGTCGAAGAGAAGTTTCGCGATCTCTCCGAAGGCGCCCTCGACCCAGAGACGTGCGAGTCGGTGCTCGACGCCTTGTGGAGCGTCGACGAGTGTGCGGACGTGGCGACTATCGGCGCGAAGATCGGGGGGCGGGCCGATACGCCGATCGGTGGCGAGGAGTAGCGGCCTAGCCGAATGCCGGACGACTGCTCCACCCGCCGGCGGTCGGATCGTCCGGTTCGGTCGAGTCACGCGAGCCCGTGTTTTCGGAGCTGCTCGGCGACCGTGTCACGCTGGATCTCGATGGTGCCGCCCGCGATGCTCCAGCCGCGGACCCATCGGTAGAGGTATTCGATCGGGTTCCCCTTGCTGTACCCTATCGCACCGTGTATCTGGAGCGCCTCGTCGACGGCAAACTCGCCGGCCTCGTTCGCGGCCACCTTTGCCATCGACGTCTCCAGCCGCGAAGGGGAGCCATCGACCGCGTTCGACGCGGCGCGATATATGAGGAGCCTGGCCGCCTCCAACCGCGTCGCCATCTCCGCGAACTTCCAGCCGATCCCCTGAAACTCGCCGATCGGCTGTCCGAACTGCTCGCGCGTCGCCGCGTGTTCGCGCGCCTTGTCGAACGCGTTCAACCCGCAAGCGACACACATCATCGCGTTGTGACACCGCTCGACGTTGAACTCGACCAACAGCTGTTTGAACGATTCTCCCCCGCCGTACACCAAGACATTCTCCTCGGGTATCTCACAGTCGTCGAACAACAGCTCGTACTGGTCGTGACCCGCCATGTTCTCGGTGGCGGCGCCGAGCGAGAACCCCGGTGCGTCCGTCTCGACGACGATCGCACCGATGTTACCGTCGTCGAACCGGGCGTACACGAGAAACGCGCCGGCGACGTCCGCCTTCGTCACCCACAGCTTCCGGCCGTCGATACTCACGGTGTCGCCCTCAACGGTCGCCGAGGTCGTCATCGAACCCGCGTCCGATCCCGCCTCCGTTTCGGAGATGGCGACCGACATGACGAGGTCGCCCGCACAGATGCGGGGCAAAAACCGCTCTTTCAGCGAGTCGCTGCCCAGCGCACCGATGGCGCGCGGTGCCCCCATCGACGAGCGGGAGAGAACGTGTGCGGTGTCGGGGCAGACCCGACCGACCGCCTCCTGAGCGAGTAACACCTCGACGACAGAGCCACCGCCGCCGCCGTACTCGGTCGGGAGCGCGATGCCTAGCAGTCCGTGTTCGACGAGCGTCTCGACGTTCTCATGGGGGAACTCGTCTTCCCAAGTGAACGCGTCCGCTGCGAACTCGTTCTCGGCGAGCTGGGTGGCCGCGCGCTGGATCAGTCGCTCCTCCGTAGTGGGCTGAAAGTCCATACTGCATTCATCAGGGGTGCCGATATATAGCTTAGCAGGCCGGCCTTCCGGAAGCGTGATTCACAACACCCCCTACGACTCCGCCATCGTCACAACCACGGGACAATTCGCGCTCAACAGCACCTGCTGAGAGGTGCTGCCGAACAGCGCCTTCCCCGTCGGCGACTTCTTGTGCGGTCCGACGACGATATACCGGGCGTCCCGATCATCGGCGTACTGCACGATTCGAGTGACAGCGTCACCGACGAGTCCGACATATTCGACATCGACAGGTAACCCGTCCTCGTCCACCGCCTCGCTCGACGCCTTTTCCGCGAGCTCCGCTGCGTGCTCGCGGATGCGGTCCATCTCGACGGCGCGGCCACTCTTGTTCACCTCTGCGCGCTCCAGTTCGAGGAACTCCGACTTGCTCAAGACGTGAACGACGTGAACGGCGTCACCGAACGCGTCGGCGATCTTCACGGCCTCAGAGAGCGCTTCTTTCGCACGTTCGGACCGGTCTACGGCTGCAATAACGACCATACTGTAAGATGCGCTCACCCCATCTTAGTCGTTCCCCCTCGTGAGCGGCTACCTGTTCCGACGTGTCGTGCCGGTGCCGTTATTCGACGACCAGTGTCTCGACGAGATCGCTCGCGTCGTGATCCTCCATGTTTTGGACGACATCGATTATCCGCGTCTGTTGGTCAGCGTCGTACACGCCCTCCGCGAGGAGCGCGAACTTCTCCGCGAGTTGCTCCCACGACATCGGCGTCTCGGGATGCCCCTCAAAGTACGGCCGTTCGATTTCGTACGTCTCGCCGTCGGTCGTCTCCAGCCGTATCACCGCGGGCATCTCTCCCGCCTCGTAGCGCTCGGTGATCTCCGGGTCTTCGTGGATGTGGATCCGCTTGAGAAGGTCCTGAACGTCGTCTGCACGGATGCGGTCGAGCTCGTACTGGTCGTCACCGAGTTCGCCGTCAAGCGCGAGCACGGCCATCGTGTACGGGAGACTGTGGTCCGCCTGCTCGCGGTTCGCCACGTTGTGACGGTTCCCCGACTCTCCATCTTTGCCGGTTCCCCCCATGATGACTTTCGCGCGCTTGTAGGTGTCCACGTCGATGCGCGCGATCTCGTCTCCGGCGATCCCCTCTCGTTCGAGGAGCTCCTCTAACCCGTCAAGTTGGGTCTGCGCGACGGTACCCGCCATGTACTTTTTCGTCATCGTCTCGGTCACGGACTCGCACGCTGTGTACTCGACGTCGAACTCGCCGGCGACGATCGCTTTCCACCCCTTCTGGCCCTCGAACACGTCGATGGGGCCCTCCATCCCGTTGTTCGCGAGCATCACGGAGTAGACGGCGTTTCGACCCGCGTTCGACGCCGAGAGCCCCTTCCACATCGTAATATCACCCGTGCGCGTCACGCGGAGAGCGTTGTGGCCGGCACCGGCGATTCCGATCGCGTTCGCGAGCGATCGCACATCGAGATCGAACAGCCGCCCCACGCCGGCAGCCGACGCGAAACAGACGTACGTCCCGTGGTCCCAGCCGCGGTCCATGAGCGGTGCGTGCTTACCCAGCTGATAGTGAACCTCGTAGGCGATTCCAATCGCCGTCAACAGCTCTTCGCCGGACGAGTCGGTGTACTCCGCGGCGACGACCGCGGGTGCGACGTTGTTGCTCGGATGAGGTACCTCCCCCGGGAGCAGGTAGGCGTCCATAAAATCGAGGTACCGGACCATCCCGCCGTTGAGCGCGGTCGCAAGCGGTGGCGATGTCCGCTCGTCGGAGCCCCAGACGCTCGTCGAGCCGTCCTGCGCAAGCTCGTGGACCGTATCGCGTAGGATCTCGACTGGCTCCGCGCCGATGGCGCCCGCAGCGATCGCTATCGAGTCAAGCAGCCGTTTCTTCGTACCGTCAACAACCTCTGCCGAGAGGTCCTCGAATGAAGTACCTGCTGCGAACTCAGCCATTTCTGTTGCTGTCGTCATGACGTACGAACTGGCGGTAGACGAGTAAAGGATTGCGGCTGCGGCGGATCTCGTCCCAGAGGTCTGCCGTCTGTCGATCGTCCCCGGCAACTTGCGACCGCTACAGGTCCGGGAGGTACTCGTCTTCCCACTCCAGCACCGCCGGCACGCCGGCAAATTCGTCGTAGCTCTCGACCGGGACATGCTCAAAGGATGCTTTCGTCTCTCTCCAGCCGTCCGTCCCGGCCTCGTGGAGGCGACCGTAGCGCTCGAACAGAACTTCGATCGTCGGCAGCGTCGACATCCGCGGGAACATCACGACGTCGTATCCAAGAGCCTCGGCCCGCTCGATCGATACGACCGGTGACCCGCCGCTGCAGTTGTACAGGGCGGGAAAATCGACCGACTCGGCGACACGCTCCAGTTCCGCAACGTCCGCGGCGCCCTGGACAAACGCGACGTCGGCGCCCGCTTCGCAGTAAGCGTTCACGCGATCGATAGCCTCCTCCAGCGAACCGTCCGCCGCACCGCGGGCGTCCGTTCGGGCGATTATCGCCATGTCCGGAGCGTGCTCGTCGCGCGCAGCGGCGGCGGCTCGGACCTTCCCGACGGCTTCCTCGATCGGTATCACACGCTTTCCCTCCACGAATCCGCAGCGCTTCGGAAACGTCTGATCCTCAATGTGGATCGCGGCGACGCCGGCCCGAGCGAACTCGCGGACGGTTCGTTCGACGTTAACCGCATTCCCGAACCCGTTGTCCGCGTCGGCAATGACCGGGACGTCAACGGTCTCTTGGATGTACGTCGCGTTATCGACCATCTCCGTGAGCGTCATCACGCCAACGTCTGGTCTCCCGATCCGAGACAGCGACGTTCCGTTGCCGGTCATCGCGACTGATTCGAACCCGACCTGTTCCGCGATCCGCGCCGAGAGCGGGTCGTGAACACCGGGCGCTACGAGGATCTCGTTCGACTCGAGACGCGACTGAAACACTGCTCCGTAGCTCATGATCGGGGATGGCTGTCGAAGAGCCTAAACCTACCGACGCCGGCGTCTGCGGGGCGAGCGTCACAGAAAACCCGGTTCCCCAACCCTCATATATTCGATACGCCAATCGTTAACACGGAACCGATCGTGAACCTCTCCATGCAGTTCGTCCGGAACGCCCGGAAGATGGCGGCCGACCTCTCTCGCGACGGGAAGGGGCGGGTGCTCGCTGCTGTCGGGGCTGGCTGGTTCCTTTCTATCGGCGTCCGGTACATCTATCCCTCAGTTCTCCCGTTCCTCCGGGAGGCATTCGCGATGGACCTCACCGTCGCCGGATTCCTCCTGAGCGCGCTCTGGCTGGCGTACGCCCTGGGGCAGTTTCCCGGCGGCGTGCTCGGTGACCGCTACGGAGAGGGGAAAATTCTCGTCGCCAGCACAGGGATCGCGACTGTCGCATTGCTGCTCGTCACCGTCTCGTTTTCGCTGTGGACGCTGTTCGCGGCCACCATCGCGTTCGGCTTCGCGACGGGGCTCTACGGCCCACATCGGTTCACGATCTTCACGGACATTTACACCGACCGGGCCGGCACCGCGGTTGGGCTCACCATGGCAGCCGGCAGCGTCGGTAACACGGTACTGCCGGCGACCGCCGTCGCGATCGCTGGCTACGCCAGCTGGCGGCTCGGATTCGGGGTGCTAATTCCGCTTTTCATTCTCGTCTCCGCGTCAATATACGCGTTCGTTCCGAAGCGGACATCCCAGAGTACGGGTGAGGCCGAGATGTTCTCGATGAGCACGCTACGCCGACTCCGAACCGCCGTAATCGGTGGTGGCATCCCGCTCGTCGTCGGGATTCACGTCGTGACAGCGTTCGTCAGCAACGGCTTCCTCGGCTTCTACCCGACGTACCTAATCGAAGTGAAAGGATTCTCCCCGCAAACTGCCGCGTTGCTGTACGGTTCGTACTTCGCACTTGGCGTCGCGATCCAGCCCATGACCGGAATGCTCCGTGACCGGTTCGGCTCGAAGTGGACCCTCATCCTCGTCGCGGGCATGTTCTTTCTGGGGCTCGTGGCGCTTCAGTTCGCAGCCAGCGTCGTGCACATCGTAGCGCTGACGGTCTTGCTCAGCCACCGAAACGGGCTCGGCGTCGTGACAAACACGTTCATCGCCGACACGCTCGACGACGACATCAAGGGCTCCGGACTCGGGCTGTTGCGGACCTCGTGGATCCTCACCGGCGCGATGAGTCCGATATTCGTTGGCTTCCTGGGCGACCTCGGCCAACTGAACTTCGCGTTCCTCGTGCTCGCGGGAATCGCCGGCGTAGCGATGCTCATGACGCTTTTCGTCCCGCGGGAGTGATCGGGTTTTAGAATGGGGCGTGCGCCCAGCCGCCGTCGACGTTTAGACTGTGGCCCGTCACGTAGCTCGCCGCAGGCGAGGAGATATACGCCACCGCGCGTCCGAACTCCGCCAGTTCGCCGTGCCGACCGAGCGGGATGATGTCTGCGATGAATTCCTTACGGGCCGTCTCGTAATCAAGTCCGTGTTCTTCGGCGTAGCGATCGATATGCGTCGGCCGATCGATCTCGGTCTGTGTGAGCGGTCCAACTTTTTTCGGGCAGACGCAATTGACCCGGACGCCCTTCTCGGCGTACTCTAGTGCGAGTGACTTCGAGAGCCCGTAGACGCCGATCCGGAGCGTGTTCGCGAGGACGTGGTTCGCCTCCGGCTGCTGGGCGGAGGTGGCGATGAGATTCGTGATCGCGCCGCCGCCGTCCGTCAGCGCGGGTATTGCAGCGTCAATGGCGACGATCACGCTCTTCAACACGAGATCGTAGGTGTCGTCGAACTGCTCGATCGTCGCCTCTTCGAATCCGATCTTCGGCGGACCGCCGCTGTTCGTAACGAGCACGTCGAGTCCGCCGAGCCGATCGATCGCAGTCTCGACCCGATCTGCAACCTCGGCGTGATCCGAGAGATCACAGGTTAGCGTCGAGACGCGGTCGGGATCGGCGCCAGTTTCGTCCAGAACGGACTCGCGCGCCGCAGCCAGGTTCGACTCGCTTCGCGAGCTGATGACTACGCTCGCGCCCTCATCGACGAGGGCGGTCGCCGACGCCAACCCGATTCCCCCGCTCGATGCGAGCAGAAACGCGCGCTTTCCGTCCAGTTCGAGATTCATCGCGAATACACCGATCTGTCGGCCATGGTCGCTCGTACGATCCGCCTGTATGTGCTTAAATCCACCTCCCGGGCACGAGAGGTGGTTTCGCCGTCTTCCGGTCCTCACTCGGCCGTTCGGACGGTGGGCGCGCCGAGTGAGAACATCCATCAAGGTTAATTACACACGTCGCTACGGTCGCGTATGGGGCACACAATGGCAGAGGCGCTCCTTGGCTCTGCCTCGAACACCGAACGGGTATCACCGGGAGACCACGTCGTCTGTGAGGTCGACGTGGTGATGACACAGGACATTCACACGCCGGGCATCGCGTACGTACTCGAGGAGATGGGCGTTGAAGAGCTCCACGACCCCTCTCGGGTCGTCGTCGTGCTGGACCACGAAGCACCGTCGCACAGCGTTACCAATGCGACCGAGAAAGCAGGAATCCGTGAGTTCGTCAAGCAGCATCCCGGCGTCACTTTCTACGACGTCGGAACAGGTATCAGCCACGAAGTGCTCCCGGAGAAGGGCCACATCCGACCAGGAGAACTCGTCGTCGGCTCCGACTCACACACCGTGAGCCACGGTGCGTTCGGCGCCGCGAGCACTGGGCTCGGTGACACCGACATCGCCTACGCGCTGGCGACTGGAGAGAACTGGTTTCGGGTTCCGGAGTCGGTCGCCTTCGACATCAAGGGGTCGTTCGGCGAACACGTCTCCTCGAAGGACCTCCTGCTGTACATCGCCGGCGAATACGGCACCGACGTGGCTCGGTACCGGGCTGTCGAGTTCCGCGGTCCCGGGGTCGAGTCGCTCCCACTCGACGACCGCATCACGCTAACGAACATGTCGATCGAGCTCGGGGCGAAATTCGGGTTCACCCCCGTCGACGACGTGGTCACGGAGTACGTCGAGGGGCGCACCGACGAGCCGTTCGACCCGATTCACGCTGACCCCGATGCCGAGTACGCCGAGACGCACGAGATCGATGTGACCGACCTCGAACCGCAGGTCGCCGTCCCACACGACGTGGAAAACGTCCATCCGATCTCAGCGGTCGATCCCGTTGAGGTCGATCAGGTGTTCCTTGGCTCCTGTACGAACGGGAAGTACGAGGACCTCCGGGTCGCCGCCGAAATCATCGAGGGCCACGAGGTCGCTCCGATGACGCGGTTCCTCATCACGCCGGCCTCTCGGGAGATTTACGGTCGCGCCGAGCGCGACGGGCTGATCCGGATCTTCAACGACGCGGGCGGGGTCGTCACCAGCCCCACTTGTGGCGCCTGTCCCGGGCTCGGCATGGGCGTCCTCGGCGAAGGCGAGGTGTGTCTCGCCGCCCAAAACCGGAATTTCAAGGGGCGAATGGGACACGACGACTCGGAGATTTACCTCTCCAGCCCGGCGACCGCCGCAGCGACAGCGATCACGGGTCGGATCACCGACCGGAGGGAGGTGTGACGATGACGTACGAAGGGACAGCCCACGTTTTTGGCGACAACGTTAACACCGATTACATCACGCCGACAGACTACTTCTCGGAGCCGATAGAGACGATCGCCGAACACGTGTTCGAACCGATCGCGCCCGACTTTCACGACGTGTTCGAACCGGGCGATGTGGTCGTCGGCGGCGAGAACTTCGGCTCTGGGTCCAGCCGCGAGACCGCCCCAAAAGCCTTGAAGGTGAAGGGAGTCAGCGTGGTCGTCGCCGAATCGTTCTCGAGGCTCTTCTATCGCAACGGCGTCGCAATCGGCCTTCCGGTGGTGACAGCGCCGGGGGTCACCGCTGTCGTCTCTGACGGCGACGACGTTGCCGTCGACCTTGAGGCCGGCGTCGTCCAAAACGAGACGACGGACGAGTCGGTTGAGACGGAACCGATGTCGCCGGCACTGCGCTCCGTCTACGACGCCGGCGGCCTGCTCGAACACTACGATCGACACCCCGAGGGACTTACACTGGAGTGACTCGGTAGGCAGTACCGAGGGGGACCTGCCGGCGAAGGTTCCGCACGCCGGCAGCTATTTATCGACTGTCGGCGGACGTGTGAGTGTATGTCAAGGCCACTCGATGGAATATCCGTTCTCGATCTCGGACAGATCTATCAGGGCGGGTACTGCGGCCTGCTGTTATCCTATCTCGGCGCCGACGTTGTTAAA
>Ga0102936_1000264_pt1 | contig 20375 bp, 17 predicted proteins | sample SalPon2_A_H2O_MG_FD_78502 | JGI IMG/M metagenome (GOLD analysis project Ga0102936, IMG submission 78502) | Salt pond water microbial communities from South San Francisco under conditions of wetland restoration - Salt Pond MetaG R2_A_H2O_MG | ecosystem: Environmental > Aquatic > Non-marine Saline...
ATCGGCGCGTTCTTCCTGATTCTCGGCGGCATCGCCATCCTGCCGCCGATCCGCCGCCTGACGGCGGAGCCGCTCGGCAGCTCGCTGAAGCGCGAGGTGATGGTCGGGCTGTACGCGATACTCTCGCTCGTCGGCGTGCTGCTGCTCGTCTTCTTATAACACGTCTGCCGGCCGCCCGCTTCGAACGATCCGAAATACGTCGGTCGCCGACGCGATCTGGAACCCGTCAGTCGCTTACTCGATCCGGAACCCGCCCGCCTCTTCCGCGGCGCGGACGAGGTCGCCGATGCTGTCGCTCGCCGTGAGTCCCTGGCTCGCGGCGAACCGCTTTATCGCCACCGGCGGCACGTCGACGGCCGTCTCGCTCGCGACGAGCAGGAGCCCGATCGCCTCCGGCGTCGGCGATTTCGGTCCCGCGTTCGACGCGAACCACGTCACGAGCGAGTCGAACGTCGCCGTCACGTCGTTCGATACCATCCGCTGGCGGGTGGTGTCGCCGTCGGCGTGGAGCGTGGCGTCGATCCCGTACGCGAACCCGTCCCCGTCGAAGGAGGTTGCCAGCCACCGGCTCACGGCCTGTCGATCGACTGCGGCACCGCCACCGGGACGCTGTCCGGGGTGACCCTGTCCGGGCGCGGCCCGTCCCGCGGCTCCCGCCCCGGTCGTGTCCGCGTGCGGGTTCGCGCCCGGCGGCTGGCGCTCCGCCGGGCTCGCGGGGTCCGCGGCCGTGAACCCGGACTCGTCGGCGGGCTGGGGGTCCGGCCGCGCTCGCTTGACGTTGGGCCGCCCGTTCGTCCCGACGACGTACCGGCTCTTCCCGATCTCGACGACATTCTCGTCGTCGGTGAAGTCGAGTTCGTCGGGATCGGCAGGCGGCGCATCCGGGTCGGCCGCGGGCGCGTCGTGGTCACTCATGGGTCGTGGTAGCGCGCGCCGTAAAATAGGTGTTGCGGGCGGATCGAGTCCGCCAGCGTTGTTAGTGGACGGTTCGAGACTCGTTAGAGCCTGACAGCCTCGTTTTCGCTATCGAAGAGGTCGGGCGCACGAAGTTCAACCTGTGTCGTCGCACCGGCAGGTGAAACGATATCTAGGGTGGCTTGTTGCCCCTCTCCAAAGGCGGTGCCGTCGTTGAACGCGCCATTAGTCGGATTCAATAGGATCTGGAATTGTGACTCACTGTCTAGGACAGCACTCTTCTGGAGAGTTCCGTCATTACGGATCGCAAACTCATCAGCATTGAGATCAGAGACAGTACTGGCAGTATCAATTACCTCAATCGTACTGGTTGCCACAACCGTACCGGAATTTCCTGTGTCGACCACTTCCACCTCAATCGTGTCACCATCGCTGATCGAAGTTGAGAAACTGTTACCTGCCTGAACAGAACCATCAGCGGTGACACCACTAGTCGCGACGAGTTCTTCAGTGGTCCCATCGACCGTAATATCAATACGGTAACCCGCAGCGCTTCCACTGGTAGTACTGCTCAGACCGTAGTCGATCTCGGAAGTACTGGGAGCGATTTCAGCCTGCGTAACGAAGCCGTCCTCCGAGGTAGGGATGTCGCTACCTTGGATGGTGTTGTCAAGAGGACCAGCAGGTTTGAATACCAGATTTTCTTGCCCACCAGGCCCAACCGCTTGGATCGTCGTCTCACTCAGGTCGATATTGTCGGCACCGGGCGCACCCGAGACCGTCACACGAATCTCCTTGAGAGTGTCAGCACCGGAAGCGACGATACCGACACTACTGCCGACTTCGATGCGTTCAGACACTAGATCGGTACTCTCCTGGCCAGTCGCCTCTGCTTGCGACTGAAGGAATCCGGCGGTGTTGATCAGAACGCCAGCAGCAATCGCTGCCACCAGCACCATCGCGATGAACACGATGAGAGTCCCGATACCCACCTGGCCGCGGTCCTCGTTGTTTGTTATGAATTCAAACATTGTTACAGCCTCACCGAGTTATCTTGGCTCGTGATAGTTGTCGGGACGCGGATCTCCTTGGTGGTTGTAGCGCCCGCTGCCGTGGTGAACGTCACGGTTAATTCTTCGCCTTCACTGAGGACATCGTAGTTGATGTCATCGGTATTTCCGTCTAAGAGTATTCTGACGTTTACCCGGTCACTGTTATCAGTGAGAATGTGTCCACTATCGGTTCCGATGATGTTATCCGTTGTTACTTCTGCTACATCACCCTCGTGAAGGTCAAAAGTTGACTGACCACCCTGTCCGATGAATTCAGCAGTGGTCTGTTGAAGGTCAACTGGGCTCGAACCCGGTGCAAGTGCGACAACGAAGTTGAGAGCCTCAACTCCATCGTAACTCCCTGTCACTTCACCCGAGGTACTCACGACCTGAAGCCGGTCACTGACCTGACTTGTACTTTCCTGCCCGGTTGCCTCTGCTTGCGTCTGAAGGAAGCCGGCCGTGTTGATCAGGACGCCGGCGGCGATCGCCGCCACCAGCACCATCGCGATGAACACGATGAGGGTCCCGATCCCCACTTGCCCGCGCTCTTCCTCGTCCAGTATGATTTCGAACATTGTGTGTTGCGTTGGCCCCCGGCCTGCCCGGCGGGCGTTATCGTTAGGGAGCGGGATTCGGCTATTAAAGACTCCGCACAGGTTATCTAAATTGATAAAGTACTGCAGTAATGCGGTTTTCGAATTGTTTTCATCAAGATGGTTTCTATAATTATCAACGATATCGCTCCCTGGTTATCGCGTGCGATATTCGACTACCGACTCGTGTCCGTCCGGATATCGGTCGATCAGTCGGCGATCTCGAGGCGACTCGCTCGCGTGCGTGAACCTATCTGCCACGTGCGACTAAGTTCGGCGTAACCGACGACTGCGAGAATTGCGCTCCCGCTTCGGTCGCCCCGGCAGCCGCTACCGGTCCTGAAGCCGCGCGAGCTCGGAGTCGGGGATCACGAACTCCCGCGTGCCGGGCTCGTAGACGGCGAGGCTCCCGGCGACGAGCGCCATCGACGCGGCCAGCAGTCCGGTGTTGATGAGCAACAGCACCTCCGCGTTCGCGAACGCCGTCCCGAAGGCCGCGACCGGCGTCGCGACGGCCGCGACGACGACCAATCCGAACCCGACGGCGAGGTACGCCATCGCCGTGCGGCCCGACGACCGATACGCGGAGACCGCGAACGCCGCGAGCGTCGCGCTCGCCCCCGCCAGCACGGTGGTCGTCACGAGATACAGCCCCTCGATGAGATCCATGTCTGCCGTCCGGAGAGTCGACACATAAACCCACGGTGGCGGCTATCACCGGCGATAACACGGTGCTCGCGGGCGAAGTCGCGGCATCGCCCGATATCGCTCACGACCCGCGTTCGTACCGGATTCCGTGGCTGCTGTACTCACCGGTATCCTTTTAAGGCGTAATAATCAACTACGATAACGTGAATGGTGGGGGATGACTTAATCACAGTGCTCGGTAACAAGTACAACACGGACATCCTGACGGCGACCGGCGAGGCGATGTCCGCGCAGGACCTCAGCGACGAGCTCGACGTCCCGATCGCGACGTGTTACCGCCGCATTAACGAGCTCGAAGAGGCCGATCTGCTCGAACTCCACGACCGGCCGCTCTCGGACGAGCACCGCCGGGTGAAGGTGTACCGTCGGAAGGTCGACGGCGTCGACGTCGACTTCCGCGACGGGCTCACGGTCGAGGTCGAGGAGCGCTCCGCGGTGAAAAACCGGCTCGACGACGTGTGGCGCGACCTCTCGACGGGTCAGTAACGTTCCGCGACGATCCCCTCCCGCTCGACCGCGACCCTCGGTTCGATCCGTTTCCCTCCGCGCTCTCGACGTCCTCCGATTCAGAACGACGGCTCCTCGGAGCGGCCCATCATCGAGAACCCGCCGGCCCGTTCGTGGACGGTGATCCCCCCTTCGCCGATCTCCATGGGGAAGATGTCGGTGTCGATGTCCTGCTTCCGCATCTTCGCCACCCAGACGTAGCGGTTGACGCCCGAGTCCGTCGGCGTCTGGATGAAGTAGATGTTCCCGTCCGTGAGGAAGTTCTCCAGTCCGACCTCGGTGTCCGGGAACACGGCGCCCTGCTCGTTGATGAGCAGCGAGGTCAACCCGTTCGCCTTGAGGATGTCGGAGAACTTCAGGAGATACGTCCGCTTCTCCTGTTCGGCGTCGAAGAAGAGCTGGAACATCGACAGCGAGTCGAGCACCAGGCGGTCGAACTCGCCGTCTTCGATCGTATCGAGCAGTCGGTCGACCGCCGTCGAGAAGTCGGTCTCGCGAAGCATCTCGCGCTTGTCCAAGATGACGATGTCGCCGTCGTCGACGAAGTCGCCGAACTCGTCGAGACCGATGGACGCCGCGGCGCCGCGGATGTCCGTCTCGTCCTCCTCGAACGAGACGTACACGCCGCGCTCGCCGTGTTCCGTGACGCCGTGGTGGAGGTACTGGATACCGAAGATACTCTTGCCGGTCCCGGGGTTCCCCGAGACGAGCACCGTCGACCGCTCCGTGATGCCGCCGGAGAGGATCGAGTCGAGGCCCTCGACCCCGGTAGAGACGAGTTCTGACATTCGTTCCGTTATTGGCGACGGGAGTATATAAAAGACGATCCGACACGACCGGCCGAACCGACGGCGACAGCTTTATTTCTCGACACAACGCTCGTCTCTGTATGACCGGCGACTCGTCCCCCGTCGACTCCGGCGGTGATCGACGGTGAGCGACCCCACGGTTCTCATCGTCGAGGACGAACCAGACATCGCCGCGCTGTACGCCGGCTTCCTCGAAACCCGGTACGACGTCGACATCGCCGAGACCGCCCAGAAGGCCATCGATCAGGTCGACCGGACCGTCGACGTCGTGCTTCTCGACCGTCGCCTCCCCGACGGGAGCGGTGACGACGTGCTCGAACACATTCGCGAGGCCGGCTACGGCTGCCGAATCGCGATGGTCACCGCGGTCGAGCCGGACTTCGACATCATCGACATGGGGTTCGACCTGTACCTCACGAAGCCCGTCAGCCGTTCGAACCTGCTGACGGCGATTGAGACGCTTCTCACCCGCAGCGAGTACGACGACCTCATTCAGGAGGCCGCGGCCCTGGCAAGCAAACGCGCGGTGCTCAGCTCGCAGAAACCGGCCGCTCAGCGCGAGGGGAACGAGGCGTACGGCGACCTCGTCGAGCGGCTGGAGTCCCTCGACGCCGACATCGACGACCTCGGCGAGTCGCTGTCCTCCGACGACTACCGCGCGATGTTCCGGGACCTCGGCGAGGCCTGACTCGGCGAGACCCGGCTCGGTGAGCGCCGCGTCACCGGTTCGCCGCCGGCGAGCCGTTCGATTCTTCGGCCGTGTCCGCCGCCCGGACCGGCACCCGTACTGGACCCGACGAGTAGCGGGCCGAGGAGCCGGTACCGCACCCGACCGAGGGAGTCATTCAAGTGACTGTCCCCCTAACCTGTTATATGATAGACGTTAGCAAACATCAGGAGGCGCTCCTCGCGGCGACGACCGGGGCGGCCGCGGTCGCCGGGTCGTACCTCGTCGCGGGGTGGTCCCCGTCGTTCGTCGTTCGGCCCGTCGATCAGGCCATCGTCAACGCCACTCCCGGAGCGATCGTGACGTTCATGATCGAAACCGCGGGCGACGCGGGACACCTGGTCCACGTCGCGATGGCGTTCGCGACCGTCGTCGGACTGTTCGGAGCGATCGCGCTCGCCGGGTTTCGGCTCTCCGCGCGCACCGACCGGTCGGCCGTCGGCGCCGCGGTCGTCGGCGTCGGGTCGTGGCTGCTCGCCGCCGCCCTGACCGGCGACCCGACGCAGGGGCTGGCCGCGGCGCTCCCCGCGACGGCGGTCGTCATCGTCGCCGGATCGCCGCCGTCGTCGTCCGGTTTGCGGGCCGACACGGCCCCCCCGGGCGACTCGCTCGGAACCGTCGACGCGGTGCGTCGCCGGACGCTCGGCGCCGTCGCGGGTGCGTTCGCGTTCGCCGTCGCGGCGATCGTCGGGCGGCGGTCGCTGGCGGAGGACGACGTCCCGCTCGCCGACGCCCCGCGCTCCGAGGGCGCGACCGCGCGACTCGAAGCGGTCGAATCGACCTCGCTGGCGGTCGAGAGCGACGGTCTCCTCGGCATGGTGAGTCCGATCAGCGAGTTCTACAACGTCGACATCGCGGAGTTCGACCCGGAGGTCACCGCGAGCGAGTGGTCGCTGACGTTCACCGGCGAGGTCGGGACCGAACGGACGGTCACCTTCGACGAGCTGATCGACCGCCCCGTCGAGCACCGCGCGGTAACGCTGCGCTGCGTCGGCGAGCGGTTGAACGGTCGAAAGCTGGACAACGCCGTCTGGACCGGCACCCCGATCCGCCCTCTGCTCGAATCCGTCGACCCGGAGGGCGACTGCAACTGCGCCATGTTACGGGGCGAGGACGGCTACTACGTCCAGTTCCCGACCGACGTGCTCGCCGAGGGATTCCTCGCGTGGGGGATGAACGGGAAGGAGCTCCCCACCGGTCACGGTCACCCCGTCCGGGTGCTGATCCCCGGTCACTGGGGCGAGACGAACGTGAAGTGGCTCTCGGAGATCGAGCTGCTGAACGTCGAGGAGGACGGCTACTGGGAGGAGCGCGGCTGGGAGGGGACCGGCGAGGTGAACACCGTCGCCAAGCTCTGGGACGAGGGGATCACGACGCTCGAAGACGGCCGGATCGAGCTGGCCGGGCACGCCTACGCCGGCACGCGCGGGATCGCTCGGGTCGAGGTGTCGACCGACGGCGGCGACTCGTGGACCGACGCGGCGCTCTCCGACCCGCTCCCCGACGCGGACGTCTGGCGGCAGTGGCGCCACGTCTTCGACCCCGACGGCGCCCACGAGGTGGTCGTTCGGGCGGTCGACGGCGAGGGGACCCGACAGACGCGGACGCCGTCGGCCCCGTCGCCGACCGGCTCGTCCGGCTGGGTGCGTCGAACGGTCAACGCGTGAGCGGCCCCGTGCGGCGACCCGCCGTTCACGAGAGCTGTTCGCCGACCAGTCGGTCGGCCGCCGCGAGGAACGCGTCGCGCTCGCCGATCGGGATGGTCGCGCCCGCGGCGACGTCGTGACCCCCGCCGTCGCCGCCGACGGCGCGGCTCGCCTCGCGCATCACCGCCGAGAGGTCGAGTCCCCGTCGCACGAGGGCGTGTGACCCCCGAGATGACACTTTCAGCTCCTCGGCGCTCTCCTCCGCGAACGCGATCACGGGCTTCGAGCGGTCGACCGCCGGCGAGCCGATCGCCATCCCGGCGACGATCCCGACGATCGTCTCGCGGATCCGCGACCCGGCGTCGAACCACTGCAGGTGCTGCTCGGCGGTGACGCCCTCCGTCTTCACCCACTGGAGCCCCTCCGAGAGGTTCCGGCGGTGGTTTCGGAGCAGTCGGCGCGCCTCGGCGAGGGCGTCGCCCCGGTCGCCGAGACACACCGCGAGGCCGACGTCTGCGCGCTCGTATCGGGCGGTGGCGTTGAGCAGGGTGGAGAACTCGCTGACGTCTCGGAGCTCCGTGCCCGGCTCCTCGTCGACGAGCGTGTAGGAGGTGCCGACGAGCGCCTCGATCCGGTCCGCGGGGACCCCCGATGCGACGGCGCGGCGCATCAGCGCGGACGCGAGGGTCTGTCGCTCCTCGGCGTCGAGGTCGACCCACCGACGCCACTCCCCGTCGCGCTTCACGTCGATATCGAGACCGGTCAGAAACGAGATCGCTCCCGCCTCGTCGTTCGAGACGCCCGGGATCTTCACGTCGGAGGCGTACTCCAACAGCTTCGGCAGCGGTCGGGTCTGCCTGCCGTACAGGTCGAGGTCGGTGCGCGTCTCGATGACGCCGGCGTCGACGCCGTCGGCGACGATGGCCTCGTTTGCGCCGACGAGGCCGCCGTCGGAGTCCTGCATGTCGCCGACCGCGCCGACGACCGCGAGCGCGGCGAGGTCGCGGTTGTCGCCGCCCGGTCCCTCCAGCGCCCGGGCGAGCACGTAGCTGGCGCCCGCCCCCGACAGCTCGCTCGCGCCGTTGATGCCTTCGAGCAACGGGTTGAGGTGGAACTCCGTGTCGCGGTCGGCCGGCTGGTGGTGGTCGGCGATGACCGGCGTGAAGTCGCCGGCGGCCTCGTGCTCGGCGATGACGTCGAGTTGCCCGGAGCCGAAGTCGGTGAACAACACCACGTCGAACCCGCGGGCGGCGATCCCCGCGATCGACTCGGCGTCGAGCTGCTTCTCGAAGACGACCTCGTGGTCGATCCCGGCGCGTTCGAGCGCGGTCGAGGCGACCGCGCCGCTCGTCAGGCCGTCGGCGTCGATGTGGGACGCGAGCAGCACCCGGTCGGCGGCGCGGAGGCGGTCGGCGCAGGCGCTCGCGCGTCCGGCGAGGTCCGGCACGGGTGAGTCGGCGACTGCCATTACCTCTCGTTGGCTCGCGATCGGGGATAAACTCACGCTTCGGCGGGGAGGGACAGTCGCGATCGCCCTCGGCGTCGGCTCCCCGCTCCGGCGGCCGAGGCATCACTTGCCGTAACTGACGGTTATAGATAGCTTGAGATATATGCACTACACACATGACACGTGGGTTCAACACCCGGAGTCTCCACGCCGGCGCCGCGGCGGACCCGGCGACCGGGTCGCGAGCGACCCCGATCCACCAGACGACCTCGTTCGTCTTCGACGACGCGGACACGGCGGCGGAGCTGTACGCGCTCCGGGCGGAGGGCCACGTCTACTCCCGGCTCTCCAACCCGACCGTGGACGTCTTAGAGGACCGGCTCGCCGACCTGTCCGGCGGGTCGGACGCGGTCGCGACCGGTTCGGGGATGGCCGCCTTCGACGCCATAACCACGGTGCTCGCGGGCGCGGGCGACAACGTCGTCGCCAGCACCGAGATGTACGGCGGGACGGCGACGTACCTCACCACCATCGCGGACCGCCGCGGGGTCGAGGCCCGGCTCGTCGACACGCTCGACTACGAAGCGTACGCGGACGCGATCGACGAGGACACCGCGTTCGTCCACGTGGAGACGCTCGCGAACCCGTCGCTCGTCACCCCCGACTTCGAGCGGCTCGCCGAGGTCGCGCACGACCACGCGGTCCCCCTCGTCGTCGACAACACCTTCGCGACGCCGTACCTCTGTCGACCGTTCGAACACGGCGCCGACGTCGTCTGGGAGTCGACGACGAAGTGGATCACCGGCAACGGGACCACCGTCGGCGGCGTCGTCGTCGACGGCGGACAGTTCCCGTGGGACCATCCCGACGCCGACTACGACGAACTCGACGGCCAGTCGCCAGCCTACCCCATCGACTTCGTCGAGCGGTTCGGCGACGCCGCCTTCGCGAACGTCGTCCGCCAGCGCGCGGTGCGCACGACCGGCGGCCAACAGTCCCCCTTCGACGCGTGGCAGACCATTCAGGGGCTCAACACGCTTCCGCTCCGGATGGAGCGTCACTGCGAGAACGCCCGGGCCGTCGCCGAGTTCCTCCGCGACGACGACCGGGTCGACTGGGTGACGTACCCCGGCTTCGACGACCACCCGAGCCACGACAACGCCGCCGCGTACCTCGACGGCTTCGGCGGGATGGTCACGTTCGGCGTCGACGGCGGCTACGAGGCCGCCAAATCGCTGTGCGAGTCCGTCGAACTGACGAGTTTCCTCGCCAACATCGGCGACGCGAAGACCCTAATTATCCACCCCGCCTCTACGACGCACGCACAGATGGACGAGACACAACAGCGACTCGCCGGGGTGTCCCCCGACATGCTTCGGCTCTCCGTCGGGATCGAGGACCCGGACGACGTGATCGCCGACCTCGAACGCGGGCTCGCGGCGGGCGAACGCGCCGCCGGAGGGGCGAACGAATGAGCGGCACGCCCGCCGACGAGGGCGTCGCCTCGCTCGGCGAGTTCGCCTTCGAATGCGGCCAGTCGGTCCCGGACCTCGAGGTCGCCTACGAGACGCACGGCGAGTTCGACGGCGACAACGTCGTGTTGGTCTGTCACGCGCTCACCGGGAGCCAGAACGTCGCGCGCTCGCCGTCGCCGGACCGGGACGCCGGGCAGGCCGGGCAGGCCCGCGCGTGGTGGGACGACATCGTCGGCCCGGGGAAGGCCATCGACACGACGGAGTACTTCGTCGTCTGCGCGAACGTCCCCGGCTCCTGTTACGGCACGACCGGACCCGCCAGCGAACGCCCCGACGACCTGGACCTCTCCGACGAGCCGGACCACGACCGATGGGGGACCGCCTTCCCGCCGGTGCAGGTCGAAGACTGGGCGCGCGCCCAGCGGCGCCTGCTCGATCACCTCGGCGTGGGGCGACTGCGCGCCGTCGTCGGCGGGAGCGTCGGGGGGATGAACGCCCTCGAATGGGCGAAGCGCTACCCGGACGACGTCGACCGGATCGTCGCCATCGCGACCGCCGGGCGGCTCGACGCCCAGTGCCTCGCGCTCGACGCGGTCGCCCGCCGCGCCATCCGCGCGGACGCCGACTGGAACGGGGGCGACTACTACGGCGAGGGTCGCCCCTCGCCCGACGAGGGGCTCGCGCTGGCCCGCCAGATCGGTCACATCATGTACCTCTCGAAGGCCTCGATGGAGCGGAAGTTCGGGCGCCGGTCCGCCGGCCGCGACTCGCTCACCCGCGAGGACGGCGACCTCGGGCTCCCGCCGGAGCCGACGGCGGCCTTCTTCCCGTACCGGGAGGTGGAGTCGTACCTCGACTACCAGGCCGAGGGGTTCAGCGAGCGCTTCGACGCCAACAGCTACCTCTACCTCACGCGCGCCATGGACGAGTACGACCTCGCCGCCGGCCACGGGACGGACGCGGACGCGCTGGCGGCGTTCGAGGGCGAGGCGTTGCTGATGAGCTTCACCGCCGACTGGCACTTCACCGTCGAGCAGTCGACGTCGCTCGCGACCGCCTTCCGCGACCGCGACGTCCCCGTCGCACACCACGTCATCGACTCCGACCACGGCCACGACGCGTTCCTCGTCGAGCCCGAACACGTCGGCCCGCCGCTCCGCGACTTCCTCGCGGAGGGCGTTGCCGGCAGAGCGGTCTCCGACGACGGCAGCGAGGACGAGGGGTCCGCGCGGCCGGAATCGGACCACGCCCCGGTGCACGCGAGCCTGTTCCGGGGATAACGGCCGGCCGTTCTCGACTCTCCGGTCGGTCCGCCGTCGACGATCCGGCGGATCGGTCGAGCCGGGCTCGCCGATCTCGCCGCGTTACGACACGATCAATCATGCAAATGTTCATTGTTCTCGACGCTGTGGTGTGTAAGGTATGCCAGGTGGACACGCGCAGACGCTCCGGCCGTTCCTGTGGCGCGCGAAACGACTGTACCCCGACACGGAGATCGTTTCCCGGACCCACGAGGGGCGGACGCGGCACACCTACGCCGAGTACGGCGACCGCACCGCCCAGCTCGCCAACGCCCTCGACGAGCACGGGATCGAGCGCGGCGACAGGGTGGCGACGTTCTGCTGGAACCACACCCGTCACTTCGAGACGTACTTCGGCGTCCCGAACACCGGCGCGCAGCTCCACACGATCAACCCGCTGCTCCCCGACGAGCACATCCGGTACATCGTCGACGACGCCGAAGACGAGATTATCTTCGTCGACCCCTCGCTCGCGGGCAAGCTCGCCGCGGCGGCCGACGGCGCCGAGGAGTTCGCCGACGTCGACTTCGTCGTGATGGGTTCGTCCGAGATCGACGAGCTCGACGCGACGCCGTACGAGGCGTTCATCGCCGGCCAGCCGACAGACTACGACTGGCCCGACCTCGAGAGCGACCAGCCGGCCGGCCTCTGTTACACCTCCGGCACCACGGGGAAACCGAAGGGCGTCGAGTACACCCAGTCGATGCTGTGGAGCCACACGATGGCCTCCCAGACGCCGCAGGGGATCCCGATGGAGGACTCCGACGTCGTCATGCCGGTCGTCCCCATGTTCCACGTCAACGCGTGGGGGATGCCGTTCACCGCGACCGCGGCGGGCGCGAAACACGTCTACCCCGGACCGTCGCCGGACCCGGCCGACCTCGCGGCGCTGATCGAGGAGGAGGGCGTGACCATCTCCGCGGGGGTCCCGACGGTGTGGCTCGGCCTCCGCGAGTACATCGCCGAGGGGAACGACGTCGACCTCTCGACGCTCGACACCGTGATCGTCGGCGGCGCGGCCGCCCCGAAGTCGCTGATCGAGTGGTACGACGACCGGGGCGTCGAGGTGCTCCACGCGTGGGGGATGACGGAGCTGTCGCCGATCGGGACCGTCTCGCACCTCACCGACGACCTCCGCGACGCCGACTACGAGACGCAGGTGGACAAGCGGTCGAAGCAGGGGCTCGTCGTCCCCGGGCTCGAGTTCGAGGTCATCGACGAGAACGGCGAGGAGATCGCCTGGGACGGCGAGGAGTTCGGCGAACTTCGAATCCGCGGCCCGTGGGTCACCAAGGAGTACTTCGCCCGCCCGGACGCCAGCGAGGAGGAGTTCGTCGACGGGTGGCTGAAGACCGGCGACGTGGTCACCGTCGACGAGGACGGCTACATGCAGCTCGTCGACCGCACGAAGGACGTGATCAAGTCGGGCGGCGAGTGGATCTCCAGCGTCGAACTGGAGAACGCGATCATGGCGTACGACGGCGTGAGCGAGGCGACCGTCATCGGCGTCCCCCACGAGCGCTGGCAGGAGCGCCCGGTCGCGTTCGTCGTCGCGGCCGACGGCGTCGACCGCGAGGCGCTCGTCGACGAGATCGAGACCGGCCTCAGCGAGGAGTACCCCAAGTGGTGGGTACCGGACGCGGTGGAGTTCATCGACGAGGTACCCAAGACCGCCACCGGGAAGTTCTCGAAGAAGGACCTCCGCGAGCAGTACGCCGACCAGTCGCTCGTCGAGGGGTCGGTGCCCGATTCGGACGCGCCCGAGCAGGAGTAGTCCGGCCGGGCGGCGCCGTCGGTTCTCGTTCGTCGCGGTCGATTTCTACTCGTCGCGGTCGCCGACGATCCACTTGTGCGAGTAGCTCTCGCCGCACGTGCAGTGCGCGTACGCGTGGACCACGTCGCCCTCGGCGTAGAGCCCGCCGACCTCCTCGTTCTGCGCCTCCGCGAACGCGAACACGAACCGGACGTCGTGGTCGTCGTCGGGGGCGTCCTCGGCGAACGGGCACTCCCCGTCGTCGAGGGTCCGGCCGATCGTCCCCTCGGCGCCCATCGCCGTCTTCGCGAACTCCATCGCGCCCATGCCCGTGCCGGCCTCGAACGCGGACCGGCCGGTCTCGCCGTCGAGGATCAGCCGGACGCCGTCGTCCGTCTCGGTGCCGACGTTCCGGAGGCGGGAGTCGTCGTCGAGGTACGCGTCGCTCAGGTAGAAGACCACGTCGTCGAGCCGCTCGCCGGCGAGGAACTCGTCGAGTTTGCTCATGCCGGCCGGACGCGCGTGAACGGTAAAAGGCGTGCGAGTCGCGACCCGTCGATCCGATGGAAAACCATGTAGAATCGGGGTAACTGTTAAGACGTATCACTGAGATCCGTCTCCTGATGAGCGCGCAACCACCATCCGGAGATCGGCTCGCCGAGTGGGCGGAGCTGGTCGACGAAGACGTCCCGAAAGAGCTCCGCGAGGAGCGATCCGCCGAGCGATAACTTTCACCCCGCTTCGCGAAGCCTTTAGGCCGACGGCGGCGTAGGCCCGCCGATGGCGACCGAGGCCGCCGGTATCGACCGACCCCTGCTCGTCGACGACTTCCTCCAGCGCCGCCGCTACCAGCTCCAGCTCGCCGAGGCGGCGGCCGCCGACCACACCCTCGTCTGTCTCCCGACCGGCCTCGGCAAGACGACCGTCAGCCTGCTCGTCACCGCCGAGCGCCTCCACGAGGCCGGCGGAACGGCCCTCTTTCTGGCACCTACCAAGCCCCTCGTCCAGCAGCACGCCGACTTCTACCGCGAGGCGCTCTCGATCCCGGACGACGAGATCGTCGTGTTCACCGGCGACGTGAAGCCCGACGACCGCGCCGCGCTCTGGAGCGACGCGCGGATCGTGATCGCGACCCCGCAGGTCGTCGAGAACGACCTGGTCGGCAATCGGATCTCGCTCCGCGACGTGACCCACTGCACCTTCGACGAGTGCCACCGCGCGACCGGCGACTACGCGTACGTCTACATCGCGGAGCGGTACCACGCCGACGCCGCCGACCCGCTCGTCACCGGGATGTCGGCCTCGCCCGGCGGCGACACCGAAGAGATCGAGACCGTCTGTGAGAACCTCGGACTCCGAAACGTCGAGGTGATGACCGAGGCGGACGCGGACGTCGACGAGTACACGCACGACACCGACGTGCAGTGGGAGCAGGTCACTCTCCCGGACGAGGTGCTGGCGATCCGCGACGCGCTCAACGAGGTGATCACCGACCGACTGGAGAAGCTCAAGCACCTGGGCGTGACGAACACGACGAACCCGGACCTCTCGCAGAAGGACCTCAACAAGATGCGCGGGCAGCTGAAACAGATGATGGACAACGACCAGTCGGACGGGTACAAGGGCATGAGCACCCACGCCGAGGTGATGAAGCTCCGGCGCGCGACCGAACTGGTCGAGACGCAGTCGGTCGAGTCCGTCCGGCGCTACTTCGAGCGCCAGCGCGAGGCCGCCCGCTCCTCGGGGGCGTCGAAGGCGAGCCAGCGGATGGTCGCGGACCCGAAAGTGCGCGAGGCGATGCGGAAGGCCGAGTCGTTCGACGGGCTCCACCCGAAGTTCTCGAAGGCCCGCATCCTGCTCGCGGAGACGCTCGGGATCAACGAGGGCGAGCGCGCCATCCTGTTCACCGAGTCCCGCGACACCGCGGAGGCCCTCGTGGAGTTCCTCTCGGCGAGCTTCGACGTCCGGAAGTTCGTCGGGCAGGGCGACAAGCAGGGCTCCGACGGGATGAGCCAGAAACAGCAGCAGCAGACGCTACAGGAGTTCAAGGACGGCGAGTTCGAGGTGCTCGTCTCCACGTCGGTCGCCGAGGAGGGGCTCGACGTCCCCGAGGTCGACCTCGTCTGTTTCTACGAGCCCGTCCCGACCGCGATCCGATCGATCCAGCGCAAGGGACGGACCGGGCGCCAGGCCGAGGGGAAGGTGGTGGTCCTGATGGCCGAGGACACCCGCGACGAGGCGTTCTTCTGGATCTCGCGGCGACGCGAGAAGAAGATGAACAACCAGCTCGCCGAGCTGAAAGCCGCGACCGGCGACATCGAGGAGACCGTCGGCGACGACGGGCAGGCCGGGCTCGACGCGTTCGCCGGCGGCGCCGACGACGACGGCGCGGAGTCGGCGTCGACCTCGGCGACGGATCCGCCCGACGGCGACGACTCCGCCTCGGAAGCGGCCGATTCGGACGACGACGGACTCACCGACTTCGCCGCGGAGACCGGGTCGAGCGGCGAGGGCGACGACGACGAGTCCGGGGGGGAGAGCGACGACGCGGCGGCCGACGACGACGGCGTCGTCGCGACCGCCGGCGTCGAGGACGGCGTCGAGATAGTCGTCGACCAGCGCGAGCTCGACTCCTCCATCGCGAAGGACCTCTCGACGCGCGACGGGCTCGTCACCCGGCTTGAGACGCTCGCCGTCGGCGACTACGTGCTCTCAGACCGGGTCGCCGTCGAGCGGAAGTCGGCGGCGGACTTCGTCGACTCGATGCTCGACGCCGACCGGTCCATGTTCGAGCAGGTCGGCGAGCTCTCACGGGCGTACGCCCGCCCCGTGATGATCGTCGAGGGAACGGACCTCTACGGTCAGCGCGACATCGCGCCCAACGCGATCCGCGGCGCGCTCGCGTCGCTGGCGGTCGACTTCGACGTGAGCGTCCTCCGCACCGAAGACGAGGCCGACACCACGGAGCTGCTCGCGACCATCGCCAAGCGCGAGCAGGAGACGCGCGACCGCGAGGTGAGCGTCCACGGCGAGAAGACGACGAAGACCCGCGCGGAACAGCAGGAGTACGTCGTCTCCTCCATCGCCGACATCGGTCCCGTCACGGCCCGGACGCTCCTCGAGCACTTCGGCAGCGTCGAGGCCGTGATGACCGCGCCCGAGGACGACCTGCTGGAGGTCGAGGGCGTCGGCCCGGTGACCGCGGAACGCATCCGCGAGGTCGTCGGGAGCGAGTACGAGTAGCCGACCCGGAACCCGAAGCGCGAGCGGCGGTCGCGGCCGCCGGTCAGTCGAAGCCGCTCACCAGCGTCACCACCCACTGGCCGAGGTCGTACTCCGCCCGGACCTCCACGCGCGTCACCCACTTCACCCACTGGAACCCCCGTCGATCCGGGGCGACGAGCCGAGCGGGCGCGCCGTGACCGTGACTCAGTCGCTCGCCGCCGACGCGGGTCGCGAGCAGGGCGTCTTCGGCTTCGTCGAGGGGGAGACTCCAGCGGTACCCCGTGACCGAGGTGAACCGGACGTAGGCCGCCTCGTCGCCGAGCTCCCCGGCCACCGCCAGCAGGTCGCCGACGCGGATTCCCTCCCAGTCCTGTACCGTGTACCAGCCGCTGGTGCAGTCGAGGAGGGCCGCCGTCTCGTGGCCGGCGTCGAGCGCGTCGGCCCCGAGGTCGAACGGGTCGCTCACGAGCCCGTCGACGCGGAGGCGGTAGGCGCCCCGGTCGATCGGGTCGGGGTCGTCGGCGACCCACGAGGTGATCGGGAACGCGCCGTTCCCCTCGCCCTCTCGGGGCTGTGACCCGGTGAACCGCCGGTCGGCGCCGGCCGTGTCGAGCAGGTCGTTGACGCCCTGTTGGAGCCGGTACGTCGCCGCGCCCGCGGCCAGCAGGACGGTGTACCGAACTGCGGTCCGGCGGCGCTCGAAGTCGACCCGGCGCGGGAGTCTGAACCGAGTCGCGGCGTGCGCCCCCACGAGCGGGAGGAGCGCGAGCCCGAAGCCGACGTGCACGGAGAGGAGCGTCCAGTACGAGATCCGCAAGTCGAGCCCGAACACCCAGACGACCCCGGTCGAGAGCGCGCCGAGGGCGGCGACGAGCGTCAGGACCGACAGCGCGGTCGACCGGCGCCACAGGCTCGGATCGGTGAGGCGGCGGCGGACCCGCGCGAGCTTCCACCCGAGCAGCGCGACGATGCCGACCCCGAGCGCCCGGTGGAGCCAGAAGAGGGGCCACCCCTCCGGCACGCCCACCGTGAACGAGACGAGGCCGGTGACGACCTCCGCGGTCACGAACGCGAACAGCGACCAGTCGACCGCGCGCGGCGGCGGCTCCAGGCGGTCGACCGCGTCGCGGACTCTCCCGGCGGCTCTCGACCCGACTCCCATCTCGACCGCGATACGTGCTACCGAGGCAAAAGCGTACAGCTCACAGCTCGTACACTTCGCCGTCGACCGCGAGCGGCTCCTCGAACGCCTCGTCGGGCGGGTAGTAGTGCGCGAGGTGGACGAGCCGCGTCCGGTCGGCGTCGAGCTCGTCGGCGAGCGCGAGCGCCCCCTCCCGAGTCATGTGCTTCGTGCCGAAGGTACGGGGGACGCCGTCGGGGCCTTCGTGGCGGCCGCCGATGGGGTGATACTCGCAGAGCGACGCGGGCACGATGGCGTCGGCCAGCAGGAGGTCGGCGCCGGCGAGCGCCTCGCGGGAGCGCTCCGGGACGTCGTAGCTCGTGTCGCCCGTCAGCGAGAGCGTCGCGCCCGTCTCCGGCTCCTCGATCACGACGCCGTAGCAGAGCAGCGGCGGGTGGTCGACGGGGACGAAGCGGACCTCGAACCCGCACGTCTCGAAGGGCTCGAACGGTGTGCGCGAGTGGACGCCGATCCGGTCCTCCAAGTAGTCGTACTTCCGCCGGATCGTCTCGGCGACGCTCTCGTCGGTGGCGGGGTCGGTCTCGTTCGGCGCGTGGACGGGGAGGCCGTCCACCAACCGATACACGTTGCCGAGGCCGTCGAGGTGGTCGAAGTGAATGTGGGTGACGATGCCGGCGTCGGGGAGCGGGACGTCGTTGTCGAGGAACTGGCTCCGGAAGTCCGGGCTGAAGTCGACGAGGAGGGACTCGCCGGTGCGCTCGTTGGCGACGTGGACCGAGAACCGCGAGCGCGACACCCCTCGCTCGCGCGCCGCGGCGCAGGTGTCGCAGTCGCAGCCGACGGTCGGCGTCCCGGTCGTGTCACCGGTGCCGAGGAGCGTGACCCGCATCTCGACTCCCCCTCGGCGACCCACCGACTTAGCGTCCGTGGTCGGCGGGGACTCCCGGCCGCCGCACGCGTCGTCGCCGCGGCGGCTCCGCCCCCGGCTTATATCACCGTCAGCGACGAGGCTTCGGTATGCACGACGCCAGCGAACTCGTCCTCGCACGGCTCCCCTCGGGCGTCCCGATCCGAACGACCGTCCACGTCTACGGCGAGGGAGACCTCGTCGACGGCCCGGACGGCCCCGCGCTCGACGTCCCGGACGACGGCGGACCGGTCGTCTACGCGCAGGCCGCACAGCACGGCCGCGAGGTGAACGGCACCGCGGTCCTCCGCCGCGTCCACGAGCGGCTGACCGACGTGGGCGCGGCGTCGGTCGACGCCGACCTCGCCGGCACGCTCGTGACGGTGCCCGTCGCCGACCCGCTCACGTTCGACCGCGTCTCGTACACCACGCCGGAGGCGCTCGACTCGACCCATTCGAACATGAACCGCTGTTGGCCCGGCGACGACGAGGGCACGCTCCACGAGCGGATGGCGGCCCGCCTCTGGCCGTTCGCGAGTGCGGCCGACGCCATCGTCGACCTCCACACCGGATCGCCGGCGATGCTCACGCACACCGTCTACATGCGCGGTGACGAGACCTGCCGGTCGCTCGCCGAGGCGTTCGGAACCGACCTGCTGCTCGCGGAGGCCGCCGGCGACGACGCCGACACGGAGTGGAGCGAGCGCGGCTTCGCCGGCAAGCTCCGCGTCGCCGCCACCCGAGAGGGCATCCCGACGATCACGCCGGAACTCGCGCACAGCCGAGAGGTCGTCCCCGAGGCGGTCGAGGTCGGGTTGAAAGGAACGCTCGACGTCCTCCGGCACGAGGGACTGCTGCCCGGCGAGGTCGAACCGTGGGACGGGACGGTCGCGCGGAACCACCTCGGACGCGTGAACGCCGCCGACTCCGGGCTGTTCACGCCGGTGCCCGACCTCGCTGTCGGGGACGCGGTCGAGGAGGGCGAGTCGCTCGGCGTCGTCCACGACCCGACGACCTTCGAGGCGCTTCAGACCGCCAGGGCCGACCGAGACGGCGTCGTCTACTCGATCGCTCGCGAGTCGACGGTCACGGCGGGGTCGACGCTCGTCGGGGTCGCGGAGCGGCTGGAGGAGTGACACCCGACCGGGGGCGGCCCGCGCCGAGCGACCCGACTACGGCCGCCGGACGCGGATGCGTCCCTCGGCGTCGACGGTGACGAACAGGCGACTGCGCACCTCGCGGCCGCGCACCGCGTCACCGGCGCGGTCGCCGATCGTCTTCATGAGGTCCGGCGCGGTCTGATTCACCTTCACGCCCGCCTCGTCGCAGGCGTCGTACACTCGCTTCGGCGCGTCGTACAGGTCGGTTCCCCCGTCGATCTCCACGCGCACCGGCGCCGTGAGCGCCTCCGCGAACGCGACGGTCTCGCGGGCTCGCTCGACGTTGTCGCGGGCGCTGGACTCGACGCTGGAGACGTTCGCGCGCGACGTCCCGAGCCGCTCGGCGATGTCGGACTGCCGGAGGCCCCGCTCCCGAAGCGCGAGCACCTCGGCTTGCCGGTCGGTGAGGACGCTCTCGTCGGCGTCGAACCCCGCTCGTTCCAGCAGCTCGGCGGCGTCGACGTCCTCGACGTCGGGCGGACCGTCGTCTGCGACCATGTTCGTCGCGACGGGCCGCTCGCTCAAAAAACGGCGGTTTCGACGTCCCGCGTGGGCGGGTCTCGTCGGGAACACTCGATCGGCGGCGTCCGGACTGTCCGTGGGGTGGGGCCACCCCGGGACGCGCTCACTTGCCCCAGAAGTTCTCCCGGCTCCCCAGCCGTTCGCGGTCGGGCCGGTTGCGGCGGCGGTCGCCCTCGTCGTCTTCCTCGTCGGCGTCGGCCTCGACCGCGTCGTCGCCGTCTTCGTCGTCTGCCTCCGGGTCCTCCGGAAGGCGCTCGACGACCTCCTCCGCGGTCGCGTGGCTCGATTTCACGCGGTGGATCCGGACCTCCGCGCGCGCCGGCGGCAGGAGCCCGTCGACGAGGACGATGAAGCCGTCGTCGGTGCGGCCCACGCCCGCGCCGCTCTCGTGGATGTCGTCGACCTCGACGACGACCTGCTCGCCGGGCTGGACCGGCTGCTGTTTCAGTTCGTAGATGGGCATGTCGTAGTGGTTACACCACTC
>Ga0102936_1000266_pt1 | contig 20298 bp, 20 predicted proteins | sample SalPon2_A_H2O_MG_FD_78502 | JGI IMG/M metagenome (GOLD analysis project Ga0102936, IMG submission 78502) | Salt pond water microbial communities from South San Francisco under conditions of wetland restoration - Salt Pond MetaG R2_A_H2O_MG | ecosystem: Environmental > Aquatic > Non-marine Saline...
CCAATTAGTTGGTCCTGAACCGCCTCGTCGCCCGCATAGCGATATTCACTGTCGCCCGCTTTTTCAATCCCCGGTATGTCCACCAGATACCGCCGGACGCTTTCCCACATGGCCTTTTCATCCGAATAGCGGTCGGCGTAGGCCGGGGCGAGCGCCTCGCGTATTTCGCCCGTCTTTGCCGTGTCATGCTCCCGAAGATACCGGAGCGCGTCAGTTACGAGAGCCCGGCCGTGGTCGTTTTTCGGCGGGCGGTCGTTTTCCTCCAGGAACTCCCGAACTACGTCGACGAGGTCCTCGTCCCCGGTCGTCTCTTTGTGTACCTTCTCCTCGGGGAGCCCCTCGTCGACCGTTGGCGTCTCTTGGGTGTCGAGCGTCTCCTCGTCAGCGTCGAGCGTCGTGTCAGGGCTTCCCCCCACCGCCCCCACGGGATCGCTCTCGCGGCGGCTCTCGGCGGCCTCGTCGCTATACCACCATACCGTATTTCGTCCCCCGATCTGTTTACTGTCGAGCTCGCTGGCCTCCTCAAGGGACCGGAGCCGGGTTAAAACCCCTCGACGTTTGATCGGGAGCGCCTCAGCCACTTCCGCGGTCGACAACACCGGGTCGGACGTCGCCTGCAACGTGTCGAGAATCTCCTCGTCAGTCACTCGAGGCTTTCGCCCACTTTGTGTACTTTTTTCAGCCATTACCACCGTCCAAGGGCTTAATTCTATAAAACGTATGCCTTCTAAGGAGTTAATACGAAAAGATAGTTGTCTCGGGGCGTGAAAAACGCCCGGGTGATTGGAACACCCGAGATCGGTCTTTCGGGCAGAAGGACCATGTCAATGTACATACTCACTGGACTTAGAACTGACGTATCGAATACCAACCCCCCCGCCGACCGTGAGCTGTCAGTCGCCGACACCGGGAGCGGCCTCCTCGTGTTCGCGAGCGTCGAAGATGGTGTCGGCCGGGAATCGATCGCCTTCGCCGACGTGTCGAACTAGGACGTCATTCGGTCAGCCCTCCAGGACCGCTGCCTCGGCGTCGGGGCAATCGGGCAGTTTCCTAAGGCTGGCCTTGAGAAGCTCCCTGAAAACGACGGGCGGCGTGACCCCGTCCGGTCCGAACCCACCGACTTCGGGGGCGGCGACAGTACCGGTGTCCAGTCGTTGTAACCACTCCCTCTTTTTCGTGCCGATCACGCCGAACACTCCCTGTCGCAACACCCACGAGAGTGTAGGGGGTATATTGCCTGTCTTACCAGACAACCTGACGGTTATGTAATCCGTGTGTTTGGTAAGAGTGAACCGGGTGAACAGGATATTGCCGAACCGGGGGCCCAGTTTGACATTGGTTGAGATATAACGCCTATTTGGACAGTCGGTATCGGCAAGCTCTGGTAGTGGGTGACACCCGCTGGCCTCGTGAGCCTCGATCCCCATCTTGCCCACGAAAGACGACAGTTACTGTCCACATTTCAACGCTGATTAACGTGAAAGCTGGGGTCAGTAACTCAGATTGGCACCTATATTCGTGGGGGAACCAGTTTGATATTGGTTGAGAAGTAACTTCAGTCTGGACAGTCGGTATCGGCAAGCTCTGGTAGCGGGTGACACCCGTTTGACTCGTGCGTCCACACGCCATCTTGTCCACGAAAGACAACAGTTACTGTCCACATTTCAACGCTAATTAACCCAAAAGCTGGGTACGTCAAAGAGTCTCTGGTTAGTAGTATATCTTAACCTTCGGGGTGTTCGGCGTGATCGTGGCGATCTCCTATTGCCTCACCGGAAAGGCGGTGTGTTCGCCCGGGTGGAGAGCGCTGCCACTAAAATAAAGAGATGTGACACGCACCGTGATACACCCCAGTATCGAGATGTAGAATCCGGCCGCTGTCGCCGTATCACGGACCGTATCACGTTACTCCTCGTCGTTGGTTTCGTCAGTAACACAGATTTACACGTATATTGTGGAGAACCCAGTTTTGATCAGTCCCGAAATCTAATTTTTACTTGGACAGTCGGTATCGGGAAGCTCTGGTAGCGGGTGACACCCGCTTGGCTTTGATTACTGTCCGCAGCCAGACACCGCCATCTTGCCCACGAAAGACGACGATTACTGTCCAGTTTTCAATACTGATTAGCGTGCAAAACTGGAGGTCAATAACTCAGATTGGCACCTATATTTGTGGGGGAGCCAGCTTGATATTGGTTGAGAAGTAACTACAATTCGGACAGTCGGTATCGGTAAGCTCTGGTAGCGGGCGACACCCGCTGGGCTTGTACCACTGGCAGAAACCGCCATCTTGCCCCCGAAAGATGAGTGTTACTGTCCACTTTTCAATACTGATTAGCGTGTAAAACTGGGGGTCAGTAACTCAGATTCTGCACCTATATTCGTGGGGGAACCAGTTTGATATTGGTTGAGAAGTAACTTCAGTCTGGACACTCGGTATCGGCAAGCTCTGGTAGCGGGTGATACCCGCTTGACTCGTGCGTCCACACGCCATCTTGTCCACGAAAGACAACAGTTACTGTCCACATTTCAACGCTCGCCTGTTCTCGTATCGTAGTCCTCTGTTTTTTGAGACCTCATTTGTACAGAGTAAGTTTGATATTAATTGACAAGTAGATACCATCCGTATTCGGATAAGCAGTAGAATCGCATGACTACGCGGTGATCGCCGAAACTACCGCACTAGGATGAGGCGGGGAAAGTAAGTGGAATGAATCGCTCCCCAGACGCAGTTCGAATGCTCTTGGCTTCGGTGTTCCTCTCAGAGTTCATTTTCGAGAGACACAAAACATAGGCCCACCCCGAGAGACTGAAGCATAATGACTCGTTTTGAGGTGGGCAATCGAGTCCAGATCGATATTTCGGATACGGATGATCCGGACTTCGATCGATATCACGGGCGACGTGGTAACGTTGTTGAGATCCTCGAGGGTGATGCCGCTGAGGAGACAGACGACGAACGCGACGGGGTTCTGTTTGTGGTTGCATTCACGGAGGATGACCGCGGCCAGTTCTGGGGGTGTGATCTTCGCCCGGCGGCCTCGGAGTAAGCTGCGGTTGCTATTGCTTCGCGCAATAATCACGACCAGAAGATGACTTGCTCTGTTGTTCTGCTACAATAGTGGCTTCCTCGGTCGGAATCTACTCTGATATCTCAGGTATATTTCGGTCTGAGTGCTCCGGAAGAGTTGGCACGCCTGGTCACGAATAGACTCGGTGAGTTCCAGCGCACTCGCCAACCGGCGCACCTTGCCCAACCCGTGTGCAAGATTCCGTTCGTATTGGACCGCCAGCGACCACGGGTCTGCTCAGGCCGATTCCGGGCCAGCCGCCGGCGTTTCTGGACTGAGAGTTCGTCCCCGCATCAGCTCCGCGGCCTATCTCCGTTGAGAGGACGAGCGAAGGATCGACGACGTGAATGTGGCGGTATGGCTGGACGAGTCGAGGGCAGATCACGGCGGATTTGGAACCGGACGTCACCGAAGGCAGGGCTGAGATGTGGGTACTGGTCGGTCGCCGGTACCTTGATGTCTACGACCGGCGAGGGTGGACCCTTTGCCACGTCCTCAACGGCCTCTACACTACAGTATACTACCCGTTCGGGCAGACTAAGGGTATCGGCGAACAGCAGCAGTGGCTGGATCGGGGCGTTGTAACCGGTGAGCCCGTATGCTGTTCCACGTGTTCGAGGTTAGGCAGCGGTCCCCGACCCGGTATGCGACCGATGACCCCTGATTCGCGGTTTAAGTATCACCGTGAACAATAGCATTCAGATGTGATGATTTAGTTGGCTTCCGACGACTCCGTGGCCCACCAACCGAGTGAGAACATATGTCCAACTCAGTCGATATCGACCCCCTCTACGAAACCGCCGTCGGCGACCCCATCGGTACGACAGACGATGGCCAACCTATCATAGCCGAGGAAGGCGATGGGGTGCTGACCGGTGCCGACTGCCAGCAGGACCGCAACTCGATAGAAACCACTATGATCCCGTTCTACCGGGCGAACACGACCTTCCACGCCCGCGATGTCGACGACGAGGAGAAGTGGGACAACCTCTGGGAACATCACCACGAGTGGAAGCGCGACGACATCGCCCGCCGCACCCACATGGACAAGATCCGACTCACCCAAGCCCTCGCCGACCACCTTGCTCTCTCCCGGAACCAGCGTGGCCGGGTCGTTGCAATCGCGGCGAACCTTGACGGCCGCCGCTTCAATCGGATAGGTGGACTCAACGCACTGGCTCTCGGCGCGATTGGCTACGTCGGCGACCAGGACGCCGACGACTTCGACGACCGGATCGTGGGCCGTGACCAGTTTACTCAGCTGTGCGAGCAGCTGGACGCGGACGGCAGGGAGGCGTGTAGCAAGATCAAAGATATTTGCCGCGGACTATCCGGTATCGCGGCTTCCACGGCGTAACTGCGCTTTTATGTGCTTAAGTACCGTTCCAAGCCCGTGGCGGTACCTTCACGTATCGGACGGCCATCCTCTGGAGATACCATGGTCACTATCGAGGATATATCAGTGACGACTTCGGTCTCTGAGAGCGAGCAGGCACTCATAGTTAGGACAGATGTTGACGACGGCCCCAAGAAGAACCTCCATTATCTCCGTCCGCTTGGAACGAACACCTGGTTCACGCTCGTCGGTACCGGACGAGCTGACGGACCAGTAAATCGGGACTCCGACGGTGGCCCCCAGTTCACTCACGAGGTAGAGGAGGAGCTGGTCGATCGCGGATATCCGATCAGACCGCTTCGGCAGGGTTCGAACTACCCCGATACGGGAAGCGTAGAGGTCCGCACCGGCGCGACGTCTGAGCGATACCCTCTCTTCTCTCACTCGAGCTCGGTTGTCGTTTCTAAGGCCGGAACTACGGACGACGACATCTCTGAAGACGCTCGCGTGCAGGTGACGTACTCGGATCAGATGGATGATCCGTTCGAGTATGACGTCCACGTGGTCGACGGGGAACTCCCGCACGACTGGGTGCTAGAGGATCTGGTGATCTGGGCAGAGGGGCTGGTATGGGGCCGAACGAATCGGGCTCACGACCGCCGGGACCGGCCCGAAGATATCGCCGTACTCTACCGCAACGTTTGAGTATCGGCGGCAAAGATCAGAGTGTCAGGAACGGCCCCAGCCGGGACCTGCCCGGCCGCGGGCCGTGGACTCACCGACCTAGCTCCGCTGGTCACTGCTCGCTCTATCGCCGCGTCAAACTTTGGTTCGAAGGCGTCCCTGAATCCACAGGAATAGGCCTCCGTCGTCACCGGGTGCCGACCTGTGACAGTCACGTAATCAGCCTGCCGTGTCCGTCTAGCTTCGTCGACGTAATCATTGAGTCGCGTCTGGTCGATCAAGAACCACCGAGTCAATAAGCGGGCGCGAATGTTTATATAGTCTGACACTCCAATCAGCAGGCCGAACAAAACGACGGCCGAGAAGCCGGTACACAGAACCGGTTCTGGTTCCGTCAGACCAGAGAGAAAACCGCGGCACATCGACGGCGTTGGCGTCTTGCGTTTGTCTGACGAAGACAGGCCTTTATCGACACTATCTTAATATGGGTAGTGCCTGACTGTACTATCAGGAAGCAATCTTTCGAATCTACATATGAGCGAGAATATAAGTATAATATCTGTCATTGAAGACGTTGCCGACGATATCCATTCCCAGCTCGACTTTGATTCTATCTCCCCGTTCTACAACGAAATCGACGAGTGGATGGGCGACCATGGCCTCAAACGCGTCGCCGACCCGGAACGAAGCGTCTGTAAACTAGCCGCCTATAACCGCCTCCTCAAAACCACGTTGTACAGAATCTACCGCGACGGAGACAAAGACCTTCCACCGCTCTCCAGTGACACGGACATCTACGCCCAGCTGGTACAGGCGTTTGCGGAAACCGGGGACCGCGGCTTCAAGGAAAACCTGCTCGACGGCCTCATCGAAGCCGTTCCCGATGACTTATTTGAGCCGTTACTTGATGTCCGGCAGCACCTAATCGACCGAGAAGCCTCCACAGAAGAAGTGGGCCGGATCTTCGAATCACTGGTCCCACAGGAAGCGCGGCGCCGGCTCGGCCAATTCCGCACCCCGATGTACGTTGCCGAGTTCATGGCGGACTGGGCCGTACAGCAGGGTGACGACCGCGTTCTCGACCCGGGAATCGGAGCCGGCGTACTGACTGCAGCGATGTACGAGGCCAAACACGCCAACGACGGTGATGTCCACGTCGACGATATGTGGGGCGTGGACCTGAGCGAGCTGGCGGTGGTGATGTCGTCGGCGGCGCTAAAACTCGCGAACGGGGACGGTTCACCGAACTTCATTCAGGACGACTTCATAGACACAGTTGCGGAAGGCCAATCACAGCGCCTCGACCAGCAGAATCCACATGCCCTTCCGAAGATGGACGCCGTGGTCTCCAACCCGCCGTACTCCCGCAGCCACGAACTAAGCAGTGAGGCGAAAAGCCGGATCAACCGGATCGCAGAAGCGGAGTCCGGGATGCAAATCTCGCAGAAAGCGCCGATGTACCACTACTTTTTCGTCCATGCGGCACAGTTTTTGGACGACGGCGGACGGATGGCGTTCGTCACGCCGGCCCGGTTCCTGGAAACGAACTATGGGATCACTCTTCGGACGTTCCTGCTCGACCATTTCGATATCCACGGGATGGTTCTCCTAGATAGTGATATTCCGGTGTTCGAGAACGCTGACACCGATCCGTGCATCACGTTTCTGGAGAAAAACGAGGGCGGAGAGAGCGACTGCACGACAACGTTCGTGCAGGCCGATGAATGGCCGGGAGCAGAACCACTGTTCGAGGCAGTCTCCGGCGATGTCAAGGGCGAAACGTCGTACGGGTTCGTGAACCAGGTGGCACAGCGCGAGGTCGTTGCCGAATTCAACTGGACGGAATACGTCGACCCGGAGTCGGTCGATGCCATCCCTGGCCTGAAGCCGTTCCGGGAGATTGCCGGTATCAAGCGCGGTATCGCGACTGGGAAGAACGACTACTTCTGCCTGACACAGGAGGAGGTCGACGATTGGGGTCTTGACGAAGAGTATCTCGTTCCACTGATCCGGCGGACACAGGGAGTCTCGGATTACGATCTCCAGGAACACGATGACTGGCGGCAGTGGCTGCAGGACGGGGATGAAGCGTGGCTGCTCTACTGTTTTAATGAGGACGGGGAGCCGATCACCGACATTGACGACCCAGCATTAGAGAACTATCTCGAACACGGGGAAGAGGTCGGGGCCGCTGACAGCTATCTGGCGCAGAACCGGTCCCCTTGGTACGTGGTCGACCAGCGGGACTCAGCGTCGATTCTGGTCACCTATATGAGCAAGGATGGGTTCCGGTTCATCCACAACAAGGCGGGCGTAGTCAGCCTCAACAACCTGCACAACGTCTTCCTCGACGGCTATGAGGACTGGGAGGTCGAGGCCCTGCTCGCCTACCTGAACAGCAGTGTGGCGAACGAGATTGCCAAACGGAGCGGCCGCACCTATTCCCGTGGCCTGCACAAGATCGAGCCAGACGAACTCAAAGACATCCCTGTCGTCGACCCGGAAGATCTGTCTACCGCCGAGGCAATGGCGCTATCTCGGAAGTTCCGAGAAGTCTGTGAGGCGTCACGGGACGAGGACGTGGATACCGAGCCGGCGATGGAGGAACTTGACAGGAAGGTGATTGAAGTAATCAGTCCTGGGGAGCAGATGCTGGATCTCCCGCGGCGGGGAACGGATTAAGGCCCCTCGAAAAGAATGTAAGCGCGATTAGATGGGGCTCCGCGATCGGCAGTGGAAAGGATATTATCCCGGTCACCGGGACCACTTGCGAGACGTGTTTATCCCGGCGCTGGAGAGCAGCATCCAGTACGACCGGATAACGGGTGATTTCAGTTCCTCGGTGCTCTCTATATTTGCGGAGGGATTGAATACGTTTGTCGCCAATGACGGCGTGATGCGGCTCATGACCGGCGTCGAACTGTTCGAAAAGGACGTAGATGCGATCGAACGGGGAGAGGCCGGCGATATGCTGGTCGAAGTGATCAACTGGGAAGCCGTCAAGGACGGGTACTCTGATGCCGTCCTTGAGGCGTTAGCATGGCTGATCGGTGAAGGCTATCTGGATTTAAAGCTCGGGGCTGTCCGTGACGAGGAGGGGAACGTCCGTGGGAGTGAGTACGGTGCGTGGCATCAGAAGATGGCGATCTTTACCGATGTCGACGGGGACAGTATCTCGATTGTCGGGTCGCCGAATGAGTCGTTCAAGGCATTGCGCCGGAATCGCGAGTCGATCAGCGTGAACCGGAGCTGGGTCTCGAACACGGACGAGGAGTGGGATGAGCGGCGGCGGGTCGCCAGTCACCGGGAAGAATTCAAGCAGTTGTGGGCTGACGATGCCCCGGACTCGATCGTGATCGAACTGCCAGAGGCGATCGAACGGGACCTGCTCCAGTATAAACCGGAGACAGAGCCGGACTGGGAATCGATCGTTGCCGAGATCGACGCGGAGTTCCAGGATGACGACGTTGAGGACGAGGCAACCGGAACGCTGCCTGATCCGTACGAGTACCAGCGGCGGGCGATCGACCGGTTCAAAGAAAACGGAAACCGAATTGTCTTGGAGCACGCGACGGGCGCAGGGAAGACGTGGACCTCGCTGTTCGCGACCCAGGAAATCGCGGAACCAGACAGCATCGTTATGGTGCTCGCACCGACGACGGATCTGGTTGAGCAGTGGGACAGCCAAGATAATATTGGCCAGTTCTTCCCTGGTTCCCGCGTCATCCGATGTGTCGGCGAGAATCCGAGCTGGCGGAAAATGCTGTACCAGGCATTGGTCTCCGAGCGGACGGCCCCATTGATCGCCGTCTCAACGATGCACCCGACCACGATGGGCGACCTGTTCAATGTCGTGTCGGACCACACCAGTCCGGAGCAGCGGATACTCATCGCCGATGAAGTCCATAACATGGGAGCAGAACAACGCCGCGAGGCACTCAGCGGATTTGATTCGGCTGGCGGCCGTCTCGGCCTTAGTGCCACACCGGAACGGGATGATGAAGGCGACCAGTTCATCGAGTCCTATTTCGGCTCGGTGCGGGACGAAATCACGCTTGAGGAGGCAATCCACGACTACGAAGTGCTGAGCGAATACCGGTACTACATCCACGTCGTCTCCCTGACCGGGTACGAGCGCGACGAGTATCTCAAGCTGTCGAACCAGATTATGAACATGTATCAGAAGCACCGGGACTACGACGACCAGCCGATGCTGGAAACAGCAGACCAGCACCAACCGCTCCGCGGGAAGATCATGAAGCGAGCGAACATCGCGAAGGAAGCCGCGGCGAAAGACCCGGTGGTCGCCGACGTGATTGACGGCATCGGTGAGAAGACGATGGTCTTCTGCAATACTCGGTCGCATGCCCGACGCATCAAGGAGGCAATCGATGCGAACTCCACCCGGCGGGTCGGCCTGTTCTTCGGGAATCTGTCGTCAGAGGACCGCGATAATTTCCGGGGGGACTTCGAACAGGGAACGATCGACACCTTGGCTTCGATCGACGTTCTGACGGAAGGCGTGGACGTTCCGGAATGTGATTCTGCCATCTTGGTGGCAAATTCGCTGTCAGAACGCGAAGCAGTCCAACGACGGGGCCGGGTTCTGAGGAAGTCCGGGGAAGACCGCAAAGCAGTTATCCACGACTTTATTACGCTTCCCGTTCCGCGTGAACTGCTCGAAAGCGGAGACGCTGACCTCTCAGGTTATGAGATTGGTCTGATCGAAAAAGAGATTGACCGCGTCCGCCGGATGAATGAGGAGGCGTACAATTGGGAGCGTAATGACCTGACGCTTATTAGTTTGCAAAATGCATTAGCGATGTACCAATAAGTATGCCGAGTCTAGACCCGGATCTGGAGCGCCTCATCGATGAGGAAATCACGGACCTGAGCGAACAGAATCTCCTGAAAAATATTCTCGATTGGCAAGTCGATAAGATCCAGCAACCCCGGTACGGGAAACTGGACCAGATGGACGAATACATTGAGGAGTACCTCAACGACGCCGAGGACATCTAACGAGGTACCGTCGATGCAACTCCGTCATATCGAAATCACCAATTTCCGGCCGTACCGGGCCGCCGAGGTCGATCTGACTGATGTGGACGGCCATATCCATATCATCGAGGGACCGCAAGGAGCCGGGAAGACCAGCTTCCATCGCGCAGTCCAGTGGGGGCTGTACGGCGGTGAAGGTCCGACAACGAACTACAAGACGAACTGGAACGAAACCGCCCGACAGAAAGGCGACAAACAGATGGGTGTGCGGATCAAGTTCGAAGAGGAAGGCCGCGACCATATCCTGCACCGGGAGATCGACCGGTTCAACCACGACCGCCAGGAAGCCCACGAGAAACGGGTCCTGATCATCGACGGCGACACCCGCCGGGAGGGCGAAGACGCGGACGAATACATCCGCGACCTGCTGCCCGAACAGCTGAAGGATTTCTTCTTTTTGGACGGGGAGATGATCCAGAGCCTGATTGACGATGATACCGGAGTCGAGGTGAAGGAGGATATCGAAACCGTCCTGAAACACGAGGCGATCATCAACGCTCGCGAAGACCTGCAGTCACTGATTAAAGACCGGTACGAACCGGATCGGGACCGGATCGAGAATGAGCGCGATGAGCGGAGCGAGCTTGATGACCGCATCAGTGAACTGCGGGATGAACGCCGCGAACTGCGGGAGCGGCGTGAGGAACTTAAGGAGGAGCGTCAGGAGATTGCGGACGATATTGAAGAGACCCGAGAAGAGCTGCAGCAATACAACGAGGAGTTGATTGAGGAACTGAATGAGTACGACGAGGAGATCCGGGAATTGGAACGCGAACAGCGCAAGACCGCGCAGCAGATGAAGGAAGCCTGGGAGAATATTCACGTCGGGATTCTGGCCGAGCCGATCGCGGAAGCACGGGAACAGCTGCGAGAGCAGGAGGAGCACTACGAAGGTTTGCGGTCGACGCTACAGAAGCAGGATATAGTCCAGCGGTTACAGGGACAGGTCCAGAAGGAAGGTGAGTGCCCGATCTGTGGGAATGACCATGTGGAGGATGTCCCCGATGTTAGTTTCCAGGACGAGGTGGATGCGTCGGAGGTGGAGCTGACGCGGAAGATTACGGATTGCCGCGAAAAGCATCGGCGGTTGTCGGAAGCGTCGCAGCCGGCCGTCTCACCGGTCAAGGCCGCGAACCGGGTGCAGGAGCTGCGCGAGGAGATACGGACGAAGGAGCAGGAGCAGGACGAACTGTTGCAGGAGTACGGTGGCCGGCCGCAGGAGGGGCAAAAGGAGCAGTACGAGGAGATGCTGCGGAGTCTGAACCGGAAGCAGGAGGAGCTCGACGATGAGTGGGACGAGGTCCGTGAGCGGATTCAGGAGCTAGACGACGAGATTGAGCAGAAGCGGAACGAGAAGCAGCGGAAGGACGGTGAGCAGGCATACAAGCGGATCCGGGCGAAGATTCGGGCGGCCGAGATGGCGATCGACCATCTGGATGCGATCCGACACGAGCATATCCAGCAGAAGCGCGATAACATCAAGGAGGAGATGAATGCGGTTTTCGAGCAGGTATCGCAGTCGGAGTTCATCAAGGGCCGGTACGAGGGCATCGACTTCCGGGGCGACCCTGGGGACGAGGATTCCTTCGTGCTGGAGTTGATCAAGCAGGGTGGTGACCGGAAGGCGATGGATGACCGGCCGCCGTCCGCCGGTGAGGCCCAGCTTACGGCACTCAGTTTCATATTCGGCCTAAACGAGTGGGCGAAGTATTCGACCACAATTGTGTTTGACACGGTCGCTGGCCGGCTTGACTTGCAGAATAGCAAGGCGCAGGGCGACTTCTTCACCACGCTGGATGAAGGGATTATTCTGCTGGTGACGGACGCGGAGCTGCAGAAGCTGCGGCCCGCGATCGAGGCAGATATCGGGAAGCACTATCGAATCCGGCCGGATGATGCGATGAACTCGAAACTGGAGGTGAAGTAGAATGCCGAACGGGAGTTTTGACGACATCGAGGGCGGGTTCACGATCCGTGCCAGTCGCGATGCGTGGGAGACCGTCCGGAAGGATATCGCCGAGGAGTTCCAGGGCGAGGACGTCTCCATCAATACGGGCCGGATTGTGGATACAGCGATTGCGGTCGGGATTGCAGAAGAGAAGATGCTGGAGCCGGGTGGACCGGATCCCTACCGGACGTCGACTGAATCGGTCGACCCGTACGATGTGCTGAAGACGTTGATCGAGGTCCGACATCCGGACCGGGATGCCGACAAGCTGCAGGAGGCAATGATCCAGTATTTCGAGGGCGGGCTGCAGGTGATCTTTGATGAGATTGAGGAGAACGGGTATTTCGATTATGAGCAGTATCTGCCGGACGATATTTCTGCGGCCGAGGTCTGATTCGACGTTTATTCCCAGTCGGTCCATTTTGACTGGCCGTCGACGTCTGGCGGCTCGATATCTGGCTCGTCAGTTTCATCGTCCCGGTTGACCGGGTTCTCGCTGCACTGCCCGAAGTGCTGGTTGTGGTCGTCTTCACTTTCGAAGGTCTCGTCACAATAAACGCAACCGTACTCCTCGCTGTCGTCCGTATCCGTCTCATCACCGGATTTGCCGTTCATGGCGTCGTCCGCCGCGGTTTCGTCGGCGTCCCGCACGTCCTCGATCGCTTCCTCGGTAGCGTCCGTCTGTTCCGGTACCTGCTCCGATTCGACAGTATCCGTATTTTTCTCGTCCGTGGCCGTCGTACATCGAACGACCCGTCCGCGAAGTTCACGTCGACGGCTAACCCGGCGTCCTCGACCCCCCTCCTTAATATTGTGAAGCTGCGAGACACCGAGATGTTCCGTCAGTTCGCCGGTGTGACCGTGTTCTTGTCGTCACTCATCGGCATCACCCGTGTCGGCGGGCCGGACATCGATCACGCCACTGCCACGCTGGAACCACCGATCCTCCGATTTCTGTAGCTGTGCGTCCGAACCTTCTGGGGAGATGGTGACGTCAGTCAATGCGATGTTGATGTGCTGGCCGAAGGTTTGCATCGTGGCGCGGACGACGCTGTCGTCACGGCGGTTGATGTCCACGGTGTCACCGCAGAGCTCTTTGAGCAGGTCGAACGGCTTGTCGTAGTCACTGCTCATCGCTGTCACCCTCGACCGGTGTGAAGTCTGCGTAGCGTTTGGAGATAGAACAGTTTGGGCACTTCTGTGGGTCGTCTGTCCGTGGTTCCCACTGGTGGTCGCAGTTGGAGCACTCGAGTTGGTCTGAAATCGGGTATCCCCTACTACATCTTTACTTTTTATGGATAATCCACTACCCACACCCCCAACACCGATCAATACCAGACAACTTACCGCCCGGCCAGCAACCCCGTATAGCGGCCCCATAACAAGCGACTGCAATGTTTTATTAGTCGAGGGTATCGTAGCATACGCAACTACCGTGTCCGAATCCCAGCAAATCATCAAGCAGGAGCAAACGCGGTTCTCCAGCGACAGCCAGCTCCTGTCCGAGCTGGGTGAACGCCTCATCGCCACCCGCCACGTCGCCCTCGCCGAACTCATCAAAAACGCCTACGACGCCGACGCCACCCGGTGCAACATCTGGCTCGAAAACGACAACAGCGACCTCATCATCAAAGACGACGGCCACGGGATGACCGAGTCGGAATTCGAAGACTTCTGGATGACCATCGCCACCTCGAACCGGGACCGAAACCCCGAATCACGGCGATACGGCCGCGAAGTCCAAGGATCCAAAGGCGTCGGCCGGTTCGCCGTCCGCAACCTCGGCCTGTTCCTCGAACTCCGGACCGTCGCCTACGACGAAGATGCCGACGAATACCGCCGCCTCGTCGCCAACTTCGACTGGGAAGAGTTCGAAAGCGGGACCGGCCTCCAGGAGATGGAGGTCCGCTACCGGATCGAGGCCGACGCCACCGCCGAAGAAGAAGGCACCACCCTCCGAATCTCCGACCTACAGGACGACTGGACCGATGACGAACTCGAACAGGTATCGAACAAAGTGCTCGACATCGTGTCGGCGCCATACGAATCCGCGCCCTCGGAAATCGAAGGCGACACTGACGAAGACCCCGGATTCAACGTCTACTTCGCCCCGCCCGGCGAAGGCTCACCACGCACCAGCGTCGCACAGGAGATTTACGACCGGTACGTTGCCAAGGTTGAGATCAGCGTCGACGGCAAGACACTGACCTACGAATACGACTACAAGGACGGCGAGTCCCGCACCTACAAATACGAACTCGACCAGAACCTCGTCGGGGACATTGAGGGTGAAATCCGGTGGCTTCCCAAACGAAAAGGGGTATTGGCCGGTATGGAGACCGCTAACGGACGGAAGGCGCGTAACTGGCTACGAGAAAACGGCGGTGTCCGGATTGTCGACAACAATTTCCGTATGCCGCCGTACGGTGACCAAGGGAACGACTGGCTCGGTCTCTCAGAGTCACAGGCCCGCCGCGCCCGGAACTGGGAATCCCCCATCACCGAAGCACTGTTCCCTGAAAACGACCGTGAAATCTCTGAAGGCCAGGCCATGCTCCAGATTCCGCGGAAGACCCAGGTCCTCGGTGCCATCCATGTCTCCAGCTACCGGTCTGAGGAAGCCGCCAGTGCGGTGCCGAAAGACCGGCTGATGCCGGGGATGGATCGGCAGGGCTTCGTGGAGAACGATTCCTACGAACAACTCGTCGATATCACACGGGGCAGCCTCGAAATTCTCGGTGTGATCGACCGGCTTGAACAGCAGAAGCAGAAAGAAGAGGAGGCCGAGGAAAAAAAGGACGAGACGACGTCCACAATCAATTCGACAAAGGAGTTCGTCCAAGAGAGCGACGACATCGGAGAATCCGCGCGGCAGGAACTACTCGACCAGGTCGAGGATATCGAGTCACAGGTCGAGGAAACCCACGAAGTCCAGAAGGAGGCGCGAGAAGCCGTCGAGTCGATGAACCTGCTCGGGGTCGTGTCCGCGTTCATGAGCCACGAGACGACACTGGTTCTGGGCTCGGCCCGTGATATGCTGAAACGCTGGAAGCAGGTCCCGGAAGAAGACCGTAGTGACGAGTTCCAAGATCGGATCAAGCAGACCGAACAGGCAGTCGAGGACTTCGAAAACCATCTGCGGTATGCGAAGATGTTCCTCAAGCAGATTTCAGAGGGCGAGAAGTCCGAGTTCCAGCCGAAGCCACAGGTCGACATGATTATCGAGAACTTCGAACAGTACACTAATCAACGGGAGGTTGAGGTTGAGAACGCGATTCCGTTCGAGCTGAAGACGCCCGAAGTGAATGTCGGGCTCTACACCGGCGTCCTAATCAACCTGTACACGAACGCTATCAAGGCCGTCGTGGAAGACGGGCTGGGAGACGACGGCCGCCGCGTCCGATTCGAAGCTGAGAACACGAGCAACTGGCACAAGGTCCGGGTAATCGACAATGGGGTCGGCATCTCGGATGAGGAACGGACCCGGATCTTCGAGCCGATGTACTCTACGACCGACGTGGAAGGCCCGACTAGTGTCGGGACCGGGCTTGGGCTGTATATCGTGAAGCAGGTGGTCGAACGCGTCGACGGCGAAATCTCGCTGGTGGATCCGCCGTCCAGGTTCGAAACCGCGTTTGAGGTGAAACTACCACGATGACCGCATTCGATAATCGGGTCCTGGTGTTCGAAGACCGGGACGAGAACTACGAGGAGATCCGGGAGCCACTCGAGGCGGCGCTACCGGACGATCTGACGTTGGAACGGTTCGACCACGAGACACCGATCGAGTCAAACGTGGTGCTGAAAGAGCTGGAAGAGCGCGTGAAGGACCCGGCGTTCCCGCTACTCATCATCCTCGACTACGACCTGACTGTTGCGCATAATCAGGTCCGTCGCGAGCACGTCCGCCAGCTCTGTGAGGACCATGACCTGCCGCTGTGCATCTACCACCGGATCGACTCCACGGCGGAGGACCGGCTGCAGGTTCAGGAATACGAGGAAGACCGGATCAAGATCAACCCGAGTAAGGGAGCGGAAGAGGTTGCCCGCGACGCAGCGAACATCGCGAAGGGATTCAACCAGATCCGACACTCGTTAGCCGACGCGCTCGGTGACGAGTCCCGGCCGGCAATCCCGGAAATCCTGGATGCGCCGCGCGGTGTCCGCGGGAAATTGGACCAGTACGCCTGGGGCAACCCCGGTGCGTTGATGGGTGGCGGCCCGGACATGGACCGGGACGATATCATCCGGCGGTCGACCACGCATATGGGGTACTGGATCCACAACGAGCTCCTCGAGTTCCCCGGCGCCCTGCTGAACCCGGTGGCCTTGGCCGCATATCTCGATGTTGACCACGAAGCGTTTTGCGAGACTCCGGTATACCAGGAGCCGTTCGACGATGCCCTGTATGGCGGCCCGTTCTCGGCACTCGGTCAGTGGTGGTGGACGCCAAAGATTGACGAGATTCGGGCAGCGCATATGACCGACGACGATACGTCGATGCCGCTGGGCCAGACCATCTTCGAACGATTGGAATTGCCGGATATCGGGCAAGCGATTTGCCACGACGGCGAATCAGAAGCGCATGGCGGTGCCCGATATTACTGTATCATCAAGGAGAAGCCAGTGTGCGAGGACCATTCGAAGAACCCGGAGGGCTGGATTCCGATGGGAGCCACCCGGTCGCGGGTGTCACGCGATGAACTGGCTCGCCTGGAACCCTGGACGCTAAGCTAATATCTACTATGCCTGGAGAGACTATCGACTTAGACAATCAGGATTACATAAACATTCAGCAGGCCTACGGAACGTTCTGGGAGATGTTCAAGAGTTCCCAAGGGGTCAAAGCCGAGGGAACGTCGGACGACATCATCGTCTCGAAGGACGATGGCGCCATCCGGGTTGAAGTTCCGGCCTTTCTCAAGATCAGTGACCTGCAGTACCGGCGTGATACGCCAGACGATCTGTTCGATATCTGTTTCCAGCCGGAGCTGGTGATCCGTGGCCGAGAGTGCGACGATGGCGTCCGGTATGAGATCGCCAAGTCGACGACGCGAGTGTCGTATCTCCGGCGACTCGGCGATCGGGAAGATGATGGCCGGTTCCCGGCGGAGATCATGCAAGGGATGCACTACGATTTCGAGTCGGATCCGGATGCACGGCATCCGATTTTCCACGTCCAGTATGATTCAGCAGCGATCGCTCCTGGGGTGCTGAGCCGGGACTATCGGATTACGAACGCGGATGAGGTGGCGGGCGAGCACCCGGATTTTCCGCGGATTCCGTCACCGCCGATGGATTTTGTCGGTATCCTGTACTTGATTATCAAGGATCATGAGCAGGCGGAGAACGCCACGTGGCCGAGCCGGGTGTTGGACCTGCTGCGGGATTTGCCGGTGTTCCCGAAGTGGTGTTTCGACCCGAACCCACAGGCCGGGAGTGAGATGATTCCGGAGTGGTGGTATGTCCACGCTGATGGTGGGTCGGACATTGCTGACGAGATTATCGACGTGCGGTGTGTTGACTGATAGTGATTACTGCGAATAGTTTCATCGACGGTGCCGAAAGACGTCGGTTCAGCGCCTCCTATCACCGATACGGCTCACCACTGCGGTAAAGACTCGCAGTAATCACTATGAGTGAAGGGGTCTTAGGCGGCAGGACCTTCACCCGGTTCAAAGGTATTCATTGATTCCGGACTGATTGGTCAACAGATCCACCGAATCGTTAACCTTCCGCACCTATGCCCTATACAGACTGTACCACTCCAATGTGTGCGCATCCGCACTGGCCATCCGGTTCTCCAGATCTCGCTCTGTCCCCCCGCGTCCGGGTGCAACGGCGCCGCATCACCGTTGACCTCGGTCAGTGCCGGCACCGGTCCGGCCGACCACCAGCATGTGTTCGTTGAGTTTGCAGCGGGTCAGGCCGAGCGGCCGTCCGATATATTCCGACGGTGAACTCGCCGCGCACCACATACCCGTCGCTCACTGTCTAGAACTCGGGAGATGTGAAACCAGCCTTTCAACCTGAAGCCCGAAGCTTGACCCAGGCTTTACACTCTGTTGTAGAGGTGGAGACCAGAGTGCGGCTCAACTCATGTCTGTATTTTGAGCAAGATGCTCCTATGAATAAGAACAAAAAGGAAGTGCTTCTCATCATCATCAAAAAGAGGATTCATTTATACGCTGAAACCTCGGTAGCGAAAAGTCTGGACGGCTCTTACCGAACTCAGTAAAATAATCGAATCTGTGATATTGGCACAGAGTGGCATGCAAGATGGAGTGCGCGAATCTTGCACGGCTTCGGTTCGCGAGGGAGGAAGCGTGACCAATACGGAGTGTCTACTTGCCGCTGTCGTCAAATCTACGAAAACGCCTCAGTTCCGGCGGGGAGCGCCATGCAGTACGCGGTGTCTACTGCGTCAGCGTTAGCGTTCCCGCGGTTCCTCGACCGGGCGCTTCCCCCCGAGCGACCCGAGGCGATCGACGAGCCCGCGACGGTCCTCCGATCTGCTCGGAATGTGAACGCAGACTGGGACGAGACAGCCGCCGATCAGATCCTAAATCGCTTTGCGACAGGACCAGTTTTTATACTACTGTCGACGGTATGCCGACGGAGAACAGCACCGGAGAATGCCTCGCACGGGAGTGCAGACCCGGAAGCATCTACTGCCCGAATATCGACTATACTTTATGTTCTCTGTCCAAAGTAAATTATGCTATGCCCTCCGCACGACAAAAGGCACTCGGAGTAGGTCTGGGGCTCCTCCTCGTCGTGAGCCTCCTGACCGGCTTGCTGGCGTACAGACAGGTCCCCGAAGGCCACGCTGGGGTCGAGAAAGAGTGGGGTGCAGTCACTGGCACGACACTTGACCCCGGCGCTCACTGGAAAATCCCGGTCATGACGACCGTCCAGGGCGTCGAGATACGTCCCCGGACGTACACGATGAGTGCGACCGAGGGGGAAGGTGAGCGGTCGAGAGCCGACGCGATCACCGTAAAAACGGTCAACGGCTCGTCTGTGAATGTCGACATCACCATCCGCTACCGGATCAACCCCTCCGAGGCAGACACGTTCGTCGAAGACTGGAACCAGGAACAACAGATGGAGGAACGACTCATCCGGCCGACGATCAGAACGGTCCTCAGGGACGAGGCCTCGAGCCTCCAGACGACCGGGACCGACGCCATCTACACGCAGACCGGACGTGCCGCCCTCGAAGAGGCAGCACTCGAGGCACTGCGCGATGAGTTCGAGGACGAACCGATCACGCTCGAAGCCGTCCAGATCCGTAATATCGACCTCCCTGATCAGATCGATCAGACGCTTGATCGGAAAGAGCAGGCAAAACAGGAGATCCAAGTCGAGAAGGAGAGGATCAAACAGGAAGAGGCCCGGGCCGAACAGAAGATCGTCCAGGCCGAGGCCGACGCCGAGGCAATCGAGATCCGCGGTGAAGCACTCCGTGAGAACCAGGTCGTCTTGCAACAGCGCTACATCGAAGCGCTCAAACAAGGTGAGACGATCTACGTCCCGACCGAAAGCGGCGGGATCACCCTCACCCGCGACGTGAGTGCTGGCACGAACTCGGCTACGACCGCCCGAACGAACACGACCGCAAACACAACGGGCTAACGGTCGATATCATGGTCGCCAAACTCGCGCTCGTCTTGCTCACGGTAGCGATCATCATCTTGGCCGCCGTTGTGGGGGCGTATCGGTACTTCAGCCAGCAGGAACAGCATCGTCATGAAAAGGAAATGTTCCGTGAGAAACGCGACGCCGCTCTGTTGGACGACGATCGGAGCGCACTCGATCGGGAGCTTGACCGCGATCGAGACCGCGACTGACTCTCCTCATAGCTCCGGCGTCTCTCTTTTTGTCGATCTACTGAATGATTTGTTAAAGGGTGGACTTACCAGTTCGCACTGCATGAACCCACCTGTGTCATATAGGACAGCTCTCTTGACGCGTGCAAGATACACAGCGCTTATTGACCGTGCTGAAACGGGCTCTTCCCTTCTCGATAATAGACGAACCAGTATGCAACGGGCCAGCAGATGAGCAGTGGAGCGACACTCAGCGGAAACGTCGAAATCACGTCGGGTGGCAACAGTAGCGCGCCACCACCTGCGAGGGCGACGAATACGAGGATGGCGACCAGATAGAGTTCGACCCAGTCGTGCATACACAGC